>Ga0209253_10002624_pt1 | contig 15915 bp, 18 predicted proteins | sample FrelakmetBRP12BR_FD_187145 | JGI IMG/M metagenome (GOLD analysis project Ga0209253, IMG submission 187145) | Freshwater lake sediment microbial communities from the University of Notre Dame, USA, for methane emissions studies - BRP12 BR (SPAdes)... | ecosystem: Environmental > Aquatic >...
TCCCGGATCCTGCGGGGGAGCCGGAGCGGCTCCGCCTCCGACCCGGAGGCGATCGGAGTCGCGCTGGCCGAGGAGCTTCTTTCCCGGGGCGGCGGCGAGATCCTCGACGAGGTGTACCGGCGATCCGGTTCGTGAACGGATGACGCTCTCGGGGAAACGGATCCTCGTCACGCGCAGCGCGGAGCAGGCGGGAGAACTGGCCGCCCTGATCCGGCGCGCCGGGGGCGTGCCGGTCCTTTTCCCCACGATCCGCCTGATGCATCCCGCGGATTGCGCTCCCCTCGACCGGGAGATCGGGCGTCTCTCCTCCTTCGACTGGATCCTCTTCGCGAGCGCCAACGCGGCCCGGTTCTTCCGGGAGCGCGCGGAGCGGCTCGGCGTCGTCTCCTGGCCGGGGACCCTTCGCGTGGCCAGCGTCGGTCCGGGGACCACGAAGGAGCTTTCGGCGCTCGGCGTTCCCGTGCACCGGACGGCGGAGAAACACACCGCCGAAGGGCTCTTCGAGGCGCTCCTCCCCACGGGGATCCGGGGGAAGCGGTTTCTCCTCCCCCGCGCGGAGGAGGGGAGGGAGATCCTCCCCGACGCGATCGGACGGGAAGGCGGAGAGGTCGTCAGCGTCGTCGCCTACCGGAACGGGCCGGCGGAGAAGGACGAGGCGGCGGCCGGGGAGATCACGGCGCACCCGCCCGACGTCTGCACCTTCGCGTCGCCCTCGGCGTTCCGGAACCTTTTCCTTCTCCTCGGGGAGGAGGCGGCGAGGGAAATGCTCCTGCGCAGCCGCATCGCCGTGATCGGCGAGGTGACCGCGCGGGCCGTGGAGCGCAAGGATTTCCGGGTGGACATCGTGCCCGAAACGTATACGCTGAAAGGGATGGTGGACGCCGTCCAGGCGTTCTTCGACGCCCATCGATCGGCCGGCCCGGGGTAAGGGGCGGCCGCGCCAGGAGGGATCCGATGCAATACCCCGAAGTTCGGCTCCGCCGCCTGCGGCGGAACGAGACATTGCGCCGGATGGTCCGCGAGACGAAGCTCTCCGTCGACGACCTGATCTACCCGCTCTTCGCCGCCGCCGGGAAGGGGATCCGCCGGGAAGTCTCCTCGATGCCCGGGGTCTTCCAGCTCTCCGTGGAGAACCTGGCGAAGGAGGCGCGGGAGGTGGCGGCGCTCGGCATCCCCGCGGTGCTCCTGTTCGGCCTCCCGGCGAAGAAGGACCCCCTCGGCAAGGACGCCTATTCCGACCACGGGATCATCCAGACCGCCGTGCGGGCGATCAAGGAGGCGGTCCCCGACCTCATGGTGGTCACCGACGTCTGCTTCTGCGAATACACCGACCACGGCCACTGCGGGATCCTGAAAGGGACCGAGGTCGACAACGACGCCACGCTCGAGATCCTCGCGAAAAGCGCGGTGTCGCACGCGAAGGCCGGGGCGGACATCGTCGCCCCCTCCGACATGATGGACGGGCGCGTCGGCGCGATCCGGAAGGCGCTGGATCGCAGCGGGTTCCCGCAGGTCGCCATCATGTCGTACGCGGCGAAATACGCCGGAGGGTTCTACGGTCCGTTCCGCGACGCCGCGGGGAGCGTCCCCGGCTTCGGGGACCGGCGCTCCTACCAGATGGATCCGCCGAACGCGCGGGAAGCGTTGCGGGAAGTGGCTCTCGACGTGCGGGAGGGAGCCGACATCGTGATGGTCAAGCCTGCCCTTGCGTACCTCGACATCATTTATCGCGTCCGCCAGGCCTTCGACCTGCCCGTGGCGGCGTACAACGTGAGCGGGGAGTACGCGATGGTGAAGGCGGCCGCGAAGTTGGGGTGGATCGACGGGGATCGCGTGGCGATGGAGATCCTCGTTTCGATCAAGCGGGCCGGCGCCGACCTGATCATCACCTACGCCGCGAAGGAAGCGGCGCGCACGCTCGCCGGTTGACGCCGTGTCCGTTCCTCCGGCGGAAAAGGCCCCCTGGCGGGTCGTGGAGCTGGCGGACGTCTGCGACCGCGCGGTCGAGGAGGCGCTGAACGCGGCGGCGGCGGACGGGTGGCGGTTCGAGTCGGTCCACTTCGTCACGCAGCCCGGAAACCGGCGTCCCGCGATGGCGTTCCTGTTCTTCACCCGCGACGCTCCGCCGCGGGGGGCCTGACCGATGTCGCTTCGCTGGGAAGAGCAGCGGGAGTTCTTCCAGGACGCCCGGCGGGCGCGCTACCTGGCGCGCATGGTGGGGAAGGCGGCCGACCTGATCGCCGCGATGTCCCTCTGGCACATCCCCGGCGCCGCCGGGGTGTTCGCCGCCCTCTTCTACATCCTGATGTGCGACGGCTTTCCGGGAGGGCGCAGCCTCGGGAAGTGGCTCACCGGCCTCAAGGTCGTGCGGATCGACCGGGACGGGATGGATTTCCCGGCGTCGCTGATGCGGAACCTCCCCGTCGCCGCGCCGTTCCTCCTCTATCTCTTCCCGGTGATCGGCCCGTTCCTCGCCTACACCGTGGGGATCGCCGTCCTGCTGATCGAGACGTACCTCGGGTTCTACGACCCCGACGGTCAGCGGGCGGGCGACACCTTCGCCGAAACGCTCGTCGTGGATTTCCGGCAGGGGTCCGATGGCGTCCCTATATCTGATCGACGGGCATAACGTCCTCTACCGGACTTTCTTCGGGGTCCCGCGCCTCTCCGCGCCGGACGGCACCCCCACCAACGTCGTCCTCGGAGTGGCCCGGATTCTCCTGAAGATCCTGCGGGAGGAGCGACCCGACGCGGTCGTCGCCGTCTTCGACTCGCGGGAGCCGACCCCGCGCCATTCGATCTACCCCGAATACAAGGCGAACCGCCTGAAGACCCCCGAGGATCTCACCGCGCAGATCCCGGTGGTGGACGAGGTGATCGACGCCCTCGGGGTGCGGCGCCTCTCGGTCCCCGGCGCCGAGGCGGACGACATCATCGGGACCTTGTCGCGGCGCGCGGAGGAACGGGGGATGGACGTGGTGATCATCTCCTCCGACAAGGACCTGTACCAGCTGGTCTCCCCGCGGGTGAAGGTGCGGGACGGGTTGAAGGAGCACACGGTCGGGGAGGCCCAGGTCGAGGAGGTCTTCGGCGTCCCGCCCGCGAAGGTGCCAGACCTGCTGGCGCTGGCGGGGGACCCGTCCGACAACGTCCCCGGCGTTCCCGGGATCGGGGAGAAGACGGCGTCCGAACTGATCCGCGACTTCGGTTCCCTCGACGCGGTGCTCTCCCACCCCGAGCGCCTTTCGGGGAGCCGGCGGGAGAAGATCGAGAAGGGGGCCGACGCCGCGCGCCTCGCCTTGCGGCTGGTCACCATCGACCGGGAAATCCCGAACCTGGAAGATTGGCCGGGGTTCGCCCCGCGCGGGATCGACGCCTCCCGGGTGGCCCCCCTCTTCCGGCGGCTCGGGTTCCGGAAACTTCTCGAGGAGCTGAACCTCGGAAAGGAACCGCTCCCGGAAAAGGCGGGGGGCGCGCCCGGAGGGGTGGCGTGGAAACACGCCGGCTCCGCCGATGCGCTCCTTCGCGCGCTGGGTCCCGGAAAGGTGGCGGCGGCGGGGCTGGCGTACGACGGGGAGCGCGAAACGTGGGTCGGGATCGCCGTCGAGGGGAAGGGCGTCCATCTCCTTCCGGCCGATGCCTCGGCGGGTGCGGCCCGGGCCCTGAGCGGCCGGGGCGCCACCATCCACCTTTATGACGGGAAGTCCCTCTACCGCCGGGGCGCCGGGGCGGGGAAGGGGGATGACCCGCGGCTCTTCGACACGCAGGTGGCGGGATACCTGCTGGATCCCGAGGAGGGGACCCCTTCCTTCCCGAAACTGCGGGCACGGTTCCTCCCGGCTTCCCTTGCCGCGGCGGAAGGGGAGTCCCCCGAGGGACGGGCCGCGGATCGGGCGGTCGCGATGCTCGCCCTCGGCAAGGTCCTCGAAGAGCGGCTCGGGGAGGCGGCGCTCCTCGACGTCTTCCGGCGGATCGACATGCCGCTCCTCCCGGTCCTTCACCGGATGGAGGAGAAAGGGATCCGGATCGACCCCGGGATCTTCGCGGAACTCTCCGAAGGGCTTGCCCGCGACATCTCCGCCATCGAGCGGAACGTCGCCGCCGCCGCGGGGACCGGTTTCAACATCAACTCCCCCAAGCAGCTCGCCTTCCTCCTCTTCGAGAAGCTGGGGCTTCCCCCCGTCAAGAAGACGAAGACGGGCTTCTCGACGGACGTCGAGGTGCTGGAGCGGCTCAAAGGCCTCCACGAGATCCCGTCGCTGATCCTCGAATACCGGACCGTCGCGAAGATCCGCTCCACCTACGTCGACGTCCTGCCGGGGAGGATCGACCCGCGGGACGGGCGGATCCACACGACGCTCCACCAGACGCAGGCGGCCACCGGGCGGCTCTCCTCCTCGGATCCGAACCTGCAGAACATACCGATCCGCACCGAACTCGGCCGCCGGATCCGGTCCGGGTTCATCGCGGAGAAAGGGAACCTCTTCATCGGGGCGGACTACTCCCAGGTGGAGCTGCGCCTGCTCGCCCACCTGTCGGGGGACGCGGAGCTGATCCGCCGGTTCCGCAAGGGGGACGACATCCACTCCGCAACGGCGGCCGCGGTCTTCGGCGTGGAACCGTCCGCCGTCACCCCGGAGCTGCGGCGTCGGGCGAAGGTGATCAACTTCGGCATCCTCTACGGGATGAGCCCCTTCGGTCTTTCGCGCGAGCTGGGGATCGGCGCGAAGGAGGCGAAGGCGTACATCGACCACTATTTCGACCGGTATCCAGGCGTAAGGGAATACATTGAAGGATTGAAGGTAACTGCACGTAAAAACGGGTTCGTTTTCACGATCATGGGGCGTCGTCGGTTTCTCAAGGACATCGACTCCCGGAACAAGGTGCTCCGGGAGGCCGCGGAGCGGATGGCGATCAATACGCCGATCCAGGGGAGCGCCGCCGACCTGATCAAACTGGCGATGATCCGGGTCGATCGGGAGTTCCGCGAGGCAGGGATGGAAGCGCGGTTGATCCTCCAGGTCCACGATGAACTGATCGTCGAGGCGCCGGAGCGGGAAGCCGGGCGTTCCGAGCGGATCCTTACGGAGGCGATGGAGGGTGCGGCGAAGCTGTCCGTGCCGCTGACCGTCTCGGTCAGCCGGGGGAAGAACTGGGGGGAAATCCACTGATTTTTCCGGCCGGCACGGTGAATACCCCGCGGGGCGCGGCCGTCCTATGAACGGAAGGGAGAAGGACGGGGTTCAGGACGATGCGCTGATCCGCGCGACCCTGGCGGGGGACGAGTCGGCGTTCCGCGTCCTCGTGGAACGGTACAAGGGGAGGGCCTTCGGCGTCGCCGTCGGGATCGTGGGCGACGGGGACGACGCGCTCGACGTCGTTCAGGACTCCTTCATCAAGGCGTACTACAAGCTGAAGGAGTTCCGGTTCGGCTCGAACTTCTATACCTGGTTCTACCGCCTCCTCGTGAACCAGGCGATCGACCGGTGGCGGAAATCGGCCCGGTCGGCCGAGGTCCCCTTCGACGAGAGCTGGCTTTCCGACGACGCCTCTCCGCCCGACGCCTTCGCGTATCCGCGGACCCCGGAGGATCTTGCCCGGAACCGGGAACTGGGGGACGCCCTTCAGCGGGCCATCGGCTCCCTCCCGGAGTATCACCGGGCGGTGATCGTCCTTCGGGAGGTGGAGGGGATGGCGTACGACGAGATCGCGAAGACCCTCGGTTGTTCCGTGGGGACGGTGATGTCCCGGCTGCACTACGCACGGGGGAAACTGAAAGAGGCCCTGAAGGCGTACCGGGATCGGTAAGGAAGGAAGAGGACGACGATGGATTGCAGGACGGCTCACGCGAGAATCGGGGAGAAGGCCGACGGGATCCTCCCGCGCGATGCGGGAGAGGAGCTTTCCGGCCACCTGTCCGGGTGCCCCTCGTGCGCCGCGGAGGATGCGGCGACGTCCGCCACGGGCCCCCTCCTTCGCGCTCTGGTCGGGATCCGGGCGGCGGAGAAGGCCCCCGCTCTCGACGCCATGTGGACGCGGGTGCGCGCCGGGATCGAGGAGGGGAGGGAGGCGCAGCGCCGCCCCCGTTGGATCGCGCGGTGGGTGTGGCTCTCCGCGGCCGTCGCGCTTGCGGTATTTACGTTCCTGTTCTACCCTACGGGTGCGGATCGATCGCCGTTCCACCCGCGCAGTTTCGACGTCGCCGTCGAAGACGTCGAATCCGAGGCCGGCACGGTGGCACTGGTCGACAAGGGAGAGGACCTTCCGAGGGTGATCTGGATCATCGAAGATGGCAAGACGTAACCTCACTGCCCGGCCCGGCGTGCCGGCCCTGTCCTTCCTCCTGCTCCTGCTTCCGGTGCTGCTCGCGGCCGTCCCCTCCGAAGCCGCCAACACGGTCTCCGTCGAGATAGGGGTGGTCTACGCCTCCAACGAGGGGACCTCGATGGACCCGGCCCTCGGGACCCTCCGGGGCAAACTCCAGTCGATGTTCAACTACACCTCTTACCGGATGCTCGACCGGAAGCGGCGCTCCCTCGCGGTGGGGGAGGCGGGGGAGTTCGAACTCCCCGGGCGGCGGATGATGCGGGCGACCCCCCTTTCGGCGGAGGGGAACAAGGTCCGCCTCTCCATCCAGATCTCCGACGGTCCGAAAAACCTCCTCACCACCACCCTCGGGCTCAACCGGGGCGGCGTCGTCCTCGTCGGCGGGCCCTCCCACCAGGCCGGAGTACTGATCCTCATCATCTCCGCGGAATAATCAATAAGGAGGTATAATTCCCATCGTGAACATCGGTGGGAACGACAGGTCGGGGACCCCTCTGAGGAACTCCCTCTGGAATCTCCTCTTCCGGGTCCTCTCCTCCACCGATTTCTCCCGCGTCGCCTGGACGACCGTCTTGCGCGGCGCCTGCCTCTCGTTCCTGAAGGAGCCGATCGACGAGCTTCCCCTGTCCGACAACGACGCCTCGCGCATCGCCCTGAAGGACCGCTTCTTCGCCCTCCCCGACCACCGCGTCTACGACCTGTTCGAGTTTTTCCTTGCGGACGACCACGCCGGCCTGAAGGAGGTGGACCGGAAACTGATCCGCCGGGGATTGAACGAGTTGCTGGAACGGGAGGGTGCGACCGTGCGCCTTTACCACGACCGGTTTCGCCCCTACCAGGATTTTCTCGGATTCGACGAGGTGTCGGAGGCGGAGGAAACGGTGCGGCTGTTCGACATGGCCGCCGCGAAACGCCACGTCGAGACCGCGGTGGCGTACCTTTCCCGGCGCCCCGAACCGGAGTCCCGGGGTGCGATCCGCGAGGCGGTCCTCGCATTGACGGCGGTGGCGAGGGAGATTTCCGCGAAGGGCGCTGCCGAAGAAGGCGGTGGAGCCCCTGCACTGGTCGTCGGTTCCGTTGCGCACGCGGCGAAAGCGGCCCGGATCCCCGGGGAGTTGCTGGAGGGGATCGAAGCGATCCTGCGCCGGGCGCACGCCGTGAGCGGTCTGCCGATCGGCGGGGAACTTTCCACCGCCGCGGAGCCGGTCGATCCGCGCGAGGCCCACTTCCTGGTCGTCTTCGCCTCTTCGCTGATCGTCTACCTGATGAAGGGAAGGGGTGTCCCCCGCAAGGACTAGGTTCTCGACAGGCGGCCGGGAACCGCCAGCGGCATGCGCCGGCGCCGGAGAGCGTCGACCACTTCGGGCGCGCTGCCGACGACCGTGAACAGGTCGAGGTGGCGCCGCCTCACGGCGCCCCATTCGCAGGCGCGCAGGCAATACTCCCGCAACGGGTCGAACCACCCCCCCGTGTTCGCCACGACGATGGGGCGGGAGTGCAGCCCCAGCTGCTTCCACGTGAGGATCTCGAAGAACTCCTCGAGCGTCCCGAACCCGCCGGGAAGGATCGCGAACGCGTCGGCCAGCCGGCTCATCTCCCGTTTTCGCTGGTGCATCGACCGGGTGACGATCCGCTTCGTCAACCCTTCATGCGCCAGCTCCTTCGTCGCGAGGAACCCGGGGATGACACCGGTAACTTTCCCGCCTGCGCCGAGGACGGCGTCGGCGAGGATTCCCATCAGGCCGACGGACCCCCCGCCGTACACGAGGGCGATCCCCTCCGCGGCCATCCGCGTTCCGAGGGCGCGCGTCTCCTCGCGGAACAGGACGGGAAGGTCGTCGCTCGAACTGCAGAAAACGCATAGCCGTCGAAGGTTCACCGGGAAAAAATAGGCGCTCCCGGAGGAAAAGAAAAGAGGAAATATCGGTTGACAGCCGGTGGAAGCGGAAATACTATAATGACTATAGACAATAAGGAGGATTCGATATGACCACCTGGTTTGCGGACAACACCCTCTCGATCGGAAAGACTCCCCTGGTGAAACTCAACCGGATCACCGATGGGGCCGCTGCGACGGTGCTCGCGAAGGTCGAGGGACGGAACCCCGCCTACTCGGTCAAGTGCCGGATCGGCGCGGCGATGGTGTGGGACGCGGAGAAGAAGGGGCTGCTCGGGACGGGGAAGACGATCGTCGAGCCGACCTCCGGCAACACGGGGATCGCCCTCGCCTTCGTGGCCGCGGCCCGCGGCTACGATCTGATCCTGACGATGCCGGAGACGATGAGCATCGAGCGGCGGCAGGTGCTCAAAGCCTTCGGCGCGAAACTGGTGCTGACCGAAGGCGCGAAGGGGATGAAGGGGGCGATCGCGAAAGCGGAAGAGATCGTGGCGTCCGACCCGTCCCGATACTTCATGCCGCAGCAGTTCAAGAACCCGGCGAATCCGAAGGTCCACGAGACGACCACGGGCCCGGAGATCTGGGAAGGGACGGGCGGCGCGATCGACGTGCTCGTCTCCGGCGTCGGGACGGGCGGGACGATCACCGGAATCTCCCGGTTCATCAAGAACACGAAGGGGAAGAAGATCATTTCGGTCGCGGTCGAGCCGGTCCACAGCCCCGTGATCACGCAGCAGAGGAACGGCCAGCCTCTGGCCCCCGGGCCCCACAAGATCCAGGGGATCGGCGCGGGATTCATCCCCGACGTCCTCGACCTGTCGCTGATCGACCGCGTGGAAACGGTTTCCAACGACGAATCGATCGCCTTCGCGCGACGACTGGCGCGGGAGGAGGGGTTGCTCTCGGGGATCTCGTGCGGGTCGGCGGCGGCGGTCGCGGTGCGTCTTGCGAAGCTCCCGGAGTTCGCCGGGAAGACGATCGTGGCGGTCCTCCCCGACGCGGGGGAGCGGTATCTCACCACCGCGCTCTTCGAAGGGTGGTTCGAGACGGAGAGCGCCGCGACGATTTGATCCGTTACTTCGTCCCGACGTACAGGGTGACGATCCCGAACGTCAGCGGGCGGTGGGACACGGATGCGCAGCCTGCCGCCCGCATCATCGAAGCGAAGGAGGGGGGATCGGGGAACGCGAGCACCGATTCGGGGAGGTACGCGTAGGCGGACCCCCGGGAGAAGATCCCCCCGATCCGCGGCAGGACGCTCTTGAAGTAGAACCGGTACAGGGCGCCGAAGACCGCCCCCGGGGGCGTCGAGAACTCGAGGACCACCACGCGCCCGCCCGGCCGCACCACGCGGCACATCTCCCGCAATCCCCGCTCGCGGTCCGCCACGTTCCGGATTCCGAAGGCAACGCAGGCGGAGTCGAAGGCTCCGTCCCGGAACGGAAGGGATTCCCCCGGCGCCCGAACGAATGCGACCCGGGGAGACCGCCCTGCGCGGGCGCACTTCTCCCGACCGACCCGCATCATCTCCACGGAGAGGTCCACCCCGGCGACGGACGCTCCCGCACCCTTCCGAAGCATCAGTTCCAGCGCCATGTCGGCCGTTCCGGTCGCCACGTCGAGGAATCTTCCTCCGGTCGGGGGGACCGTTTCGGCCACGGCGAGACGGCGCCACCGCCGGTCCACCCCCAGCGACAGCAGCCGGTTCAGGAAGTCGTACCTCGGTGCGATGGAGGAGAACATCTCCCCGATGGAGCGGTTGCGCTCGGTGAGGCGATACAAATCGTTGAAACTCCGTAGTGGTATAAGGGTTTCAAGTATAGCAGGCCCGGGATGAATAATGGCCCCGCGCCGGCCCGTCTAATGAGCATGAAACAATGGAGGGAACGCACCATGAAGCGCATCGCCGGATGCATCATCGCCCTGTTGGTCGTGTTGGCCGTCGGTGGGGGATCGCCCGCCCGATCCGAGGAAGTGGAAGGAGCGGAGGGAGGGGTCAGCGGCTACGCCGTCGCCCGGGTCAAGGTGCTGGACGGTTCGGTGTGGGTCCGGCCGTCGGACGGAGGGGATTGGGAAGAGTTCCCCGGCAACAGCCCGCTTCCTCCCAGAAGCCGCGTCAGCGTGCCGGAAGGGTCGGAGGCGGAGCTGCAGTTCCACGGCGGCCAGTTCGTCCTGCTGACCTCCGGGACCGACCTCGAGGTCCGCGATCTTCAGAACGGGAGATCCGTCTTCCGGCTGCGCGCGGGGGAGATCCGGTTCGACCTTCCCCCGGAGGACTTCGCGCCGGTTTCCGTCCGGGTCCCCGGCGGGGCGCAGGCGCGGTTCCCCGAGCCCGGGAGGCATTGGCTGACGGTGACCGAGAGCGGCGAAACGCTGCTGGTGGTGCGCCGCGGCAAGGCCGTGGTCACGTTGGAAGACGACGAGCATCTCCTGTCTGCCGGTCAGCAGGCGGTGATCGGCCGTGAGGTCATCGTCGGCTGGTACCGTGGAGGCGCCGACGAATCGGTCGAGACGCCCCCGCCGCCCGAAGGGGAGGCGCAGGGCGTCGCGCCGCCGGTGGTGACGAACGAACTGCGGGAGTACGGCGAGTGGATCAGCGTACCGGCGTACGGGACCGTCTGGCGGCCGCGCGTGGCGGTCGGCTGGTCCCCCTACGTGTACGGGCGATGGGTGTGGATCTCCCCGTACGGGTGGACGTGGGTCTCCAGCGAGCCGTGGGGATGGTACCCGTACCGGTGCGGATTCTGGCTGACCGATCCTGTCTTCGGCTGGATCTGGTCTCCCTACAACTCCTTCGTTTCCGTCACCTTCTATTCCGGATCGAACCGCTACTACCATCACAATGTCTACTTCCGGCCGGCGACGGTCCGCTTCATCCCCGAGGGGAGGGAGGTCCGCTGGGTACCGCTGCGACCCGGCGAACGGTACCGCCCGGTCGAGTTCCGCCGCGACGATTCCCGTCTCGCGGGGTGGAACCGTCCGCTCGACAACGGGCGGGTCTTTGTCCGCGGCGGGCCGGATCGCCGCGAGTGGCGGGACTACAACGCCGTGCACGCCGAGCGGCAGGTGGAGATCCGGAAGACGCGCGCCGCGCAGCCGCGCCCGGACACCCGCACCGTTCGACCGGAGAGGCGGGGATCCGTTCCTCCCTCTGCCGTCGAACGGAAGAGAAGCGCCGAACCGCCGAAAAAAGAGAAGGCCGTCACCCGCGAAGGGAAGACGGTACGGCCGGACCGGGGGACCGGCGCGACGAGGGAATCGGCCCCGGCGCCGACGAAGGCGGAAAAGATCGCGCCTCCTCCCCGGAGTACGCCGGCCCTTCCGCCGGCGCGCACCAAGGTACGGGAAACCGTACCGCGGGACGATCGGCCGGAACGGGGGACCGGCGCAACGAGGGAACCGGTCCCGGCGCCGGCGAAGGTGGAAAAGGTCGCGCCTTCTCCGCGGATTCCGCCGGCCCGTCCCGACGCGGGCCGGGGAGTCGTCCAGGAGCAGGCCCCCGTGGTGCGGACTCCGGATGCTGGACGGAAGGAAGTCCAGGAGCGAACTCCCGCTGTTGTACGGACTCCGGATGCGGGCTCCGGGCGTGACGGTGGCGACCGCGGGGATCAAGGCGGCGGCCGCGGCGGAGATCGGGGGGGTGACCGGAGAGGTGACCGGGGCGACGCCCAGGGCCGAGGCCGCTGAGGCCCGCCGTCAGCGGGAAGGTTCCTCCTCGCCGACCGGCGGGTGTGACTTCGCGGGGGAGTAGTTCACCTCGAAGAGGGTCAACCAGCGGCCGCGCGTTTCGTCGGCCACCGAGAGCGGAAGTTCCGGGTTCGGTTCGGCCGGCGGGGACTCGATGGCGAGCGTCTCACCGGTGGGGACGGGAAGGCGAACCGAAAGGCCGGGGGGTTCGTTCGCCTTCGTCGCCGGGCGAGGGGCCGCGCACCCTTGCACGGCCGCGAGAACGATGAATGCAGCCGCGAACGCCCGCCCCCATCCTTTCCCGCTCCTCATGGCGTCTCCTCTCCCGGTGATCATCTCCCTACAACGACAATTATATCCTTTCCCATCGGCGGCGGCTTCATCGGCCGGACGTTCGCTTCCCCCTTACGTTCGCCGGTCGCATCGACTCCGCCAACCGCTCCGCGTCGGCGCGCCGACGAACCTTCCCCGCGAGAGTCTCCTCCCGGATGCGCAGGAGAATTTCCCGCCGCTCCGGCCCCTCGGTGAACCCCTGCTTTTCGAGCCAGTTTCCGTTGATGAATGAAGGGGTTGAAAGGCATTTTCTCATGAATCGTCGAAGGTCTCTCAAGGGGCGATTCCCGGTGCGCTGCACCGCCCTGTAGAGGGCGAGCAATCCACTGGTGTCCTTCGAACCGATGAGAACGGATTCGGTTTCCGCCCGGGGAAATCGCAACGCCTGCGGGTCCGTCAAGGTGTCGAGACTCCGGAGCATCGAGGCCACTTGCCGCAGTTCCGGAAGGCGAAGGCGTCGCGCGGCTGCCAATGCCACCTCCCACCGAAGGTCCGCCAACAGGTTTCCGAGGAGGAGAGGGAGCGGCAGGGGCGCGCCGAACGACCGGCGAAGAATCCGGTAGCGGCTCGCGATCCGTTCCGCCGCCCGCTTCGTGGGCCGGCCCGACTCCGGCAGGAGGACCCGCAACAGGGCGAACCGACGCAGATCGGCGACCGTTCCCGCGGGATCGGCGGAGAGAGAGCGGACCAGTTCGACCGAGATCCGGTCCGGAGGAACGGTGGGGAGAAGATCCGGCCCGAGGCGCCGGATCGAGGAAGCCGTCTTCCGTCCGATGAGGAAGCCGGGCCGCTCGTTCTTCAGGCGGATCGCCCGGACGATCCGGAGCGGGTCCTCCCGGAACCGGTCCGCCGGGTCCCCGACGGAGCGGATCCGTTTCCGGCGCAGATCTTCGATGCCGCCGAACGGATCGAGCAGGATTCCGTTCCCCACTCCGCCATCCGGGGAGAGCCGGAAGAGGAGACTGTTGATGGTGAAGTCTCTCCGTGATGCGTCATCGACGGCTTCCCGATCGTCGGCCGGGACGACAGAACCCGGGGCATCCCTGCCTGTCCCGGCACCAGGCCATCCATGGCCGTCGTCGCGTGCGGCTCCGGGCTGCTGCGGGCGAGGGCGTCCGCCGGCGCGGGCGTTGGAGACGTCGATGTACTCCTTCCCCCAGTTGACCGCGATCCGGTGCACCGGGAAATGCCTGCCCGCCGCCACGACCTTTCGAATGCCCGGCACCGTCACGGAAAGCGACCGGAGTACGTCCCCGGTCCGCCGGTACGAAAGCCCCGTGACCAGCAGGTCGACGTCCCCCGGCTCCCTCCCCTCGACGATGTTCCGCAGGTACCCACCGACGAGATAGGCCGTACCCCCCGCCCCGGCGACCTCCCGCACGAGTCCCGCGAGAAGGCGGCCCAAGGGAGGTCGGCGACCCAGGGCGCGGCGCAACGCCTCCGACAGCCAGGGATGGCTTAGTGCCGGGACAGGCAGGGATGCCCCGGGTCTTGTCGTCCCGGCCTGCATCCAATCGGTCCGATTTGATCGTATAATGGTGCCCATGGAAAAAACCGTCTCCGGAAAAGTGATCGAACTCGTCCTCGGCGACATCACGCGCCAGGCGGTCGATGCGATCGTGAACGCCGCGAACTCCACGCTCCTCGGCGGCGGAGGAGTCGACGGCGCGATCCACCGTGCCGGCGGCCCGGCGATCCTCGACGAGTGCCGCGCGATCCGCGCCGCGCGCGGCGAGTGTCCCGCCGGCGAAGCGGTCCTGACCGGCGGCGGCGGGTTGCCGGCACGCTACGTGATCCACGCCGTCGGACCGGTGTGGCGCGGCGGGGACGAGGGAGAGCCCGAGCTTCTCGCCTCCTGTTACAGGAACTCCCTGCGCATCGCCGCGGAGCACGGCTTCCAGTCCATCGCCTTCCCCTCGATCAGCACAGGGATCTACGGCTACCCGGTTTCGCTGGCGGCCACGACGGCGCTGGCGACGGTCGCGTCGTTCCTCTCCACCGAGCCCGCCGCTCCCTTCCGCGTCCGCTTCGTCCTCTTCGACCCCGTGACGTTCGCCACCTACGCGGGGGCGCTCGACGCGCTATAACGGGTAGACGGTTTCAGGTCCCCGCTCCCCGCTGAACGGCTCGCATCAGAAGGGGTAACCCTTTTTCCCCTGTAGCCCCTTCATGGACGAGATCTCGCCGCAGTGGCAATACGCGTGGCCGAGCAGCGCGTTGTTCAGAACGAATCCCACCGTCTGCTTCCCCATCCCCATCGCGGACAGGTCCACCTCCCGTGAAAGATCCGTGTCCGCGAGGGAGGCAAGGTAGGCGTCGGTCGCCTCGTAGGTCGCCTTCGCGTACGCCCGGAACGCCGGCAGATCGACCCGCAGACGCCGGCTCCACGCCTCGAACCGGGTGGCCCAGTCGTCCCCGGGCCCCGGCGGCGGATCGGATACCCCGGTTCTTCCGGCCCACGGTCCCGCCATCAGCGGGGCGACCCCCTTGAACAGGGAGTGGATCATCCAATCCTCCCCCGAGACGTAATGAACGTAGGCGGCCCCGATGGGAAGGGCCTTCCCCGGCGGGGCGAAGCGGGCCATCTCGTCCGAGACGTCGGAAATCGTCTCTTCCAGGAGCCAGTGGGCGGATTTCATCTGCGCACGGATGTGAGATATCACACGGTTCTCTCCGTTCGCCATATCGGGCCTCCTCCGGTGTGGTGACTTCGTCTATCCCTCACCCGGTTCCCGTCGCGCCGCCGGAACCGCGCGGGAGGAACCCCTTCTCCTCCAGCGCCGACACGATGCGACGGGCGGCGGCCGCGGGATCGTCCCTCTCTCCGTCGACGACCACTTCCGGCAGCAACGGCGGTTCGTACGGCGCCGACACCCCCGGGACATTGGGCGCTTTTCCTTCCGCGCCGCGCCGGTAGATCCCTTTCGGGTCCCGCATCCGGCATACCGCGAGCGGGCAGCGGACGTGGACTTCGAGAAAACGGGGGATCCCCGTCCGGGCGCGGTCACGATAGGCACGGCGGTTCGCCGTCGCGTCGACGATCACGGGGATCCCGTGCACGACGAGCATCCGTGCGAGGTACGCAACGGTCGCATAGAACGCGTCCCGCTCCTCCTCGCTGTACGTGGCGTTTGGAGTGATCTCCCGACGCACCGCGTCGGACTCCAGAACGGCGGGGCGGACCCCCCTCGCCGAAAGTTCCGCGGCGAGGGCGCGGGTCACGGTCGACTTGCCGGAGGCGGGCAGCCCCGTGAGCCAGATGGCGAAGGCGGGTTCCCGGTCAGAGGGCATCGAGGGATCCGTTGACCCGATCCGGGTCGAAGCGCGGCGCGTCGAGGATCGAGAGCATGAAGGAGAAGAGCTTGCGGCGGACCGATTCGTCGAGGGACGGGTACCAGACGGGGGATGCCATCACGAGGCAGCGGAACGCGAAGAACGGGGCGGCGGTCTCGAGGATCTCCGCGTCCCCGGTCCGTTCGAGGTACCGGTCCCAGAACCGCCGGAACAACGTCTCGAAGGCCCCTTCGAGACGACCCGACGCCTGGAGGGACGCGAACAGGTAGTTCCCGGTGAGGGCGGTCACGTCGTCCGCGGGTTCCCCCCACTCGCCGCGCGACCGGTCCAGCACGGTGAAGTCGATCCCCTCCCGGAAGAGGAGGTTGAAGGGGTGG
>Ga0209253_10002625_pt1 | contig 15915 bp, 13 predicted proteins | sample FrelakmetBRP12BR_FD_187145 | JGI IMG/M metagenome (GOLD analysis project Ga0209253, IMG submission 187145) | Freshwater lake sediment microbial communities from the University of Notre Dame, USA, for methane emissions studies - BRP12 BR (SPAdes)... | ecosystem: Environmental > Aquatic >...
CTTTTCCGACGGGGGGAACCGACGGGACTGGTTCCCCGGGGGCTGCGGGCGGCCTAAGCGCCGTCCGAACCGGGATGTCATTTTAATTATTACGTTGATATTAGTAACGACGGAAACATGACAAACGGGAAACGGCGCTTCTTGGTTTTCAGCCTTTTCGCAGCCTTGACCCTTGTCCTGACCTATCCTCTGGCCTTGAACCTGGGAACGAGCCTGCGCGACCCCGGCGATCCGCTCTTGAACACCTGGATTCTTTCCTGGCACATCCATAAGATCACCAACCTTGATTTTCATCGCTATTTCGATGCCAATATTTTTTATCCCCAGAAGCGCACGCTGGCCTATTCCGAGCATCTTTTCCCCCAGGCTCTGGCGGCTCTGCCAATCTGGGTGATCTCGAAAAATCCTGTCTTAGCTCATAATTTCGTTTTCCTGCTGGCCTTCCTCACCTCTGCCTTGGGCATGTATGCCCTGGCCCGCTATCTGGTCAAAAATGACTTTGCTGCTGTCGTCGCCGGAATGATCTATGCTTTTTCGCCGTTCATGTTCGCCCATCTTTCCCAGCTTCAGGTGGCCACGGCCGGCGGGATTCCTCTGGCCCTGCTGTTCCTCCACAAATTTTTTGAGTCGAACCGCCGGCGGGACATCCTTCTCTTCACCCTTTTTTATGTCGTCCAGTTCCTGGCCAACGGCTATTATGGGATGTATCTCAGTCTCTTTTCCGGCCTCCTCATCTTGATCTGGACGATCTCTAAAAAAAAATACAAAGAGGCACAGTTTTGGGCTAACCTTGGCCTCTTTCTCATGATCGCTCTCGTCTGCGTCGGACCCTTTCTCTATCAGTATTTTCTGGTCAGGAATGAAATGGGATTTGCCCGGGAACCGGGGCTTTCCGCCTCGCTCGGAAGCTTCTTGGCGACGGCGTCCATCAACCGCCTCTACGGCAGGATCACGGCGCCTTTTTTAAATCCTGAAGGGGAGCTTTTCCCCGGCTTGGCGGCCATGGCCCTCGCCATCTTCGGCTTGGTCACGATCCTGCGGGCGAAAAAGACGCAGGCCGAAGCCCGAGAGAGAGAAAAGCCCATGCCGCCGAGCCTGCGGGTCGTTTTCAGGCTGATCGATTTTCTGATCGTTCTGCTCGGAATCCTGTGCGTTCTCATCGCGGCCACGGGCGGATGGGAGGTCTCTTTTGGCCACGGTCTGATATTTCAAGCGCACAGCCTTACAAATCCCATTCTCGTCTTGTCAGGGCTGATCGTCATCCGCCTATTTTTGAAGAGAACGTTCGGAGGACAACGACGAAAAATAGGCCTTGCCGAGCCGGGCGTCCCATGGATTTATGCGGGCATTTTCCTGCTAGCCTTTCTCTTCAGCTTTGGATCCCGGGGCCCCTATATGCTTCTTTATAAATATGTTCCCGGCTTCAACGGCCTTAGGGTGCCCTCCCGTTTCCATATCTTTATCATGCTTTCGCTCTCGATCTATGCCGCTTACGGCATCAAGCGACTCTTTCCTGCCGGCGCCGGGCTAAAAAAAACGATCATGAAAGTCCTGGTCGTGCTTGTGATTCTTATCGAATATGCCTCGATGCCTTTGCCTCTCAAGACCGTTCCCGTCAAAAGGGAAATCCCGGAGGTCTATCAATGGCTGGCCGCCAAAAAAGAGAAGGCGGTCGTCGTGGAGCTCCCTCTGCCCTACGCCGAAAAGGGCGTCGGGCTAACGGAGTGCTTCAGGGTCTATTATTCCGCATATCACTGGAAAAACATTGTCAACGGCTACAGCGGCTATTTTCCTCAGATCTACAACGAGCTGTGCCGGCGCTGGAAGGAGCTGCCGGTCGCCCAGAATATTGCCGATCTTCAGACGCTGGGAGTCAATCTCATCATCGTCCACACCGCCGACCTCAGCCCCAAAGAGATCAAGCAGGTCCTGGCCGAGCTGGAAGATCTTAAGATCGATATCCAGACCGTGGCGATCTTCGGGACGGATTACGTCTTGGCCGTGCCGCCGGGAATGAGTGCTCCGGCCGAATTCGGCTGGAAGGATCGAGCCAAGCTCCTGTCAAAGGCGGGCTGGAGCGTCGAATCCAACATCAATCAGAAAATGGCAGGCTACGCCATCGACGGCTCGCTGGAAACGCGCTGGGAGAGCGGACCTCAGAAAAACGGCTTGTATTTCAGCCTGGACCTGAAAAAGCCGGAGTCCGTCCGGGGAATATCCCTCAAGCTCGGCCGAAGCTCCATGGATTATCCCCGAGGGTACGTCGCGGAGATCTCGACGGACGGCGTTCGCTGGGAGAAAGTGGCCGGGCAGGAAAAGACCATCCTGCCCATCTTGGCTTTCTTGAACCCGCGAGACCTGTCGCTGGATATCGCCTTGGGCTCCAAAGAAGCCCGGTTCATCCGCATCACCGACACGGGTCAAGACCCGACATACTACTGGTCGATCCACGAAATCGAAATTTTTAAATAGGCGGCTCTCTTCCATTTTATGTGGGCTATAAAACGCGGACTCCGCAACACTCTTGCTCCCGCGAAGGTTTTTAACGCCATCGGCGGTCTCTGCGACCGTCACGGACTGCCTAATTCATCCAGACAAAATGGAAGAGATCCGAAAAGGTTCATTCCCCGCCGATCTGCAACAATTTGACCCGGAACATGGGGGCCGTCCTCGGCCTGTTCAGGTCGAGGTCGTTTCCGACCATGTCGATTCCGTTGAACATATCGTCCGCAGTGCCGGCCACGGTCAATCCCTTCACGGGATAGGCGATTTTTCCATTTTCAATCCAGAATCCCGCAGCGCCGCCGCTGAAGTTGCCGTTGACGGGATTGATGCCGTACCCCGTGACCTCCTTTAGCAAAAGGCCGGTTTTCGTAGCCCGGATGATCTCTTCGGGAGAGGTCGTGCCGGCCGCCAGATAAAAATTGTGGGGTCCGATGTCGGGAAGGCCGGTGAACCCGCCGCGCGCGGCATTCCCCGTGCTCCCCACACCGGCTCTCTTTCCGACAATCGTATTGTAGAGAAAGCCTTTCAGCACTCCCTTTTCCACGATCAGCCGCTTTTGCGTGGAAACGCCTTCTCCGTCGAACGGAGAGCTGGCCAGGCCCTTGGGACGGGTTCCGTCATCGACGATGGTCATGAGCTCCGAGGCGATCTTCTGATTGAGCCTTTTGGCCAGGAAGCTCGCGCCTTGAAGGACGCGTTCGCCGTTGATGGCGCCCAAGATGCCGCCGAGAAGGGCGCCAGCCACGTCCGGGTCAAATAGGACAGCGGCCTTTTGCGTTTTCACCGGCCGCGGGTCAAGCATGTCGTAGGCTTTCTTGGCCGCTGTGGCCGCCACCTCTTCAGGGGATTTGAGGTCGGCAAAGAACCGTCTCGCGCAGGATTCGCTCCCGGACGATTTCTGTTCGCCCTTTTCCGCGACGACAGAAACCCCGAATGAACAAACCGATGCCTTATAACTTTTCAGGATGCCACGAGAATTCGCGATGACCACCTCGCCCTCCCCTTCTCTGTAGGCGGCGCCGGCGCTCTTGGTGATCCGGGGGTCTTTCATGGCCAATTTCTCAGCTTTTTTGGCCATCTCGATTTTGGTCTCGAGCGCGAAAGCGGCGGTCTGCGGGTCAAATAATCCCTGGACATCCTGGATGGTTTTTTCGTCGGGAAGGACGTTGTTTTCATCGGATGTCGTGCTCCGGGCGAACTCGATCGCCCGGGACACGGTGTTGTCCAGGGCCGATGCCTCAAAGTCGTTCGAGCTGGCGAAGGCCATCCGGCCTTCGACGAAAATTCGGAATCCGATGCCGTGGGCCGCGGCTTCCTCGACGGTCTCGATTTCTCCGTTGCGGATCTCGAGGCTGAGATTGCGGCCCGATTCCAGATAGACTTCGGCCGCGTCCGCCCCTTTTTTCAAACATTTCTTTACGAGCTCTTCGGACAGCGCTTTGTAATCCATAGTCGTCTCCTTCCTCGTTCCCTACCGCGCCGCTCTTGTCCCGCCGACGTTGATGCCGCGGATGCGAACGGTCGGCTGGCCGGCGCTCACTTCCGCCGACTGGCCTTTTCCGCAGATGCCGGGCCCGAAATCGAGGTCATTGCCAACGGCATCGATGTTGGAGATGATGTCCAGGCAGTTGCCGATGAGAGTGGCTCCCTTGACCGGGCTGGTTTTTTTGCCGTTTTCGATCAGGTAAGCTTCGCGGCAGGTAAAGTTGAAAACGCCCGTGATCGGGTTGACGCTGCCTCCACTCAAGCTCTGGACGTACAGTCCGCTTTTCGTCGAAGCCAGGATGTCCTCCGGCCTCTCCTTGCCGTTATCAATAAAAGTGTTCGTCATCCGCGGGATCGGAATATTGCGGAAGCTCTCCCGTCGGCCGTTGCCGGTCCGCTCCATCTTCAGCTGTTTGGCCGAGAGAATATCGGACATAAACTTTTCGAGAATGCCGTTCCTGATCAGGACGTTCCGCCTCATCTGGGTGCCCTCGTCATCGAAATCTGTGGTTCCCCGGAAATTGGGAAGGCTCCCGTCGTCGACCATGGTGAAGACCGGGTTGGCCACTTTCTGGCCGAGCTTACCCGTGAATACGCCGATCTTCTTGGCGATATTATCGGCTTCCAGGGGATGGCCGACGGCCTCATGGACGAGAACGCCGCCCCAGCCGTTCTGCATGACGACATCCAATTTGCCGGCGGGCGCGTCTTTGGCTTCGAGCATGGCGATCGACTCTCTGGCGCAGGCCCTGGCCACTTGCTCGGGCGTGACCTCCTCAAACATCTCAAATCCCGAATGCCGGCTCAGCCGCTCGCGTCCCAGGTGCTGTGTATTGTTCCCGACGCTCAATGTCTGGACAACAAAAAACAACAACGGCAGCTCATCGCTGAGGAGAACGCCCTCGCTGTTAGCGATCGTCCGGCCCCGGACTTCTTCGTAATAGTTGATGGAGGCCATCTTGATCCGGGCATCGTAATCCAAGGCAGCCTGGTGGGCGCGCCTGATGATATCCAGCCGCTTGGCCTCCGCCACCTCCCCCAGCGGCAGCTTGATCGTGATAAATGATTTGCGCCGGGCCGGCCGAATATCGATAGGTTTTGACGCCCGGCTGCCCCGGGCGATGGTCGAGGCCACTTCGGCTGCCCGGAGGAGTTTGTCGTCCGCGATCTCGTCCGTATAGGCATAGCCCGTTTTTTCTCCGGCAATCACCCGAACCCCGGCGCCCTGGCTGATGCCGAACACTGCGCTTTTGAACTTGGACTCCTCCATCAGGATCGTCCGGGAAATCCTCTTTTCGATATACACTTCGGCGAAATCGCCTCCCTTCTCCAGAGCTTTGCTAATCGTTCTGTTGAGAAGGGAAGAATCAGCGCCGACCTTGACGGGCGAGGCGCTTGTCCCCTGACCCGCCAAAAGTTGAGTGAGGAGCTGCGGAGTCGCAGTCAAGGCCAGGCCTCCCTTGAGACCCAGTTCGAGAAACTTGCGCCGAGGAATATCCTCGACAAAGGTCTTTGGAAATCTCATGTTTGACCTCTCCGATTGAATTTAAAATCCAGCCGCCTCTCAGTTTGAGGGAGCAACTCCGGTTTATTCCATGGCGTTTCTTTGGAGGATCTCATAGACCTTGATATTCTTGTTCTTCAGGCTCGTCCCCAGGGTCTTTTCCAGCCCGGCCAGCGACAGGTTGTAATCAATGATCGCTTTGAGCTCGGCGCTCCGGGCATTGGCCAGGTCGCGTTGCTGGAAGAGGACCATGTAGTTTGTCGTCAAGCCGACCTTGAGTTTCTTCTCTTCGGCTTGGAGCTTTCTCTCGGCGAGCTCGCGGGCCACTTTGTAGGCTTGGACCCTCTTGTAGTCCGTCTCCACGGCCCGGACGGCATTCTTGATCTCCAGGAACACTTGCTGTTCCTGATTCTTGATCCGGAGGAGGGCTTGGTCCAGGTTCAGCCTGATCTGGGCGAAGTGGGCCCGGCTGAGGAAATTGTTGACCGGAATGCTCAGGGTGAGCCCCACCGACCAGTTCTTGTATTGGAGCCGAAGGGCGTCTCGCAGAGAATCCGAGGACCCGCCGGGGACCGTCCCGACGATTACGCCCGTGAGCGGGTTGTTATCCTGATAAAGAATCTGCGTTCCCGAGATCCCCGGGCTCCAGTATGATGCCGACAGGCTGAGGTCCGGAAGCAGCTGGTTTCTGGCATAATCGTAATAGACTTCCTTATTTTTGAGGTCGATCTTGGAAATCTGCAGATCCGGCCTGTTTTCCATGGCCACGCCCAGGCATTCGTCCAAGCTCAACGCCCTTTTTTCGTAGGCCGGCCGGTCCGAAGGGATGATTCCCGTTATCCTTGGCTTTCCCTCCGGGCCCGGAGCATTGAGAATGTTCAAGAGAAGATCCTGGCTGGATGCCACCTGGGCTTCGGCCGCCAGAATGTCCGCGTCCCGTGTGGCCACCTCGGCTTCCGCATTGAGGATCTCGATCGGAGCGATCGTCCCGACTTCGGCCTCCCGACGATTCTTGGTGAGCAAGTCCTTGGCCAGTTCCAGCGACTGCCGTCGCACCCGGAGGTCTTCAATGCTGTAGACAAGGTTCCAGTAGGCCTGTTCGACTTTATAAATGGTGTCCTGGAGGACGGAACGGAATTGAACCTCGGAGATATCCCTGTTATTGCGGGAGATGACGATGTCGCGGCGGTTGAGCTCCAGCCCGAAATTCCTGAGCAGCGGCTGGCTAAAGCTGAAGGTCAAGGTGCTGCCGAAGCGGGGATTGATCGTCTGGAAGCTGCGGTTGCTCTCGCTTTTGTAAGAGGACAAGGTGGCATAGAACCTGCCGCCCGTGGGAATGAATTGGTAGACCTGGCCGTAATAGCTTTTGTCCTCGGACGAAATCTTCTGGGCGGCCTCGATCCAGGAGAATGAGGCCGAGCTTGTGTTCTGGGAGCTGAAGCCGAAGGCCAGGCTGGGAATGTACTTCTCCTTGGTGAAGGAAAGCGAGAGCTCCGCCAGCTCCGGGTTGATGATCTCGATCGCCACGCCAAGGTTGTTCTTCAGGGCGGTCAGAATACAGGATTCGAGGGACATGGTCGCGTCCTGCCCTCGAATCGGCAGGCCGGCGCTCAAGGTCGAGATAAGCAGAATAAGAGCGGCGGATGTTTTTTTCATGGGGATTCTCCCTTCCTTATTTTTCTTTGAGGAGAAGCTTTTCTTTGTTGGCGAAGCCGTCATAAGAGGAGGTAATGACCCGGTCGCCGGGCTTGAGTCCTTTGAGGACCTCGATGGCCTGAGAATCCTGGCGGCCGAGCTTGACCCGCGTTTTTATGGCCAGGTTATTTTCCATGTCGATTTTATAAACCCATTCGCCGGCCGTCGCTTTCAGGAAATCTCCCTTGGCCAGGAGGACGGCCTTAGAAATCTGGCCCAACTCCAGACGGACGTGAAGCGTCTGTCCGCGTTTGATCCCCTTGGGCCGTTCGCCGCGGAATTCGATCTCCACTTCGAATTTCCCATCTTTGACCTCGGGGTAGATCTTTTTGATGATCAAGTTGAAGGTTTGACCGACAAAGTCGAACTCGCCGGCATTGTTGACTTCGACGCGGCCGAGATGTTCCTCATTAATGAAGGCCGTGGCCTTGAAACCGCTGAGGACGTCGATCTGGCCGAGCCGCTGTCCCGGGGACTTGGACTGGCCGATTTCGGCATTGAGCGATGTGATCTGCCCGGTGATCGGGGCTTTGACCGCCAGGTTTTCCTGCCGTTGCTTGACCACATCCAGGTTGGCCTGCATCCGTTGGAGCGATTGTTCCAGGGCATCGACCTGGCCCCGGCGAAAGGCGAGCTCGGTCTTTTGACTCTGCGTCATCAATTCTTTGCGCTTGAGCAGATACTCATACTGGTCTTTGGCCGTCTCAAAATCGTGCTTGGGAATCAGGCTGTCCTTGTCGAGCTCTTTATAGCGTTCATAGAGCCTCTTCTGCTGCTGAATCTGGTTTTCGAGCTCGGACAGCTGCTGGTCCAGTTGAAGCTTGAACTGCTCCATGGCCAGGCGGGTGTTGCGGAGATTGTTGCTCTGCTGAAAGAGCTCGGCCTCGCGCCACATGATGTCCATCAAAAGGTTGGTGTTGGCGAGCTGGAGGATGGGGTCTCCTTCTTTGATGACCGAGCCGACCTCGACGAAGATCTTCTCCACCCGCCCGCCTTCAACGGCATCCAAGTACACCGTGGTCATGGGCTGGACCGTGCCTTCGACAGGCAGGTATTCGTGAAAGGGGGCCAGCTTGACGTCGGAAACGGTGATATCCCGGACGGAGACTTCCAGCTCGGGATCGCCTCGGCGACGGAATTGGAAAAGATACATGGCCAGCAGGATGATCAGCGTGACGCTGAGAGAAATTTCGATGACTTTGAGCAGGCTCCACCTTTTCTTGGCGGGCTTGTGTTCTTCGACGGCCATGATGACTCCCTGTCTTAACCTCTTATTCTAATGGCGTTCACCGCCGGATTTCAACGAGAATTTAAAAATTTATGGCCCATCAAGGCGTCTTGACCTCATCCAGCTCGTAAACGTCTCTGTAGTAAGGCACGGCCACGGCCCATCCGTGCTGTTCTTCGATAAGCTTGGCCAGGCTCAGGGCGGAGTCTTCTTCGCCGTGGGTGATGAAAATACGCCGGGGAGGCTGCTTGAAGGCGTTCAACCAGCGCAGCAGGTCGTCTTTGTCGGCGTGGCCGGAAAATCCCTCGATCTTGGCGATTTGGGCCCGGACCTGATAGGGCTTGCCGAAGATCCTGACCTCCGGCCTGCCCTCCAGGATCTGCCGGCCCAGAGTTTCCCCGGCCTGGTATCCGACGAATAAGATCGTGGATTCGGGACGCTCAATGTTATACGTCAGATGATGCTTGATCCGGCCCCCGGTGCACATTCCCGAACCGGCCATGATGATGCAGGACCCCTTGATCCGGTTTATGGCCTTGGATTCTTCCTGGCTTTGCAGCAGTTTCAGCCCGGGAAATTCGAACGGCTGCCCCCCGGACCTGATCATCATCCGAGCCTGCTCGTCAAGGTCTTGAACGTGGCGCGAAAAGACCTTGGTGACTTCCACGGCCATCGGGCTGTCGAGAAAAACAAGAAGATGAGGAATCCTATCTTGGCGGACGAGCCGGCCCAAGTAGAAGAGAAATTCCTGGGCCCGCTCCACGGCAAATATCGGGACGACGATGTTTCCGCCCCTGGCCGCGGTCATATTGACGACCCGGGCCAAGGCATCTTCGATTTTTCCCGAAGCTTCATGGTTCCGGTCGCCGTAGGTCGATTCCATGATCACATAATCGGCCTGGCCGAAGACGGAAGGGTCTTTGACCAGAGGCTTGTTCCATTGCCCGATATCCCCGGAGAAGATGAGCTTCGTCCGGTTTCCACGGTCTTGAACGTCGAGTTCGAGCGATGAGGAGCCAAGGATATGGCCGGCGTCGCGATAGCGGACGGTGAGGTTGTCATGAAGGCGGATGGGCTTATCATAGTCCACCTCTTCAAAAAGAGGGAAACATTGCTCGGCTTCTTGGGCCGTGTACAGAGGAATTTCGGGATGGGGGCCCATTCGCCCCTCTTTCTCATGCCGTTTCTTTTTCAAGGCCGCATCTTCTTCCAGAAGATGCGCCGAATCCAGCAAAACGATTTCCGCCAGGTCGGCGGAGGCGCCGGTGGCCAGGATCGGATGGGAATATCCCTGTTTAACGAAGCGGGGAATCAAGCCTGAATGGTCCAAATGGGCGTGAGTCAGCAGCAAGAAATCGATTTGGCCGGGGGAAGACGGGAACGGCTCCCAGTTTCGCTCCAGGTAGGACCGTTCCTGGAAAAGCCCGCAGTCGATGAGCAGCTTCAGCCCTCCGGCTTCCAGATAATAGCGGGAACCGGTGACTTGGCGGTTAGCCCCCAGAAATTGGATCCTCATGGCTTCCTCACAGCCGGCAGGAAAGCGGCAGGTCCTTAAGATAATTCTCCCAATTCCGCAGCCGCGGAAAATACATGAATTCAAGAAAGAGCGAGACAATGAGCAGCATGTAAAAATCCCGGGAAAAGCCCCCCAGCAGAAAAAGAGCGAGACCCATGACGGCCGGTCCCTCACCCAGGGCCATCGAGACAATGGCCGCCAGGCTGAGTTTTCGGATGATGGCTTTCGGGTCATCCTGCCTGGATTTTCGCAGAATCAGGGAATTCAAGATGCGGCTCGAGATAACGATGACGATCGCCGCCGCGTAAAATGCATAACGTAAGACCAGGGCGTTTTCGACCCGGGCAAAGCCCAGAAACGGCTTGAGCCAGGCCCGTCCGACCTCGACGACGACGGCATATAAAAACAGACTGGCGATGACCGCCGCGCCGACGAGGCTCGAGGTCCTGTAAGCTTTTCTCAACCCCGATAGATCCTCCATCCCTCGCCTCCTTTATGTTTATTTCTTATCTTTCAAATGGACGCGGCTCCCCAGAAAGGCTTCGATGGTTTTCATCCCGGTGCGCAGGCCGTCGATGTAGTTGTATTTATGCTGGAGCTTGCAGGACTCAAAGCTCCCGATTCGTGTGAACGAAAACGAGATGGCCATGGAAAACTCTCCTTCTTCAATCCACATACAAAAGAAAACCCTTGAGGTAATCGCTCTCCGGTTGATAGATGTTGATGGGATGGTCATAAGCCTGGTGGTGCCTCTGCAAGATCCGGACGTCGCGCGATGCCTCCCGGGCGGCTTGGAAGATGACCTGCTGGAAGAGGGCTTCGTCGACGAAGAACGAACAGGAAAAAGTCAACACCAGGCTGCCGGACGGGATCTTCTGAAAGACGATCCTGTGGATGTCCTTATAGCCGCGGCAGGCCGGGACGACTTCGATCTTCTTTTTGGCAAAGGCCGGCGGGTCCAGGATGACGAAATCGTATCGGAGGTCGTTCTGCCGCAGAAAATCGAAGACGTCCGTCACGAAAAAATGATTGCTGTCGTCCTCAACGCCGTTCAGGCGGCAATTTTCCCGGGCCAGCTCGAGGGCATGCTCTGAGGTGTCCGCGCTGTCCGCAGACAGGGCTCCCCCCTTCAAAGCAAAAACAGAAAATGCTCCCGTATAGGAAAAACAGTTCAAGACGGTCCTTCCCCGGGCCCATGATTCGGCCAGCCGGCGATTTTCTCTCTGGTCAAGATAGAAGCCCGTTTTTTGCGAGCGCGGAAGGTCGACGATAAAACGCAGACCGTTTTCCAGGATTTCCACCTTCTCGACGTTCTCCCCGGACAAGAGTCCTTCGGAATCCCGGAGACCCTCCTCCCGACGCGAAGGCAGGTTGGATTTTTCGTAGATGGACCGGGGCGCCAGCCGTCTGACCAGCGCGTCTACGACAAAGGACTTCAATCGTTCCATCCCCAGCGTAGAGATCTGAAGGACAAGGACATCATCGTATCGATCGACGACCAGCCCGGGGACCGCATCCCCTTCCCCGTTGACCAGACGAAAGGCATTCGTCTCGGCGCCAAAAAAGGGCCGGCGCCGGGCGATGGCCCGATCGATCTGCCTCTCAAGAGCGGCCAGCGGCGGCGTTTCATCAAAGCTCACCATGCGGCCGATGATCGAGCAGCGCTTGTTGAAATAGGCGGTGCCCAGGTATTCTCCCTCGGCGCTCCGGACAGGCAGAAGACTGCCGTCCTCAAAATCCGGGAGGGATTTCACCGCGCCGGAAAAAATCCAGTGGTGACGGTTTTTGACGGCTTTTTCCTTTCCCTTGTGAAGGATGACGCTTTTATCCGGTCCCGCGTCCGGATTTGTTTTGGACATGATCAAAGGCCTCTTTCTTTGTTATCCCACTCCTCCCTGAGGATCTTGAGGAGCGGAAGGTCGGGCTCCGTGAACGAATAGTCCCCCAGCACCGCCGGAGAAACCCAGCGGAGCTCCTCATGATCGCTCAGGGCAAGGCGGCCCGAGACGATGCTGACTTTATAAGCCACCAGCTCGATGGACAGGACTGGAGAGGCAAAGGGAAAAGAACCGATAAAACCTTCCAGCCGCGTCTCAACGCCCAGCTCTTCCCGGAGCTCCCTCTGCAGGCACTGTCCGGGACCCTCTCCGGGCTCGAGCTTTCCGCCGGGGAATTCCCAAAGCTGGGCAAAGCGGTCGCCGGCCCGACGCTTGGCGATCAAGATTTTTCCGCCTTGCTCGATCACGGCTGCCGTGACGATCTGCATCTCTATAGGTATAGTATTTTGACCGCTATTTATCAAGACGGGCGCGAAACTCTTTCTTCTTGGAGGCAGGGAGTTGTGCTAAGATACCGCCCATGAAAATAGTTATCCTATCTTCAGAAGCAACACCGTTCGCCAAGACCGGCGGCCTGGCCGATGTGGCGGGAGCTCTTCCGAAATTCCTCTCCAAGCTGGGCCTCGAGGTCAAACTGGTCATGCCTTTTTATCGGGAGGTCCGGAAAAGGGGCCTGCTGTTACGCCAAGTCCTTGAGGATCATCCTTTGGACTGGGGAGGCCGGAGAGAGACATTCTCGGTCTGGCAAGGCTCCGGAGATTCAGCCTTCGCCTTTTTTATAGAAAAAGATGAATGGTATGACCGGGACTTTCTCTATGGAACGCCCGCCGGCGATTATCCCGACAACGGCGAGCGATTTTCCTTTTATTCCAAAGCCGCGCTCGAGACGTTAAAGGCGCTGGACTTCGCCCCGGACATCATCCATGCCCATGACTGGCAATCGGCGATCGCCCTGGCCCACCTCGAATTCCTCCATCTAGAAAACCCGCGTTTTAAAAATACTCGCAGCTTGTTCACGATCCATAATCTGGCCTATCAAGGGCTTTTTGAGAAAAGCCTTCTCGCCGAAATCGGCCTTCCGGACAGCCTTTTCACCATGGACAACCTGGAGTTTTTCGGAAAAGTCAATTTTCTGAAAGCGGGCATTCTCTATGCGACGGCCGTCAACACGGTCAGCCCGCGATACAGCCGCGAAATTCAAACTCCCGAGTTCGGCCACGGGCTGGACGGGCTTCTCCGTAAAAGAAAAGATGCCCTCTTCGGTATCTTGAACGGCGTCGATTACTCCGCTTGGGACCCCGGCCAAGACCTCTTCCTGGCGGCCCGCTACACCCCGTCTCTCCTCGACGGCAAGGCGGATTGCAAAAATGACTTGCTCGAGACCTTCGGACTTCCCCTGTCGAGAAAAGAGGCTCCCGTCATCGGGATGGTTTCCCGGCTGGCCGGCCAAAAGGGCCTGGATATACTGGTTGAGGCCCTGGGAGGCCTTTTCACTCTGGGCGCAACGCTTGTTATCCTGGGCACGGGAGAGGAAAAAATCCAGAATGCCCTGATCGCGGCCAGAGAACGCTATCCCTCCTTCTTAGGCCTGAAGATCGCCTTCGACGACCGTGTCGCCCACAAAATCATGGCCGGCAGTGATTTCCTCCTCATCCCATCCCGGTATGAACCCTGCGGCCTGACCCAGATGTACAGCCTTAAGTACGGGACAATTCCCCTTGTCCGCGCCACCGGCGGCCTGGACGACAGCATCCAGGAATTTCATACGGACCGCGGAGAAGGCAACGGTTTCAAGTTCGAAGATTATTCGGCCCGGGCTCTGCTCGACGCCGCCCGCAGGGCGATCAAGGTCTATGACAAAAAGTCATCTTGGGATAGGCTGATCCAGAATGCCATGGCCGCGGATTTCTCCTGGGATCGGTCCGCCCGGGAGTACCTGACCCTCTATCAAAAAATCGCCGGCCTTTGAACCGGCCTTTTTAGAAACTGACCTTGAGCCCGACAGTCGTGACAATACCGGTCAGGCTGAGCTTGGCATACCTGACGTCGGAGAAATTCGATCCCACCGGTTTATCCGTATCAAAAACGACCCGGGCATATGTCTGGCCGCCGTATCTCAAATCATAATACCAGGCGTATCCGCCGCTCCCGCTATCCTTATAGGACCAAAGCTCGCCGCCGGCCTTGTCCGTCCAGTCGCCCTTGATCTCCGAAATCGAAGCATAGCGGCCCCAAACGGTCCAGACGAGGGCCGCCTTGGACGTGATTTTCATCTCCAATCCGAGGCCGGCTTGAAAACCGACGGTTCCTTTGGTGGACTTGAAGATGTACTCAAAATTGCCTGTATAGCCCATGATCTCCATATCCATGCGATGGTCCCAGTCGAGCGTCGCCAGATAATAGCCGGCTCCGGCCGTCAGGTCGAGGCTGAAGTTGGGGCTGAGGGCCAGAAGATAATGGAGATTGGCCGTGATCGGAACGACGCTGTATTTCGGCTTGAGGGTCTCCTGGACGCCGACCAGGTCGATGTTGTAAGAAACAGCGCTCTCCTTGGCGTGGCGAGAATATCCGACGCCCAGACCGATCCCGAACTTGGACCCGAAATAATAGATGAGCTCACCCCCGATTTCCATGCCCAAATAAGGCGCCTGAAATTCACCGGTCAGGCTGTAATCCGCCCCGAGATATTCCGTTTCGCCCTTGATGCCTTTGGCGAGATCACCTCCGCCCGCGTAGCTCAATCCGCCGGAGAGTTTGAGCCCAAACGACTGCGAGTAACCGAAAGAGACCATGGCTGCCAACACGACAAAAAGAAAAAAAGCTTTTGTTCTCCGCAATTTCCTTCCCTCCGATCCATCCATCCATCCATCATGAAGCGACTGTCCGAAGCTCTCGATGACTCCCTAGAATTTGATTCTAAGGCCGAGCGTTATCCCGAATCCGGTCAGGTCGACCGACCCTTGTTTGGCATTTGTGATCCCCTCCCCTTCCGGCTTTTCTGTATAGAAATCGAATTGAGTATAAGAGCTGCCATCGAACGTTTCGTCATAGGACCAGAAATAATAATCGCTCGCGCTCTCCTGCCAGGTATAGTCACCGCTCTCCTTATATGTGTATTTGCCTTTAAAGCCCGAAACGGAAGCAAACCGCCCAAAGACATCACAGACAATCGCCACCCTCGTTGACATATCGAATTCAAAGCCAACCCCGGCTTGGAAGCCGAGGCCTCCTTTCGTTGCCGAGAAGGTCGTGTCCTCCGTCCAATGCTCGCTGATCTGGTCAAAAAAACTATCGCTGAGAACGTCTTTGCCGCTAAAATTCAACGTCGTCAGATAATAGCCGATCCCCGCATGGAAGTCGAAGCTGAGTTTCGACCCGGCGGGCAGCAAATAATGAACATTCAAGGTGATCGGGAAGGCGCTGATCATGGGTTTTATGGAATATTCGGAGCTCAAGGTGAAGATGCCGGGGATGCCGACCTCGGAGGACAAGGGGGGGCTTTCTTTAGATGCCCGAAAATACCCGATTCCCAAGCCGAGCCAGAGGTTCGGGGTGAAATGATGGATGAACTCTACATCAAAATTCAGGCCTAAGCTGATCGGCTTGAATTCGCCCGTGGCTGCATCAAAGTCTCTCCGAAGATCGCTCGTCCCCTTGATGGTCTTGTTCAGGTCACCTCCGCTGGCAAAGCCGAGGCCGCCGGATAATTTGATCGAGGACTCCTGAGAAAACCCTGCCGAGGCCAGGAGCCACAGGGCCGCCGCCCAAATCATCGTCCTCTTCATGAAGCCTCCTAAAGGCCTGATAATAATGATTTTTTTACGAAAAATCAATAAAAGCCTTCCCCCAGTAAGGATCTTCGTTTATGTGATTTCAAAGAGGTGTCGGAATCGCCCCCTAGGCCCCCTAGTGGAGGGAGGCCCCGGACACTCTTGGAGGAGGACCCTTTCCTAGGGTCCCCCTCCAACGAGCGGCGGGAATACCCGCCCGCCCTGCCACCCCTCCAAGGAGCATCCTCCCATGAATTCATCGTCAAATGCTCCTGGGAAAGGAGGCAGAGAGCGAAGCGATTATTGGAGGGAAACCCAAAATAAGGGTTTCCTTCCAAGAGTGTCCGACGGGACTGGTTCCCCAGGGGCCAAGG
>Ga0209253_10002626_pt1 | contig 15913 bp, 11 predicted proteins | sample FrelakmetBRP12BR_FD_187145 | JGI IMG/M metagenome (GOLD analysis project Ga0209253, IMG submission 187145) | Freshwater lake sediment microbial communities from the University of Notre Dame, USA, for methane emissions studies - BRP12 BR (SPAdes)... | ecosystem: Environmental > Aquatic >...
CTCGATCCAGGATTTGGAGTATGCCAGTTGGCATCTCAAGTGGCTCACAGGCTCAGGCCAGAGGCTGATCAAGCAGTTGGCGGAAACGATCGAGCAGGTCGAACAGAGCATCGCGCCCCACAGAAAATCAGTCCTCGCCTCCAAATTCGGCCCAGCCCTTCGACGTCATATCAAGGAACTCCACCAAGCCCGCCAAACCTACGGGCCAGTGAGACTGAGCAAAGCGTAAAAACAGAAAGATGCGCTGTCTTCCCTACATACCTCTCTTAATAGGAAGTGGCCGAGGCTGCCCCTTGCTGCGCGCGTCAAACGAGCACCATCCATCTAATTGACCCTTCAAAGCTTGCTTTCTTTTCATTCTTGGCAGGGGGCACCCATGTTGGTCTGCGTGCGGCCGTCGAACGAGGCCCTTCTCAGGGCGCGCGTTCCGGGAGCACATGACCAGCATGGGTACTCCCTGCCTATCCTTTTCATCGTGCGCGTTCTGCGAGCAAGAAGGGCACCTGGCCGCTCCCTTCTCATCCTTCCTAGGCCACGCGTTGCGCGAACAAGGAGAGCGTCCCAGTCGCTCCTGCGCCTTACGGCTCCACTATCACATCCACGTAGGCAGGCACACTATCCGCCCCCTTCTTATCCGTCACCCGCAACTTGAACCGATAGGTTCGTTTTTCCGATACGGTCGGCGCGAGGAAGGAGGCCTCGGCGTTATCCACGTCCAGCATCGCGATCTTGTTGCCTCGTACCTGACTCCATGAATAATAAAGCGCTTCGCCTTCGGCATCGCGGCTTTTCAATCCGCTCAGCTTCACTTTCGACCCAGCCTTCACGGTCTTGTTCGATCCTGCATCGGCGATCGGCGGTTCATTTGGTTCGTCATTGACGTTCACATCTACGTCGAGCTGAGCCTGCTTGCCGCGATTCGTGACTGTGAGCGTGGCTTTGCCGTTTCCGGCAATTTGCAGCAGGCCATCCTTCAAGATCTTGATGACCTTGTCATTGGAGGACTTGTAACTGGTACCGCTGGCCGGTGAGCTGATCCGGCGGGTCACGCCGTCGGTGAACTCGCCGACAACCGGCAACTCGAAGATCTTGCCCATTGAATCGACGTGGCCGAATGCGGAAGATTGGCCTGCACGTCCGAGCTGCAAAGGCTTGTCGGTTTCAAAGTCGATGGCGCTGAGGGTAGCGGCAGGTTCGACTTGTACGACAATTTCGTCGAAGACGGATCTGGTGCCTAATCGTCCGCGCGAAATTTCTGCGACCGCCAGCAAGCGCATGGGCCCGATGCCGTCTTTCGGAACCAACAAGGGGCCGCCGAAGGCCGGGTGATGGTCGGACAATCCGATCAACGCCACCGGTGCAACGATCGACCCCATGGCTGTGGCGTCCTCCTGCTCTACCAGGGTGTCGTCCTGTTCGCCATACCAATAGTAGCGGACTTGGATGATACCGGAATCTTTTCCGAGGTCCACGCTGGTTGTGACGGTTTTTCCCGCCGTCAGCTTCGCCCCTTCTGCCGGTTCGACGATCTTCAACGCTTGAACCGGTTGGGCTGCGAGAATGAGGCAAGTTGCCAACAGGAGCAGACCGAGGCTTCGACACCTCGTTTGACGTTTCACCTGTAACATTTCACGCTTCACGGTTACCTCTTTAGGTGGAAGGGGACATCGGTCAGGATGACTCGTTCTTTGAACAGCAGCGCTGTCTTGAGGAGCAGCGCACGTTGGTTGTGCAGGATGCCCTGCCACCAATGGGCGGGAAGAACCTCCGGAATCACGACGGTCACCCAGGTATCCGGCTCCTTTTTTAAGAGCTCCTCGACGTAGTCGAGGAAGGAACTCAAGACGGAACGGTATGGGCAGGGTAATACCGACAACCGGACACCACAGCCCCATTGGGCCCACTGGATTTGTATGCGCGCCGTGGATTCTGTATCCACATCCACCATGACCGCCTGAATCTCGCCGGGACGGCTGCGTGCGTAATCGACTGCGCGAATGACCGCTTGATTGACGCCGTTAATGGGAATGACGACGATATTCCGTCGTGGAAGCGGGGGGCGGTGGTCACGCGTGAGCGCAATCTGTTCAGTGACGGCTTTGTAGTGCGAGCGGATCGAACGGAACATTAAGACCAATATGAAAATGAGGACAAAGACGATCCAGGCGCCGTGCGTAAATTTGGTCGTGGCAATGATGATGGTGGCAATGCCGGTCGTGACAGCGCCTGCGCCGTTCACGATCAGTTTCGCTCGCCAATGAGGCCCCTTCTTGCTCAGCCACTGGCGTACCATGCCGGATTGAGACAGGGTGAAGGAGATGAACACGCCGATGGCGTAGAGCGGGATCAAGGCGTGCGTGTCGCCGTGAAAAACGATCAGAAGAAAACAGGCGATGATCCCTAAAACGATGATCCCGTTCGAGAATACCAAGCGGTCGCCGAACGTTGCCATCTGGCGGGGCATATAGCCGTCGCGCGCTAGAATTGAAGCGAGCTGGGGGAAGGCCGCAAAGGCGCTATTGGCGGCAAGGATTAACAGCAGCATCGTCCCGCTCTGGAACGCGTAGTAGAGGGCGCCGGTGCCAAAGGTGAGACGTGCTAATTGTGAAATGACCGTCTCATCCGTTTTGGGCTGGATCCCACCATGGTAGGCCAGGAAGGTGATACCCATAAATAACGACGCCAGAATCAGCGACATCCAAATCATGGTGACCGAAGCATTCTGGGACTCCGGCCGGCGAAAGGCTTTCACGCTGTTCGAGACTACTTCCATTCCGGTCACGGCTGTACAGCCTGCGGCAAATGTTCGAAGGATCAGGAACAGCGTCAGCTCTTCGACCGCCGTCTGGTGGCCCGGTGACACCGAGGCGCTTTGTCCGAAGAAGGCCTGGACGCTTCCGATCCCCACCATCACTCCGATGATGCCGACACCAAAGTAGGTGGGGAAGGCGAAGAATGTCCCAGACTCCCGCACACCGCGCAGGTTTATGACGACAATGAAGATGATGGCGGCGAGCCCGAGGGCTACACGATACTCGAACAAACTCGGTACGGCTGAGGTCAGGGCCGCGATGCCTGCCGCTACGCTGACGGCTACTGTGAGGACATAGTCGATCATCAGCGCCGCTGCGCCGATCAGCGCCGGCTGTTCCCCAAAGTTATTGCGCGCGACCACATAGGCCCCGCCGCCCTCCGGGTATTCGTAGATGATTTGGCGATAGGAAATGGTCAGGACGACGATGAGAAACAGGATCGCAAGGCTGATGGGAATGGACCAGGCAACGGCGGCGGTTCCTGCAAGGATGAGCACCAGCAAGATTTCTTCCGTGGCATAGGCTACGGAAGAAATCGCGTTCGAAGAAAAGATCGCGAGAGCGATGGTTTTGGACAGCCGTTGGTGTGCCGCCTGAGTGCTTTTGAGCGGATCGCCCACCAGCCAACGTTTCAGAAGCATAGGCGTCATTATCGCATATAAGCGGAGGGGTGCGCATTGAAGAAGATGCTTTCAGTGCGAATGACTCAAGGGCACGTGTCCTTCAATCGCCAAACCACTGTCTTTGCGCGTGAAGCGACGGTAAACGTACCGCGCGGTGTCTAATGCCACGATCCAACCGTTTACCCTGCAGGCTCATGTTATATCTATATACAGCTCCCTCTTGACTCATACCCCTTGTCTGTGGTCTATACCGCGGCTGTGATCGGATTCTTAATGACACCAGGTAGAGAAATATTGCCGAAACAGTATCGTGACCGATTAGTGACCGTTTAAAGGAGGAGGCGAAACGTTATGGGTGCATCACTGAAGTGGGTGGGGGTCGGGGTGATGGGGTTTGCGGCCTGTCTCTGGTTTGTCGAGGCGACGCCAGTGTTTGCGGTCATGTCGCATGACGCGCATGTCGCTGTGGATTCCGCTGCCAATGTCGCGACGCCGGTGAATACTACACAGGCGGGCCCGATACTGATGGACAAGATGTCGAAGGCCATCGAGCAAATCGAACGGCAGGTACAGAGCAAAGGGCCGTTCCAGGGCGCTGGAGCCCATGCGATGCAGCAGGGCATCCTGCTCGTCGCGGAAGATCAGGATAAAGTGAAGGTCACGCAGGGTATTCGCTGTCCAGCGCAAGCCCCCGTCCGTGCCTTCGATATTTCCACGATCAACGTTGAAATCACCGTGAATCGATTTGGAGATTTCTACCCAGGGTACATGTACGCGCTGACCGAGAATGTGGCAGGTGTGCGGGCTGAAGAGGAAAAAAATAAGGCTGCGCGGGAAAGTGACGATCCGACGTTTGCCCTCGGCGCAGTGTCAAACGGTTTGCAGGGCGATCTGATTCAACCGTTGGTCATTCGAGCGAACCAAGGGGACTGTCTCCGGGTCACATTGCGAAATCAGATTGCTGACGAACCGACCAACATGATCATCAACGGCTCGCAGATGCTTGTTGCCAGCACGGGCAAGCCGGCGACCGCAAATAATGCCGATGCCTTGGTGCCAACAGGGAAGACCGGTGAGTTCGAATGGTACATTCCCAATGATCTTCAGGTAGGCGGGCGCGCGTTCCACAGCCATGCGACCAGAGAGCAGTATTCCCTGGGCCTGTTGGGTTCGCTTGTGGTCGAGCAGCGAGGGGCTCGACATCTGAGCCCCTTTACGGGCGAGGAAATGAAGAGCGGCTGGGAAGCCATGATCGATCTGGCCAACGCCTCGGACTTCCGCGAATTTGTCATTTTCTATCACGAGGCGGGAGACGAGACGTTTCGACTGTTGAACCGCAAGGGCGACATGTTGCCGCAGCGTGATCCGCACACGGACACCTACCGGCCAGCAGCTCGCTTGCTCAACTACCGTAGCGAACCACACGGCACAAGACTTGAGATGCAGGAGCACCTTGTGGGGTTTGCCGATGAGTCGCAGGGCTACGGATCCTATACGTTCGGCGATCCTGCAACCACGGTTCCCCGCTCATATTTGGGGGATCCGGCTACGTTTCGGATGGTCGGCGGGTCTGAAATCGTGCACTCGCACCATCTGCATGGCGGTTCGATCCGGTGGGCCAGACAGCCTGGCACCAGCAGGATTGATCCGACCTTGTCCAAGAACGGTCCTGTGAAGTTTCCGCCTATCAGCGATCCCTCCGATCGGCTGGATGTGCAGACTATCGGTCCGTCGGAGATTTACGATGAGGTAACCGAGGGTGGATCCGGTGGATTGCAGGCCTTGGCCGGTGAGTTCGTGTTTCACTGCCATATCCCGCAGCACTATGTGACGGGAATGTGGGGATTCTGGCGTGTATACAACACGCTGCAGTCGACTGGGTTCCAAACTGACGTGATGAAGCCTCTCGTCGAACTTCCTGATCGCAAGGGGAAGATCAAGCTCGCGGTTAGCTCAGACAAGTTGGTCGGCACCACCGTGGATTGGTACGGCGGGAAGAAGTACGAGGTCACCAAGGATAAGACTGATTGGAAATCCAATCCGGTCAAGGTCTCGATCAAGGATTGGGTCGAATATATGTTGCCGCCGCAAGGGTTGCCCGGCAAGACGGAAGATCAAGTGAAGCAGGCCCAGGCGAATGACGCGACGGTGGTGAATTGGAAGTGGGAAGGCGCGCTGGCGCTCAACGAACCGGAGACGCCGCATAAATGGGCGGACTACCAATCTCCGACCCCTCTGAAGCGTCCGGCCATTACGTTCGATCCTCAAACCGGGAAACTGGCCTTCCCCTGGCTGCGTCCACATCTTGGGAAGCGGCCTCCGTTTGCCCCGAATCATGGCGGGGCACCCTGGCTAGAGCCTTTCCGTGTACGTGAAGATGGAACGAGAAGCACGGAGCAGGCCAAGCCCGGTGAGCAGGGGCCTTGGAGCTTGTGTCCGGAAAATTCTCCGCGCAAGTTCTACACGATTCATTCCATTACGCTGCCGGTTACGCTCAAGCCGGCGACGTCAAAATCCGCCGCGCTGGTCGACCCCATTGGAATGATTTACGTGTTGCACGAGGAAGAGGCTGAAGTTCGCAAGAATCCAAAAAAGCAGCTTCCGTTGGTCATCCGCGGAAACGTGTACGATTGTGTCGACATTATTTTCAAGAATGAAATACCGGACGATGCGCGGACGGGATGGTCGAACAAGATCAATCTTCATCCGCACTTCTTCCAATTCGATACCAGCGCGTCCGATGGCCCGACGATCGGATTTTCGTACGACATGTCGTTGCGCGCCTTCACTATGCTGACGGATCCCCAGCCGACTAAGGGGATGCCCCTGCCTGGAAACACGGTGTTGACAGCGGATACGAAAGCCGGTTCGCGCAGCATCACGGTGGCCGATGCATCGAAATTCCATGCGAACATTGAACTGGGCGTCGGGATGGACGACCCAAAGTACTTCGAAATAGTACGGATTAAGACCATTGATGGAAAAACCATCACGTTCGATGCACCGTTGAAGTACGGGCATAAAAAGAACGATATCGCCAGTGTCGAATTCATCCGTGAGCGCTGGTATGTCGATGCCGATCTCGGCACCGTGTATTGGCACGACCATGTCTTCGGAACCGATACCTGGGGACACGGCCTATTCTCCGCGTTCATTACCGAGCCACCGCGCTCGACCTATCACGATCCGGTTACCGGGAAAGAAATCCGGAGCGGCCCCATTGCGGACATCCATACCTTGGAGCCCGTCTCCGCCCATATCCGTGGCAGTTTCCGCGAAGTCATGATGCATATCATGGACAGCAATGCGCGGACGGCGGAATTGATCACCACCGATAATCCGCAAGCGAGAGTGGGAGCGGTCACTGTCGATGGACCGCCGTCTCATCAGTTTCCAGAGCGTATCAATAAATCGGCGATGTGGTTTCTGAATGGTGGTGAAGCCACCACTGGAAGCGGCTACAGCATGCGCGTGGAGCCGTTGAGTGTGCGTCTAGCCAATAATCCTGACCCGTCGAAACTCTTTGTATCCGGTATCCACGGCGATCCCGGCACTCCGTTGTTGCGGGCCTATCTTGGCGACCCGATTCTGGTGCGTGCGCTGGTAGGGTCTGCAAACGAAGTGCATACCTGGCACGTGACGGGCCATTGGTTCCCGATGGAACGGTATTCGACGACCGCCATGCCGCGGAGCACGATTCACCTGGCGATTGGAGAACGCTACGATCCGGCGATTCCAGCAGCGGGGGGACCGCAGAAGCAGGCCGGCGACTATCTCTACTATAGCGGTCGCGCTTCCCACTTCGCGGAAGGCAGTTGGGGAATTTTCCGAGTCTTCGACGAACTGCAGGGGGATCTGAAGCCCTTGCCGAGCCGTGAGCAGATTCAAAAGTCCGCTCCATCGATCTGTCCGTCAGACGCTCCCTTGAAGACCTTCAACGTGTCGGCGATCGACCAGAACATCCGGTACCACGAAGGAACGCCTGGTGTGATGGAAGTCGATTTGGAACGGAAGATGGTATTCGGGAACGAGCAGGGCAAGATGTATGTGCTCGACGGTGATCGTGGCAAGGTTAAGGCCGGTGAACTCAGGCCGAGCCCACTGACCCTGCACGTGAACGTCGGCGATTGTTTGAAGATCAATCTGAAAAACGAGATGGCAAAAGAACGGGCCGGATTCCACGTCGATATGATGGCGTTCGATCCGAAAGATTCGTTCGGCGCCAATGTCGGCAACAATCCTGGCGATCAAACGATCGGTCCAGGGCAGAGCAAAACGTACACCTATTTTGCCCATCCGGAGTATGGAGAACTGGCCGCCCTCATTCAAGATTGGGGGAACGTGGTCGAGAATCCACGTAATGGACTGTTCGGCTCGATCATTGTCGGTCCGAAGGGATCGCACTACCGCGATCCGATGACGGGGACCGATGTCACGTTGAAGAGCAGCTGGCGTGCCGATGTGCTCGTGGATCGGACGATTCCTGGGAATGAGAACAGGAAGAACTACCGTTCTTTCTCTTTGATGTTCCAGGACGAAGATAACATCGTGGGCGTCAGCTTCATGCCCTACATCCAACAGGTGGCCGGCATCACGGCCGTGAATTACCAGTCGGAACCGACTGCCTGGCGGATGGAAAAGGGTTGTGATGTGCCGGAGATCTTCAGTTGCGTCAAAGCCGGGGCTGGTGGACCTGCGACGCCGTTGTTGCAGGCGCATGTTGGAGATCCGGTGGCCATCCACGTGCTCGGCGCGTTCAGCGAGCAGGTTCAGCTGTTCACGGTCGATGGCCATGAGTGGCCGCATGAGCCTTATTCGCAGGGCGCCGACCAGGTCAGCACCATGGAGTTCGGTGGTTCAGAAGTGATTAACGCCTATCTCACGGGCGGCGCCGGAGGTCCGAATAGGATCGTCGGCGAGTATATGTGGAAAAACCAACGTCCGGCATATGCCAACGCAGGACAATGGGGTCTCTTCAAGGTACTGCCGGTTGACGATCAGCGGATTCTTCCGTTGATGCCACAGGTTCCGCCGACCAAGAGGGCGGAGAGTGAGAATGACAGAGGGACCGTTTCGAAAACGTCAGCTCGTTGAAAAAACGAAGATCCTGCCGGAACTGGTGCGAGGCAGGTTAAGATCGTTCTGATGATGGGGGGAGTACGTATACTCCCCCCGTCTATTTTGTTTCTATTTATTTCTAAAGGTGGTGAGCATGACTGTACATGGCGGGCGCATTGTGGCTTCTATCTGTCATGCGATCGTTCTCAGTATTTTCGTGATCTGTCCGATCACGGCCTGGGCATACGAAGAAGTGGCGGTGTCGAATGGTGGCACTGTAACTGGAACTGTGCAGTTTTCCGGCGAGCTTCCGCTGCCCACACCATTCGAGCTTCGCCGATATCCTGATCAAGTCTATTGCGGGGCATTATCCGATGGGTCAGGGTACCGACTGCTTCGAGAAGTAGCCGTTGGAGCGCAGCAAGGTCTGAAAGATGTAATCGTGACGATTGCGAATATTGAGAAAGGCAAACCCTTCGAGCTTACGGAAACGAAACTGGAAGCGAATATCTGTCAATTCGTGCCGTTCGTATCGGTCATGCGGGAACTTCACCCATTGACAGTGATAAATCTTGACCCCGTATCCCACGATTTGCAGATCTATGAACGGGATCGCGATCACGTGTTCATCATGTTCCACCGGCCGTCGCTTACCAAGTCCGGTACAAGTGACACCATCCACTTCACCGGGAACCGCCGCGACGTCATCATGCAATGCGGCATGCATCCCTACATGCAGGGACACGGACTTGCCGTTGAGAATCCATACTATGCGATGACCGGGCTTGATGGCGTGTTTACGATCAAGGATCTTCCAGCAGGCAGTTATCGGATCAAGGCCTGGCATCCGACACTGGGAGAGAAAGTGCAAGATGTGACCGTGACTGCGAACGGCACCACATCGTTGGGATTCAGGTTTTAGTCGAACAAACCATGGTCAGTTCACGATATTTTCATGCGGCGGCGATTGCTGTCTGTGCTTGTGTGATGGGGGCTCACGCGGTCGCGGCTGAAGTAGTATCGGTGCCCGCGGTCAGCCGAGTCGAAGTTGTACTGGCGAGCCAGTACAAGGATCATGTAGCCTCATTGAAGGAAGAATTTGTCCAAGCGGGGATGCCCAACGTCCATTTTCAGTTTTTCAGACAGGGACAGCCTCCGCAAAACATCGGTCTAGGCCGGGAAGTTCCGGCTGACAAGGCACGAGAAGTGATCAGGTTGGCGCTGAAATATAACCTCGGTGTGGGGATTCTGCTACCGGAGCGACTCTTCCCTCCACGATTTGTGACGATTGCATCGTCGAACTATGACGACACGGTTGAGTATCCCATCGATCAGGCCACTCTTGTCCAATTACAGAACGAAAACCTCACGACTGAAGAGTTTCACCGTCTCTACAAAGGGCTGACCTCTATCCCGCTGCCGCCAAAGGGCCGATATAATCCGTAGGATTTACGAGAGTTCGTGACGCCAGCCCAGATGCCCAAGCAAAGTGGGCGTATGGAGGCCAGGGACCGGCTCTGCATTCTTAGGCGATTGCACTGAAATCTTTGTGAGTCATAGGGGTGAAGGAGGAGAGGTGAGATTAGTTCAGATGATGAGAGGCAGGAGCATACCGACCCTTATGCTGGTGGTCATAGCCGCCCTGTGGTTTCCCATTATCTCAGATGAGAGCATCACACGCGCAGCAGAACCATCCAGTGCCAGTCTGCAAATGCAGGGCAAGGATCTACTGAAGAATGTCGAAGAGATGGTGGCGCATGGCGGCATGGGAGACGGCAAGGCCATCCTCCATCATTGCGGAGAGGCGACGCGTATTGCCGAGGCAATCATCGTGTTGATCCCGCCGTCAGATCCTCATCAGGCCGATGCGACGGCATCCCTCAATGAAGTGATCCGGCAATGCAACCGTGTGGCGGATATCGGCATCCATGCCGATCCAGGACAGCTTCTCAATCCCGCCACCAAGGCTCGCGCCGCTGCGCAGCAGTCGATGAAGTTGCTTGGGTTGACCAGGACGAACAAAAGTTAGAGTAGTGAGACGGACTGAAGGTTGAAGTGTTCAGAACTTCGAACCCGGAACTTCGAACTTCAGGTCGCGCGCACTTCGTGCTGACCGGCCTTTTTCGCCCTATTGTTTCGATTGACAGGATACGGTAGGATTTTATATACATACTCGGTCCCAGACCAGATGGGCTAGGCTATCGTCGATCAAGCACGCCAGAGAGGAAGCCGTTCCCGCCTTTCTCTCGTTGAGCCGGTGGATAATGGAAGGGAACAGCGAGCTAGGAATCAGGGTCTATCGTTAATCACAAGGAGGCAGTCCCATGAAGAGTGCATTATCAGTCATATTTGGCGTGGCAGCCGTCGCGTTTCTCGCGGCGCCTCTCACCTCGTTCGCAGGTGGAACGATTTCCGGAAAAGTGACCTTTGCCGGAAAGTCTGAGCAAAAGGAATTTTTGTTCTCGAAGTTCCCCAATCCCAAGTTCTGCCCGCAGAATCCCAACAAGTCGTTGATGGATGGGGATAAGCGGTTCTTGAAGACCATCGAAGTCGGTAAGGATGGCGGCCTAAAGCATGCGGTGGTTGCCGTCATTGACGTCGAAGATAAGGCGTTCATGGATGGGTATAGTGGTACGGAAGTGACGGCGGCGTTCTGTGAGTTTCTGCCGTTCGCCGGGATTGTGGTGAATAACAAGTCTTTCAAGGTTGAAAACCTTGACGCCGATCCTGATGATCCAAAGTCGCTCCAAGGTGTGCTCCACAATCCGCACAGCTTTGTCGTGAAGGGCACCAGCTCGGCCACCGGATTTAACATCGGTTTGGCCAAGAAGGGTGACAAGCTCGATAAGCCGGTGGTATTCCGTGGCGGAGCCGAGAAGGATGGGTTCTATCGTTTACAGTGCGACCAGCATGAGTTCATGCAGGGCTATTTCCTCCCAGTGTCGAGTCCCCATTTTGCGGTCGTGAAGGACGACGGTTCCTTCGAGATCAAGGATGTACCGGCCGGTAAGCACAAAGTGGTGGCCTGGCATCCTTTCGCCGCCAAGGGTAAGAAAGTGGAATTCGATGTCGATGTGACAGATGGCGGGACTGCGAATCTCAAGGCTGAGATCAAGTAAGCCCGAATGTGTCTGCGCGGGGTAACCCGCAATCGAAGGGCAGCGGAGGAATCCGCTGCCCTTTGTGTTTTCCCGGCCGGTCACACTGCTTCCGCTGCCTTGCCTTTCAGTTTCCAATCTAGGTAAGATGCCGAGTTTCAAGGCGATTTGCTTGAGGGGCGTGGTGTGTCACGAGAACTTTCGCTCGCGGAAATCTTCCAACTTGGGTACTACTGGGAGACCAAAATCCTGCTCACGGCGGTCAGGCTGGATCTGTTTTCCGCGTTGGACGGGAAGCGAAAAACGCTTTCCGAAGTGGCCGATCGAATCGGCGCCCATGCGCCGACGCTGGAATTGCTGTTGAATGCCCTTGTTGCGATGCGGCTGCTGGAGAAGGACGGCGATTCCTATGGGAATTCGATTGCCGCCGCCACTCACCTGGTCCGCAGTTCCGCTCAATATATCGGGCATCTCCTGTTACTTCATGACGCAGAGTGGGACAACTGGGGCAGGTTGGAACAGACGATTCGCACAGGACAGCGGTCAGTCGACCGGCACGTCTTTGAAACCGACCCTGAATTAGGCAGCAATGTGCTGGCAGTACTCCATCGGATTGGACAGCAGAGCGGGCCGGATTTTGCCAAGCGGCTGCAGCTGAGTGGGCCGGTTCGATTCTTGGATTTGGGAGGCGGAGCCGGGACAAATGCGATTGCATTTTGCCAAGCCTATCCGGACCTGACTGCCACGGTGTTTGATTTGCCTTCCACGCTCCGACTTACGGAACGAACCGTGAAGGAAGCCGGTTTGGAATCGAAGATTGCATTGCTCCCGGGCGATTTTAACAAAGATGGGTTGGGTGGGCCGTACGATGTCGTGCTGATGTCTGACATCCTTCATTATCAAGACTTTGTAACGAACGCATCATTGGTGAAGAGGGTCTGGACCCATTTGGCGCCAGGTGGCCGGTTGGTCATCAAAGACCGATTCTTAAATGAGACAGGAACCGGTCCTGCCTGGACGACCGCGTTTGCGGTCCACATTCTTATCAACACTGAACGAGGCGGTTGCTTCAAGACGGCAGATGCGATTCAGTGGATGGAGGATGCCGGCTTTCCGACCGTTACAGAATTGGAACCGTCGGCGGTCGTGCAGGGGATAAAAGCCCGTGAAGCGTGATAACCGGATGGTTGCTTTGGTTTGTTTAGTTTGTCTCGTTTGTTTGGTTGAACGGAACTAACCAAATGAACCAAAGAAACCACGACCGACAAAGGGCGTCATGCTTGAATGGCTGAAACAGCCGGGATTTTTTGGAACTCATGCCACAGTCGGGGCTGACATGAGTCAGCTCATGGCGACGTTTTTTACCGGGCTTTTTGTGATCGGCTGGATTCAGGCGAAGAGACGCCGGGCGGATGCGCATCACTGGATGATGTTTGGCGGGATGATCGCCATGGTGGCGTTCTTCATCAGTTACTATTTATTTCGCCAATTAGGCGTGTTGGCCTTTGAGGGAAAGGAAGGCTTTGGTGGGTCGCAAGCCCTCTACGATTATGTCTTCATTCCTGTGCTGACGGTGCATATCATTCTGGTTATTCTCGGATTGGTCATGGCGGTCTATATGATTGTGCTGGGCTTTCGCGCACAACAAGTGATCGATGGTGCCAGGTCGCTTAAGGAAGCGTTGCTGCTTACGACGTGGAAAAAGATCGGGGTGATTTTCGGTATCCTTACGGCGCTGATCATGGTGTTGTTTCTCTCGCGCATCGCCACCGCCGATTTCTCGATGAGAAAATTCGAAGTGTATCTCAGTCTATTGGCTGTGATCGCCATTGTGTTTTCAGTTGAAATGACGATTCAACGGATCTGGCCGAACGGCGCGCGACGCCATCGGGCGCTCGGGCTGTTCACGATGGTCGTCTATTGCGTCCTCTTTGTGACCGGGAGTGCCACCTACACGATGCTCTATCTCTTGTACCCTGGGAAAATCGGATAAGTGATGGGTACCCTGTGATGAGTGATGCGCACATAATGCAGAGAAGGCGGATGGTTCCGCGCTCCGAGACGTTTCACGTTTCACGTTTCACGCCTCACCGTGTTTCACCATGCTGACCTGTGGCTGTGGTCGCTGGATGCATACCGAAGGGGTTGAAGAACGTTCGTACGGGGATGGGATGCCCCAGTGGTTCATTCGGACGGAATGCCGCGGCTGTGGATTAAGAGTCGGGGTCGATGTCCCTGCCGGTCAACCAAGCGGGTTCGTCGACCGGCTGATGTGGACCGATGATGCGATCCATCGGTTGGATCGCATGCCGCCGTACCTGGCCCCGCTCGTGCGAAGTGAAGTCGAACAGGATATGAGGGTGAGAGGCGAACGGGTCGTTACCTATGACATCTTGCACCGCCCGAGGACCGGCGAACGCATCGAGTGGGATCCTGAAGCGGAACGTCGGTTGGACAGGGTGCCGGCGCCGGTACGTGCCATGGCACGCATCGAATTAGAACGGACCGTGGCGGGTCGCGGCGGGGCACGCATCACCGTCGCGCTGATGGAAGAAGTGAAGGCGCGCTATTTCGGAATGGGCGCACAGAAGGCGTAAAAGGTAAGACGTGAAACGTAAAACGACAAGAACCTCTGTCGTTTCACGTTTCACGTCTCACGCTTAACGGGTACATCATGTTGCATCGAATGGCGTTACGAGTGTTACCCAGCCTCAGTCTGGCTGTCACCGAACAGTCTGTGCGCAAAAAAAAGCGGATCGTCATGTTTGTGCCTGGGTTGGTAGCGTTCGCTGTCTATCGTCTGGCTAAGCTGCTGTTGCCGCTTTCTGAACCGATCGTGTTGTTGGTCGTCAGCGGCCTTGTTTCGTTGGTGACGGCGTTGTTAGCCTATCGCGTCGGTCGGGCTACTGCCTGGGGGAAGATCGTGAGTGAGGACGGAAGTCGTTTACTGCTTTGGCTCGGCGGCTGGATTGGGTTTGTGTATGGGGTTCAGTTGTCTCTGTTGGTCTTGGCGCTGCTCTGGCTTGTCGGGTATGACTATCTCAAACATCCGGATGGCCCGGCCATGATGGCCATCATCATTGCCTGTACCTCTGTCGCGCGTGATGCGTTTGAAATTGGTCACGTGCGGAAAATCGCCCGGATGGGCCGTCCATTTCCGACATTTCCAGACGGGGCGGCCCTCCGCACGATGGTGGGTAGTCATGCGATGGAATTCGGCCCCTGGGTCGCAGTCGGTCTCGTCGTCGGCGCCCTGGGTGCGTCGCTGGGGCACTTGGTCGAGGCGAGTCAGTGGGCGGCACTGGTCCAACTGTCCGCTGTGGCGTTGTTGGGGGGCGCGGTCGCTCTCTGCGCCTACTTTGGTGGGCTTCGTCCACAGGGGTCATGGAGCCAGGGGATGCTGCAGACGAAGGCGGGCGAACTGCTCAAGTACTGGTGGTGGCCAGGACTCTCCTTTGCAGCGACGTACTATCTTGTGGCTGCAGGATGTGTGATTTTTCTTTTGAAACAGCCGGGGATTCCCACTGCCTATGCCATGGCCGTGGGCGGATTCGTAACAGGCATGATGGCGTTGTATTGTTACTATCTCGGATTTCGCCGGCAAGTAGAAGAGCAACAGGGGCACACGATGTCGAGTGCCTTGCTCCGATGTCCCTTCGTCATGGGAATCCTTGGTAAGTCAACGAGTGGCGCGTGAGGCGCGAGACATGCGAGGATGGCACAATGTGGACAGATTGGATTCCCACTTCGTCGCGCCTGTCCCGCCAGTCTCGCTCGGCTATCTTGCGAAGAATATGGTCATGAAGAAGAGAATATTCGGAGTCATCGGATATTCCGTCCTGCTGCTGGTTGTTCTCGCGGCTTTGGGGATTGGCTGGGGGCTTCAGAGCCAATCCTTTGCCGAGGACGCCACCGATCTGTATTTCAAGACAGCAGGGATCCCCGAAGGGCCGCCGGCGCCTTCCCCTCAGGAGACCGTCTACGCGCGAATCGGATCCTTCGATAGTCGATTGGTCGTGTGGTTTGTCACGCAACTCCACACCTACTTCGGAGGGTTTGTTCTCGCGTTGCCGATTTTTTGTGTATTGCTGGAGTTTCTTGGGCTCAGCAGCAGAAAGCCAGAACTCGCACTTCGCTATGACGGCCTCGCGCGTGATTTGGCAAAAGTCGCCCTCCTCGCCCTGTCGGTCACGGCAGTGGTTGGGAGTATCATGCTGGGGACCTTTCTCTATTTCTATCCCAGCTTCATGAGGTATATGGGCGGGACGTTCAAAACCTTTATGCCGGTCTATGCGTTCGTGTTTCTCGGAGAGTCGCTGCT
>Ga0209253_10002627_pt1 | contig 15912 bp, 14 predicted proteins | sample FrelakmetBRP12BR_FD_187145 | JGI IMG/M metagenome (GOLD analysis project Ga0209253, IMG submission 187145) | Freshwater lake sediment microbial communities from the University of Notre Dame, USA, for methane emissions studies - BRP12 BR (SPAdes)... | ecosystem: Environmental > Aquatic >...
CGCAAGGCGCCGTCCACGACCTCGGCCGCCACCTCGGCACTGTGCATGGCGAGATAGACGCCGCTCGAGAATATCGGGTCCACGAAGGCGAAGGAGTCGCCCGCCATGACCCAGCGCGGGCCGGACATGCGCGTGCAGGCGTAGGTGTAATTGCCCGTGGCGTGCAGGTTGCCGACGATTTCCGCGTGCTCGAGGCGTTGCCACAGGTCCGGGATCGAGCGCAGCGTCTGCAGCAGGAACTCTCGCTGGTCGACCCGGCGTTGCTTCAGGTAGTCGGGCCAGCAGACCGCGCCGATGCTGGTGACGCCGTCTCGAAGGGGGATCAGCCATACCCAGCCTTGCTCGAACCGGTAGATGCTGACGTTGCCATGGTCATTTCCCGGCCGTCGCTCGACGCCGCGGAAATGAGCGAAGAGCGCCGCGCTCTGGTGGCGCCTGCTCTTGCGCTTGAGGCGCAACTGGGTCCCGATCAGTGTGTCGCGTCCGGTCGCGTCCACGAGGTAGCGGGCGGTGCAGCGAAACGGCACACCTTCGTCGGACCGGCCCTCGACCGTGACGGTTTCCCTCCCAGTCTCGAACGAGGTCACCTTCTGGCCCTGGAACGCATGGACCCCGTTTGCCGTGGCGTTCCTGAACAGCGCCGAATCGAATTCGTCCCGGCGGACCTGGAAGGCGTGAGCCCAGGTCGGGTCCAGGGCGCGCTCGAAGCTGAATACGTAGTAGCCCTCGGTTCCGGGGGTCGGAAAGTCGGCGCCGTACTTGAGCACGCCGATGTCGGCAATGTCGTCGAGGACGCCGAGTCGCTTGAGGATCGGCAGGTTCATCGGCAGCAGCGACTCCCCGATGTGGAAGCGGGGATGCCGGTCCTTTTCCAGGAGCGTGACCGACCATCCCTTGCGGGCCAGAAAAGTTGCCACCGTGGAGCCTGCGGGACCGCCGCCCACGACGAGGACGTCGCATGCCGACTGGGGGGTGGCGCCGGGATCCTGTTCGCTGATCGACACCTTCGCGCTCCGTGGCTCGCTGCAAGTCGCATGATACACTTTCACCGATAACCCGATTCCGCGCGCGCGACGGCAAAACATGGCTCAGCTGCAAACGCCCGAAGAGAAAGAGCTCGCCGGACTGATCGTTTCCGCGTTGAACCTCGAGGGCGTGGACCCCGGCACGATCGACCCGGATGCCCCGTTGTTCGGGGCCGGGTTGGGTCTCGATTCCATCGACGCGCTCGAACTGGCGCTGGAGATTTCCAAGCGCTACGGCGTGCAGCTCAAGGCTGAGGACGAGGACAACAAGCGGATCTTCGCCTCGCTTCGCGCGCTCTCTGCCTACGTACAGGAGCGGCGCGCGACCTAGCGTCGACGATCATCGGCGCTTCGAGCGGGTCGCCCAGGTTTCATCGGTCGAGAGGGACCTCTCGTGAAAAACAGCAGACTGCTTTCACTTCTCCTGGCCCCGCTACTGGTCCTGGTGCTGACGGCTTCCGCGGTGCTCGTCGACCCAGGCCCGATCGCCGTTCCTCCTGGCTTGTCCGAAGCGGCGGTCGCGAAGGCGATCAAGCTCGGCGTTGCCCAGCGTGGCTGGGTCATTACCCGCGCCGACCCGGGCTACATGGAGGCCACGCTGCATCTTCGTACGCACGTGGCGACCATCAGCCTCAAGTTCGATGCCCAGCAGATCGAGATCCACTATGTGTCGAGCGAAAACCTCGACTATGAAGTCGACGACGGTGTGCGCCACATCCACGGCAACTACCTCAAGTGGGTGAACAACGTTGTGCACGACATCAACATCCAGTTGCTTGCTGCCACGCCGGACGCCGCGGGTTCCGCTACCGGCTGACGGAGCATTGCCCCGCAGGCGCGCTTCCTGAGCGGGGAATGGCCTGTGCGCTCAACCAGGGTCACGATGAAGCCGCTACGGGTCACGAGTCATTCAATCGCCTGCGCGGCGGGCATCGGGCTGCCGGCGCTTTCCGCTGCCCTGCGCAACAGGGCCAGCGGCCTGCGACTGAATGACTTCGGCGAATCGCCGCTCGCCACCTGGATCGGCCGGGTTGCCGGCGTCGAGGATGTCCGGCTGCCGGACCACCTGCTCGAATGGGATTGCCGGAACAGTCGCCTGGCCTGGATGGGGCTCAACTCGGATGGCTTCCTGGAGCGCGCCGTGGCTGCGCGAAATCGCTACGGTGCCGACCGGGTGGCGCTGGTCCTCGGCACTTCGACCTCGAGCATCGGTGCGACCGAAGAGGCGTACCGGAGGTTGCTGCCGGACGGCCAGTACCCAGAGGACCTTCGACGTCCCATGGCGCACACGCCACACTCGACGGGCGACTTCGTTCGTGCGGCGCTCGCGGTCGAGGGCGTCGTGGTCACCGTCGGAACGGCCTGCTCTTCGAGCGCCAAGGCGTTCGCACAGGCGGAACGGCTGATGCGGCTGGGTATTGCTGATGCCGCGATCGTGGGCGGCGTGGACTCGCTGTGCGGAAGCGTGCTGTTCGGGTTCAATTCGCTCGAACTCGTCTCGCCAGAGCCCTGCCGTCCGTTCGATGTGGCCCGGCGCGGCATCAGCATTGGCGAGGCGGGCGGCTTCGCGCTGCTGGAGCGCGACGGCGAGCGTGGGCCGTGGCTGCTGGGTTACGGAGAATCCAGCGATGCCCATCACATGTCGTCGCCCCACCCGCAGGGCCTCGGAGCGCGACTCGCGATCGAGGCGGCGTTCGAAAGTGCGGGCTTGACCCCCGACGTGGTGGACTACATCAACCTGCACGGCACGGCCAGCCAGAGAAACGACGAAGTCGAGGCGCGCGTGGTCGCGGACCTGTTCCCGGCGGCGACGCGCGCCAGTTCCACCAAGGGCTGGACGGGCCACACGCTGGGAGCGGCCGGCATCGTCGAGGCGGTCATCACCTTCCTTGCGATGGAAGGCGGCTTCGTGCCCGGCACCCTCAATGCACGGGAACTGGACCCGGCCTGCGGCCCGCAGGTCCGGCTCTCGAACGAGCCCGCGGACGTGCGGGTCGCGCTCAGCAACTCATTCGGCTTCGGTGGCAGCAACTGTGCGCTGCTCTTCGGCAGGGACGCGCATGCCTGAGTCCATGGCACCTCCGTACACGGCGTTCGTCGAAGGGGTCGCCCTCTGGGCGCCGCGGATTCCAGGCTGGAGCGTCGCTCGGCCCGTGCTGCGCGGCGAGAGCGAGGCCCAGGCGCAGCCCGCCCCGCGTCCCGCGCCGGTCCTGCTGGCGCCGACGGAGCGCCGGCGAGCGCCCGACACCGTGGCGATTGCGCTCGAGGTCGCGGTTGGCGCGTGCGAGAACGCCGGTGCCGATCCGAGGGAACTGGCGAGCGTCTTCGCATGCACCGAGGGTGATCTCGCCATCAGCGACTACATGAGCGAGACGCTGGCGCGCACGCCGACGCTGATCTCGCCGACACGTTTTCACAACTCGGTCCACAACGCCGCAGCCGGCTACTGGACGATCGGCACCGGGTGCATGCGGCCGTACACCGCGCTCAGCGCGCACAGGTACACGTTCGGAGAGGGGCTGCTGGAGGCGCTGGTACAGGCGGAGTCGAACGGGCGAGCTACCCTGCTGGTGGCGTACGACATCGAGAGCCGCGGTCCGCTGGCGACAATGGCGCCGAGCCGGGGCATCGTTGGTGCGGCCGTGATCGTGACGCCGACCGCGGGGGCCCGCTCGCTGGCGCGCATTCGCTGGTCGACGGCGCGCGGGACGGAGCGGACGGCACCTTTGCCGCGCAACGCCGAACTGGTGGCGGGCAATGCGATGGCTGCCTGCCTGCCTTTCTTCGAAGCGATCGCCATTCAGGAGGACCGCACGGTGCGGCTGGGACTGAACCAATCCCTGTCGCTGGAAGTTCATTTCGAGTTCCCAACGAGAGACGATGGGAGACGGCCATGAGAAACTGGACATGTGTGATGCTGATGCTCGGAATCGCGGCGACGGCCCTTGCCGAGCCGCCGGAGAATCCTCCGCCGACGAGCGCGTTCGCCGGCTACGACAAGTACGAGTTGATGCCCATTGCCATGGGTCCGCCGTACGCGGGTGACGAAGGCAAGGAGAAGGCGAAGACCAAGATCCAGGACTACATGACTGCGGAAACGGGTCCGATCATCGCCCAATGGAACACGGATGCTGCGGGCAGCACGCGTGGGCAGACGCTGGTCATCGAGCCGCGCATCGACAAGCTCAAGGTCGTGAGTACCGGCGCCCGGATCTGGGCTGGCGCGTTCGCGGGCGATTCGTATGTCGTGTTGAAAATGAAGATCGTGGAGCAGCCGAGCGGGACGGTGCTGGCTGAGCCGATGTTTTACCAGCGCGCCTCCGCCATGAGCGGTACCTGGACGTTCGGCGCGCAGGACAAGGACATGATGCACAGGATCGTGGTACTCGCGAACCAGTACCTGCAGTCGAACTACAAGGAAGCGGTCGGTGGCCCGACAGGATATGACAAGGACTAGTTCGGAATCGGTGGGGACGGGACCTGGCTGATGCGGACCGACGTGGTGATTCTCGGCGGAGGACTGGCGGGACTCAGTCTCTCGCTCCAGCTCCGGCAGCGTTTCCCGGATCTCGGCGTCGTCGTGCTCGAACGACGCCGGCATCCGGTGCCCGAGGCGGCGCACAAGGTCGGCGAGTCCTCGGTCGAAATCGCGGCGCACTATTTCGACACGGTGCTCGGCCTCAAGGATCACCTGACCAGCCGGCAGCTGAAGAAATTCGGTTTCCGGTTCTTCTTTTCGGAGGGTCGCCGCGACATCGACGCCGTGACGGAAATCGGAGTGAGCCGGTACCTTGCCACACCCACCTACCAGATCGATCGCGGCATATTCGAGAACTTTCTCGGCGAGAGGGCGCGCGCGGCGGGCGTCGAGTTCATCGACGGCGTCAGCGTGCGCGACGTCGACCTGTCCGGGGACGAAGGCCCCCATGTCATCCGGTACGTGCGGGAAGGAGAATCACTCGAGCTGGCGGCGCGCTGGGTGGTGGACGCGTCGGGTCGCGCCGGCATACTGAAGCGCAAGCTCGGGCTGGCGCTCGAGAACGACCACGACGTCAACAGCGCCTGGTTTCGAATCGGCAGCCGCGTCGACGTCGACGAATGGTCGGACGACGTGCCGTGGCGCGCGCGCTGCGAACCCCCGCACCGATGGCTGTCGACCAATCACCTGGTCGGCAAGGGCTACTGGGTCTGGCTCATACCATTGGCGTCGGGCTCGCACTCGGTCGGCATCGTGGCCGACGGGCGGATGCACCCGCTCGAGCGCATCAGCAGCTTTGGCCGGGCGATGGAGTGGCTGCGCGAGTTCCAGCCGAGGCTTGCGGACGACCTCGAGCCGAAGCGCGAGCTGCTGCAGGACTTCATGTTCCTGAAGCATTTCTCCTACGGCTGCAAAAAGGTCTTCTCCGGCGCGCGGTGGGCGTTGACCGGGGAGGCCGGCGTGTTCCTCGATCCGTTCTATTCCCCCGGCGGAGACTTCATCGCGATCGCGAACACCTATATCACGGAGCTCATCGCGCTGGATCGCGCCGGGCAGCCGATCGGCTCGTATGCGCGCATCTACGAGCAGTTCTTCATGTCGTTCTACGACAGCACCATGTCCTTGTACCGGGACCAGTACCGCATGTTCGGCGACCCGGAAGTGCTGCCGGTCAAGGTGATCTGGGACTACACCTTCTATTGGGGCGTGCTCTGCCAGCTCTTTTTCCAGCGCCGGCTGACCGACCTGTCCATGCTCACCAGCCTGCGCGGCGAACTCCAGGCCAGCAGGGACCTGAATCTCGCGATGCAGGCGTTCATGCGGGAGTGGTCGGCGCAAAGCACTCGGGACAACCGGCCGGTACTGCTCGACCAGTCCCGCCTCGCGTGGTTTGTCGAGCTGAACCGGGGTTTGCGTGACTCGCTCGACGACGACGCATTCAGGGAGCGTATCCGTGCGACGACCCGGCAGATGCGGCAGCTTGCGGCCGAGATCGTGGCCACCGCCACGGCCGAGTGCCCGGGACTCGATGCGCGCGCGGTCGTCGCGTTGCTTGGCGGGTCGTCCCCGGCGGCTCCGACCGGCATGCTCTGCGAAGCGGCTGCCTGAGCGCCCGCGCCGATGTCTCACTCGCCACTGCTGCTGCAACTGGTGCTGATCCTGGGAACCGCCCGGCTGCTGAGCCTGGTGCTCAGGCGCCTCGGGCAACCGCCCGTGATCGGCGAGATGACGGCCGGCATCGTGCTCGGCCCCATCGTGCTCGGGGCGCTTTTCCCCGTGTGGCACGCGGAAGTCTTCGCGCCGGCGAGCCTGCCCGCGCTCGATGGCCTCTCGCAGGTCGGCCTCGTGCTCTTCATGTTCATCGTCGGAGCCGAGCTGCGTTTTCCGCACGGCGCCCGCCAGCAACTGGTTGCCGCAGGGTGGATCAGTGCAATGTCGGTGCTGGTGCCGATGGCCTTCGGCCTGGGGGCGGCCTCGCTGCTTTACGGCCAGTTCGCCCCCGCCGGAGTCGGGTTCGCGTCCTTCGCGCTCTTCATGGCCGCGGCCATGTCGATTACCGCGTTCCCGATCATGGCCCGCATCCTCAAGGAGCGGGGCATGACTCACTCGTTGATCGGGCGCCTTTCGTTGACGTCCGCTGCGCTGGCCGACGTACTCGCCTGGATCATGCTGGCGATGGTGGTGGTGCTCGAAGACTCGCGTGGCGACTGGGGTCGCTTCCGGGAGATGCTCCTCGGGTTGCTCGCGCTGGCGGCGGGCCTGCTCGCCGTCGGCCGGCCATTGCTGGCCCGCATGGTGGCCCGCTTCGCACACGACGGGCGCCCGGAGGGCCCCATGCTCGCAGTGCTGCTGATCGGCACCTTCGCCTGCGCCTACGCCACCAAGTCGCTCGGCGTGCATCCGGTCTTCGGGGCTTTCCTGTTCGGCGCCGCGCTGCCACGCGACGACAGGCTGCTCGAGGCCCTGATCGAGCGCGTCGAGTACGTCGCGATCATCGTGCTGATGCCGGTGTTCTTCGCATTGGCCGGGCTCAATACGACACCGTCCGCATTCGTCGGCACCGGACTCACGGCGTTGATCATCGTGCTCGTTGCGGCAGTGGCGGGGAAGCTGCTGGGCGGTGCCGCGGGCGCCCGGATCGCGGGCTACCCCTGGCGTACCGCCTTTGCGGTCGGGTCGCTCATGAACGCGCGAGCGCTGATGGAACTGATCGTCATGAAGGTCGGTCTCGATGCCGGCGTGATCGGCCAGGACCTGTTCACGATGCTGATGGTCATGGCGATCCTGACCACGTTCATGACCGGCCCGTTGCTCACCCTGTTTGCCGGCAGGGGCGGCGATCAGGCGCCGGACGCCGCCGAGACCACAGCCCGGCCCTGAGCCAGCAGCGTCCCCGCGTGGAGGACGCGGAAGGAATATTGCCAGGCCGACTCGCTGGCCTGGATGCGACGTGCCTCCACGTGCAGCTCGCCATCCAGGTCATGCACGAAGTCGCGATGGAGCTCAACATCCCTGAGGGACACCAGCAGGCCCGGTGATGCGCGTCGGCCGCCTGCCTGGGCCACCAGTCCCCCGTGCGCCGCCATCGCCTGGGCTCCGTATTCGCAGAGGTGAATCGAGCGCAGGCCCGAGCGGTCCGCGAGCGGATTCGCCGGATCGCGATGGGTGCCGGTGGCCAGCGTGACGCTCGACTCGTCCCAGTGCTCGATGCGCTCCAGCAGGCACATGGCCCCCGCATGCGGGATGAGCCCGGCAATGCGTGCGTCAACGGCCATCGGTCTTCGCGTCCGGGGGGCGCGTCAGCAGCAGGGCCAGCACGAAGTTGCCGATCACGCCTGCGGCAACGGTGATGCCGATGGCGCGCAACACCGGCATGGTCGAGAGCCCGAGCAGCGCAAAGACCAGGAAAGTCGAGAGCGAGCAGACGATGACGGCATGCAGCGTGCGCCGCTGTTCGGCCGGGTCGTCCGCCGCGTGCTCGAAGAACAGCGCGTAGTCGAGTCCCAGCCCGGCGGCCAGCACCAGCGCGATCAGGTGGAAGAGACTGAGGGACACGTCGGCCGCGTGAAACAGCGCCACGATGACCAGGTTCGTCAGGATCATCGGCGCCAGCACGCGACGGACGCGCGAGGCGTCGCGTAGTGCGACGAACACGACGATGACCAGCAGGACGGCCGATATGGCCAGGCACCAGAGAATGCGCTCGCGCTGGTGTGCGACCAGGTCCTCGGAGGCCTGCTTGAGATCGAGCAGCGTGACCCCAGGCGTGCCTGCCACGATCTGCGCAAGCGCAACCGGGTTGCTCAACCCCGCCAGGGTGACGAGGCCGGTCCAGTGACCATCGCGCTCTAGCAGCAGCGATCCGACGCGCGTCTCGAGCGGCGTCCCGGCGAGGTCCGACGGACCCAGCGCAGCAAGGTGCCGGGCGCGTTCGACGTCTGCAAGGAACGGCGCGAAAACGCCGGGCTTGAACGGGGTCGTGCCCAGTGCCTCGGCGAGTGCGGACTCAAGCGCGCCGGGTTCCGGCAACGCGGCCCGGCGCCGCTCCTGGGTCGACTTGGGCGGCAGGTAACGAGCCGGATCGTCGAAACCGCCCAGTTCGCCCCGCGTCACCATCGATTGCAGTTCGGGCTCGAGCGCCTCGGCGGTCTCCAGCACGGATTGTGCGTCAGCGCCCTCGATGACCAGCAGGTGTCGTATGTCGGGCGCCCCCAGTTCCTTGCGCAGTGCCGAGTCGCGCTCGAGCAGGGCGCGCGGGACCGGCGTCAATGCACCGAGGTTGTTCTCCCACAGCGGCCGCGGTGAGAGCGCGAGGTATGCCACGCAGGCACCCGCAATCGCCACGCCCAGCGACAGTGGTCGGGGCAGGCCGGCGATCGCATGCCAGAGCCGGCCGAGCAGCGCGGAGTCGGCGGCGTCGCGGCGGCTGTCGGGTACGAGCGGCGGCAGGAGGAATCGCGTGGTCAGGCCCGCCACGGCGAGGCCCGTGACGGTGAATACCGAGAGTTGGGCCAGGCCGCCAACGCCGGAAAACAGGAACGCGAGATACGCGACGCAGGTGCTCGCGACTCCGGTGGCCAGCGTCGGCCACAAGGCGCGAACACTCATCCGCGCATCGAGTCCGCGATGCTGGTGGCTGAAGAGGTGTATCGGATAGTCCTGGGCCACGCCGATCAACGTGAAACCGAAGGCGAGGGTAATCCCGTGCACCTGGCCGAAGATCGTCCCGACCGCGGCCAGTCCCGCCACCCCGGCGCTCACGAGCGGCAGCAGCCCGAGCACGAGGACGGGAACGCTGCGGTAGGCCACGAGCAGCAGGAGCACTATTCCGATGGCATCCACGGTGCCGATCCACTGGACCTCCTCCTGCATGCGCGCCTGCATCAGCACGGAGAATGCCCCGGGTCCACTCGCCTCGAGCCGCAGTGCCCCGTCCGTGCGCGAGGCCTCGAACGCGCGCTGCAGGGCATCGGCCGCCTTTCGCTGTCCCCGCGGGTCGAAGCCCGGTGCGCGCGTCTCCGCGACGAGCAGCGCCTCCGTGCCGGCGGGATCGAACCAGACGTCGTACATGAGCTGCGGTTGTCGCGCCGGCAGCCACGAGTCCGCGAGCTTCAGCAGCTCGAGGGTCGGGTCCCGTGGCAGCCAAGGCTCCAGGAACCCGGCCGCCGGTGAGGAGAGATCACGCAGGCGCTCCTCGAGTTGGGCGCGCAGATAGCTGGCGTCCAGCACCGTGTGGTCCAGGGTCGGCGACAGCAGGTAGCGGTAGGCGAGCAGTGACTCCGGAATCGCGTCCAGGTTCGACTCGCCATTTGCGACCAGCCGGAATTCGCCGCTGCCGCGCAGCGCCGCGGCGAGTGCCCGCGACGTGTCGGCGACGGCTTGCGGATCCGCGCCTGAAATCGCCAGCAGCAGCATGCGCGAGGCCGGGCCCTCGCCGATCTCTTCCAGGATGAGGCGCTCCTGCTGCGTCCGTGGAGTAGGCATGAACAGCCGCAGGTCGCTCCCGATGACGAGCTCGCGGTTCACGACCCAACCCAGGATCGCAATGGTCGCGATCCAGGCGACCAGCAGCAGGCCTCTGCGGGCAGGCGTCATCGGGTCACTGACTCGTGCTCCCGGTGCACCAGGCCTCGAGGGCCTGGCGCTCCGGCGGCGCGGGGAGGTCGCCGGGCCCGTCCACCCCGAGCGCCATCAGGCTCTCGTCGCCATCCGGCTCGTGCAGCGTGAAGCACCGCGGACGATCGCCTGCGCCGTCCACGACGATGCTGGACAAGCGCCTCTTCAGCTTCTCGCTGCGCGGCGCCAGCGTGATCTCCCACAGGGCGTCGGACCCCGACACGGTGACGGCGAAGTACTGCTCGAGCATCGGGCGATCGCCCTTGAGCAGCGCACCGAAGCTGGCCAGCATGCCGCGAAGTTCCGGGGCGCGGTCGAGCGAGAACTGCCGTGGCTTGCTGCCCGCACGCTCCACGGACACGTTCTCACCCTGAAGTATGGTCACCTCCTGGTAGGGCGATTCCACGCGACGCACCAGGGCGCCGTCCGCCTGATGCTCGAGGTGACCGGAGACCACGATCGGCTTGTCGAGCAGGCTGGAGTAGCGGACCTCGACGAAGCTGGTCGAATCCGGCGCCGGGCGCGCCAGTCGTGCGAGCAGCGTATCGAGGTCGGGATCAGCCGCGTGCAGCGGTGTCGCCGCCAGCGTGAGCGCGATCATTGCCAGACGGGCGGTCGTTCCAGAAGTCATAGAAGTTGAACCAGTTGTAAGGCGCGATACGCAGCAGGGCCGCCAGCCGGTTGGCGAAGTCCTGCACCACCTCGCGCAGCTGTTGCTGACGCTGCCTGCGGTCGATCTGCAGTTTCTCCGTGAGCAGCTCGAAATGCAGATCGTACCTCCTACCGCCACGATACAGGCCCGCGCACAGCACGATGGGCACGTGCAGCGCAGCGGCGATCTGCCACGGCGCGGTGGGGAATTGCGCGGACTGGCCGAGGAAATTCACGGCGGCCGTCGCGTTTTCCGGGCGCCCGCGATCCCCGAGCATGGTCACCAGCGCGCCCTGGCTCAGTGCGGCTCCGATCTCCAGGGCGACTGTAGTGCCGTCCTTGCGGGGATTGATGATTCCGGCTGCGATGGCCGGGTTCAGCTGCTTGAGGATGGCCGAGAGGGCGGGGCTGTGCTCGGCGTCCAGGACCACGCGCACGGTGACATCCGGGCGCAGGGTGCTCGCGGCCCGCAACGCGTCGAAACTGCCGACGTGGGCGCCGATCAGGAGCACGCCACGTCCGAGGGCCATCGCGTGGTGGAGTTCCTCCATGCCGATGACGCGAACGTCGAATCGCGAAATGTCCTCGCCGAGGAAATACACGCGATCGAGCGTTACGCCGGCAAAGGTGTGGAAATGCCGGGCGACCTCGGACCACGTCGGGGCACGACCCAGCATGCGCGCCAGGTAGTCACGCGAGGCACGGCGCTCGGGGCCGCGCCGGATCATGAAATATGCAGTGATCGGAATCAGCACCGCCCGCGCGACCGGCCGTCCGAGACCGAGTGCCACGCGCACCAGCAGGCGCATGGCGAAGCCGCTGCCGCCTTCGGGGCGCTCGAGCCAGGCGTCCGTCACGTAGCCGGCTCCCCGACGCAATCAAATGCTCCCTTCGCAAGCGCGGTGCCACCGCGATGAACGACGAACTCCAGCCGCGGGCCCTGCAGCAGCAAATCGATCTCCGCAGTCTCCTCCGGCTTCAAAGGCGCCAGGAACTTCGCGTATGCCAGGCGCTCGACACGGAAGCCGGTGCCCAGCCAGGCCTGCGCAGCCGAGATGACTGCATCCAGGACCACGACGCCAGGGACGATGGGATTGCCCGGAAAGTGGCCCGCCAGTGCAGGGTGCTGCCGTGGCACGCGGAGCGTCGCAGCATATGTCGTCGGTGAGTCTGCGGGCACGATGGGAAGGGGCGGTGAACTGACTCAAGGAAGCATGAACGCTTCATGCCAGCTATTCCAGCTTAACGACCTCGCCCTGGAACGTCACACCGGACATCAGGGCCCCGCTGCCGCATTCGTATTCGGTCTCGCTCGAGACTTCGTGCTGGTCGTAGTAGCTGCGAATATTGATCACGGCGTTGCCACCCAACTCGGCCGCGCGCTGCTGGAACGAGAGCATGGCCGACAGAAAAGCCCATTCACAGGCTTCCTTGTCGGTCTTGTTGGTGCCGTTCGTCTTCTTGTTGCTCGTGTAGACGCCGAACGACCTGGCGACGGCCGGGTGCGCGCTGTTGCCGAAGAAGAACTGGACTCCGGTGCTCAGCCGTTTACTTGCTTCGGGTGCGGCCATGGCGTCCGCGATGGGCCACATGACCCTGGTGTTGCGCGCCGTGCTCGAGTTGGCGACGGACAGCAAGGCAACCAGAATCAGCAGTGCAGCGAAGAATCGTGGGTTCATCGTGATCTCCCGATCCAGTATGGCCCGGACGCGTCAGTCTAGTGCTGGGGAAGCGAAGGCGCAGCGGGCGCGTGATCCCACCGCGCAAGGTACTTCAGCAATTTGTCGAAGTTCTCCTTCAGGCGTTCGACCGCGTACCACTGCGCGGTGGCCACCGCGGCTTCGGCCCGCGCGAGCGGCAGCAGTTCGCTGCGCCGCGCGCGTATTGCGGCGAGGGCGGCGTTCGCGTCGGTCGGGTCCTTGATCGGCGGCGCGATCTCCTTGCGCAGGTAGCCCCTCATTGAATTGACCTCGGGCTGCATGTACGCGGGGATGAGCCCGTTGACCACGGCCGGATAGTCTCCCTGCATGCGCGCTACCTGGGACAGCAGGACCTGGGGCGCGGCGTAAGCACTGGAGATGTCACTCGTGAGGTCCGGGTCGCGAAGAAGCCGCAGGTCGCCAGTGTCCCGTAACGACTGGAACTGCGCATCACTGAGCCAGGGCGTGGCGGAGGCGGCGCTCTGCGCGAAGGCCATCAGTAGCTGCTCGACGTCCGGGACCGGCGCGTCGGGATCGTTCAGGAAAGCAAGAACGGTCTCGAGAGCGGCCCGCTTGCGCGTGAGCATCCGGTTGAGGACTCGATCGATGGTCCAGAGGTTCTGGTGTACCTCGGTGGCCAGGTCGGACAGGTGCTCGTTGGCGACCCTCAGTTCCTCGCGTTCCTGCCGCCAGCCGTCGACGGCGAGGGCCACCAGGATGCCGGCTACGACGACGAAGAATTCCGCTGCCAGGCCTTTCCAGCTGACCGCACCGTGAAGTTTCATCGAGCGAGGATAGGGGTTGGGGATAGCCCCCGCAAATCCGCGACCTTCGCGGCCGTCTCGGTGCTGCCCGACTGCGCGTTCGTCGTCATCCGGAAACTGTACGAACCAACGAAATATGCGTCGTGATTACTCGCGCCAGGATCCGTAGCCTGCGACTGCGCTCCTGGAATCGTCTTCGCAACGACCGTCGGTAGCGCGCCCGGCGACAGGATGTCGCCGTCTTTGCCAGGGCCGCCGCCAAAGCGGCGTACCGCGTCGACAGGGAGGTCAGATGCGCACCGTTCAATCGTCTCGGCATCATGCGACGTGCCAGGACCGGGTCGCGGAATCGCGCGGGGGCACCCGCGCCGTGTTGCGCGCGGTTGCTGCAGGCGGCACGGCCTGCGCGCTCACCCTGCTGAGCGGTCTCGGCTGGGCGGCCGAACTGGTGGCCGACGGAGGCGGCGCGTCGCTCGCGGACTCGACGCAGGACGCTGTGACCATGGCGGCGGTTTCTGCCACGTCCGCCGCAGGCCGCACTCCGGGCGCTTTCGGCGTGACGAACTCGGGGGCCGCGACCTACCGCATCCCGATCTGGACGCCGCCGGGTGTGGGCAGTGTCGGACTCGACCTCGCTCTCGTCTACAACAGCCGCAGCGGCAATGGCGCGATGGGGCAGGGATGGTCGCTGTCGGGCCTGTCGGCGATCACGCGCTGCAATCGAACCGTGGCGCAGGACGCCGCGGCGGGCCCGGTCACGAACACGCTCGTCGATCGCTATTGCCTCGACGGCCAGCAGTTGAAGCTCGTGGGCGGCGCGCCTGGCACCCCGGGCTCGGTGTATGCGACCGAGATCGAGTCGTTCTCGAGAATCGTCGCGAACGGGTCCGCGGGCAACGGCCCGGCGTCGTTCACCGCCACGAGCAAGAACGGTCTCGTCTACGAATACGGCACGACGGCTGACTCGCAGGTATATGCGGGCTCGAGCGGGACCATCCGGACCTGGGCGCTGTCGCGCGTCCGCGACCGCGCGTCCGGCACCGGTGGCAACAGCATCTCGATCAGCTACGCGAACGAGGCGCAGAACGGCGGCTACACGAGCGGCAGCTATCGGGTTGCCGCGATCAGCTACCCCGTGACCGCGACGGGGCAGGGGCCATTCTATCGAGTGTCCTTTGGCTACTCCGCGCGACCGGCCGGCGACGCGGTCGCGGGATACCTGGCCGGCACCGTGGTGCAGGAGTTGCAGCAGCTCGATTCGATCGCGATCCAGGACTACGCGAGCGGAACCGCGATCAAGTCGTACAAGCTGTCGTACGCGCAGGGCACGGTGAGCGGCAGGCTGCAGCTGCGGAGCGTGCAGGAGTGCTCGGCCACGACGTGCCTCGCGCCGACGACCATCGGCTACCAGCAGGGCGCGAAGGGCTGGACCCCGGGCGCCGTGACTACCGGACGCAGGGCCTCGGGCAAGGCCGCGCTCCTGCCCGTGGATCTCAACGGCGACGGACTGACGGACCTTCTCTACCCGGACGGCATCGGCAACAGCGTGATGCGCTGGTGGGTCGCGTTCGCGCAGCCGGGCGGGTTCGCTGCCCCGGTGGACACGGGCGTGACCGCCGATGCCGGCGTGAAACTCATCCCGGGTCGGTTCCTCGGCAATGGCCGCACGCAGTTCCTGGTTCCACAAGGGCTCTACTGGGTCCTCCTCGACTTCGACGGGGCGGCCTTCCGACAGGTGAGCACGGGCCTCGTGCCGGGCGGTGAGTTCACGGCCGCCGACTTCGACGGGGATGGGCTCGACGATCTCGTATCCGCCACCTCCACATCGCCTCCGGCGTACTACGTGCGCCGCAACGTGACCGTGCCGGCCGCCGGGTCGCCGCTCGTGGCCTTCGCCTCGTCGAAGGATCCGGTCCTGTCCAGTGCCACCGCGCAGCCGCGTGGAATCCTGGCCTCGATGCGTGTCGCGGACGTCAACGGCGACCAGCGCGCGGACATCGTCTTCTACTCGTTCGTGACCACCAAGCGCGGTGGTGTCTGGATCACGGCATACCTGTCCAACGGCTTCGGGGTTCCCTTCACCGTCGGTGTCGAGACGGACTTCTGGAAAGACGCCTCACTCACCGCGGGCGACTGGAATGGCGATGGGTGCTCGGACATCCTCCAGCTGTCCAGCGTCTGGGTCTCGAACTGCGCGGGCGGGTTTACCGCCGTCTCCACCGGTGCAACCGGTGCTGCTTTCGACGTCAACGGCAACGCCACGATTCTTGCCGAGGACTGGGACGGCGACGACCGCACGGATCTGCTCTATGTCACCGGCGGCAACGCCTGGTGGGTGGTCCGGTCCACGGGCACCGGGGCCGCCGCTGCGGTCGCCACTGGGTTGAGCGCGCCGAAGCAGACGGTCTGGTTCGGCCTAGACCAGGACGGCGACGGGCAGTCCGACCTCGGCTACCGGGACGACGGCCACAACGGCAACATCTTCCAGCTGTTGCGCAAGTCGCCTGGCGCGCCCGCCGACCTCGCCACTTCGTTCAGCGACGGCTTCGGCATCTCGCAGTACCCGAGCTACGTCTCGATCGCGAGCGGCAACTACACGAAGGACGCCGACGCGGTCTTTCCCGAAGCGGATTACCGCGGCCCGCTGTACGTGGTCAGCCAGTTCACCGCCTCCGACG
>Ga0209253_10002628_pt1 | contig 15911 bp, 14 predicted proteins | sample FrelakmetBRP12BR_FD_187145 | JGI IMG/M metagenome (GOLD analysis project Ga0209253, IMG submission 187145) | Freshwater lake sediment microbial communities from the University of Notre Dame, USA, for methane emissions studies - BRP12 BR (SPAdes)... | ecosystem: Environmental > Aquatic >...
GAGGAAGTTCTGGTAAATTGGTCCAATCCCGATACCAACGACAAAAATGCCAATCAAGAGAGTCCACAGTGGAACAGCATAACTGGAGGACAATTTTTCCATGGGCCACCGCAATTTAGGAAGAACCTGCAACAGTCTCCCCAGCCATTTCGTCCAGAATACAATCGTAAGGGTGCTCGCCAGAACGAAGAAAACGGCCGCAAGAGGAACCATGTAAGCCGCTTCAAGGGCAATCCATTTACCCAGGAGCATGCCGAAGGGGGGCAAAAACATGGATAAGATTCCAATGGCCGTGATAAGCGTGGTGAGAGGCGCTTTCTCTGCAAGACCTTCCATGTCTTCAATCTCTCGGCTCCAGATCTGGTGCTCAATCGTTCCAGCACAAAGAAAGAGGAGGCCTTTGGATATGGCGTGAAAGATAATGAGCAGGATAGCCGCCGCAATAGCCAGGGGTGTGTTAATACCTGCACAGGCAATAATGAGCCCTAAATTTGCAATGGTGGAATACGCAAGGACGCGCTTCCCCGTTGTCTGGCTAATTGCGAGCGCAGACGCAGCAAAGAACGTAAAGGCACCGACCATGGCAATGGTAGTACTCAGATATGTTCCCGCAAACGCCGGGGCAAGCCTCAGTACGAGATAGACTCCTGCTTTCACCATGGTGCTTGAGTGGAGTAACGCTGACACTGGTGTTGGTGCAACCATCGCCCCCAAAAGCCAGGTTTGAAACGGCATCTGGGCTGCCTTGGTGCAACCCGTATAGCAGAGAAGGGCTACAGGCAACAATATGAGCGATCCCTGAAGAGCCCCTCCGATGATATTCTGCATCGAGAGTGCCGCGGCTCCTCCCTGTGTGCTGTAGAGATAGATGATGGCACAAATAAATGCCGTCCCGCCGGTGGCATTCATCCAAAGCGCCCGCGCCGCATTCTTTATCGCAATTTCCGTTCTATCATGAGAAATTAACTGGTAGCAGCACAGAGTAGTGACTTCCCAGAAGAAGTAAAGCCAGACGAGATTGTTCGCAAACACGAGACCATTCATGGCTCCCAGGAACAGGACTAACCAGAAAAGGAACCTGGACTGTTTGGATTTCTCAAGATGAAGGTGGTGTTCGTGATCATACATGTATCGAATCGCATAGATACAGATAAGGGATCCTATTATGGAAATAACGAGGGTCATGACCAGGGCTAAATGGTCAACGACAAAGGCCGGCGTCACCTCGATATTGGCCTTCATGACGAATTCAAAATATACAAGGGGAATAATCTGAGTGAGTGCAAAAATCAGAACCAGCCAGTTTCGTAATGAAAAACCTATATAAATATAAAAGATAAGAATGGCATAGTCCAGGACGGTAATAAGGAGACCCCAGTTAAAACCACCAGGTGTATAGGTAAAGGGGCCTTTCAGCGCAAAAAATACGCTGTTTGCGATCAATATCAGCGCCGTCAATACTACCACAGCACCCCGCGCATAGTAATTGCGGACAACCAAAATAAGAAACCCTGCCGCTACTGGTAGCAAAATGGCAATCGCCATCATTAAGTCAGCCAATTTTCTACCTCCTTATGAATTTGTTGGTCTTGTCATTGAAATGTGCAGTTCCCTTCATTCACACGCTCTCGATAATGAAACCTCTCTGATTTCTTTACCAAAACGGACACTTTCACTCACCATTGCTTATTGAGAAGGCCACCAAGACGAACAGGACACATTACGTTTGCATTACCTTGATGAATTTACAGAGATAACGTTAAAAAGATGTCAACTTTTTGTTGACTTTCGTGCGCTCTCTTACTTTAAGTGCTCCCGTAAGTCAAGGGAAAAATCCTTACTTATCCTTAACTAATTACAGAAATTCTCAAGGGGGGCACCTGACGGCAAGATACGTCTTCACGTATTGCTCCATTACAACATATTGATATACAATGAGATTGCTAATTTCAACAACCATTGCCGCACAAATAATTTCTTGACTTTCAAGTGAAATGTGGTATCAGAGTGACCGCCTGCAGCGGGTGGCAGGTGAAACGTATGTGTGCGGCAGTGGTCTGTTTTTTTAAGTACAGGGAGATACAATACCTCCCTATAATATTAATAAACGATAGGAGATGGAGCATTGTTCAAAATATTAGAAAAAACATTTTTACAGGAAATTGTTGTCAAAATGGTGATTGAGGCTCCTGAGATTGCCCGCAAGAGAAAAGCCGGGCAGTTCATCGTTCTCATGACCGATGAACAGGGAGAGAGAATCCCGTTGACCATCGCAGATTCCGACAGCGAAAAGGGCACCATTACAATCATCTATCAGATCGTTGGGAAGACAACGGCCAAAATGGCGCAGATGGAAAAGGGAGATTTTATCCTCAACGTACTGGGCCCCCTTGGTCATCCCACTGAGATAGAAAACTTCGGCACGGCTATAGTCGTCGGCGGCGGAGTAGGTATCGGTGTAGCGTATCCAATCGCCTCAGCGCTCAAGAAGGCCGGGAATAAGGTCATTTCCATCATCGGCGCGCGAACAAAGGACATCCTTATTCTCGAGGACGAGATGAGGAAGGTAAGTGACCAGTTGCTGGTCGCGACAGATGATGGTAGTTACGGATTCCATGGTTTTGTGAGCGCAGTATTACAGAATGTCATCGATTCGAAAGAAAAAATCGACATCGTCTATGCCATCGGGCCTGTACCGATGATGAGGGTTCTCGCCAATTTGACGAAGCCCTATGGATTAAAGACCATTGTGAGCCTGAACCCGATCATGGTAGATGCAACCGGGATGTGCGGTGCCTGTCGTGTTTCGGTAGGAGGCAAGACTAAATTCGGCTGTGTTGATGGCCCTGAGTTTGACGGTCATGAAGTCGATTTCAACTTATTAATAACCCGCCTCAGAATGTATGCCGAACAGGAAAAGCAGGCGATGGAGAGATATAGGTGTGAAAGCCATGGAAAATAAGGAAAAGAAAGAAAAGAAGGAAAAGATTCCCCGGCAGGCGATGCCAGAACAGGATCCTAAAAAGCGTATAACCAACTTCGACGAGGTCCCCTATGGATATGCGGCGGAAATCGCCATGACGGAGGCAAAACGTTGCATTCAGTGTAAGAAGCCTGCGTGCGTCGCAGGTTGTCCTGTTGATGTGAAGATTCCCGAATTCATCAAGTTGATCGCTGACGGAAAGTTCATAGAAGCCGCATGGAAACTCAAAGAAACGAATACGCTCCCTGCCGTATGCGGAAGAGTCTGCCCCCAGGAAGATCAATGTGAGAAGGTCTGCATCCTGGGAAAGAAAGACGATCCCGTAGCGGTCGGCCGACTAGAGCGTTTTGCCGCAGATTTTGAGCAGGCATCCGGAAATATCGTGATACCGGAGAAAGCTCCACCGACAGGCAAAAAGATTGCCGTGGTCGGCGCCGGGCCGGCAGGGCTCACCATAGCCGGTGATCTTGTAAAGCTTGGCCACGATGTCACGATTTTCGAAGCCCTGCACAAATCGGGCGGCGTTTTGATCTACGGCATACCCGAGTTCCGTCTTCCCAAGGCAATCGTGGATGCGGAAGTGGATTATCTGGAAAAACTCGGTGTGAAGATCGTAACGAATGCGGCCATCGGCAGATTAAAAACGGTGGATGATCTCTTCGAAGAAGGATTCCATGCGGTATTTCTTGGCGTAGGCGCGGGCGCACCAGTGTTCATGAATATCCCCGGTGAGAACCTGAGCGGCATCTATTCGGCTAATGAGTACCTCACGAGATCAAACCTGATGAAGGCCTACAGATTCCCAGAATATGATACGCCGATTGCGTGTGGCAAGAATGTGGCCGTTATCGGCGGCGGAAACGTAGCCATGGATTCGGTACGCACCGCCCTCCGCCTGGGCGCGGACAACGCCTACATTATCTATCGACGGAGCGAAGTGGAACTGCCGGCGAGAAAGGAAGAAGTTCATCACGCCCATGAAGAAGGCGTTCAATTCAAGCTTCTCCATAACCCTGTGGAGTATATCGGTGATGAGAACGGCTGGGTGAAGCAGATACGGTGCATCCGGATGGAACTGGGCGAACCTGATGCGTCAGGGAGACGAAGACCGGTCCCCATAAAAGGCTCTGAATTTACGATTGACGTTGATACTGTTGTCGTTGCCATCGGAACCGAGGCAAACCCCGTAATCCCGAAAACAACGCCGGGCCTGGACGTAAACAAGTGGGGTTATATTGTAACCAAAGGCGAGGCGGGAGAAACGAGTCGCGAAGGAGTGTATGCGGGAGGAGACATTGTCACTGGATCGGCAACCGTTATTCTTGCCATGGGTGCCGGAAGACAGGCTGCCAATGCGATTGATACCTACGTGAAAACAAAAAGCTGATATTTTAAAAATTCGTAAATAAAGGGCCGGGATAGTTATTCCGGCCTTTTATTTACCAATAAGTATTATGGTCCAGGACTTTGCCTTCAGGTTTCCGATTGACAAATTATTATTTTCTCCTATAATTAAATAGAATACTTGTTCATTTTTTTCTTATCTCATCCTTTCCATATGTATGGTGTTACTCCTGTCTGCCGGTGACCACCTGCATGCCGCATGTTCCGTCCCCTTTCATATTCTCATTTCCCCATCATTTCAGGAAGTGTGAGTGTAAAGAGATTTATGCGGAACTCTGACTGAGAATATGTTAGAAGAAACAGGTGATTGATGCGGAGCATGGACGGCATGAGTCATTGATGAAAAACGGAGACCACACTTTATTGGACGATGAAGGAAACATGATATGAAAAAATTATACTTATCGAATATTGACCGTAAGATCGGTGGTGTGTGCGGAGGCATTGGGGAATATTTTGAAAAAGATCCTACTCTGATAAGGATCCTCTTTATACTGGCTATTCTCTTTTCTTTTGGATTCGGTGTTCTCGCCTATCTGGCAATGTGGCTCATTGTGCCGAAGAAGCCTGAAGCATAAAACCGCTCTCCCGAGCGGGAGTTTTTGAAGGGATTGCGAAAATGTCCAAGCCGAAAATCGTTTTTATGGGAACACCGGTGTTCTCCGTTCCCTCCCTTGAGATTTTAATGAGAAATAACTATCCCCTTGCCGCGGTGGTAACCCAGCCCGACAGACCCAGAGGCAGGGGACGCCACATGGTCCCGTCCCCGGTAAAAGCATGTGCCCAAAGCCATCGCCTCACAATTTTGCAGCCGGAGCGGGTGCGGAACAGCGAATTCATCGAACACCTCAGGACGCTTTGTCCGGATATTATTGTCGTCGCGGCTTTTGGCCAGATACTTCCCCGGGAAATTATAGAACTCACCCCAAAGGGATGCGTAAATGTACATCCGTCTCTCCTTCCGAAATACAGAGGCGCAGCGCCTGTCAACTGGACGATTATCCGGGGAGAAACAAAAACCGGTGTAACCATCATGCTGATGGATGAAGGCACGGATACTGGTGATATTCTTATGCAGGAAGAAACGCTGCTTGCTCCCGAGGAGACATCCGGCGAACTCCATGACCGGCTAGCGGGAATGGGAGCCGATCTTCTCATCAAGTCCATAGAGATGATAGCAACCGATACTATCACAAGGACTCCTCAGGACCCCTCTCTTGCCACATACGCTCCCCGGCTAAAAAAGGAGGACGGTCTCATTCGATGGGATTCCGAAATCCATCACATCGTCAATCTCATTAGAGGATTATCACCCGTGCCCGGCGCATATTCCCTCTTGAAAGGGAAGATGCTGAAAATATTTTCTGCAACGGGAGAAGAAGCATTGATGAAGGATATGCCGGGAACAGTAGCCAGGGAAACAGAGAAGGGCCTCCCCGTTGCCGCAAAGAATGGTTACATCTATCTGCAGGAGGTTCAGATGGAAAATAAGAAGAGGATGCCTGTCCACGATTTCCTGAGAGGTTTTCGCATATCTCACGGGGATATTCTTCGCTAACTACATGGTCATGAAAACGCCCCGCCACCTTGCCATTGAAATTCTGAATCGCGTGGAGGAACACGATGCATTTGCCGAACCTCTGCTGGATGACTGCCTTTCAAGAAATCAACAAATAAATATTCATGACAAAAGATTGATCACCCAGATAGTCTACGGCACCCTGCGTATGAGGGGGCGGCTGGACTGGATTATCGATCAGTTCTACAGAGGCACCTTCGTTTCCATGGACGTAAGCATAAAAAATTTATTAAGGACAGGCATCTACCAGTTGCTCTATACGGAAAGGATTCCTGAATTTGCCATTGTCGATGAAGCTGTTGAGATATCAAAAAAGTTGCATCCGGCAGGAGCGGGGTTGGTAAACGCCATTCTGAGAAATGTCATCCGCAAGAAGGATGCCATTGTGTATCCTGAGATGGAAAAAGATCCGTCACTCCACATTTCCATAGTTCACTCTCATCCGCTCTGGCTTGTAAAGAAATGGATTGCCATGTTCGGTATCGAAGACACCGCGGCACTCTGCAGGGCAAACAATGAGATACCCCCCGTTACCCTCAGGGTGAATACGCTGAAAACCATCCGGGAAAAGGCACGAGAAGAACTTTCACGTGATGGTACTGATGTGAGGCCGAGCGTTTTTTCTCCCGACGGTCTTATTGTCTCGAATCCGGTAATGTCCATCAGGGATACGGCGCTGTTTAAGGCGGGACATATCCAGCTTCAGGATGAGGCCTCCCAATTGATTGCCCGACTGGTTGATCCCAAAGAGAGGGAAAACGTTCTTGATCTCTGTGCGGGTTCGGGGGGGAAGACGACGCACCTCGCGGCACTTATGGAAAACCGCGGCAGCATCACGGCAGTAGACATACGCAAAAAGATGCTTGAAGCCCTGAGGAAAAACGCACGGAGACTCGGTGTCACCATTGTGGATACGCAGGTGCGAGACGCCAGGCAGAAACCGGAAGAAGCCTTTCACGAAGCCTTTGACAAAATTCTTGTTGATGCTCCGTGTTCTGGTCTTGGCACGCTGAGGAGGAATCCTGAAATCAAATGGCGTTTATCCCCAGAGGATGTTACAAAATCTGCTCTGCTGCAAAAAGCCATACTGGATAACGCAGCTCCATGCGTGAAGAAAGGCGGCTCTCTCATTTACAGTACGTGCACGATGACGCCGGAAGAGAACGACGATGTTGTCAAGGAATTTATTTCCCTTCACCGCAATTTCATTTGTGTTCGTCCGCCAGATGCGATAAATTCGCGTGTCGTCGATGACCGGGGATATTTACAATCCTCCCCGCATCGGCATGGCGCGGATGGCTTTTTCGGGGCAGTGCTGAGAAAGAAGGGATGAATTACATTGACTTCAGAATTACAAAAATGTTAGGTGGCCGTCGGAGGAAACGTATATGTTTATAAAGCAGATGCAGGTTGGTCATATGGCGGTATTTGCCTATATCGTCGGTGACCAGGAACGCGGCGAAGGGCTGGTAATTGATCCGGCGGCAAATATTGACAGGATCATTTCGGACGCCGTGAAAAACAATTTAACAATAAAATATATCGTCAATACTCACGGTCACGTGGACCATATCGCGGGCAACCTTGAAATGAAGACCAAAACGGGGGCGCAGATTATCATTCACCGTGATGATGCAGACATGCTTGTCTCCACACCGTCCACGATCTTCAGGATGTTCGGAGCTACCCAATCCCCGCCTGCCGATATTACCGTGAAAGACGGCGACACGATAGATGTGGGAAACGTATCCCTGAAGATAATACATACCCCTGGGCATTCTCCCGGCGGTATGGCCCTCTATGCACAAGGATATGTATTCACGGGAGATACCCTCTTTGTGGAAGCCGTGGGACGAACTGACCTCCCCGGAGGATCATGGTCGGTGATGCACAAGTCCATAACAGACAGACTGTGCACCCTCCCCGACAATACGAAAGTGATGCCGGGACATAATTACGGAAGGATGTCTACGTCCACCATAGGCCACGAAAAGAAGTATAATCCCTTTCTGCAATAAATGGCGGTAAAGATTTTCAACGGTACTAAGGTGATCCATGATGAGCAATGAAGGTATGATAACATCCGATTTCAAGGATTTAAAACTTTTCAATAAGGGAAAGGTGCGCGATGTGTACGAAGTGGACCGCTATCTCCTTCTTGTCGCCACAGACAGGATATCCGCATTTGACGTCATAATGCCGAATCCTATTCCTGGCAAGGGTGCCATCCTCACGAAAATGTCCGCCTTCTGGTTTCGCACAATGCAGGATATCGTCGAAAATCATCTTGTATCAACAAGCCCGCGCGATTATCCGCGAGAATGCGGACCCTATCTGGAAGATCTCAAGGGCAGGAGTATGCTCGTAAAAAAAGCGGAGCCTCTTCCCGTAGAATGTGTCGTGCGCGGCTATTTAAGCGGCTCGGGTTGGCAGGACTACCTTCAGCACAGCACCGTTTCCGGAATTAAACTTCCTGCGGGATTAAAGGAATCCGAGAAACTCGCAGATCCCCTGTTTACACCTTCCACCAAAGCACCCGCAGGCGAACATGACATGGCAATAACAAGAAAAGAAATGGATAACATCATCGGCGCTGAACGCACTAAAAAAATCATTGCCCTAAGCCTCGCCGTGTACGCACGGGCGGCCAAGATTGCCGAAGAGGCGGGTATTATTATCGCGGACACCAAAATGGAATTTGGAATGATCGAAGATCGACTGATCCTGATTGATGAACTATTAACGCCGGATTCTTCGAGATTCTGGCCAAAAGAGGACTATGAAGCGGGAAGGCCTCAAAAGAGCTTTGATAAGCAATTCCTGAGAGACTATCTCATCTCCATCAAATGGAACAAGAAACCGCCGGCTCCTGGACTTCCTGCGGAGATTATTGAAAAAACGAGAGAAAAGTACAAGGAAGCCCTGAATCGAATCGTGCCATGAACATGAGGCCCTCACAATTTTCTCTGTGTGCATACCTTAAAGTCTTGACATGATACAAAATGTTATTATTTTAAATTTTAAGATCATTCGGGCTCATCGGTTGTGAAATGTCGAAAATATTGCCCAACTATCAAGAAAAACAGCGAATTCTTTACATCGATCACAAATCAGTACGCGATCTCATTGCGTACGGAGACGCATTCCTTGAGGCAGGAAAAATGTTCGATGCTATTGAATTCTACCAGAGGGTTAATTATAGTGAGGCTCTGGAGAAAATAAAGGGCATGGCCGAACACTCGGGAGATGTGATGCTGTTTCAGCAGGTTCTGAAGCCCTTAAAACAACACGTCTCAGACGACACCTGGAATGCAATTGGCACGCGGGCTTTTGATTTGAAAAAATATTCCTTTGCCCTTCATGCTTTTGAAAAGAGTAACAACAGCACCATGGCTGAAAAAATAAAAAAAATAATGATGACAAAGGAACGCGAACAGAACGCATGAGTAAACGTTGTTATTATGAATGCCTCGGTGTCGGCCGCAGCGCGACGGAAGAGGAAATAAAGAAAAATTATCGAAAACTGGCGATGCAGTATCATCCGGACAGAAATCCCGGGGATAAAGAAGCCGAGGAAAAGTTCAAAGAAGCGGCAGAGGCGTATGAAGTCTTAAGCGATAGGGAAAAGAGAGAGATCTATGACCGTTACGGCCATGAAGGCTTGAATGGCATAGGATTCAGAGGCTTTTCCGGCTTTGACGATATTTTCACAAGTTTCAGCGATATCTTTGAGGACATCTTTGGTTTCGGATCAGGAAGATCAAGAACCAGAACCGCACAACGATCAGGAGCTGATCTTCGGTATGATATAAAAATCTCATTCATGGACGCTGCCTTCGGCATCACAACCGATATCGAATTGGCAAAAGCCGAGAGATGCTATGAATGCCGTGGATCAGGAGCAGCACCGGGAACAGCGCCGGAGACATGCAGCCAGTGTCGTGGACGGGGCCAGGTAACACAATCAAGCGGCTTCTTCACCATCAGCTCCACATGTCCTCAGTGCAGGGGGCAGGGTAAAGTAATAACGAAACCGTGCATGAACTGCAGGGGAACGGGCAGATCGAGAATCACAAAAACCGTACAATTAAAAATTCCTGCCGGTGTGGAAACGGGTTCACGGTTGCGGCTTCGCGGCGAAGGTGAAGAGGGGGAATTTGAAGGTCCAAGCGGTGATCTCTACGTCTTTATCCATGTTGAACCACATGAATTCTTTCAGAGAAAAGACAATAATGTATACTGCCAGATTCTGCTTTCATTCGTCCAGGCGTCACTTGGAGCAACCATTGAAGTGATGACGCTTAACGGAACAGAAAAGCTGAAAATACCCAAAGGCACTCAGAGCGGCACCATATTTCGTCTGAAAGGAAAAGGCATCCCTCATTTAAATGGGTTCGGACGCGGCGACCAGATTATTGAGACCGTAATCAAGATACCCACAAATCTGAACAGAAAGCAGGAAGAGCTCCTCAAGGAATTTGCAAAATTGAGTGGCGAGAAGTGAGTCGTGAGGAGGATTGCCCTCGCAACCGGATCCAATCTGCTTCAACAAAAACTGACCATATCAAATCCAGGGCACGCTCTATCCATACAAATCTCCAACAAGAAAAAATGGACAATTAGCAAAACATCATTTATATATGACTACCATTGCCATCTGGTTTATTAAAGTCATTCACTGGAGCTGTAAACATGAATAAAAACATGTGCTTCATCGAGGTCCCCCCTGAAAAACTGAGATGGACATGTGATCCTGACACCTTTGGTTTTGAGAACACAGGAGAGTGCGAACAGATAAAAGGCTTTATCGGCAAGGAAGGGGCACTCTCAGCAATCCGCATGGGCCTTGAAATAGACAGCCCTGGTTATAATATTTACGCCTCCGGCCTTACGGGAACCGGGAAAACATCAACGATAAAAACTCTTCTCAGTCAACTTGAGGTAACAAGAAAAACTCCCGATGACATATGCTACGTCCATAATTTCAAAGACAGCGATATGCCCACATATATTATGCTTCCGGCGGGAATGGGCAAAAAGTTTCAAATGGAAATGGATGACCTCGGCGCTTTCTTAAAAAAAGAAATTACTAAAATTCTCGAAAGTGATGATTTTAAAAAGACTTCCGAAGAGATTATAAACACTTACAGGCCAAAGCAGAAAGAAGTTATCAGGGCGTTCAATAAAAGGCTTCAGAAGGAACATCTCCAACTTGTTCAATATCAGATAGGACCATATATGAAACAGGACATCGTTCCTGTTTTCGAAGGAAAACCAATTCCCCTTGAACAAATTGAAATGCTCGCAGAACAAGATAAATTTAATGAGGAGGAACTGCACACCCTAAGAAAGAATATCGAGCAAGCCAGAATCGATTTCGATTCTGTCATGAGACACACACGGGAGCTTGAAAAAGAAATCCAGAAGGAAATAAGTGCCCTGGAGTATAAATATGGTCTGCCGGTCGTCAGTGGCGCTATCTCAGATATCCAAATAAAGTGCGCAGAAAACAATGAAAAATTAGGGGAATATTTACACGACGTCCGGGAGCATATCCTCTCTAATCTGAAAACATTCAAGGAAAAAAAGGAACTCGCGAAAAATTATAAAGAAGAAAAAACCGATGAGTCAGAAGAACAAAAAGGGAAATAATTGACTGGAAAGGAGAAATTATGAGCAGACAAAAGAGTTGGTTGCTGGTGTTAATCCTCGGCGCTTTCCTCATATCGGGGTGTGCGCCTCTCGTTGTGGGCGGCGCCGTTGTCAGTGCAACTTCCGGAACGTATTACTACATCAATGGGGAGTTAAAAACAGATTACTACTACCCTTTTGATACTGTCTGGTCTGCGTGCGAGAAAACAATAGCGGATATGCGCGGTGTCGATGTTGACCCCATAAAGGAAATCGGTACAGGGACTATTTCTGCCATGATCGAGAGTGAAAAAGTTAACTTCGCCATTCATTACAAGGCAAAAAATGTCACGAGCGTTGCCATACGCGTAGGTCTTGTGGGCAATAAACTTTCATCCCAGCTCTTGCATGACAAAATAAGCGAAAATCTGGCGAAAAAATGAAGGCGGTGAAAACAAAATTATTTTTATGAACTTTAAAAGTCATATCGACAAAGGGGGAAGTCTTTTTGCCGTTGATAAATTTTATATAATTGCTACGTCGCGTCATTTGTCTCCGAAACGTGACGTGCAGCTTTTCGAAGGGCTTTTTTATCTGTTGGCAGGTCCGTGATGAAAAAAAAAATGGTGGTGGGAATTTTCTTCGGGGCTCTTCTTGTTTACCTGTCTGTCCGCGGAATAAATTTTCAGGATGTTGCTGACGGATTCAAAAACATCCAATATGGTTATGTCATCGCTGTGTTGATAGCATTGATTTTGATGCAGGCCTTAAGATCCTGGCGCTGGGGAGTCATACTCAGCCCCCTGGAAAAAGTTGACCAGCTTTCCCTTTTTTCCGTGACGAGCGTTGGGTTTCTTGCTATCGTAGCAATTCCTGCACGGCTTGGCGAGTTGGCCCGTCCTTACCTGATCACACACAAAAGCCAGATAAGGATGACTGCTGCTATTGGCAGCGTCTTGGTGGAACGCGTCTTCGATTGCCTCACCATATTATTTATTTTTGTATTCGCATTATTCTTTACACCACTCCCCCCATGGCTGATACTCACGGGAACCATATTATTCTTGATTACTCTATGTATATTCACTACCATGATTTTCATGATTTTGAAAAGAGACGTATCTCTCAGTGCATTGAATTCCCTTTTCAAAAAACTTCCTGATAAATACATGGTAAAGCTTAACCATCTTTTTCATCAGTTTATTGACGGATTCAAAATAATTACCGATGTGAAACTCCTTATACTCCTCACCGTTCTCTCCGCGTTAATATGGCTGATTGATGCAGCGGCAATCTATTTTATGTTTTTGGCGTTCGGCTTTACGCTCCCGTTTGCAGCTCCTTTTGTCGTAATGATTATTCTCATGATAGGGATAACAATTCCCACCGCGCCTGGTTTTGTCGGAAATTGGCATTATTCATGTATCCTGGGACTTTCTCTATTCGGCATTCCGAAAACGGACGCCTTTACCTTTTCGGTCATTTTTCACTTTGTTTCTATAGGAATCGTAATCGTGCTGGGCCTGCTGTTTTTGCCCTTCAACAAGTTTTCTTTTGCCGATTTGAAACAGTAAAGAAGCTAAGTGCCACCGGCTGAAGCCGATGGCTTGGGGGTTCAAGGATTCAAGTGATCAAGAACAACATTTTCTCTTCTTTTCTCCGCTCGAATCCTGGAATCCTCGACCCCTTGAACCCTGAACATTGAGTCGTCAACTCTTTTTTGAAAATAGATTAAACAAAAACCGATCAACAACAAGGACGGCTTTTCCTGTCCAGAAATCAGGTATGCCTATTTTAAAATATCATCGAGACCGTATCTCTTTATTTTTCTATGGAGATTACTTCGTTCCAAACCAATGGCCTCCGCCGTCTTTGAGACGTTACCCTCAAACTCCTGCAATTTTTTCATTATAAATTTTTTTTCAAACTCCATCTTCGCATTTCTGAAAGAGTCTGATGTCAACCAGGGCGCAGGAATATCATGCTTTTGCTGGTTTCCAGTTAACGCAGGAATGTCTTTTGCGGTAATGGTATGCTGCGGAATCATGATGACAAGCCGTTCAATAAAGTTCTTTAACTCCCTCACATTGCCTGGCCAATCATGGTCCATCAATTTGCCCACGGCATCGTTTGTGATTGCTTTTTCCTCTTCATGTTCCTTTATGGTCAATTCTTTTAAAAACCAATTTACCAATACAGGGATATCTTCCTTCCTCTCTCTTAAAGGGGGAACTCTAAGAGGAATGACATTCAATCTGTAATAGAGATCTTGTCTGAATCTCCCTGCCTCCATCTCCTGTTCGAGATCCTTATTTGTAGCGGCGAGAACCCTGACATCCGTGGGAATAAGGGTGTTTCCCCCTACCCTTTCAAACTTTTTCTCCTGCAGAATCCTCAGAATCTTTGCTTGGGCCTTCAAACTCATGTCAGCCACCTCATCAAGAAAGAGCGTCCCTTCATGGGCCAAATCAAATTTCCCCCTCTTTTTTTCGGTTGCACCAGTAAAGGAACCCTTCTCATGACCGAACAGTTCGCTCTCTATGAGATCTTCCGGTATGGCTGCACAATTAACTTCCACAAAAGGCTTAAATGCCCTCCTGCTCTGTTTGTGTATGGACCGGGCAACAAGTTCCTTGCCTGTACCATTTTCACCCATGATCAGAATCCACGCATTTGTAGGAGCAACTATGCTGATCATCTCTTTCAATTCGGTAATCGGTAAGCTATTCCCTGTCAGCTCGTAGTCCTGGCTGATTTTCTGTTTCAGTAACTTATTTTCCTCTTCTAACTGAATCAATTCAAAGACATGATTGACAACAAGAATTACTTTTTCCATGGACAGGGGTTTTTCAAAAAAATCAAAAGCTCCAAGTTTCGTAGACTTGACCGCTGTTTCGATAGTTCCATGACCGGATATCATGATTACCCGAATCTGTGGGTATCGCGATTTAATCATCTTAAGCGTTTCTATACCGTCAACTCCCGGAAGCCATATATCGAGGAGCACAAGGCTGGGAGGATCTTCTTCAATAATCTTAATGGCCTCTTCACCACTGCCTGCAGAAAAGATTTCATATCCCTCATCAACAAGAATAGATCCCAGAGACAGACAAATACTCTTTTCATCATCTACAATAAGTATCGTTTTACGCATATGATCTATGAAATACCCGTTCCCCCATGTTATTACAGAAAATAAACTGTATAATTCCTTTTTTGGAAAAGTGACCAGCATTCAGAATAGAATTCTTTAGCCCGCATCAGTGCCTTCCGGCACGGGGAGTTCAAACGCAACGATGGTCCCCGTGGGGCTGTTATCCCTTACGCTCACATGACCATGATGATCTGATATAATCGAACTCACAATGGCAAGCCCCAGTCCCGTACCGGATCTTTTCGTCGAAAAGTATGGCTCAAACATCTTGGCCTTATAACTGTAAGGCACACCGTAACCATCATCTGCAACCTCGACTTTCGCCTTTTTGTGGACCTTATCATAGGAAGTTCTAATCATGATATGTCCATTCTCCTTGTTGACCGCCGCAACGGCATTATCCAAAAGATTTATCATAACGCGTTTAATCTGCTCGGAATCAAGATTTAATTTCGGTATCTCGAGTTCCTTTTGCACATCAAAAGAGATTTCTTTATGCGCATCCAGAAAGAGTACCACCGATTCGCTTATAACTTCGTTCAGATCGCCGAGAACGGGATTCGTAACAGGAAGGCGTGCATAGCGTGAAAAGGCATTGACCAGGTTTTTTAAGACTTCAACCTGATCTATGATTGTCTTCGTACACTCATGAAATACGGCACCATCATCACCCAGACTATCACCATATTTCTTTTGCAGCCTTTGGGCAGAGAGTTGAACCGGTGTGAGAGGATTTTTAATCTCATGAGCCATTCTTCGTGCAACCTCTCGCCATGCCGCTGATCTTTCCGCCTTGCGAATCTGTGTAAGATCTTCAAAAACAACAACCAAACCCATATAATGGCCATCGTCATCCTGAATCAATGTTATTGTCATCAAAATCGTCAATACCCTGCCTTGAAGCATTAATTCCATTTGTTTTTCAATGAAATTTTTACCACCCTCCTTCATCTCCTGATACAATTCATCGACGACTGCCATATGTTCGGGAATCAACACTTCCTGGTATTTTCTGTACAGGACTTTTTCGGTCTTTATGTCCAGCATCATCTCGGCAGCTTTGTTGATTATGGTGATAATATCATTATTATCAATTGCAACAACGCCGGCAGACACATTGCCGAGAACAGTTTCCATATATTTTCTTCGTTGCTCCAGAT
>Ga0209253_10002629_pt1 | contig 15910 bp, 17 predicted proteins | sample FrelakmetBRP12BR_FD_187145 | JGI IMG/M metagenome (GOLD analysis project Ga0209253, IMG submission 187145) | Freshwater lake sediment microbial communities from the University of Notre Dame, USA, for methane emissions studies - BRP12 BR (SPAdes)... | ecosystem: Environmental > Aquatic >...
GGAGCAGCCGCCCTTTTCCTACCACCCACCGGACATCGGCGACTGCACGCCCTTTCCCATCATACCCGTCATCTGGAACGAGCCTTCCGAATTCTTTCCAGATGGTTGCGAGATCCTCGCGGATGTAAAAATTCTTTTCAGAACCATAGGCAAGGATATCAGGGCCATAGACCCTTGAGAAGAACCAGTCATCCGCCACGATACGGGTATGCGGGTCTTTCAGGAGGCCATAGGTCTGGGTTGTTTTTCCCGCCCCGGATGTGCCGACAATGCAGAGGCCTCGCCCCAAAACATCGACGCAGGCTCCATGCACCGAATAGATGTCATGCTCCTCTTCCAAAATATCCCCGGCAAGGCCGAGTGCGATGGATTTTACCCACCCGTAATACTCAACGTTGAACAGAAACGCGGTTTTTGAAAACGGGTCGAACAAGACGGTATCAGCAGGGTATGCCGGGTCGTTGAATACAAACAGCCGGCCATGCGACCGCACATTCTGGGACATTGAGTAAAAATTCTCCTGCCAGGTGTCCCTGAGGGTATGATCATCAGAGAGGAGCTTGATGCAGCAGCCATAAATTTCCGATTTGATCTCGTAGCGGACGCAGGGAAGGTATTCTCCTGCCAGGTGCTCTTTTTCTTCTGTTGATATGATGGAAATGGTGTAGGGCATAGGCATCCCGTGGAACCGCAGGCGTGATCAGATATCCGGGGCTTCTTATTAATAATCTCATTTGTTTTTAATGAGGCCGGATTGACGCCCACCTACTGGTGATGTGATATCGACCGGATTAAATATCATGGTACGCTGGGTGCAGATGCTCCTTGCAGACAGCACCTTTGGAGGGCGCCGGATCAGTTTGAAAAAGACACTTAAGGACGTATTTGGGCCCAGCATGGTGAGCGGGGGGGGTTGCCCGTTAAAAGACGGATACAGCACAACCGGTCTTGGCTGCGACAGATACCATATCCTCAACTATACCCTCGTCGAAAAGAATGGCGCTTTGTTCGGGATGAGGGGCCTTGTCACCCTTATCCCTATACCACACCGGAACCTCATCCAGATACCCTTAAATATCGTAAATCGTATGTATTGTTTGAAAGAAGGGCTTTTACGTTGTATGGTGCCCGCTGCCAGACCTGATAGTGTTGCCGCTGTGGTGAATTATGTTTGAAAAGGTGCTTTTCCCGACAGATTTTTCACAACGTGAAGAGATTCTGCTCGATTGTATTGCCAGTATTCCTGAGGTCCGGGACGTCATCCTGCTCCACGTTGTCAAAGAGACCCGGTATCCGATGGGGGCACAGATCGTTGATACGCTGGCAAAAGAGACCGCTGAAAATACCCTCGCTGAGGCGCAACACTACTTTAAATCACTCAATCCGGACATCAGGGTGACGCTCGACACAACGATATCGCCCGACATCGCCGAGGGAATACTGACAACAGCGGAGAAGAGAGATGTCGACCTGATCGTTATCGGCGCACACGGAAAGAGCGTAAAGATAGGGGTGCTCCTTGGCAGTGTACCATCGACGGTTCTGTGCCGCATCAGTAAAACCAATGTCCTGATCATGCGCCATAAGATCATCGAGACCCTGACCGGCACAACGTATGAAAAGTTCTGTCCAATGCTCTTCTCCCGGATCCTCTGCCCGACAGATTTCTCCCGGTTCTCTGAACATGCAACAGCCCTTGTCAGCACCATGAAGGGGGTGGGAGAAGTCATCCACCTCCATGTCGTACCCGAGGGCGGGGCAGGCAGTGAGATTAAGGAGTCTACACAGACAGCGGAGGTCCGGATCGGCGCAGTCCGCGACAGCCTTACGGCACAAGGAATCCGATCCAGAGCCATTGTAACTACAGGAAACCCTGCCAGCGAGATTGTAAGGACTGCTGAAGAGCAGGACGTATCAGTCATCTGGATAAGCTCATATGGAAAAGGCTGTCTCCATGATTTCCTGCTCGGCAGCACGGTGCAGGACGTGGCCATGAACTCGACACGGCCGGTGATTGTCATCCGGTCTTGGCAATAACAGGGATCCTGCAAGCCCCGGCTTTCTGAAAGACCACGTCCGGGCAGCAGATTGCCTGCTCTTATCAGCAGGGCAGTTCATGCAGCGTGTATGATAATCGTTTAAGGATGTGAGCCAATCGTATTTTGAGCGCGATAAAAACGAAAATATGGATCCAAACCAGCCGCACGAAGTATTATTTTGAGCCCCGATTAAAAGACGCCCTCCTAATATTCAGATAGTAAACCAAAGGACCTGATTCACATTCACCCCGTCTGCCCTATGTCAGCCATAATCCCTGAAAACGACCACCGGTGCCTTGGGCGAAACGGAACCCGAATTGAGCCCCCTACTCCCTTATCCGGGTTACTAATGTCGCAAAAAATGGCGAATTACAGCGCACCATGCTGGAAAAAACCAGAAATTGCTGCTTTTTTAGGAAACGGGCTGCGTTATTGCGGTGAAAATGTGCCCTAACAGGACCTTTTGGACGCAGGATCGCACCGCGGGGTGTAGTTCTGGTCATACCCCCTTTTCACGACCACCTGCCAGGCATGAACTTTTGCCTGATCCAAAGGACTATGCTGCATCTCATATGAATAGAACCTATGGACACGAACACGGTCTTGCAGGTGCTGGGGATCCTCATTGAATGTATCGTTCTTGTGGCAGGCGTGAGGCTTGCCATAAAAGGGAAGAAGTACTATGGCTGGTGGATCGCACTAACCTTTGCGCTGTATGTGGCCTTTGACCTCTCACGGCTCGGGTTCCTCCCGAAAAGCGAAGCGGTCATCTCGCCGCTCTTCCTGATCGCCAGCCTTTCCATCCTGTACGCGGTCTGGCTCCTCGGGTGCGACATTATCCCGAGCCGCAGGTATGACCTGTAAGAGGAACCACCCTGCACACGGTGCGGTTCCCTGACACCAGTAACACTTATCATTCTGTATAATCGATCATCTGTTGATACTATGGCACAGAAAGAGACGTTTCACGGGGTGCCAGGCATTCTGCGCCCGTTCAAGGAATATATTGAGTCAATGGGATTAAAAAAAAGCGATCAGATCGTGTACTACGGCGTGCCGGGGACCTGCACACCGTTTATCGAACTGCTTGGTTTTGCGATTCGCTCGCTTGAGCTCGAGCAGGCATATGTGCCAATGGTCGATGAATCCAAGGCTAAGAAGATCCACCCAATTCCCGATGTCGGGATGCAGGTGGGGACTGCTGCCGCCATGCTGAAACCCAAAGCGATCGTGATCATGGGCGGGCTGTCCATGCCCAACGTGCCTGTGAAGGCGGAGCAGGTGAAATCAGCAATCGACAGGCACCCCGGTGCCGTTATCATTGGCGTCTGCTTCATGAAGATGTTCGAGAAAGCCGGCTGGCTTTCGGTGATCAGCTTTGACTGCCTGATTGACGCAACCATCGATCCGGTTGAAGTCACGAAAAAATAGCCAAAAAAACCGAATCAACATTTTATTATATATTGCGAGAAAAGAAAAAAATTTAGATGTATGGGTTGCGGAGAGCCTTGCCGACACCGAAGGTCTTGCGCTCCTCAAGAGTTGCTCTGTTCTTCGTGATCTTCTCGTTTGCCAGCTTGGAAACGAGTTCAAGACCTGGCTTGACCTTGTCAATCGGCTGGATCTCAAACGCGCCTGCTGCGACTGCCTTTGCCCAGACCGAGTCACCGATCTTGCTCCTCACAAAGACCGTGCTCCAGCCATCAGGGCTGCCGACGGATCCTGTCGAGATGTCAGCGAGGTTTGCGACATAGTCGAGACAGACATGGCACCCGGGCTGCTCGTACTTATGGGTCACTTTGAGCGGGAGCTGGACGATCTGCCCGCGCTTGCCGTAGACCCAGAACTTTCCCTTGCCGATCTCCATCTTCTTGACCGCTTCCATCTTCATCGCCGCGTGGTCCTCGACCAGCTGGACAATGCTCTGGTACGGGAAGTTCTCCATACAGAAGATACCGACCGCAAGAGCGATACTGGCGCCAACATCGCGGGCACCAATCGGGTACAGCTGGAGCTTGCGGACAGCCTGCATCTGGCAGGGGGTTCCGACAATGCCGACCTTGTCCAGGCCGAAGCTGCGGGTTGCCTCTTTGATTAAGGAGACATTCGGGCAGATATTGTACTTGGTTCCAGCTGCAGCAAGCAGCTCAGCTTTTGTTGACACAATAGCCGGGATTGGCCTCCATGGCTCAAGATCGTCTAATGTTGGGTTGAATGCCATGCACTTTGACGGGTTCTTTAAGGCAAATTCCTTGGATACCGCTACAATGGCACCATCAATGATACCCTCATCGAGTGCAAACGCGAACAGGTGAGTGACGATACCGCCATCCTGCGAATGCTTGAGAAGCTTCTTGTTGGTGCTCCGTGCTGACACGCATGTCTTGTAATTACCGAGTTCTGTTCCCATTTCAATCACCTCACTGGAGCGCCGCCATGATAGCCTCGTTGATCGCTTCATAGGCAGGCACAACATCGAAGCTGAACCAGCTCCGCGGGCACTGGTTGTAGCACGCACCGCACTTGATGCACAGGTCGCGCACACCCTGCGGCTTGCCGTACTCGTGGGTGATCGCACGGACCGGGCAGGCTGATGCACAGCTGCCGCATCCCATGCAGAGTCCCTGGTTGATGACCTCGGTCATCAGGTCGCAGAAGCATGCGGTTGTACCTCTCTGTGCCGCCATCATGAGCGGTTTTAAGTAGTTGGTCGCAAGCTCCTTCTGTTCCTTGGTTCCCTTGAGCAGCAGGTATGCCATCACACAGACGTTCCTGATCTGCTGGGGGGTCGGTGCGCATCCGGGGATATATACATCGACCTTGATGATGTCCCCGACCGGCAGGTATGCTTCGTGTGCCGGCTGGTTCTGCTGGCCGCCGCGTGCAAACCGGGTGATGTTGCCATAGCAGGCGCATCCGCCGACCGCAACGACAACTGCCGCCTTCTCTCTTGTCTGCTTGATCTCTTCTACTGAAAGTTTGTCATTAATGCAGACGGACCCCTCAACGAGCGCAACATCCATCTTCGGTATGTGGCGCACATCGGCAAGTGTCAGACCGTATACAAGGTCTGCGTACCTGTCGAGGATTGTCAAGAGTCCACCGTAGTTGTCTGCCAAAGACACAAGACAGCCAGTACATCCACTCATGTGGATGTGGCCCACTGTAATCTTGTCTACCACAGGCTTAACCTCCTTTTTTGTTGTTTCAGTTGCTTTTGGTACGTCAGCTGATTTCGCCGGAGCAGCCGCAGGTTTCTGCGGTTCCTCGCTGACGTTCTTCTTGAAGACGCTTGATAGCAGTCCCATAATTCACCCCTATCATGTCCAGTACAATCCGTACTGTCTTGGGTATAGCCTTTGAAACTTCATCCGAGAGCCCGATCTCCATGTCGGGATCCGTAACACGTTCCGGCTGGCATCCAATGATCGTTATATCGATGGCATCGTTCAGGCGCTGAAGTGGTTCTGTCAGATCCCACGAGTGTGCATCGCGGTAACTCCCTGGTGGCAGATCTTCCACCCGGAACTTCGCGATCGAACCGGGCTCTGCACCAAAATCCGCAATATCAACAATCACGAGTTTTTTTGTCACTTCCGGATCAAGGAGCGTGAAAATAAAGTGCGGGCCGCCAAGACCCGCATCGACGACCTTGACATTGTCGGGAAGTGTGAGTTTCTGCAGTTCCTCTACCACAGCTGGTCCAAACCCGTCATCGGCAAACAGGGGATTTCCGCACCCTGCAATCACGATCTCCGGATACAGCATTGTGTTACACTCACTGGATGAGTTTCTGAGCCACTATCCGGTTGTCCTCGTCGATCACGATCATGTGGGTAGCACATGATACACAGGGGTCATATGCACGAACGACCATCTCGGCAAGCTGCCAGGGTGCACCGGTAAGTGCAGCACTGCAGGTCCCGAAGTTCCAGGTCGTCGGGACAAGCATCGAGTACCAGAGCACTTTGCTGTCCTTGACCTTTGCAAGGTGGACATCGGTGCCGCGGGGTGCCTCGTTCGCTGCCCAGCCCATGGAGCCGTCACCGCACGGGATATAGTCAGCAACGACCTTTCCTGCGGGGTTGTACTCATCGAGTGCCGTGAGGATCTGGTAGAGCGAGTCAGGATACTCCATCTGACGAGCAACATGCTGGCCGACAGTGCCCTTCTCATCAAAGTTCTTGAACGTGACAAGACGTGCACGAGGACCGACTTCAACGGGCTGGCCGTCGTACATCGGGATGCCGGTGCAGGCCTCCATCTGGGGGTTGACCTTGGTACCGACCGGTGTGGTTCCGCCAATCGGATATTTCGGGTCTGCAAGGGAGACTTCCATCTCACCCATGTACCAGTCCCATGGTCTGGCTTCCTTGAACCGGCTGTAGTCCCAGGTCGGGCATTCGTCCAGGCTTGAACTGCCGTAGTACGGGTGGGTTGCCAGGTAGCCCTGGTCATGATATCCCAGGTCCTTTGGGATGGCAATCTTTGCTCCACCGACCTCTGCCCAGTCACGCTTCTGGAAGTTGCGCAGGACTGCAATCATAAAGTCCATCTGTGCATGGGCAAGGACGAGTCCTTCCTTTGCCAGGTCATACATCTTGGTCTTTGCCTGCGGGGAGCATGCCCTGTACATACCGCCGACACGGGGGTTGCTCGGGTGGACAGCTTCTCCACCGGCAATCTGGCCGATCGTCTGACCGATCTCGCGGAGCCGCTGGATGCGCTTTGCAACAGTGCGCACCGGCTCTTCCGGCGTGAACGGGTTGATCTTGGTGTCAGTGCCCGGTATATAAAGGTCGGGCAAAATCAGGATGTTGTGCAGTGCGATACTGTGCAGCCGGTTTGCCAGCTGCAGGACATAACGGAGCAACTTCGCATCCCTCGGAACTTCACACTTGATGGATGCTTCCATTGACTCGATCCCTGCGAGTGTGTGGGCAATCGGACAGATACCACAGACACGGGACGCGATCTTGGGCACCTGCTCCATCGTTTTTCCGACAGCAAGCTTCTCAACGCCCCTCACCGGGGTAATGGAACACCAGTTCCCCGTTTCGATGATACCTGCGTCGTTAACCTTCAAGACAAGTTTTGAGTGTCCCTCATGTCTTGTGGTTGGGGAAATCTCTACAACTTTCGACAATACTATCGCCTCATTTTTGTTGAGTTGTTCACAGCGCTGTACAAAATTAACTAAGATCTCTCATCTCTAGAGATAATTGACCGTACAAAGTACGTTCACCCCATGTTTGTGCCATCTTTCTAATAACCCTTTGGAATTCGATCTGATTTGGTATAAAAAAGAGAACTATCAGGTTAGCGTGCCACGGGTGAAAAATGACGAAAAAAATTATTTTTATCCGCATCAATTTTTGCGGGCAAAATATACTTGGCTCTGTTAAGATCTGGCAAAAAATAATATAAAATAATATAATCTGGTCTGCATCATGGCATGTCGTGCAACCGGTCACCGTTGAGTTCATCGAACAGTTCAGCGATCGTCGCCCGTCGTTCTGCATATGCATCGTGCTGGTGGATGCTCTCCTCATTGGTCTGCTTGATAGTGACCACGCTGTCGCCGGAAAGGTACTCGAACACAGCAAGGACTTTCTTTGCCATCTCCCTGACGCAGTCTTCCACAAACCTGGGATTTTTATGCGCCGCGAGCACAACATGGCTCTCGTCGCCGCGCTTCAGCAACTCGTAGATTCCGGAACTCATCGAGTCCTTGAGGATCATGATAATCTTTTCCAGATCAACATGCTGGTCGTCATCGGTCTCGATGCAGAGGAACCCCCTGCCCCGCTGGTTGTGCGTCGCCATCGGGACCTCGGCAAAGAACCCGTCTATGGTGTCCTGTTCGACCCCGAGCGTATGGAACACGTGCATTGCCCGCTCCTTCATGATGTTCTGGGCGCACGGGCATGCGGTCATACCGGTCACTTCCGCACCGATGCTCTTCCTGACAATGGGTTCACGGAATGTGCGGCGGGCAATCGCCCGTGCATGCACCTTTACAACCTCGTGGCATGTGGTGTGGCTGACCGGGGTTTCGCGCTTGACCATGAACTCGCTGCGCATAAGCACTTCGGTGCGATCAGCATATTCGTGGCGGTCCAAGAGCTTGCGAGCGACAGCACTGCAGAGGTTTTCGATCTCTTCGACATCCCCGTCAATCGCCTGCTGGAGCACTTCATCGATGACTTCGAAATTGCGTGAGAGGTTTGCCCCTTTCAAGCTCCCGGGCAGATCGACATAGACATCAAAGGTGGAGATGAAGATGACCGGTCGTTTGTCATGACGGGACACCTCAACAAGTTTTTTAACGTTTTTTACCCCCACCCGTGTTAAGTTGATCCGGACGTCAGGAGGCGTTGCCTGTGTATCAGGCAGTTCACGGGCAAACGAGTTCTCGGGCTTGTCATTGGTGCGTGTCGGGGGAATATGCAATCGCATCCTTAAAATTAATTGAACGTGTGCTGTTGATTCTTTTTCATATAATATTTATGTGCTTTGTTGCTGATATCAAAGGGAAGTCTTATGGTACAGAAATATTATGAGTCTGATGCCGATCTCGGTGTCCTGAAAAGCAAGAAAATTGCCGTGATCGGGTACGGTTCGCAGGGGAGGGGGCAGTCCCTGAACCTCAGGGATTCCGGGCTTGATGTGGTCATTGGCCTGCGTCAGGGAAAGAGCTGGCAAGCGGCAAGCAAAGACGGCATGAACGTGATGCCGGTTGCTGAAGCGGTGAAAAAATCCGATATCATTCAGATCCTCTTACCTGATGAGCACCAGGCGGCGGTCTACCGGTCGGAGATTATGCCCCACCTATCGGACAAGAAATGCCTGATGTTCTCGCACGGTTTCAACATCCACTTCGGCCAGATCGTCCCGCCGGCAAGTGTTGATGTGATCATGGTCGCACCAAAAGGGCCCGGCGCGATGGTGCGCAGGCAGTACGAAGACGGGAAAGGAGTCCCCGCCCTCATTGCCGTTTATCAGGATCACACCGGCAACGCCCACAAGATCGCGCTCGCGTACGCGAAGGCGATCGGGGCGACACGGGCGGTTGTTCTCGAAACGACCTTCCGTGAGGAGACCGAGACCGACCTCTTCGGTGAACAGGCGGTTCTCTGCGGCGGCACAACTGCGCTCGTCAAGGCAGGGTTCGAGACACTGGTCAATGCCGGGTATTCACCGGAGATGGCATACCTCGAAGTGCTCCACGAACTCAAACTCATCGTCGACCTGATCTACGAGGGGGGGCTCACGAACATGCGCAAATACATCAGCAACACCGCCCAATACGGTGACCTGACCCGCGGACCCCGTGTGATCGGGCCCGAGGCATACATGGCGATGCAGGAGATCCTTAAGGATATCCAGAGCGGGAAATTCGCCAGGGAATGGATGCTTGAGAACATGGTGAACCGCCCGGTCTTCAACGCGCTTACCAAGGCAGACGAAGGACACCTCATTGAGGATGTCGGGCGTGAAGTCCGCGCGATGATGCCCCAGTTCAAAAAATAAATTTTTCACTTCGTTCAAAATTTTTTTTCTCTCCGTTCGGGGAAAACTACGTTTCCCCGCATGGTTCAAAAAAATAGTAATTTTTTTAATGTTCGGGAAAAATGATTTTCTCCAACGGTTTGATAATAAATTATTAGAACAACTTTTGACCGGAGTGGATCTACGGAAGCCTGTGAAAATTCCGAAATCCTGCATCTTTTATGGATGGTATGTGGTTTTTTTGAGTCCTCTTGCCATGCCACTGGACCGGCAGGCTGGTTGTGGTTGTCCTGTCCTTTAAATCAGTATTAATACGGGAATTGCCTGAAATGATGAATATGAAGATCTGCATCATCTACCACTCCGAGACCGGTAATACGCGGCATGTGGCACAGCACCTTTCAGTAGCATGCGGGGATCCGCGTATCATCGAGGTTCATGATCGTGCAGAATATTCCCGGCTGACCCAGTTCCTCAGCAGGTGCAAAAAAGCGCGCGGTGAAGAAACAACCCCTGTTGAACCGTCATCGATCGATGTCTCCGGTTATGATCTCGTTGTTCTCGGTTCACCGGTGTGGGCATTTAAACCGACACCGGTTATCCACGCTGCTATTGATGCCCTGAAGGGGTGCGAGGATAAATCCGCCTTTGGATTTTTCACCCATGGCGGTATGCCGGGGTCGTCAGACGAGACGTTCAGACGTTGGTGCAAACGACGGCGGATGCAGGTCAGTGGCACGATGGCGATCCATATGAAAGATATTGAAAATGAGAAAAAAACACACGATCTCGCTGCAATGGTGAATACTGCCCTTCGAATGTAGGTCCGTAAGAAGAAACTCAGTTCTTTGATTCGTGCGTAATCGGGGCCCGGCCAAAAAAACCCTTCTCCCCGCCACCTTTTTCCTTTCAAAATACTGATATTTCCATTATGACAAGGTGTTTTATTTACCACTCCTACTCGGGCATAACCCGCGGTATTGCACGGAAGGTACGAGCAGCCTGCGACGGGGATCTTATTGAGGTGAAGCCCCGGAAGGACTACAATGCACTTACCGTTTATATGATCGGAGGGTACCGCGCGACGAAAGGTGAGCTGGATCCTATCGAACCAAAAAAGATCGATGTTGCCGGATATGACCTGATTGTGATAGGCACGCCTGTCTGGGGATGGAAACCGACGCCCGCCATCAATGCAGCTATCGCAGCGCTCAAGGGGTGTGAAGGGAAAAAAGCGGTCATTTTTGCGACATGCGGCCGGGAGGCAGGTGAAACGATCGCGATCATGAGGAAAGCTCTCGAGGGAAAAGGTGTGAAGGTCGTCGGGGACATGGTTTTTGGTAAAAAAGACGTACAGGATGGAAAAAAGATCAATGAATTGATCGTGATGGTCAATGCTGCGGCAATTGCTTAAGCAGGGATGAAACCTCTGAACACCTCCATTTATTACCATTTATCTGGCAGGATTTTTCCGAATTTCAGATAATCATGCAGTAAAGGAGTAACAATACCAATTTTTCGACGCTTCCGTGTTCGCGGTTGACAATCCCATCAGTGTTTTTCCTGACGCATGAGCCGTGTCAGCGATGACAGGGCATTCTCCATCTCTTTTTTGCTGATCGAAAAAGCGTTCTTTCCCATAATAATTTTTAAACAATTTCCGCCAACCTCGCCGATAATCCTGTAATCAAGCCCTTTAAGTTCCGACTCATTGTTAACGGCCGCGAGGAACCTCCCGTATGTTTCCGAGAAGAGCTGGTCGTACGGGTCGCCGCCAATACGGATCGTTGCCTGAGGTGCGATGACTGAAAGTGCGGAAAGAAGGCCGCCCTGGGAGATATCAGTGACTGCTTCAAAGGCATTCTGCTCAACCTTTGTGCGGATGATATCAACAATAGCGGGATCTGCCTGATCGGGTGCAGTGCCCCCGCAACCACTTACGGCATCGAGCACGGAACCGCCATGATGGGATCCTGCAAATCCAATCAAAGCGAGCTCACACCCGTCTGGAGGCTGCTGCCAGCCCCTGACCCCCCCTTTGCCCACCATGCTGATGGTTGGCGTTGGTTTGATCTTCGTGTTGAATTCATCACTCTCGTTGTAGAGTGAAACATTGCCGCCAACAACAGGGATGTTCATCCTGCGTGCCATATCGCCCATGCCAAGAATACACTGTTCCAGCTGCCAGTACACCTCGGGATGAACCGGGCTGGCGAAATTAAGGCAATCGAGAAGGCAGAGAGCAGTTGCACCCATACAGGCCAGGTTTGCTGCGTTCTCGTAGACTGCGTTTGCCGAGCCCTCAAACGGTCTGAGGAAGATCTGCCTTGGGTTGCAACCGCAGGAAAGGACAAGCGACGCATCCTCAAGCCGTAAGACAGCAGCGTCATGGTCAAGTGACAGTGTCCGCGTCTGCACGTCGTGATCGTACTGCTCGATCACCCAGTCCTTGCGTGCGACTTCAGGATGGGAGAGAACCTGCAAGGCGAGCGACTTCAATCCCCCTTTTGGTTTTTTGAAGGGTTTTTGTGCATTATATGGCTTTTTTTCCCATAAGCAGAGCGGGGTCTCCCCGGAGAGAAGTTGAATAGGAATGTCGCAGACAACCCTGCCATGGAACGTGACGATATATCTGGGGTCTTTGATCACCTCGCCGATATCACTCCACTTGAGATCATACTTTTCTGCTATCCTGCCTATGAGTGGTACATCTTGGGGGTCAACCTCGACCAGCATCCGTTCCTGTGATTCAGCGACCATGATCTCGACCGGCTTCATGCCCCGTTCGCGCTGGTGCACGCGGTCAGCATGGAGACGACCACCGAATGTACTGCACATCTCGCTGGATGCTCCGGCAAGCCCTGCCGCGCCGAGGTCCCGGCAGGAGAGCACTTTTCCCGTTTCCGCCATTTCAAGGATCGCTTCGATCACCAGTTTCTCGGTGAACGGGTCGCCGATCTGGACACTGGGGCGGTCGTCCGCTTCTGCCCCCTCACTTAAGTCACGGGATGCAAATGATGCGCCGCCCAGCCCATCCCGCCCTGTTGAGGCGCCCACAAGCACAAGATGATTCCCGGGGCGTTTCACCCGTGCAGTAATGAACCGGTTGGGTTGCACGGTTCCGATACAGACCACGTTGACCAGTGGGTTGCCGCTGTAACCGGGATCAAAAACGAGGTCGCCCCGTACGACCGGGACACCGATACAGTTGCCATACCCGCCGATTCCGCCCACCACGTGTTCGAACAGGCGGCGGTTTTTCTCGCTGTCCAGTGGTCCGAAGAAGAGCGGATCCATGAGCGCGATAGGGCGAGACCCCATGGAGAGGACGTCGCGGACGATGCCCCCGACGCCGGTTGCGGCGCCGTTATGGGGGTCAACATAACTCGGGTGATTGTGGCTCTCCATGGAAATTGCGAGTGCACATGTATCGGAGAAGCGTACGATGGCAGCGTCGTCTCCTGGTCCCAGCAGGACATTGTCCCCCTGCGTTGGCAGTGTCCGAAGCAGGTTTTTTGTTGACCGGTAACTGCAGTGTTCACTCCAGAGATTTTCAAAACAGGCAACCTCGACGTCGGTGGGTTCACGACCGAGTTCCCGGCGGATGATGGCAAGATCCTCTGCAGACAACATGTGTGCAAATTTCTTTTACTCAACCTTATTATATCATATCCCCGCAGGAAGGGACAGTCCATAGTCTTTAAAAAAGGGAGTGCAGAAGCAGCCATGCTCCACCCCAGAAAGCCTTTTGCCTGTTTCGCACCTCTATATATCTACTATGACCGATTCCTATGAAAATTTACTCAAAAAAGCATATTCCACTATCACCGAGGTCAGTACCTCATCCGAGAGGTTTGTCGTCCCCGAAGCCAAGGCCTATATCGAGGGAAAGACGACAGTTCTTGAAAATTTTACCGAAATTGCTGATAAAGTCCGTCGGGATAAAGACCATGTTATGAAGTTTTTGCTCGGTGAGCTCGGTACTTCAGGAAAGATTGACGGCAATCGCGCTATTTTTAACGGGAAGTTCGAGATCTCTTTGGTGAAAGCGATCATTAAGAATTACATCGATGATTATGTCATCTGCTCCGAGTGCGGCAGGCCCGACACCCGGCTCGTCAAAGATGACCGCGTCCTTCTCCTGCGGTGTGACGCCTGCGGGGGGCACCGCCCGGTGAAAAAGCGTAAAGCCCGCACGGAACCGGTGGAAAAAAATCTTGAGGAGGGTGCTGTGCTCGATGTGGAGATCCAGTCGCTGTCACGACGTGGTGATGGTGTCGTGAAGATGGGGCGGTATATCATCTATGTGGCAAACGCAAAGCCCGGTCAGAAAGTAAAGATTAAAATCTCGCGTGTTTCCGGTTCGATTGTGTTTACGGAACGGGCGCCATAATGCCGTTTCAGATTATGGATTTAGACCTATCTCTATCTTTAATTTCTTAACGTATAGCACTAATCGTGCTTCAAGAAAATGATGAAAAACCGGTGTAAAAAAAGGTTAATACCGGGAATCCCTAGTAGACCGTTTTTATTGTTTGGTTGGGATTATAAACATTAGTGATAGTAATTTCATAGCGGAATGGTGGTGTTGAATGATAAATGTTATCGTCATTCATCCACCGGGCATCAACAACATATGTTAAAGGCTCAACATTTTCAAACGTGAACTCTTTTGATGAATCAGTTGCTTTTTCAAGTACCATGTACGGGGTAATCAGTCCCCACTGAACCTTGGCGGAATGCGATTCATAGTGGGGTATGAGTTGTGATCCCGCCAGTCCCGATGCCTGTTCCGTGTTCATTGCATATCCAATCACCGGATAGTCAGACTTGATTGTGATTCTGAATCTATCACCCGGATTAACGAATTTATATCCCATGTCCCTGAAATTGTAGGTTTTATACGTCGTAACGGTCAGCATATCCTTGTCATGCAGGAGTTCTTTGTCCGCCGGTGTTTCTGTTGGTTTTGGAGCAGCCCGAGTCGTATCCACAGGTTCCGCAGTTGTCTGCAGGGTTGTTGCCGTTGTGGGCACAGCTGTCTGGATAGTGGCCGGTACTGCTGTCTGGGGATTCGAGGATCCGGACTGTGATGCACACCCTCCAATGAATGCGGTGATAAGCAGGAGCACAATAATAACGACAAAATTATTTCTGTTGATCATACCATCTACACGTATTTCCTGTCTCTTGATAATCATTATTATTTACTTAGCATGAATGATGGAAAATAATTAGAATGTCAGAAATCTGGAGAAAAAAACTTAAAATTATATATAAAAAAATTAAAAATCACTGCTTTTCCAGGCTTTTAATCAGTTTATCACAATGTTTCGATAACCGTTTGCAGGCATCCCGTATGACGACGAGGGGATCTTTTTTCCCTTTGGTGGTGATGAGGAGTTCCGGATCGGAGAACTGGAATTCTATGGTGTATTTGGCAACATCGACAGATGGATCGCGGAGGATCTCATCAATGAGGGCGTTCATGAACGTATGACCCTCACCCTGGATGAGAAGCCGTGCCTTGTTATTCTCCAGTTCTAGTACTTTAACGATCATGCACCTATGTTTGGGGATCTGAAAACTATTAATGTATGGGTGCATCTCTATTGGCCGGCACCTGATGTGCGATCTTAGGGGAACTCAAACGATTCCCCATCAACTCCCACATGAGGAAGATCCCACGAGATCAGGTGGCTCACATGCACGCACCGGAAATCTTTGGGCTTCAGGTGCTGTGCCAGTGTGCAGGCATCCAGGTAATTCATATGCTTGTGGATGGTGATATCCGAGGGGACGAGGGCATCCACGAGCAAGAGATCGAGATTATTTAACAGGTCAAGGCTCTTTTTTGGGATATCCGCGTTTGTATCTGAGGTAAACCCTATTTTCGCCCCATTGCATTCCATGACAAATCCGCAGGTGTATGCCGGCGGGTGTTTGACGAGAAACGGGGTGATGGAGATACCGAAGAGATTGAATAGGTCATAGGGGTTTACGGGATGTTTGTCAAACGAGAGGAACCTGAAGACCCCGGCACAGTAGTTCAGGACCGGTACCGCCGCATATACCGGCGGGACTTCCTGGACCCGGTAAAACTCACCAAAGCCGATGAAGTGATCGTAATGCCCGTGGGTCCAGATGACAGCATCTATGTGCGGCGAACCGTTCCGGAGCAGCTGCTGCCGCAGGTCCGGGGATGAATCGATCAGGATATGTTTCCCCCTGTTTTCCAGAAGCAATGAGGTCCGCAGTCTCATCTCACCTGTCGTTCGTGCGCGCATACACTGCGGGCAGGAGCACCTGATTTTCGGGGTTCCAATCGCATCGCCCGTGCCGAGCAACGTGAGTTTCAT
>Ga0209253_10002631_pt1 | contig 15906 bp, 12 predicted proteins | sample FrelakmetBRP12BR_FD_187145 | JGI IMG/M metagenome (GOLD analysis project Ga0209253, IMG submission 187145) | Freshwater lake sediment microbial communities from the University of Notre Dame, USA, for methane emissions studies - BRP12 BR (SPAdes)... | ecosystem: Environmental > Aquatic >...
CCCCGCCAGCTACCCCTTGGTACGTCCAGTGTATGAGGGCTAGACCGACCTGCATGAACTGTGATAGTGACTCGCGCCTCTATTTTGTACCAATGAGGACCGACTACCCACCCGTCGCCGCGACAGACGCGAAAGAAGAGCGGAGCTATAACGCGAATTGTCACAACGGCTCTCTTCGGACTCGCTTTATTTGCCATGGCCTCCTGCGCCACTGTCATTTCCTCGAGCATCAACCGCACGGGGGCTGGCCTGTCCCCGCCTCTCGTCGCCCACCTCGCATCTGATCACCCACGAGGAATAAGTGAGACAATCCATGACGCGATCAAACAAGAATTGATCGTGCATGGTTTCGAGGTCATCGATCGCTCCAATGAACAATTCCTCACCTGTGAGGGTGTCGCCGTTCGTTACCACCATCAAAAGACCTGGGATATCATCATGTATCACGAAGTGCGGATTCGCTTCGTCGATGGCAGGACGGGAGATATCCTTGCTACGGTTTCCAATCAACGGCGGCTCTTCTCCGGCTATACGGACGGGAAAACCCTGGTGAGTAATCTCTTTGGCGAGCTGGACTCGGAGGGCTTCTTTCGGGCCCCTTCGGACTGACCCTGCAGAAGAGTCTCCTGTCAGGCTGGATGGTTCCGTTCCTAGCGCGGCTCCGCCGCAACCGAAGGTGCGTGACGCAACGCGTGGCGAGGGCGGAGCCGCGCTGTCGTCAGTTGGCAACTTGCAGCCTGCAGCGGTCACCGCGGCCGTCTTTGCCACGCGCACCGCCAACATCAAGCAGTTGCTTCCCAAGGCCGCGTGAGATTGCGCGCGCCGCGCGACGATTCTCGGAGGTAGTAGATCAGAATGCCGCTGGAGGGACGGATTTGATATTCCCCCAATTGTTGCCCGTGCAGCTAAGAGCGCTTAGGTTTCGAAACACAGCAGTCCAGAGATTTGATACGCGAAGGAGGACATCGATGCAAAAAAAGGAAGAGAAATGCTGCACATGCAGGGGCTTTCTCGTTCTGCTGATGGTCTCTGTGGTCTGCTTTTCGACAATGGCTTGCGTGAAGACGCCGCGAGTCGAGAAAATGAGCCCGCTCGACGGGGACATTCATCTGGCCGGACGTTTCCATCACACGGTCAGCGTGGACGCGGAATGGGGGGTGGAGGTATCTCGAAACAAGCATGGTTGGGGAAACGATCTGACACAGGAGATGTTCCTCGAGGCCGTCGTTTCCTCCTTAGAGGATACCAAACTCTTCTCGGCGGTTGTTCCGAGGGACCAGGCGAACTACAATCTGTACGCCACCCTGTCGGACGTGACGCTGAATCTGCATGACCCGGTTTTTGGCTATGTGATGTCCTACACCGTTACCGCCAAGTGGAAGCTCGTGGACGCAGGGACTGGGGAGACGATCTTCCTTGAGCAGATAGCCGCCGCGGGGTTCGGGAGGGCGTTCAACGGGATCACCCGAAACACGGTGGGCAGGGAGGAGGGCGCCAAGAAAAATATCATCGCGGGTCTTCAGAAAATAAGCGCACTCGGCCTGTAGATGATGGATCTTCCTGTTCGTACCTATCTGTAGAGCTTCTGGAGCACGCTCGAAAGCAGAAGCGGGTCTCGAATAGGTTTTTCGCCGACGGACGGCTGTGCCGGTCCCGGTTTCCTAGACTATACCCGTTCCTAATCACGCAGCCTGGGTGCTTCACCAGGGAACTGTTGTCGCCAGGCTGCTAGAGCGGAATCGAGTTTCGGGCAGCAGCGGTCTTTGATGGCGCGAGGGCTCATGAATCGTCATTGCGTCTCTAGTGATTGAGAAAAAGCCAATGATGTTCGCGAGTAGTCCTCGATCCACGCGCAATCCGCAACGCTTGCCAGAGGAAGCGCCCTGGAAACGACACTGGTCGGCTTCACCGCCGGCGTGGTGAAGGCAGCGTGGGTCGTGATAGTAGGGGAAGGCCATGAGGGTCGTGTTGGTGCATCCTGCCGGGTCGAACTGGGTGCCGGGAAAGCGGGATGTGACCGTGGCTGCAAACAGGATGGTGCCAATAGGCCTTCTCTCGATTGCGGCCTGTTTGGAGAAGGGGGGGCACGATGTTCGGGTGATCGACTGCTTGGGGCCGAGGCCACCGAAAGGCATAGAGGCGACAGTGCAAAAGTTGCTCGAATTCGGGCCAGAGCTGGTAGGCTTCTCTGCAACGACCTCCAGCTTCCTCGATGGCTACGATATTGCGGTGGCGATCCGAGAGGCCAGGGCAGAGGTGAAAAATGTCTTCGGTGGGGTTCACCCCTCCGCGCTGGGCCCGAAACTGATGGAGCCGTTTCCCGCCGTGGACTACGTGGCGGTCGGCGAAGGGGAGGTCACCATCGCCGAGCTCGCGGAGGGTCGCGAGCTTAGGAAGATAGACGGTCTCGTCTGGCGAGATGGAGACCGGGTAGTCACGAACAGCCCGCGTGCGCGAATGCCCGAGCTCGATGCGCTTCCTTTTCCAGCCTACGAGAAGCTGGAGGGGTTTCCAAAGCGATACCGCCTGCCTCTTTTCAGCTACGCCCGAACCCCCGGAACGGCCATCAGCACCAGCCGGGGTTGTGTGTACGAGTGCTCGTTCTGCGATCGCTCCGTGTTCCGCAAGGGATTTCGCTCCAACTCGGCAGAGTACACGTACGCCCACATGGAATATCTGCGCAGGCGTTTCGGCATCCGGCATGTCAGCATCTACGACGATCTCTTTACCGCGAACCGCAAGCGGGTGATGACGCTGTGCGAGAAGCTCGTCACCAAGCCCCTGGGGATGCAGTTCAACTGTGCGGTGCGCGTGGAACAAACGGACACTGATCTGCTCGATGCCCTCAAGGCTGCCGGTTGTCTCATGGTTTCGATAGGTGTGGAGTCCGGGGATCAGGAATTACTCGAAGGACTGAAGGGCGGTGTGGCGTTGGACGAGGTCAAAGAGACGGTGAGGCAGATCCAGGCTAAGGGAATTCGGGCCAAAGGTCTGTTCATGATGGGGGTAGTAGGGGAGACGGAAGAGTCGATTCGAAGGACCAGCGATTTCATCATCGAGCTCGGACTGGACGACATGAACATGTCGAAGTTTACACCATTCCACGGTGCCCCTTGCTGGTCGACCATACACGAGCACGGCAGCTTCGAAGAGGACTGGCGACTCATGAACGCCCTCAACTTCGTGTTCGTGCCCAAGGGGATAGAGTCCAGGGAGAGGCTCGACGAGCTGTACAACCGCCACGTCAAGCGGTTTTACACTGACAAGGGCTGGCGTAGGCGATTCCGAGCTCGGCTGTGGCAGCACAGGGTAAGCCTCTGGCACATGCTGTCGAACCTCCCGTCGTTCTTGGAGGCAGGGCGCCATTTCAAACCGAAGCCGAAGCTGCGGGGGTAGACGAGAACGCTCTTGAATGTCTGGAACGATGGGGCCCTGGGCCCAACCCTGCCGTAGCTTCTTCCGGGGGCCCCCGGGCTTCTGGGGAAGCTGCCGTGAGCGGGCTGGTGAAGTGGTTGGAGCAACCTGGCACCGCCACGCTCTCGATGGGGCTACCTCTTTATGTTGCTCACGTGGCCCGTAGCGTCGAAGACAACGAGCATCGTCTTGAACCGATTGACCCAGTACTTCCACTCGTTCGTTTCGAGGCTTGGCGTTGCGTGGCCAGGGGGGTAGCCGATCGCGTAGATGACGCCCTGTTTGGTCATACCAACCGACACGCTTCCACTCTGGATCCCGTCACGGTCTAGTTGGCTGAGCGACGCGATCTTCTCCCTGTCACAGCTAGCCCCGAAGACTCTGCTCAAGTGCTCTTCAAAAGTCTCCGGGAGGGCCCGGTAGTGGTCGTAGGTGTACGTCTTTCCTGTCTGGCTGACCTTGAAAACCAGCCGCTTCTTTCCCACTTTCTCGAACTGAACCTCAGAGCAGACAGGGATCAGTCCTGACTGCTGATAATTGATTGCATACAGCTTCGAGAGCTTCTCGTCCGGGTGGAGGTTGACGAGAGTGTAGACGCGGGCAGCGTCCGAGAGGTTGACTCCGGTTGCCTGGTCACTCACGACACGGGAAGACCCACAGGAAGCAAGCGCGACGACGACGAACAGCAGCGCAAATCTCTTCATCACGATCCTCCTATCGGTTTCTTTCCCTATTGGGTCTCTGACAGAAAAACGATGGATTCTACCCGACCAGCAGCTCCAGCTGATCAGCATGCCGCTCGATTCTTGGAACCGCAGCTCGGCAGTTACATCCAGGGGCGGATAGAACCACAAAAAGAATGGAAGGTAAACCCCCAACCTGCGGGTTGGGGGGTGGTCCCCGAGTGCCCCAGTGGGAATCATGGCGGAGGCACATGGAAGCAGGCTATGCTACCTAAGCGCAGGGTCGGCGCCGACCGAACGCCCCCGGAGGGGTGTTGGAGCACCCGGCGATCACATCGGGAGGAGAAGGGCATGCGCATCCTGCTGCTGAAGCCCCACCCGGAGCTCCAGGTTGCCTACCGATCCTTGAGCAAACGCAGACTCGCCATTGGCCCGATCACTGCATCTTGCAGATCCACGACGCCAGAGAGGCGAGCGTTTGAAACTCTTCCTTCCTGAACTCCGTCTCCATCAATCGCAGGTCGAGCGTCTGTTCAATCACGACTAGGAGTTCTACAAAGGCCAGAGAATTCATACCCAACGAGTGAAACGGCGTATCCACGCCAAGACTCTATCGGTCTATCGACAGGATGTTGGCTACCTCCGTTATTAGCATCTCCGCGATCCGCTCTATGCTCGCCTCAGGGATACAACGATTCCACACCAGCCTTCTAGTTCCTCGTCTCTACCGCTGAATCGAGCCATATCTGGGGCTTGGCCTTGAACGACTGGCGTCTCCGCCTCTTCTCCATCTCACACTCTGCGTCGATCGTCTCAGCCAACAAGGCATCCCTGACACCACCACCTCCGCCGTCATCCAGCAGCACTTTCCTGACCTCCTCAGCAACTCCCTCTGCAACAGCGATGTCAGTTTCTCTCAAGATGTTGAGGACGATCTCACGGCCTCCGCTCCCCTGCAGAATGCGGGAAATCGACTTCCTGTACGACTGAAACATGTAGCTAAACAACTCGATCCTTCTCTCCAGCACAGCAGACTCCGCTCTTGAAATCCCGTTCGGCGTGAGCAGCCTGAGGTCGGGGGAAGAGGACTTCTTCTCAATATAGGCCTCCCTGATCTCGTGGACATAGTCTTGAAAACTGCGCACTGCGATACTGACATCATACCTCTCCGGGTGCAGGAAAAGCAGCGAGGCAGGGTCGGTTGAAAAAGGCAGGTATCCAATCTCCACTAGGTCTGGGTATGCGAGGAGCAATTCCATGATGAACTTGAGTGTAGTGAGCACCGTCTCGGAACTCTCAAACGCAAGAAAGTACCCGAAGTAGAGCTGGACCTTCAAGTTCCCCTTCGTTCCGATGTAATCGAGACACTCCCTGAGTTGCTGGTTCGAATAGAATGCGCGTGCTCCCTTGTTCTTTCGCCGTAGTTCCACGTCACCACTTTCCGGAGAGAGCTGAATGAATGCTCTCTCAAAAGAGTGCGACAGGGCATCAACCATCTGGATCGAGGTCAAGGCCCAGGAGCTGTACACGTAGTGTATGTCGAGGCCGTCCGCACGGATGGCCGTAAAAAGCCTCATATACCATTCGTCACTGCCCACAAATTCGAAGTCGGTGAAGAACGTGCGAAACCCGAAAGACATCGCCTTCTTTACTGTTGCGATGACCGAATCAACGGATCTCACAGCGACCGTCTCTCGATTGTTGATTATCCTCTGGGCCTCCGCACTGCCTCCACAAAACAGGCACGTGTTCGTACATCCCCGCCCAATCTCCAGGAAGAACAGGGGCGACAGGTTGAGCGGCGCGAAGTTCAGCGGCGCGAAGTGTGTCCAGTAAATGGAACGCTTGCGGTAGTATTCCCAGTTCCTGAGCAAATCCAGGCAAGCGAAATCCAGCCTCTCCATGTCTTCTGCTGTGGCCACGTAGGACAGCTGGTTCGCGTGTATTTTGCCATTCTCGTCCCTCCAGATCAGGTTGGGAACGTCCCTCAAGAAGCGCCCGGTTGCTGCTTGGATGGCGGTGTCGGCAGCCGTGAGCTTCTCCACATGAGCCTCGCAGAGCTTCACGATCGGGACATCGGCGTCCCCCTTGATTATTGCGTCGACCTGGGGATGGTTGAGCAATATCTCTTCAGCGAAGAAGCTGGCAGTGAATCCGCCCAGGAGTATGAACACGTCTGGTCTGATGCGCTTTACAAGGTCCGCGGTCTCGAGCACTGGCAGGCTCTGGTTCACCCAGTGGCAATCGAATGCAACGACATCCAGATCGCTGAACCCCAGCAGTTCATCTATGACCTTGCCCCTCTCGCAATCAGAGTGGATGATTTCCGCATCGATTCCCGCCTCAGTAAGGGCGCTCGCCAGGGCAAGAAGGCCCATCGGCATGAAGAAAATGTCTTTCTCGCACTGATCTTGGGGATTCGCAAGGCTGTTGTTTCCACAGTGAAGGAGCTTTACGCACAACTGTCCGGCGTGATTCACTTGCTGAGTCCTGGGGCAAAAAAGGCCATCTTGCGCAGCATCAAATCACCTGGCCAAGTCCAGTGCGTCGTGTCCGGGGCTGTGCCTTTCCCGATGGTTTCTATCTCCTTCTGAGCGCATTGATAGGCAGTAGTCAACCCTATTGTTGCAGAAATCCCTTGGTGTGAGCGCTCACCCGGTGGGGCGCGCGTCCCTGTGCTAGTGATGTGTGAAACAGTCAGTCGCCAGGAAATTGGTGTGAAACCGGGCCCGGGAGTAGCAGGACACTATGGAGGAGTATAGCAGACCGATCATCGAAGGCCGCTGTGGGTTAGGTGGGTTGCTGCGAGGATCGCTGTGGTCGGGTGGGTGATTATTCGTTAGGGGAGATCCGGGTGCCCGAGCCGCGGGTGGCCGATGGTCTGGCAGTACATGATGTGTTCCAGCGGTGGCGGGTGGTCTGTGGCTGGCGAGGTGTGGCGCCAGCGAGTACGCTTCTCGCCGTGGATTATCTTGCGATTGGGGTTAACCCGTCTGAGGTTTTGGGGCATTCTTGAACCCTCCGGCGGGAGCCGTTGGGGCCTTCCCTTTCTTGACCGGCGGGCTATCGTCCCTCTATACTTCGCTTGGCTCGAAGCGGTGCCCCGTTTCGTTTCGGGTTTCCTTACCCTCGGCACGGTTTGGGAAAAAGCAGAGGCGGTAGGTCTTTCTTGCTAGGAATGAATGAATAGATTGCGTGCACCGGACGAATCTGAATACCCATTCCGATTGGAATATATGAATAGACGACCTGAAAGCGGCGGGAGGCAAGGCGAGGGGGCACAGGCCCGGAAAGAGGCCGGGGTTTACGAGCGCAACGAAGAAGCACCGAGCGGGGAGCTGTTGGATGTGCATGAGCCGTTCGAGTTGGCGGATGAGCTGGCCGGCCGAGCCCTGGTGCTGGCGGCGGGGCTCTGCGGGGAGTCGTCTCGACGCTCAATGCTCTAGTGTCTGTCGTTCTCAACGTGGTGGCGGCCAAGCCCATTTCGATCTTCGTCTGGTGGCTGTACGCAGGGGGAAACCGCACCACGTTCCACGGACGGGCGGAGCTTGCCCGGAGGGTTGCGCGGGCACGGATGGCGCGACGTCCCGTATGTTCGCGTCGAACCATCTCTCCATGTTTGACGATCCGGTGGTCCGAGTGCGATGTCGAGAATAATCAGGCTCATGGCGGCACGCCCCGGGACGTACAGCAGATAGCAGACGATATCCGAGCAGCCGTGGTCCGGCTTCAGTCCCACTGGCGTTCGGAGGAGTCGAGGGATGCGTAGTTCCTACGACCTACTGAGGCGGACTTTCATGACCATTTGGGGGTACTTCGTCTTCGTATTGGGTTCGCTGTTGTGGGGGGTGGTGGTAATTCCCCTTGCAATCGTGCTCAGTCGCTTCTGGCCCGGGATCCGCGATTTGTTTAATGACTTCACCCAGGGCGCGCTCGGCTTGTACGTCAGGTTCCTTCCTTTCCTCAGACTTGACGTCGACCGGAGCAGGGGACTGAGTGACGGATCCCGCGTACTGGTGGTGAACCACCAGTCATGGCTGGATTCAATCGTGATGATCTCCCTCGAGCACCGCCTAAGTGGCCCTGCTCGAGGATACATGTTCCGCGTGCCGGTCATACGGTCCGTTCTAAAGCTCGGGCGGTTCTACCTGTCGGACATAGGTGAGCCGGCCCTCTTGGATCGTATGCGTCAGGGAGTCCAGGAGGCTCTGGATCAAAGGGGAGCACTGCTGTTTTTCCCCGAAGGGACCCGGACCAAGGACGGGGCGATCGGGAGGTTTCATCTGGGGGCCTTTCGAATGGCGGTCGAGTTCAAATTGCCCATACAGCCGGTGGTGATCGACGGCCTCCACCGGGTGCTTCCGTCGGGAAGCCTCATTGTGCAGACGAAGGGCCGATATCCGGTACGGGTTCGCTACCTCGATTCCATAGAGCCACGGTACCCGGAGGGCTCCCAACGGCGCGTTGTGCGCGAACTGGCCGAGCAGGTACGACGCTCGATGGCCGAAGAGCTCGTGCGGCTGAGGACGCAGCAGAAATGGACCGAGCGCGGGTAGTCAGAGAAGCCAAGGCGAGCGCGTTCAGTATTCCTTTAGACTCACCCATCGCCCTGCCTCCATGTGTGGGGAGGAGCCTGCCAAGGGGCAAGCCTTGGCTCGTCCTCACGGATGATGATAAATCGTTTGTCAGGGGGGGCAGGTAGATGGCCAACGATCGGCCGATCTGACGGACACAGGCGCAAACCCATGCAAAAGGACGCTCACCTTGAGACCATTAGGAGGAACCTTTTCTATGGGCTGCTGGAATACACGAAGAGCTTCCCCGATTTCCTGATGCCGCAGAGGTTCTCGACCGCCAGCCCCAGGGAAGGAGCTGCGCTGCTGGAGAATATACGGGCCAGCTTGGAAGAAGAGCAGAACATCCTGCTCTATGTTCACTTTCCCTTCTGCTTCTCGGCCTGTGTGTTCTGCAATGCCTTCCCCCACAAGACCAGCCACGGCGTCCAGAAAGAATACACGAAGGGGCTACTGAAGGAAATCGACATATACTCGAGATCGGCACTTTTCGACGGGAAGACCGTCAAGTGCATCTACCTCGGCGGGGGAACCCCCACCACATTCACGAACCAAGACATTGGGAACATTCTCGACAAGATCGCCTCGTGTGCAGGTCTCTCGGAGGACTGCAACATTACGTGCGAGGCCCATCCTGCAGACCTCATCAAGAATGAGAGAGTGACGGAACTGGTGAAGCTGGGAATCAAGAGGGTGAGCATGGGGTGCCAGACCTTCGATCCAAAGGTGCTGGAATTGTGCAAGAGGTCCAATCCCGAGACTCAGGTGAGGGAAGCAGTACGGAAAGCGAGGGAATCGGGATTGTGGACGAACATCGACATGATGATAGGCCTCCCGGGGCAGACCGTGGAGGGAGTGAGAAGAGACCTCGATGTTCTGTCCCATATGGCGCCCGACTCGATCGAGTACATGAGACACGAGATCGTCAACCCCTCGGCAATCTCCCTGTACCAGACGAATGAAGATCTCCTCGTCAAGACCGACGACTTGTTCTGGATGGCGTATCACACGCAGGAATGGATGGAGGAGAAGGGATACGAACAGAATGGCAGATTCACTGGCGAGCGTGTTTTCCCTTATAGATACCACTGGCTCAGGGAGATGCCCTTCTTGGCGCTGGGGTCTAGATCCAGATCGTATACGAAGACTGTTTGTTACGACAAACACGAAGACCTGTCGTTGTATCTGCGGCTCATTGAGAAAGACATGTCACCGATTGCCAGATACACCGTGCTGAACAAGAGGGAGCAGATGTTCAGGTCCCTCTTCTTGAACATACAGGTGAAGGCGGGTCTGGACCTGGCAGCATTTCAGAATAGGTTCGGCGAAGCCGCCCCCGAGGTGTTTGCCCCGCTACTGAGGCGGCTGAGTAAATACGGTTGTGTCGCGATCGATACGTCGTCGATCAGGCTCAGCAAGTACGGCAGGTATTTCGTAGAAGATGTCTGCTGCCTGATAGTGGACCACGCCTTGGAGGAAGTGGGATACCAGACTCCTCTCAAGAGACTTCCTCACTCGTCCGGGAGCGTGTTCGACAGCCTGGCCGCTAGGTCGCAGGTCCAGCAAAGGGGCCAGGGCGGTTAGCGAGACCTGCCGACCTCACGCAGTTTCGATACGTCCCGAGGCCGCGCCGGGGCGTAGAGGAGGGAGGAGGGCGAGCGTTGGGAGGGCAGGATTAGGTGCCAGACGGTGTGCAGTACCGAGAGGGGGAGACGCTCGGGTGTGGCACCGGTCTGGAGCGTGGAGGAATGAGCCGTGAAAAGTGACGGCAGGGGAGAGCTGGCGTTGGTGGTAGGCGGCAGCCGCGGGATCGGGCGGGCCATAGCAGTGCGGCTTGGCAGGTCCGGGTTCGACATATGCCTGACATATCGAGGCGACCACCGCGCTGCCCAGGGGGTGAGAGAAGAGATCGAGGGGATGGGCAGGTACTGCGAAGTCCTCTGTTTCGACGTGTCCAACTACGAGGAGACCAAGGCGGCCTTGGAGGAGAGAGCGGAAGCGCGCCCTCCGGACGTCGTGGTGTACAACGCCGGTATTGCCAGGGACAACCTCCTGATGTGGATGACGAAGGAGGAGTGGGACTCGGTTCTCTCCACCAATCTCGACGGCTTCTACAATGTGACCCGTTCGGTGTTGTTTTCGATGCTGCGGGTGAGGCGAGGACGCATAGTGACCATTTCTTCCGCCTCCGGCCAGACCGGCCAGCCAGGCCAAGTGAACTACTCGGCTTCGAAAGCGGGGCTCATCGGCGCTTCGAAGGCGCTGGCAAGGGAGGTGGGGAAGCGGAATATCATTGTCAACGTGGTTGCCCCGGGGGTGATCGAAACCGAGATGACCGAAGAGCTGCCGAAGGACAAGATCCTTCCCTTGATTCCGCTGCAGCGGGTCGGAAACGTGGACGACGTCGCATCGGTCGTCAACTTCCTGTGCGTGGAGGAGCACATGTATATTCACGGGCAGGTCATCGGCATCAATGGCGGGTTGGTCATCTAGGGTTGGCGAGGGTCCTTTTCCCCTCGCGACTGCTTGCTCCCAGGATCTGAGGATGAAGAGGTATGACAACATTGTCGTCGGCAGCGGCATCAGCGGGATGACGCTCGCATTGCTCCTCGGGTTGAACGGGCGGTCCGTGCTGCTTCTCGAGAAGAACCATCATATTGGCGGATCGATGGCGCGCTTCTTCAGGAAGGGGATTCCATTTGATACTGGCTTCCACTTCACCGGAGGCTTCTACAGGAATGGAATACTCCATGACATGCTTACCGTATTGGGCGTTCAGGATCTCATCAGGCCGATCTACGTGGCGAAGGAGAGAGACAACAGGTTTGTGATCGAGGGAGACCATGTGGCCTATGACCTGCCGACTGGGTACCAGGCGACCATAGCCAAGATGAAGGAATACTTCCCGTCTGAAGCCGCTGCGATCGACCGCTATTTCGAGATGGTCGCGAGTGTTTGTCTGCGGACCGTTGGGATGGACCTGCACAAGATCACGCTCTCCCCTGGCCTGCTCGACGAGGATCACGTCAGCCTCGAGGAGGTACTGAACAGGTTGACGGACAACCGTACACTGAAAGGGTTGTTGGCGGGATACAGCATGTGTTATGGAGTAAAGCCCGCAGAGATTTCCTTTGCCAATCACAGCAGGGTCAGCTACGGGCTCTATGAATCAGTGGCACGGGTGGAAAACGGTGGCGACGCTTTCATCGAGGCGTTCCAGAAAGGGTCTGCCGAGCTCGACATCGAGGTCAGGTGTGGCAGCCATATCACGGAGTGCGTGGATGTGCGCGATAGAATGGTGGGCCGGTTCGTGTTGAATGGAGGTGAGGAGGTTTCCTGCGGCCATTGCATTTTCACCATTCACCCACAAGAGATCCTGAAGATCCTGCCGCGAGATCATCTGACGAAGGCGTTCGTCAACCGGGTGAGTGACTTCGAATCTTCTATGGGAATGTTCTGTGTGTATGGCGTAGTGAAGGAAGATGGTTCTCGGGATCGCGGGGCCACTCGGTTTGGCCCGTCGATCCTGTCGCTGTTTCCTACCTCCGACATGAACGGACTCATTGACCCCGGATACGATGGTGACCAGGCGCTGGTGATAATGAGGAGTCTGGAGAAGGCGGGTGGAAAGGAGTATCGGGTTCTGAACGCTTGTGAAGTGTGTTTCGTCGAGCATCTGGCGGAGTGGAAGGATTCGGAGAGGGGCAATCGGCCCTCGGGCTACTTGGAGTACAAAGAGCGGCGCGTGGAGAGGATTAGGGATCGCATCGTCAGTGCCTACCCGGAGTACAGGCATTCGTATGAGGTGATAGATTCGGCATCCCCTCTGACGTTCAGAGACTATTTGAATTCCCCCGACGGGTCGGCCTACGGTGTAAAGCAGAAGATCGGGCAGTTCAATCTTTTCGGAAAGCTGCCTTTGCGCAATACGTACGCCGCGGGGCAGAGTTCTCTGCTCCCCGGGCTCGTAGGGGCGATGATGTCCTCGTTCATCGTCGCGCGGAGCATTGTTGGGAAGGGCGAGTACAGCAGCTTTCTGAGGCAGAGGTTGGGCAGTTGAACAGGGTAGTAATATCGGGTGTGGGCGCCGTTTCAGCGCTGGGGAGTGACGTTCCTTCGCTCGTGACGGGTATTGAGCAGGGGAGGAGTGCCGTTCGGTACATGGAGGGGTGGAATCAATACGTGGGTCTGCGCAGCCTCGTGGGGGCGCCCGCCGAGCTGAAGAACGAAAAGGCGATTCCGCGAAAGAGCCGGCGTTCCATGGGAAGGATGAGCATCTTTGCCGTGCAGGCGGCTGAGCAGGCTCTAGCGGATGCCGGACTGGAGCGAGAAGAGATTGGGTCGGGCAGGGCGGGGTGTATCATCGGATCGACGATGGGTGGTGCGGAGAGTCTCAATGAAACGTTCGAGACGATGCTGCCCGAAAAGGATTTATCGCGGTTGACCGCGATGAAATTCTTCCAGTGTGTTCCCCACACGGCGGCGATGAATGTGGCGCAGTACCTGGGCATTACCGGATGTGTGATGGCGACCTCTGCTGCCTGTGCGTCGTCGTTGCAGGCGATAGGAACGGGGTACGATATCATCAGGCTGGGAAAGCAGGATGTCGTGCTCTGCGGTGGCTCAGAGGAGCTGCACCCCACGGTCACCGCGTCGTTCGACCTTCTCCTTGCTACATCTTGTGGCTACAACGATGATCCTCAACGAACCCCCCGACCTTTCGACAGCAAACGCGATGGCCTGGTTTGCGGGGAGGGGTGCGGAATACTGCTGCTCGAGGAATATGGGAGGGCGCTGAGCCGGAAGGCAAGAGTATATGCCGAGGTCGTGGGATACAATACCGCTGCGAGCGGCGACCACGTCAGTGAATCCAATAGAGAGTCCATAGTGCTCTGTCTCAGAGAAGCGATGGCGAGTGCAGGGGTCTCGCCTAGGGATATCGGCTACATCAACGCCCATGGGACGGCAACGGTGCACGGGGACAAGGTGGAAGCCCAAGCGATCAGGGAAGTATTCGGGGATACGGTTCCTGTGAGCAGCCTGAAGGGATATGTCGGGCACACCCTGGGTGCGTCAGGAGCCCTGGAGCTCATAGTCTCACTGGCCATGATGGAGAAGGGAGTGATCTACCCCACGTTGAACTTGGAGAGCGTAGGCGAAGATTGCCAGGGAATTCACCACGTGATGAAGCCGTTGGCCCGGGATATCCGGGTCATGATCAAGAATTGCTTCGCCTTTGGTGGGATCAATGCTGCTTTGGTGTGCAAACGCGTGGAGCCGTGACAAGTGAAACAGGATATGACAGAGCAGGAAATCATAGCCGCGGTAAACGAGGTGTTTCAAGAGGACTTCGAAATAGAGAGAGAAAGACTCCTGCCGGAGATGAACATATTCGAAGACCTGGAGCTGGACAGCCTGGACATCGTCGACCTGGTCGTGGCAATGCAGAAAAAGTTCAAGGTGAGAGTACGGGACGACGAGAGGATCAAGAGTATCAGGACATTGGGAGATGTTTACCAGTTTGTTCTCATGCTGAAGAACGAAGGAGTCACCCCGGCAGCTCAGCATTGGAAAGAGTAGGGACCCGCTGGAAAGCCACGCCGTCACAGTCAGCCGGATGAAACCCCGTGTTGTCGTCGAAAAGCCCATCTTTTTCCTCTCTAGTGTGCCTGCGTCGCTTCTCTCTGCGGGCGGCCCGATCTAGCGCCCGCTTGGCGCTTCGGCGACCTAGAGCCCATGATTAGTTCCGGCTGCGCGGGGCAGATGCGGCCCAAGATGAACTCGCGGTGCGGTCGACGAACGAACCGGAAGGGGTGACGGGGGAAGAGGAGGCCGTGAGGTAGCGGATATCACCTCCCAATCGAGGGGCGCTATCCACGTGACAGGCGGCGGATGCGGGAAATGGCAGCTTGTCTCAGACAGCTCCCCGGTTCTGGGTTCAGCAGCGGCGAAATCGAAGAGGCGGTGAGGAACGCCCGGCTCCTCACCGTAGAAATCGAGCTGAGCCGGGGCTGCAGTTCTCGCGGGCCATACACCGATCTTCCGGAGCGGTCCGTTACGGAGAGTGAACTGACCGAAGGCGAAATTCGTGATCTTATCGTGCAGGCAGGTGATCTGGGAGTAAGGAAAATCATCATTCTAGGAGGGGAGCCAGCATCGCGCTCGCACTTCGTGGAAACGCTGCGGTTCATCAGGTCCAAGCACATCGAAGTGGAGATGTTCACCGACGGGTCCGGGATTACGCCAGATCTTGCCACGCGGCTGCTCGGAGAGCGGGTAGGCGTGGTGGTGAAGATGGACTCTCTGAATGAGAGCGTCCAGAATGTGCTCACCGCTGGAAAGGGGCCGTCTAGTCCATTCAAGGAGGCACTGCGCCATCTGAAACGGGCTGGGTATCCGTCAGAAGAGGCAGTTCTGGCGGTGAGTGCCATCATTTGCCGGCAAAATGTCGATGACCTGGTGAGCTTGTGGCGCTGGCTCCGTGACCAGCACGTCATTCCCTGTTTCGCGACCGCGACGCCGCCGGTCATCGCCGAATGCGACGATTGGCCGGGTGTCGACCCCCGGAGGCTGCAGGAGCTGTTCACCGAGATCGCCAGTATCGACACGGAGCTGTACGGCGAAACGTGGGATCCACAGCCCCCTCTGCTCGGAAGCGCGTGCGTGCGACACAAGTTCTCATGCCTGGTTCGCTGGCAGGGCGACGTCGTTCCCTGTCTGGGCCTGGACATCCCGATCGGAAACGTCCGGGAACAAAGTCTCCACGACATCATCAGGGACAGCGAGGTTCTTCAGGACCTGAGGGACCACAGACACACGATAAAAGGACCGTGCCGGTTCTGTGAGAAGGCGGACAACTGCTACGGGTGCCGTGGAATCGCATACCAGTCCACGGGCGATTATCTCTCTTCTGATCCGTCCTGCTGGAAGAACGCAAAGAGGCAGGGCGAAATCATACGGCTGCCTTTGGCTGTCGAGGAGCTGATTCCCCAGAAGTCACCAATGAGGGTCGTCGATACTCTGATCAGCATAGGCGAACGATCAGGGGAGGTGTCGGTGACCGTATCTGATGACACGCCGTTCGTGGAAGAAGACGGCGATGTTGGTGAGGTAACGTACTTCGAAATGATGGCCCAGTCCATGGCTGCGGTGCACGGCTTCAAACAGCTGGGATCGACGGAAACCTCGTCTGAAGGATACCTGGTGGGAGCGCAGAAGCTCGAGATACTGGGAAC
>Ga0209253_10002633_pt1 | contig 15904 bp, 14 predicted proteins | sample FrelakmetBRP12BR_FD_187145 | JGI IMG/M metagenome (GOLD analysis project Ga0209253, IMG submission 187145) | Freshwater lake sediment microbial communities from the University of Notre Dame, USA, for methane emissions studies - BRP12 BR (SPAdes)... | ecosystem: Environmental > Aquatic >...
CGAGGGCGCGTTCGAGTTGAAGGTGTTGGTCTCGATGATGTCGGCGCCGGCCTCGAGGTAGCGACGGTGGATCTCGCCGATCACGTCCGGCCGGGTCAGAGACAGCAGGTCGTTGTTGCCCTTGAGGTCGCGCGGCCAGCCGCTGAAGCGCTCTCCCCTGTAGTCCTGCTCGCCGAGCTTGTAGGACTGGATGACGGTGCCCATGGCCCCGTCGAGCACGAGGATGCGCTCGCCGAGGACGCGCCTGAACTCGCGGATTCGTTCGGGTCGCAGCATGGTCAGCCCCCCTGCGCCGTGCGCGCTGCCGCCGGCCGCACGCCGAGCGCGTGGCAGATGGCGAAGGTGAGTTCGGCGCGGTTCAGCGTGTAGAAGTGGAATTCCTGCACGCCCTGCTCCTGGAGCCGGCGGACCTGGTCGATCGCGACGCTCGCCGCGATCATGCGCCGGGTCTCGGGATCGTCGTCGAGCCCGTCGAAACGGTGCGCGAGCCAGTCAGGCACGCTGGCGCCGCAGCGCTTCGCGAAGCGGAGCATCTGCGGAAAGCGCGTGATGGGCAGGATGCCGGGCACCAGCTCCGCATCGATGCCGTGCGCGGCACAACGGTCGCGGAAGCGCAGGAACGCGTCGGTGTCGAAGAAGAACTGCGTGATCGCGCGGTGCGCGCCCGCGTCGATCTTGGCCTTGAGGCGGTCCAGGTCGAACTCGGGCGTGGGCGCTTCGGGGTGCGTTTCCGGATAGGCCGCCACGGAGATCTCGAACTCGCCGACAGAGCGCAGGCCCCGCACCAGGTCCTCGGCGTAGGCGAATCCGCCGGGCTCCGGCCGGTATGCCTGGCCCGCCGGCGCGTCGCCGCGCAAGGCCACGATGTGCCGCACCCCCGCATCCCAGTAGGCGCGGGCGATGTCGAGGATCTCCTCGCGCCGCGCCCCGACGCAGGTCAGGTGCGGCGCGGGCGTGAGCGCGGTTTCGGTGAGGATACGGGTGACGACGTTGTGCGTACGCTCGCGCGTCGAGCCATCGGCGCCGTAGGTCACGGACACGAAACGCGGCGCGAGCGGCGCAAGCCGCTGGATGGACGCCCACAGCGTCCGCTCCATTTCCGCGTCGTTGGGCGGGAAGAACTCGAAGGACACGAGCACGGGCCGCCGCAGCCTGGACGCGGCAGTCTCGATCCCGTCACGCAACTCGCTCGTTTCCATGCCTATTTCCTCCCGTGTCGCGTCCTTCACGCCGGCCGGCCGGGCGTCGCCGTGGCCAGCAGCACGTGCATCGCCCCGGCGTCCGCCGGGCGCAGCCGTTCGCAGGCGAGCCCGCCCGACGTGATCCAGCCGCGCAACGTCGCGAGCGGATTGCCGCCCCCGGTTCGGCCGGACAGCGCCTCGTATTCCTCGACGATCAGCAGCCGGCCGCCGGGCCGCAGCACTCGCACCGACTCGCGCAGCCACTCGTCGCGTCGTGCGTCCGTCCCGAGCACGCGATCGAGTACGACCGCGTCGAAGCTGGTGGCCGCGGGCGCGGCGCTGGCGAGGTCGCCGAACTGCACGACACAGTGCGACAGTCCGTTGCCGTGCAGGCTGGCGCGGGCCCGCCGGATCTCGTGCCGGGACTCGCTCATGCCGACCGCGCGGCGAGTCCTGGGCCCGAGGGCGCTCAGCATCTCGACGGGCGCGGGACCGGCGTAGAGGACCGCGTCGTAGCCGCGGTCGCCGAGCTCGGACATCACGACGGACGCGAGGTCCTGCATCGAGCCCGCGGCCGTCGATTGCGCGGGCGCCGCATCCGGATCCAGCTCGCCGCCGCGAGCGCGTCCCGCAAGCACGGCGATCGCCCGCTCGCGGTCCACGGCGACGAGCGGATCCTCGCGATCCAGCAGTTCCAGCACCGCGCGGGCGAGTTCGGCGCCCTCCCCGTCGGCGGGCATGCGGTGGAACACCCAGTGCTGCTCGCGAAATCGTTCGAGGAGCCCGCCGTCGTTCAGCAGCTTGAGGTGCCGCGAAACCCGCGGCTGGCTCTGGCCGAGAATCACGGTCAACTCGGAAACGGTGAACTCGCCGAGCGCGAGCACCGCCAGCAAGCGCAGGCGGCTCGGCTCGGCGGAGGCCCGGAGGCCTTGAAGCAGCCGGTGATGCGACTGGGGCATAAGATGCAAATATAGACAACTCTTTATGTTTTTGCCATAGAAGCTCCAGGGATCCGTCGGGAACAGGTGCCAGGCACCTAATTTCCCCAAGACGGCGCTTCGAGCTTCGGCGCGCAAGTTGTTATCATGTCTCGAAATCTCAGGAACAAGGACGCCATGCCTGCCTGTCGGCCAGCCCGATGCCGAGCCCGTTGACCCCGCCTGCGGACCCGACCGGGTCACCCGCTGACCGCGTCCCCTTCACGCGCGCCGACCTCGAGCGGGGGCCCCGTCGCCGCCTGAGCGAGGGCCGCTGGGCCAATGCGATCCTGCACCGCTACGAGCGGGACGGGATTTCGTGGGTGGTCAAGGACTTCTCGACCAGGTCCTTCCTGGTGCGCAACCTGATCGGCCGGCTCCTGGTGCGGCGCGAGTTCGGGTGGCTGAAGCGCGTGGACGGCATCGCAGCCGCGCCCCGGGACGTGTTTCGCGTGGACGGTCACGCCCTCGCCTACCGCTTCGTCCCCGGCACGAGCCTCCGGCTCACGGCAAACTCGGGCCTGGCACCCGACTTCTTTCCCGCCCTGGAGGAAAGCCTGCGCCAGGTGCACGCGCGGGCGCGGGTCGTGCACCTCGACCTGCGCAATGCGCACAACATCCTGGTCACGGACTCGGGCGAGCCCTTGCTGCTCGACTTCCAGTCCTGCCTCGGCACGCGCTGGCTGCCGCCGCCGCTGCGCCGGTTCGCCGAGCGCATCGACCTCGCCGCGATCTACAAGCACTGGGCAAAGCGCAGCCCGGGCACGCTCGGGCCTGAACGCAGCGCGGCGCTCGCCCGGATGAACCGATTGCGCCCGCTGTGGATTCTCCGCGGGTATATTGGCGCGCGTCGGACTGGCGGCGGCCGGGACTGACGCGCCGCTCGAATCAAGAATACGCCCGGGAGTAAGCCGTGCTCGACGCCATCCATCGCCTGTTCAACAACCCCACGCTGCGCAAGGTCCTGGTCCGGAGCCGCGTGCTGCTCGGCGTCGCCGTCGTCGCCGCGATCATCTGGTACCTGGACCCGAACTGGCTGCTGCCGGGATTCCTCGTATCGATGTTCGGCGAGGCGATACAGCTCTGGTGCTTCGCCTCGCTCGACAAGGGTCGCACGCTTGCATTCAACGGGCCGTACGCGATGGCGCGGAATCCGATGTACCTGGGGCGCTACTTCATCCTGCTCGGCGGAGTCATGTTGCTCGGCCGGTGGTGGATCCTGCTGCTCTTCACCGTCGTGTACTACTTCTACATGGTGAACCGCGTGAAGCGCGAGGAAGCGTATCTGCGCGGTCCGCTCGGTGTGCCTTACCAGGACTACCTGCGCACGGTGAACCGTTTCCTGCCGGGTGCGCCGAAGCCCGGCAGCCGGCTCGCCTTCTGGGACTGGAAGCTGCTCGCGCGCAACCACGGGACGACGAATCTCATCGCCACGCTAGCCTTCTGGATCATCGCCTGGGTCGTCACGCGGACCCTCGTCCACTGAAAAGTCCAGACCGCGCAGGCCCGTGACGATACCGCCCGCACCGGGCGGCATCTTTTTCCGCGAGCCTGCCTTGGGGGTCTTCTGCTGATTCAGCCGGCAAGGGCGCACCCCAACGGCCGAGTTCGGCCTATTCTGTTGAAAAACTCGGTTTCCCCCTGCAAGCACTTTTTCGTCTACCGGGCATCGAAAGCGAGAATCGCCGGCAAGATTTCGTCGAGCCAAACAGAGACGATCCAGGTGAGGTGAGCGCTTTCGGGCGGTAGCCCCTCGGCGCTTCGCAATCGAATCACGCCATATCGCCCTAGATTTTTCGTCCCTGCGTGGAAACGGAGTTTTTCAACGGAATAGGCCAGGAGCGGACACAGGCCAGGTCGCCAGGACCCGCGCTTCACCTGCGTTCTGCGCGATACCAGGAACCACACGGCCGCAAATAGCCCCAGCGCTGGCAGCACGCCCTCGACTAACCAAGTGCGCAGCAGCGGCCACCACCAGGAGATCCCACAGTAACTGTCGGGAACCGACGCGTTCGCAACAGACTGAAGTCCTAGTACCTCGGAATAGACACACTCACCCGCCTCGGAGTTGAACGGATACGGCCAAGTCGCGTCCGGATGCTGGCCAGGCTGACGACTCTGAATGACCCAAATCCCCGAATCCACGTTGGTCACGAAATCCAGCGAAGACTGGCCAGGAGGCAAGGTCAGCTGGTTCCCTTGCATCCGATCTGGGAAGCAATCGGCTATAGGGCGCGCGACTCGAAGCCATGGCCCACCATCGGGTCTCCGTGGTCCTTTGAGACCGCTTTCGACGACTTCTACGCCATCGTCTGGTCTTACCAGACGCACGTAGGCCGAAAATCGCATCGCGTCGCGTACACCTTTGCAGTCGCCGTTTAACGCGAGTACGAACCTGGCATCTAGCCATGCCCAGATGATGCCGAGCAGCATCGCTGACACCAGCACGCAGATGCGCCATCCCGACAGTCTCATTGCGGCCATGGCTGTCTCTGGTTCCTATGGGGAGCATGTGCCGCCCATTTCGGCCACGCATCGTGGATGACCGACAATCGACAGGCGCTCTTGTCGGTTGGTACGAGGCTCCATCATCCCAACTGGTGCAGCCCAAGGAAGATCGCCACCAAGTTCACTGCTGAAAGAATCGCCACCGACACGATCGCCAAGATCGTCAGAAACCTCCTCAACCCCTCGCCGCGTAAACTTCCGGCTACGCCGGAGGCGCTCGCAACGCCCAGCAACATGCCGCCGAGCGGCAAGAGGCAAACGACAAGCGGCAGGTTCGGCTCGTCCTCAAAGAGTGAGCGAGGTTCGGACCAAATGGCCTTGCAGCAACCTACGCCGAGAATCCAGAAGCCGACTGCGAACATGATTGCGGAAACGATGTATGCGCGGACTAGCTGCGAGTCGAACCGAGTGCTCGGGAAACGGGACGCCAACCAGGCGGTCAGCCTCAACTTCCGTCGTGCGCGCTCTTGCGGGCGTCATCCGGCTGTTCATGTTTCCGACAACTTCCGTCAGTCGGAACTTCGGCGGTCACGTCCTCCTGCATCCAATTGTGGCAGTCGCTTCGCGGTGGGCTTTCGCCGGCCGTCCCTCAACGGCAATGGCATAGATGCGCCTCCTGACCGCCGCCGCCTGCTTGGCATATTCGGTCCTGTTGGAGGGGTGGTATTGGGCAACGGCTGGATGATCCTTCTGCGACCGCGAACGACCGCAAGGGGTCGAACTCGGACAGTCACGTACCACGTGTCGGACGGCTGCCACCGTGACCAGCCAGCCCCGCAAAGCCCGCGCACGAGCGACTTGCGAAGGATCTCAGACGTCTTGTCAGTGCACGCCGCTGCGCGGCACCTCAGGCGCGGTGGTAAAGACCGTGCCTGCATCCACCGCGTCGAACCGGTAGCTGCGGCTGCAGAACTCGCAGCGCACCTCGACCGAGCCGCGCTCGGTGAGGATCGAGTCGACTTCGTCGCGACCGAGTGAGCGCAGCATCCCCGCGACCCGCTCGCGCGAGCAGCTGCAGCGGAAAAACACCGGCGCGGCCTCGAACATCCTGACGTCGTCCTCGGCGAAAAGCCTTTTCAGCAGGTCGCGGTCCGCGAGCCCGGCAAGCTCCGGGCCGGTCACCGTGCCCGCGACGAGCTGCACGCGCCGCCACGCGTCCTCGATCTCTTCCTCCGACACGCCGCCGGTGCCCGACTCGGTCGCCGAGGCGGGACGCGAGGTGACCGGCAGGCGCTGCAGAAGCAGCCCGCTCGCCTGCTCCGCGTCGGCGCCCAGCCACAGACGCGTTGGCAGCTGCTCCGAGCTCTCGAAGTACTCGCGGAGACATTCGCTCATCCGTTCGCCGGCGAGCGGCACCACGCCCTGGTAGCGGCCGGACAGATCCTCTCCCTCGATGGTCACGGTGAGCGTGCCGTCGCCGGAGAGCCTGCGCAGGTCGAGCGTCGCCGGGGTCCCGTCGAACCTCGCTACGGCGCGCACCGCGAGCCCGTCGCTGCACTCGACGAGCATGAGGCGCATGGGTCCTGTGCCACGCAGCTGCAGGGAGAGCTGGCCCTTGAACTTGAGCGTGGAGGCGAGCAGCGTCGTCGCCGCGACGGCCTCGCCCAGGCTGTCGCGCACCTCCGCCGGGTAGTCGTGGTGCTCCATCATGGCGCGCCACGCGGGTCCCAGGTGCACGAGCTGGCCGCGGAACGGGTAGCGCTCGAAGACGAAGCGGCGCAGCGAGTCCGTCTGCCGCATCGTCAGGCGACGCGCAGCGGAATGCCGAGCGTGCGGATCCTGGCCGACCACTCGGCGGGCGCGGTGTTGTGGACCGAGGTGCCGCTCGCGTCCACGGCGACGGTCACCGGCATGTCCTTCACGTCGAACTCGTAGATCGCCTCCATGCCGAGGTCGCCGAATGCGACGACGCGCGCCGAGCGGATCGCCTTCGAGACGAGATAGGCCGCACCGCCGACCGCCATGAGGTACGCCGCCTTGTGCTTCCTGATCGCCTCGATCGCCACCGGGCCGCGCTCGGACTTGCCGATCATCGCGATCAGGCCCGTCTTCTCGAGCATCATGTCGGTGAACTTGTCCATGCGCGTCGCAGTCGTGGGACCGGCGGGACCCACCACTTCGTCGCGCACCGGATCAACGGGACCGACGTAGTAGATCACGCGGTTGGTGAAGTCGACGCCCTCCGGCAGCCCCTGTCCGCTCGCGTAGAGGTCGGCGATGCGCTTGTGCGCGGCATCGCGGCCGGTGAGCATCCGGCCGTTCAGGAGCAGCGTCTCGCCCGGCTTCCAGCCCGCCACCTCGGCGCGCGTCAGCGTGTCGAGGTTCACGCGGCGCGAGCCGGCGCCCGCGGTCCACGTCACCTTCGGCCAGTGCTCGAGCGACGGCGGCTCCAGCGCCGCGGGTCCCGTGCCGTCGAGCACGAAGTGCGCATGCCGCGTCGCCGCGCAATTCGGGATCATCGCGACCGGCTTCGACGCGGCGTGGGTCGGATAGGTGAGGATCTTCACGTCGAGCACGGTCGTGAGGCCGCCGAGGCCCTGCGCGCCGATGCCGAGCGCATTGACCTTTTCGTAGAGCGAGATGCGCAGTTCCTCGAGCTTGTTCGACGGGCCGCGCTCGAGGAGCTCGTGCATGTCGAGCGGCTCCATGAGGGATTCCTTCGCGAGCAGCATGGCCTTCTCGGCTGTGCCGCCGATACCGATGCCGAGCATGCCCGGGGGGCACCAGCCCGCGCCCATGGTCGGCACGGTCTTCACCACCCAGTCCTCGATCGAGTCGCTGGGGTTCAGCATCACGAACTTCGACTTGTTCTCGGAGCCGCCGCCCTTGGCGGCGACCGTCACCTCGACCTTGTCGCCGGGGACCAGCTCGACGTGGAACACCGCCGGCGTGTTGTCCTTGGTGTTCCTGCGGCCGAACGCCGGGTCTTCCACGACCGAGGCGCGCAGACGATTGTCCGGGAACTCGTATGCGCGGTGCACGCCCTCGTTGATCATTTCGGACAGGCTGCGCCGCGTCTCCCAGCGCACGTCCATGCCCACCTTGAGGAACATGTTGACGATGCCCGTGTCCTGGCAGATCGGGCGATGTCCCTCGGCGCACATCCGCGAGTTGGTGAGGATCTGCGCGATTGCGTCCTTCGCCGCGGGCGACTGCTCGCGCTCGTAGGCGCGGCCGAGGTGCTCGATGTAGTCGACCGGGTGGTAGTAGGAGATGAACTGCAGCGCGTCGGCGACGCTCTGCACGAACTCGTCCTCGCGGATCACGGTCATGTCGCGGCTCCTCAGCCGCTGAGCTTGCGCTTCAGCAGCTCGTTCAGTTGCGCCGGGTTGGCCTTGCCCTGGGTGGCCTTCATCGCCTGGCCGACGAAGAACCCGAACAGCTTGTCCTTGCCCGAGCGGTACTCGGCGAGCTGCTGGGGATTCTTCGCCATCACCTCGTCGATGGCCTTCTCGATCGACGAGGTGTCGGTGATCTGCCGCAGGCCCCGGGCGTCGATGATCTCGTCGGCGCCCCTGCCCTCGGTCCACATCGCCTCGAAGACTTCCTTGGCGATCTTGCCGGAGATCGTGTTGTCGCCGATGCGCGACAGCAGCTGCGCGAGCGCGGCCGCGGGCACCCGGCTCTGCTGGACCTCGAGGCCGTCGCGGTTCAGCGCGCCCGAGAGATCGCCCATGACCCAGTTCGCCGCGAGCTTGTGCTGCCCGCCGAGGCCCTGCACGACGGTTTCGTAGTAGTCGGCCAGCTCGCGGCTGGCCGTCAGCACGCCCGCGTCGTACGCGGAGAGCCCGTGGTCCGCGACCAGGCGCGCTGCCTTCTCGTCGGGAAGCTCGGGCAGCGTGGCGCGCACGGACTCGATCAGCGCGTCGTCGATCGCGAGCGGCAGGAGGTCGGGGTCCGGGAAGTAGCGGTAGTCGTTCGCCTCTTCCTTCGAGCGCATGGGACGTGTCTCGCCACGGTCCGGGTCGTAGAGGCGCGTCTCCTGCACCACCTTGCCGCCGCCCTCGATCAGGTCGACCTGGCGCTCGACCTCGTAGTTGATGGCGCGCTCGACGAAGCGGAACGAGTTCAGGTTCTTGATCTCGGCGCGCGTGCCGAAGGTGGCCTGCCCCTTCGGGCGCACCGAGACGTTGGCGTCGCAGCGGAACGAGCCTTCCTGCATGTTGCCGTCGCAGATCTCGAGGTACCGCACCAGCGTGTGGATCTTCTTCATGTACGCCACGGCTTCCTTCGCCGAGCGCATGTCGGGCTCCGAGACGATCTCGAGCAGCGGCGTTCCCGCACGGTTGAGATCGATGCCGGAGAGCCCGTGGAAGTCCTCGTGCAGAGACTTGCCGGCGTCCTCCTCGAGGTGGGCGCGCGTGATGCCGATGCGCTTGACCGTGCCGTCCTCGAGCACGATGTCGAGCGATCCCGACTGCACCACCGGCAGCTCGTACTGGCTGATCTGGTAGCCCTTGGGCAGGTCGGGGTAGAAGTAGTTCTTGCGCGCGAAGACCGAGCGGCGCGCGACCGTCGCGCCCGTGGCGAGGCCGAAGCGCACGGCCATGCGCACCGCCTCGAAATTGAGCACCGGCAGCACGCCGGGGTAGCCGAGGTCGACCAGGTTCGCCTGGGTGTTCGGCGCCGCGCCGAATGCGGTGGACGAGCCCGAGAAGATCTTGCTGCGCGTCGCGAGCTGCGCGTGGATCTCGAGGCCGATGACGGTTTCCCATTCCATATGAGAGCGGATAGTGATTGGCGGTTAGCGGATAGCGGATAGCGAGGAAAGGATAGGGCGTCATTCGTAGCCCGGCGGGAGCCTTCGGTGCCAGTCCGTGCGCTGCTGGTACTGGTGCGAGGCCGACAGCAGCAGGGACTCGGAGAAGTGCGGGCCGACGAGTTGCAGCCCGACGGGCAGGTCCCGGCCGGCCTCGCTCACGAAGCCGCAGGGCACGGAGATGGCCGGCAATCCAGCAAGGTTCGCCCCAATGGTGTAGATGTCGTTCAGGTACATCGTGATCGGGTCGCTGGTCTTCGCACCAAGCTCGAACGCGGGCGTCGGCGTCGTGGGCCCGAGCACCACGTCCACCTCGCCGAAGGCGCGCGCGAAGTCCGCCGTGATCACCTGCCGCACTTTCTGCGCCTTCAGGTAGTAGGCGTCGTAGTAGCCGGCCGAGAGCACGTAGGTCCCGGTCATGATGCGACGCTTCACCTCGTCGCCGAAGCCCTCGCCGCGCGAGCGCTTGTAGAGGTCCATGAGGTCGCGCGGCGCCTCGCAGCGGTGCCCGAAGCGCACGCCGTCGAACCGCGAGAGGTTGGAGGAGCATTCCGCCGGGGCCACGACGTAGTAGGTCGGCACCGACAGGGGCAGCGCGGGCAGGCTCACCTCGCGTACCGTCGCGCCACCGGCGCGGAGCACCTCGATGGCATCGCGCACGAGCTTGCCGACGCCCGGCTCGAGGCCCTTGTCGAAGAACTCGCGGATGACCCCGACGCGCAGGCCCGCGAGCGGCCGCGAGAGCTCGGCGACGTAGTCCGGCACGGGCGCGTCCACGCTCGTGGAATCGCGCGGGTCGAAGCCGGCCATTTCACCGAGGAGCAGCGCTGCGTCCTCGGCCGTCTTCGTGAGCACGCCGGCCTGGTCGAGGCTGGAGGCGAACGCGATCATGCCGTAGCGGGAGACCCGGCCGTAGGTGGGCTTCAGGCCGGTCAGGTTGGTGAGCGCCGCCGGCTGGCGGATCGAGCCCCCGGTGTCCGTGCCGCTGGCCGCCGGCACGAGCCGGGCCGCGACCGCCGCGGCCGAGCCGCCCGAGGAGCCGCCCGGAACCCGGGACGGGTCCCAGGGATTGCGCACCGGTCCGTACCAGCTGGTCTCGTTGGACGAACCCATCGCGAACTCGTCCATGTTCGTCTTGCCGAGCAGCACCGTGCCGGCCGCCTTCCAGCGCTCGACGACGGTGGCGTCGTAGGGCGCCACGAAATTCGAGAGCATCCGGGACGAGCAGGTCGTCAGGATGCCGTCAGTGCAGAAGATGTCCTTGTGCGCGATCGGGACCCCGGTGAGGGGGCCGCCCCCGCCCTTCGCCAGCAGTTCGTCCGCGGCGCGCGCATCCGCCAGCGCGCGGTCCGCCGTGACCGTGACGAAGGCGTTCAGCCCCGGCGCCATGCGCTCGATGCGGCCGAGGAAGTGCAGGGTGAGATCGAGGCTCGAGAACCGCCGGGCCCTGAGCCCGGCCGCCAGTTCGGCGACGGTCAGCGTGTGCAGCGACATGCCCTGGCCTCACTCTATGACTTTGGGCACGAGGTACAGGCCGGCCGCGACCGCCGCGGCATTCTGCTGGTACTTCTCGTGCCTGTCCGTCTCGCTGACCACGTCCGGGCGCAGGCGCTGGACCTGGTCGGCAAGCGGGTGGGCCATGGGCGCAACGTCACCGGTGTCGGCCGCCGAAAGCTGCTCGACGAAATCGATGATGCGGGACAGGCTGTCCACGTAGACCGGCATCTGGGCCTCGACGATCTCGAGGCGGGCGAGGTGGGCGATGCCCTCGACCTGGGCGCGCGTCAGGCTCATGGAAACGCTCTGAGGACCTTGAAAAACAGCCGAAGAATGATACATGGCGCCTTGCCGAATGTCCTGACAATGGTTAAATTGCCCTGATCCCGCGCGAGCCCGCGCGGCCCTCCTCCCCAGGCCCCTCTTCCCCCAGATGTTCAAGAAACTTCGAGGCTATTTTTCCAACGACCTGTCGATCGACCTCGGCACCGCAAACACCCTGATCTACGTGCGCGGCAAGGGCATCGTGCTGAACGAGCCCTCCGTGGTCGCGATACGCGAAGAGCCCTCGCGCGGCGGGAAGAAGATCGAGGCCGTCGGCACGGAAGCAAAGAACATGCTGGGCCGCACGCCCGGCAACATCACCGCCATCCGGCCGCTGAAGGACGGCGTGATCGCCGACTTCACCGTGACCGAGAAGATGCTGCAGTACTTCATCGAGAAGGTGCACGGCAACCGCCTCATCCGCCCGAGCCCGCGAGTCCTGGTGTGCGTGCCCTACGGCTCGACCCAGGTCGAGCGCCGCGCGATCCAGGAGTCGGCCGAGGGCGCAGGCGCCCGCTGGGTGCGGCTGATCGAGGAACCGATGGCGGCTGCGGTCGGCGCCGGGATGCCGGTGCACGAGGCGCGCGGCTCGATGGTGCTCGACATCGGCGGCGGCACGTCCGAAGTGGCGGTCATTTCACTGAACGGCATCGTCTACGCCGCGTCGGTGCGCATCGGCGGCGACCGCTTCGACGAGGCGATCATCAACTACGTGCGCCGCAACTACGGCATCCTGATCGGCGAGGCGACCTCCGAGCGCATCAAGATCGAGATCGGCTCGGCCTACCCGGGCCAGCAGGTGCGCGAGATCTCGGTCAAGGGCCGCAACCTCTCCGAGGGCGTGCCGCGCAGCTTCACGCTCAATTCGAACGAGATCCTCGAAGCGCTGCAGGAACCGCTGCAGGGGATCGTAGGCGCGGTCAAGGCCGCGCTCGAGCAGACGCCGCCCGAGCTCGGCTCGGACGTCGCCGAGCGCGGTATCGTGCTCACGGGCGGCGGCGCGCTGGTGCGCGACATCGACAAGCTGCTGATGGAGGAGACGGGCCTGCCGGTCGTGGTGGCCGAGGACCCGCTCACCTGCGTCGCTCGCGGCGGCGGCAAGATGCTGGAGCTCATCGACGAGCACGGCCCAGGCCTCTTCGGCCTGGATTGACCGAGAGCGTGACCGCCCAGCAGCCGCCACCGTGGTCGACCTGAGCCACGACTCGCGCCCGATCATCGGCCGCGGCCCGCCGCTCGGCGCCTCGTTCATGGCGCTGGCAACGGCATCGATCGCGCTCATGGTGGCCGACGTCCGCTACGGCCAGCTCGAGCAGGTGCGCGGCTGGCTCAACTCCGCGGCATATCCGCTGCAGCTCGGCATCGACCTGCCATTCCGTGCCTGGGGCTGGCTCACCGAGTCGCTGGCCGACCGGGAACGCCTGCAGCACGACAACCTTGCCCTGACGGCGCGCCTCCGGCTCGCCGACCTGCAACTGCAGAAGTTTGCCGCGCTCCAGGAGGAGAACCGCCGCCTGCGCGCGATGCGCAGGAGCTCAGCCGGCGTCGCGACGCGCGCGATCGTGGCCTCGATTCTCAACGTCGATCTCGATCCCTTCCGGCATCGCGTACTCCTCGACAAGGGATCCGCCGACGGCGTCTTCAAGGGCCAGGCCGTGCTCGACGCACAGGGCATCTTCGGCCAGGTCTGGCGCGTCAACGCGCGATCCTCCGAGGCCATCCTGATCAGCGACGCGGAGCACGCGATTCCAGTGCGGTCGAATCGCAGCGGCGTGCGCACGATCGCGGTCGGCACCGGCGACCCGAACCGCCTGTCGCTGCCGTTCGTGACCGGCGAGTCCGACATCCGCAAGGGCGACCTGCTGCTGTCCACCGGCATGGGCGGCGTCTTCCCGCCCGGCTACCCCGTGGCGCGCGTCACCAGGGTCGAACGCAGCGCCAAGGCGACGTTCGCGATCGTCGAAGCCCGGCCGACCGCGGCCCTCGACCGTGACAGCGAGGTAATGCTCGTTTGGTTCGATGCGCCGGCGCCCGTGGAAACACCGCCGGCGACCGGCTCTCCCGCAGCGACACCGCCTGCAGCCCGTTCTCCTGAGGCCGCGCCACCTGCGGCCGGCTCTCCCGCCGCAACGCCACCTGCGGCTGACTCGCCGCCGGCGTCTCCGGCGCCGACGATCGCTCCACCGCCAGGAGCGGCGCAATGAGGCGCGACATGCTCGGTCGGCGGATCCTGTACTGGCTCAGCGTCGCCGCGGGCCTGGTGCTCGCGATCGTGCCGCTCCCCGCCTGGCTCGACGCTGCACGCCCGGACCTCGCGCTGCTCGCGGTCATCTACTGGATCCTCGCGAGCCCGCGCATCGCCGGGCTCTGGTACGCCTGGCTCGCCGGACTGTTCCTCGACGTGCTGCGCGGCATGGTGCTCGGCCAGCACGCGCTCGGGTTTCTCGTGGTCGCGTTCCTGACGCACCGCCTGCAGCTGCGCATGCGCATGTTCCCGATCCCCCACCAGGCTGCGGTGGTGCTGCTGCTGCTCGCGCTGTATCACTTCATCATCTTCTGGACCGACGGGCTCACGGGGCACGGCTACACCGGCTGGAACCGATGGCTGCCGGTGCTGTCGGGCGCGCTGCTGTGGCCGCTGATCGTCGCGGCCGGCGACACCCTGACCCGCCGTTCTCGCTGAGCGCGGTCCGCACGATGCCGCGCGCAGTCCGCCTCAAGGATCACTGGTCCGAGCAGCGCATGTTCGGGCGGCGGGTACTCGCCGCGACCGCGGTGATCCTCGTGTGCCTGTCCGCACTCACGGCGCGGCTGGTCTACCTGCAGGTCCTGCGGCACGACTACTTCAGCGACCTCTCCCAGGGCAATCGCATCCGCATCGACCCGGCGCCGCCGAGCCGCGGCCTGATCCTGGACCGGCACGGAGTTCCGCTCGCGCTCAACCGCCCCGCCTACCAGCTGGAGGTCACGCGCGAACAGACGCCCGACCTCGAGGACACGCTGCACCGCCTGGTCGCGCTGGGCCTGCTGGCCGCCGAGGACTACGGCCAAGTGCTGCGCACGATCAGGGCCCGGCGCAGCTTCGACTCGGTGCCCGTGCGCCTGCAGTTGAGCGAGGAGGAACTCGCGCGGTTCGCGGTACGTCGCCAGGACTTCCCGGGCGTCGAGGTCCGCCCGCGCCTGACCCGCTACTACCCGCTCGGCGGCACGGGCGTGCACGCCCTCGGCTACGTCGGCGCCATCAGCGAACAGGACGAGAAGCGCATCGACCTGGCGAATTACGCGGGCACGACGCTGATCGGTAAGCTCGGCGTCGAGCGGGCGTACGAGGACGAACTGCACGGACAGACGGGTTACCAGCAGTTGCTGGTAAATGCGCAGGGCCGCCACGTGGAACGTGTAGGCACGCAGGCTGCGGAACTCCAGCGGCACGAGCCCATGGCCGGCGATGACCTCTACCTGGCGGTGGACGCCCGCGTGCAGCAGGCCGCGGAGGATGCGCTCGCGGGACAGCGCGCCGCCGTCGTGGCCATCGACCCGCGCAACGGCGACGTACTTGCATTCGTCAGCACGCCGACTTTCGACCCGAACGCATTCGCGCGCGGGCTCTCCTACGCGGAATACGCGGCGCTCTCGGGTGACATCGACGTGCCCCTCTACGACCGCGCGCTGCGCGGCGTCTACCCGCCCGGCTCGACGGTAAAGCCGCTCGTCGCGCTCGCGGCGCTCGAGTACGGCGTTGCGAAGCCCGACGAGACGCGTTTCTGCCAGGGCTACTTCCAGCTGCCCGGCGACAGTCACCGCTACCGCGACTGGAAGAAGGGCGGGCACGGCACGGTGGACATGCACTCCGCCATCGCCCAGTCCTGCGACACCTACTTCTACGCGGTCGCCGAGCGGCTCGGGATCGACCGCCTGCACGACTTCCTGGCCCGGTTCGGCCTCGGGGAAAAGACCGGAATCGACGTCGCCGGCGAGCGTGCGGCGCTGCTGCCCTCGCGCGAGTGGAAGAAGAAGGCCTTCAAGCGCAGGGACCTCCAGATCTGGTTCCCCGGCGAGACCGTCATCGTCGGCATCGGCCAGGGCTACATGCTGGTGACCCCGCTGCAGCTTGCGCAGGTCGCGGCGACGATCTCCATGCGCGGCAAGCGCTACACGCCGCGGCTCGTAACGCGCATACGCGACGCGAGTACGGGCAAGATCCGGGACCTGCCGCCGCGCGAGCTGCCCTCGGTCAAGGTCGGCGATCCCGCTCACTGGGACGTGATCATCGGCGGCATGATCGGCGTGACCAACGACTGGAACGGCACGGCGCGCCGCGTCCAGGGGGACGCGCCCTACAAGATCGCAGGCAAGTCCGGCACCGCGCAGGTGTTCGGTCTCAGGCAGGACCAGAAGTACAAGGAATCCGAGGTGGCGGAGCGCCTGCGCGACCACGGCCTCTTCATCGCATTCGCGCCCGCCGACGACCCGAGGATCGCGGTTGCGGTCGTGGTCGAGAACGGACGCAGCGGCAGCGGTACGGCGGGACCGATCGCGCGCAAGGTGATCGACGCCTACCTGCAGCCAGACTCTGTTGCAGGCCCTACTACCGGCGCCGCGGCATCGCAGGCCACGGGCGCGCCGCCAAACGCTGCCACCACCGCGGCGCAACCGCC
>Ga0209253_10002634_pt1 | contig 15899 bp, 15 predicted proteins | sample FrelakmetBRP12BR_FD_187145 | JGI IMG/M metagenome (GOLD analysis project Ga0209253, IMG submission 187145) | Freshwater lake sediment microbial communities from the University of Notre Dame, USA, for methane emissions studies - BRP12 BR (SPAdes)... | ecosystem: Environmental > Aquatic >...
GTCCAGTTTTCAACTTTAAATCTTGAAATGTTAAAGAATTCCCTTGTCCACTTTTGAGCTTTATACTGTCCAGTTTTCAAGTTTAAATAACATAAAAAGGTAATTCCTTGACACTGTTTAGTGATGAGCTTATAATCACGACGCTTTATTCCTCGATAGCTCAATTCGGCAGAGCGGGCGGCTGTTAACCGCTAGGTTCTAGGTTCGAGTCCTAGTCGAGGAGCAGGCGGCACCCCGGAAACCCGGGGTGTTTCGCTAAATAATGCTCACTATTTACCGTTAGGTTCCAGGTTCGAGTCCTAGTCGAGGAGCTTTATTGTTTAATAACCAATAAATTCCTGGTCCCCACAGGGGGGATGATATTTGAGTCTTTGTCGAGGAGCTTTATTGTTTAATAACGAATATGTTCCTGGTCCACACAGGGGGGATGGTACTTGAGTCTTAGTTGAGGAGCAGGCGGTATTCCAATTTTCAGGTGCTATCTGAATCCGATAATTAAAACAAAAATCGACACTGATCCAGTGTCCATAATATTATCAATGAGTTTGTTACTCATCCTTGGTTTTTTCGGAAGTAGTCTTTTCGGAGGTGGTTTTTTCCGCGGTTGTTTTTTGGGATTCGTCCTTTTTCTCGGTCTCATTTTCTTTAGCAGAACGGTTGAACGATCCAGAGGCAGAACGATGATCGGTGGAATAGAACCCCGAACCTTTAAATACGATCCCTACAGGTGTATATACCTTGCGGAGGGCTTTTTTATTGCATTCAGGACAGTATGTAAGAACGGGATCGTTAAATCCCATTAGGCGCTCAAATCGAACGCCACAATTCTCACATTGAAACGTATAAACTGGCATAATAACCTCAAAATCTAACTACCCCGGTAGTACTCGGCGCATTATAGCGCGACCTTGTCCCAATGACAAGAGAGGGACAGGTGTGTTCTAACATAACTCTAACATATACTTGCTAAAGGTCGGTAGTTAAAATACTTAATTACCTGAGGTGGGGGAAGGAGCTCCGGGTAAAGTTACAGCTGGAGAGGGGGTAATGGAAGGTTGCGTGGTCTGGTCAGGTGTGGTGGTGAATGAAGGAACCTGAGTATTCACTATAGAAAAAGATGGCGTGATATCGTTAATAAAATTCCAACGTTCCTGGGCTAGAATCCGCCATTCTTCCGGAACCTGATCTACGGGTAAATCTAATAATAGTCTCCAATCCTGGCTGGCTTTGGTTAAATTCAATGCTTGTTCGTACATCTGAGCCCTGTAATAATAAACCATCGCAAGCTGGGAATTGTTCAATGCAATTGCTTCTGCGTTCTTATATTGGAGAACGGCGGTGTCCAATCTATCATCTGCCCACAGAGCCTTGGCAAGGGCGAGGCTGTAATCAAAGTTGAGCGGATCCAAGTTTGATGCAGCGACCAGATCATTGACAGCAGTCCTGGCATCTCCAAACTGCAGGTGAATAAGCCCGCAATAATACCAGGAGATTGCATTTTCTTCATCCAAAGTTGTACCTCGACTACATGCGTCAAGTGCCTGGTCAATGTTACCCATTTGGTATGCTAATTGGGCTTTGACTGCCCATCCTACAGCATCATCTTGAATATAACGCAGGTAAATCTCGATATTATCCAAAGCTTGCTGATTGTCTTGAAGTGCAAGATATACATTTGCGAGTGTAAGATAGGCTGGCAACAAAGTCATATCAAGCTCATGACCATGTAATGCATCTTCGAGGGCAACAATCGGATCGCCCATCGCAAGATCAGCCTGGGCTCTTAAAATAAAGATAATCGGGTATTCTGGAAGCAGGCTTTCAGCATTGAGTAAGTCTTCAAGAGCACCTTCCGGATTACCATTCTCGATTCGGAATTTGGCTCTAGCTATATATGCATCAAGAAAAAAAGGATCATAATCTATGGCATAGCTCAACTCACCTTCGACATTTGCGTCAGGCTTTATCGCTTCATAGGCGTGGGCGAGGCCAAGGTAAGCGGGAGCAAACTTCGGATTAATATCTAATGCTTTTCCATATTCAAAAACTGCATCCTTCGGTTTGTCTAATAATCGGAAAGCTTCACCCCGGTAATAATATAAATCTGGTGAGCCGGAATCAATCGCAATGGCTTGATCCATGAATTCCAAAAGAGCTGCCCAGTCTGATTTCTCAAATGAACGGATCCCCGCCCGATATGCTTCAATGATTGGATGGGGAGTATTCACGTAAATGGGAACCGGTGTATACGTTTCTGTGAGAAACATCCAAAGTGGGGTGGGTCCTATTATGGTTGGTGTACGTGTCCGCACAGCCATTGTGCGGGTGATTGTCGGGGTAATGGAAGGGATTTCAGTTCGGGTAGGGAATGGTGAAACCTTATAAATCACTACCGGTTCTGGTTCGCTCTTCCTTCCACTAAGACTCATATAGATAAGCCCGGAAACGATTAATAAAGCAATCAGACCCAGTGCCAGGCGCAAGACGGTACTATTCTTTATTCGATGAAAAGCTGACTTGGGCGGCTCGACTACATCCTCGATTTCTTTCTCCCAATTACGGTGGATGGGTGGAACTGGTGTGACCTCATCACCACCCTTTCGGGCTCCAAGGATAATCAAGCCACGTTTTGCTGCCTCATTATCAGGATCAACACGAAGTGCTGATTCCAGGCAATATATGCGTTCCTGATGGCTATCCACTAGGGTACTCATCCAAAGCCAATATTCAGCTTTGGAAGAATCAGAACGCAATAAGCGGGTGAACAAATCGCGCGCCCTGACAGTTTGTCCCTGGTCAATAGCTTCCAGGGCAGCTTTATACATCTTCTCTTGGGCCATTGAATTCTTAATCTGAGTTTAGCACAGCCTGGCAATGATAGCAAGTTTTTCGCAGATAATCATTTTATAACCGTAATAAATAACCAGGCAAAAAATCGATTGAATTTATGTAATTTATATATTTAACATTTTTGGATAAAAAAATCCAGGCCAGTAAACCAGGTATCAATATATAGCACCTTGAATCAAAAACTAGTATAGGCGCTTATTGTTTATTCATCAGGGTGATCAGCTTGTTGTAAAGTGCATCCCAACCAGCGATACAACCATATTGGAAAAGCATATCTTTTTCCAATTCTTTCCCATTTTGAAAGAGTGGTGCATCTATATATTCTGATCGGATTGATGAAGCCACACGAATACCTTTTGCAGAAATGTTTTGAGGATCTTGAACTGTTAGGGTATACCATTTTCCACCTGATTTCCAATCTTCTGGAAAAGTAAGTGTGAGCCAACCTTTGCTTGGCAGATCGGCATTGGATTTTACCGCATCCAATTGGAGAATGTCACTATCTTCATCGTTCAAGATAAACTGTGTTTTCCCATTCGATTCTGAACCTGAAGAATCAATCCAAACCCGTATAGTATTCAGTCCATTACATTTCGGTATGATCCATTGGGTAAGATCATTGGTTGATGATATTGGTTGAAAATAGCTTGATTCGGGAGACCAGTTTTTATATACAGGTTGATAACACACCCCAGAATGATAATAAGCTGTTCCGCACCGTACATAAAATGCCAGATACATACCGGTAGAAAATAATAAGATCCCAAGAACGGTTAGGCTAATAGCTAGCTTAATCAATGCGGAATGGTTCAGCTGCCGTGAAATGCTAGACAAGCCATATATGCCAAGAAATAGCAAAGGAAAGATAACAGTAAAATACCTTCCATGTACCCCCTGGATCTCAGCACTTCCAACTGGAGTATATGAGATATATAGCGACATAATCGTGGCAAAAAAACTCAATCCAAAAACGAGGAAGAGACCAAGTCGGGTGCGTTTACCTGGTTGCGTATCGCCATTGATGAATAATGCTGTGATAAGTGCCAATGAATAGAGTAGATAAATAATCCAAGGAGGTCCCCAATAACCATAGCCGAAATCTGCAATCCATCCTTTTAGATAGGAAAGTATGTGCGTGCCAAGGTCGGAAATAAGCAATCCGATAGTGGATAAGGGGTGAGTGATGATATAAGACAACTGTGCAGAAGGATCTGCCCCGGGTAGGGCAGTATAAAAGTGTGAATAAGCGAGCATGTTCCATCCACCAACCTCGAGCATGGCTAACAACAGGGTGAGAATTCCAAGTAGGAGTAAACCTCGTTTCATTTTGAAACGAGAAGCAGGCAGGATGAAAAAAGGCAAGAAAGCAAGGATTGCCATATTAATCTTTGCTAAGAACAACAGGGCGAAAAGCAATCCCAGTATGATCCATTGTTTCCACTTTATCTGGGGTAAGGTGGTAATAAACAAACAACAGCTAACAAACAGGAAACCGATGCCATTGGATATCGCATCTGTGCTGATCGTGCTTGCTTGGTAGATTGCCATGGGCGAAAGAACCAGGAATGACCACATCCATTTTCCATAGGGTGCCTTGCGAACTGCCAACCAGACTAAAAGTGTGTAGAACAATAACCCTGCTATTCGCATAGCAATTAAAACTGTCAGGGCAGGCATATGCAGGACCCGACTAAAGAAAAACATAACCAATGATTGCGGTAGAAGAAGCAAAGGAGAATAGACCGAGCGGGTGGTCAGGTTTTCGGATACAAATCCGAGCCCGTCAATCGGTGTTTTGGCATAAGTACTCCAAAAATCGGGTTTAACTGGCTCAAGGATCGGCTGACGGCGATAGGAATTATCCCAATAAAAAGCCGGGAAATGCAGCTGGTTGGATAGCTTTGTGTTCGGGATCCACTCGAACGAGGACATTTCCCAAACACGTAAGATGTGAGTTTCTTCATCAAAACCAGCACCTAGAGGTATTTTAAAGGCTAAAAATGTACCAAAAAACAGTAAAACTACAAGGATAAAAATCTCAGGTGATGTGATACCTGAGTGCTTTTTATGGCTTTTCCACCGGGCTTGTAATTTTCTCAGCATCGCGTAATTATACAACCGGATGATCCAGGTTCGAGTAAGTGAGTTTTCATAACTAGTTATTTGTACCATGACCTTTATTGAGTTGTGATAGGTTATGGAGATTTTTACCTGGAAAAGCTACCGTGTAATAGATGTTCGTCCCTTAATGGTTATATTTCTCGTGAATAGTTGTGGTCGCTACCTGGAAGTTAAAAATATAATTAAAAATGGTTTACTCTAAGGTTGGGTTAAGTAAACGATGGAGTATTCATTGGGTATAATCAGGTTCTATGTTTCCGAGATTTCTATTCCTGATGGCAACTCTTAGTCTTCTAATAGGTGGCTGCAGCCAATCAACACCTCAACCAACCCATACATCCGTACCAACTGGCATAATAACTCCATACCAAACAATCACGCCCAGTCCTATTCAACCAACTTCCAAGCCAATTGTTACCATCCCTGTAACCCTTGCACCCTCTCCAACCCCATTTACGCACATGATAAAGAAAGGTGAGACGATGCTGGGAATCGCATTTCAATATGGTATATCTTTGGAAGATTTGAAGGCTGCCAATCCTGGTGTTGACCCACAATTCATGAGTGTGGGTTTACAGTTGATCATCCCTCTCAGTGGTGATATTCCAGTAGCAATACCCAGCGTCACACCTGTTCCAGTTGAATGGAAGGATCCTGAATGCTACCGCACAGGTGATGGAGGGGCATGGTGCATTCTCTTGGTGACGAATCAACTCGAGAGCAGTGTAGAGAACTTGTCTGCATGGATAGGTTTATACTCAATCCTTGGTGAAAATATTGGCAACCAGGTGGCATACACAGAAATGAACTTGCTCCGTCCTGGTGATACGCTGCCATTAATGAGCTACTTCCCTCCACCTCTCCCTGAAAAATTTGAAGCACTAAGTCATGTCATCAGCGGCTTTGCTTTAGATGCTACAGATATCCGCTACCTCGACCTGGAAGCAGTCGTGGAAAAAGTGGAAATCAGCATAGATGGAAGGCAAGCCGCAGTAAGTGGAGAAGTGATTATCCCGGAAGGCACACCCATACCTTCGCAGGTTTGGGTGATGATTTTAGCTTTTGATACGGATGGAAATATTATCGGTGTTCGGAAGTGGGAATCAAGCGGGGGTACCCAATTCGATCTCACAGTCTATAGCCTTGGTGGAATAATTGACCATGTTGAGGTGATAACAGAGGCCAGGCTTTAAGCGGATATTGAAAATAGCCTGATGTTTTCCGATATATGAAAATATTAAGTTAGGCGAGTGGAACTGGCATAAATATCAGAATGAAGAGAACCACGCCAACGATTGCCAGAACCTTGCGTTTGGTATCCAAAGTAGTTATCTGATCAAGCGGTTCAGCGTGTAAGCGACCGAGGAAAAATATCAAGGCAGCCCAGAACCACCACCCACTCCAGGCAAATCCAAGTAACACGAGAGCACCCAGGATGAATGGTAATAAACTGGATACACGCTTTCCCAATAAAACATACATGATGTGGCCACCATCCAGCTGTCCGGCTGGTATAAGATTGAGTGCAGTGACAAATAATCCTGCCCAACCTGCCCATGCAATGGGGTGTAATGTGACATCCAGGCCTCCAGCAGGGAGGGGTAATCCTGTAAAGAAATACCGAATCCAATAAATTATGGGATCCAAAAGGCCGTAATTGAATGGCTCGGGGAGCATTTGCCCTTTGACGATATATTTTAACAACAGGTAAAGGATGGAATTACCTTCAAACAACTGACCTACAGGTAGATTAAAAGGTAGTTTATCCACCGTGGAAAGGGAAAGTCCATAGATAAGAATGGGGATCGCAACGATCAATCCTGCCAATGGCCCTGCAATGCCGATATCCAACAAAATCCGCCTGTTTCTGGGTGGTTCTTTGAGCTGGATAAAAGCACCCATCGTTCCAAACAAGCTTAGCGGGAATGGAATGAAAAAGGGTAATGTGACCATGGTATGATGATACCTACCCGCAAAGTAATGACCAAACTCATGGCAAACAAGGATGGTCAGTAAAGCCACTGCAAATGGTAAACCATTGAGCATAAAAGAAAACCAATCCGTCAGCTTGGTTGGCATACTTCCCGTTGCACTTACAGCACCAACGAACATAACACTTAGAACTGTTAGGATGAAAAAAAGGACATTTCCCCAGATCTTGGTGGGCTTGGGTTTGATGACACCATTTAAAAGGACGATAACATGGCGATTCTCCTCGATACGAAAAAGAGGCGTGACGTTCAATCCATCTAATGCTTGAGTTAATTGATCGTATGTTTTGGCTGAATCCTGGTCGTACAATTGCCCGCGAAAGCGGACAAGAAAACCCTTCTTCTCGTCACCCCATGTGGTATCTTCAATACGCAGTGTACGGGCAACTATTGGTGTGTACGGATCATTTGTTTCAGGTAACATTTCAACAACAATCTAATTGATAGGATATAGAAATCATAGGCGGGAGTGGATGGGGGTCGAACCCACCGCGGCCCGCAACGCGACCCGCCACCGGTTTTGAAGACCGGGGAGCCCACCGGAACTCAACCACTCCCAACGGCTAAGGATACCGCAGTGAGAATGATTTGGCAAGTAAACAAGATTAAGAATAGTTTATCCAGGAAGTATTCTGCGATGCACCCAGAAATCGCTGATGTGGAAGTAATTCTGCAAGATGATTAAAAATACCGGCAGGAGTCTCCCAAAGGGAATGATGACATAATCATGCCAATGATTGGTTAATAGTTGGATCCAAGTGCGAAGGCGCAATTGGAAACAGTGCATGCCTTGGCATTGACCATATTATCACCACACATGATCGAGCCAATTGTCACAGGTATGATTAAAGGGGCAATCCGATGAATCTGGGTAAATAGGCCACAATCAACCCACTCAATTTCATTTCCACGAGCTTTCTGGGCATCCAGAATAACAGTAAAATCTCGAGTTAGAATAGGGGGCATAACGAAAAGCTAGATTAATAGTTTATTTAACTACGAACGCTGTTCCAACCATCCCGGCACCGGAATGGACTGATAATCCTGGTGTGACTTCAGCAAATAGAATATCGCTTGGGCACTGAATTTTGGATCGAATTTCGATCTCAAATTCTCGCGCCATCTGGAGTCCGTTCACATGTAGGATGCACATTCTTTCAATTCGGTTTTCACCCACTGTAATGCGAATAAGCTCAATTACACGCTCCCAGGCTTTCTCCTGGGTGCGAACCTTTTCCAACATATCTAGTTTTCCGTCCCGGATGGTAAGGATGGGCTTTATATTCAACATTGTTGCTACACCACCAGCAATATTACTTACCCGGCCGCCCATTACTAGGTATTTAAGTGTAGAGAGTGCCGCAAACAAATGGGTTCTCTCTCTAATGTTCGTGATTATTGCTAATATTTCATCAAACTCTTTACCTTGAGATGCAGCCTCTGCAGCCGCTAACGCCATATATCCCAATCCCATGGAAAGGCTGGCCGAATCAACCACTGCAATTTCACGCCCAGGAAAAGATTCATTTGCTGTAACAGCTGCTGTATATGTGGCGCTAACTGAACTGGAAACACACAGACAAATTATTTGTTCATATCCTGCATCAAAAGCATTCTTAAAAGCGGAGATAAACCTGCCTGGTGCTGGTGCAGCCGTGGTGGGTAATTTGCCTTCCTTATCTATCCGGCGGAAGGTATCGGAATCATTAATCGCATAAACAGCCTCATAACTCTCGTTGCCAAACTTTACCGTCACTGGCACCTGATAAATTTTATAACGGGCAGCTAATTCGAAGGGGATACTTGAGTCGGTATCGGTAATTATGGCAATTTTTTGCATTACATCTCTAAGTGAATTTTGTTTTATACTGCTTTAACCCCTATAAGGACCTATGGGTGTGATAAAATTGCGGGCAATTGCTTGGATTATGGAAAGGTGAAACGGGTTATGAATAATACAGAATTATTGGCTCGAGTAAAAGAAGATGGAGTAAAGTTCATCTCAATTCAATTCACAGATATAACAGGGACAGTCAAGAGTGTAGATATCCCAACGGCACGCCTTGCCGGTGCATTGGATGATGGCATCTGGTTTGACGGCTCATCTGTTGAAGGTTTTGCACGAATTCAAGAAAGCGATATGCGCTTAGTGCTTGATCTTGAAACATATGCAGTTCTTCCGTGGACACTCCCAGAACTGCGCCGAGCTCGAATTTTTTGTGAGATATTCCAACCGGATGGTAAACCTTTCCCGGGTGATCCGCGTGGGACATTGAAGCGTATGTTGGCGAAACTTTCTGAGCGGGATTGGAAGTATAACGTTGGTCCAGAACCCGAGTTTTTCCTTTTCCGTGGTGGAAACGGTCAAGAGAGCATCCACCCAGTTCCACATGATGTGGGAGGATATTTTGATTTTTCTGCCAATGATGAGGCAGTCAGAGTTCGTACGGAACTAATGGATGCACTGGAAGGGATGGGATTAGAAGTAGAAACTGGACATCATGAGGTAGCATTAGGCCAGCATGAGATTGATTTCCGTTTTGATGATGCCTTACGAACTGCTGATAATGTCCTAACCTTAAAATATACAGTAAAAGCAATAGCAGCCCAACATGGATTAATTGCTTCATTCATGCCCAAGCCAATTTTTGGTATCAATGGTTCTGGCATGCATGTTCACCAATCTTTATTTGATAATCAGGGAAAAAACATATTTTCTGATCCAAATGATGAATTTCATTTATCTCCCCTTGCATATAACTTTATTTCTGGACAGCTATTACATGCTCGGGCACTGGCAGCTGTAGTAGCCCCAACGGTAAACTCGTATAAACGCTTGGTACCCGGTTATGAAGCACCGGTTTATGTTGGTTGGGCACAGATCAACCGTTCAGCACTCATTCGCATCCCACGCTGGTCACCAGGAAGAGATCAATCGACACGAGCAGAGCTACGTTTCCCGGATCCATCCACGAATCCTTACCTGGCATTCACTGCCATGTTAGCTGCAGCGTTAGATGGGATAGATAATCATTTGCCTTGCCCCAAACCACTCAATCATATTAATGTTTATGAGCTGACGAGTGATGAGCGGATTAAATTGGGTGTGACTGAGTTACCCGGATCGCTTGGAGATGCATTGAAGGAGCTTAAATCCGATAAAGTAATCAGAAATGCGCTTGGCGAAGAAATCTATGAGACCTTTAATCGAGCAAAACTTGAGGAAATTGAAGAGTATCAAATGAAGGTCACTGATTGGGAATTAGAACGCTACCTGGAATTAGCTTAGATTATTTTTTTTCTTTCATCGAACAGCCAGCAATAATCGCTGGCTGTTCAGGTTATACCTGGAATGGGGTGAAGTTCGTATCCAGGTCATAATAATCTTCATTTTCATGGTGTTTCAAATAATTCACTACAAGATAAGTGATGGGGGTCATGATGATTTCAATCGAACATTTGAAGAGATAATTTGTTATTAACAGGGTAGTAAATAAGCTCCAAGGAAAAATACTGAAGATTGAGGCAACCAGGATAAATACCAGCGAATCCACCAGCTCTCCGATAAGGGTACTGCCAATGGTTCGGGTCCATAACCAGCGACCTTCGGTAATGATCTTCATTTTTGCTAGCGTAAATGAATTGGTAAACTCACCGGACCAGTATCCAAGGAGAGAAGCTATGACAATTCCACCGGAGCTCATGCCTTTCAGGATGGCATCATATGCATCTTGGCCAGCATATTGCTGCCAGGTAGCTTCACCCGGTAGGACTCTCACAAGCCAAAATACCAGTGAGCTTAAAATCAGGCATAAAAAACCAATCCAAATTACACGCCGCGATTGTTTATAGCCATAAACTTCTGTCAAGATATCACCGAAGATGTAGCTTATCGGAAAAAGCAGCGTCCCGGCGTCAAAGGCCATACCCAAGCCAAAGATATCAAATCCCCAATCTATTATTTTTGCAGAGGACGCAATATTGCTTAATACAAGGACAGTGACAAAAAGTGCGGTGATGACGTCCAGGTATCGATAATTGCGTTTACCTAGGTTTGCTTGATTTGGGAGAGTGGTCATATTATTTCTAGAGTCTATAAACTCATATCGTTTTAGGTCGAGACAAACATCCTGCAAAATGCACACAATCCAGGAGCTGTAGTGGGTTGACCACACTCTGAGCAAGCGTGAAGTAATTCAGCATTCTCATCTGTAGCAGACGAAAATAAACCATCCTTTTTTGCCCGGAGAAACGATAGGTAAAAATTTAGCTTTGCTCCAGGTCGGTCAGTTTCCAGATTATTTAATAACTCCTTATGGTATATGGATGTGGAGTCTATAGAGAATGGGCATTCTTCGTGAATATAGTTTATTCCCCGTAAAAGAGCATAAGCGGCCATCTCACGCTCATATATACGGCAGAGAGGTTTGACTTTTCTTGCTAAGCCTAGTTTATTAGCTTCAAGAACCGGTGATTGGTGGATGAGATAATTTCCCAACCAATTGATCGTATTCCCAAAGAGAATGGCGGTTTCATCATCCAGGTTGTGGCCGGTAAGCAAGACAGAATAGTTATTTTGATGGGCTATTCGATTCATCTCATGGCGTTTTACTAATCCACACACAGAGCAAGGTTTATAATGTCCGCGGTGTGTGCGCATAGCCACCGCGGTGATGGTTTCCCCGTATTCTGCCTTAATATCCACAATATGCAGCATAAGATTCTGTTCTTGGGCAAATCTGCGTGTATACTCGAGGGATTTATCTGAATAACTCACACTATCATCGATGCCTAGCCCAATATACAAGCCATCAGCAGAATATCCAAGATGTCTTAGGATATCCCATAAGGATAATGAGTCTTTGCCACCGGACACCGCTACGAGGAGTCGGTCATGGTGGGTAAACATGCTATATTTCTTAATAGCATGCTCGACCTGATCGGGGACCCAATCCAGGAAATGAGTTTTGCATAACGCTAGCTTATGCTGGCGCATATTAATACAAGCTTTTTCACCACATTTTCGACAGCGCATAAGAAATATTTAACCAGTCCCAAATTGACGATCACCAGCATCTCCAAGGCCTGGCAGGATATAACCACGGTCGTTTAATGTTTCATCAATTCCAGCGAGGTGGATCGGTATATCAGGATGGTGATTTTGCAAATTTTCAATGCCCTGGGGAGCTGCTAGGATGCCGACAAACTTGATCTTTCTGACCCCCCAACGTTTTAATATATCCACTGCAGCCACAGCAGAACCACCCGTTGCGAGCATCGGATCTAAAATCAGACAAACGGAAACCGTTGGTTCAATAGGGAGCTTATTGTAATAAGATACCGGCTTCAATGTTGTTTCGTCTCGATACAGGCCAATATGCCATACCTCTGCGGTGGGCATCAAGTTCCATAGACCTTCAACCATTCCCAAACCAGCGCGTAAAATTGGCACGAGACCTATCTTCTCAGAGAGCATCAATCCCGTAGCTGTATTCAAAGGCGTGTGGATATTGACCTTATAGAGATCAAGATCACTCGTAGCTTCATATGCAAGTAAGGCAGAAATCTCCCGGATAAGCTCGCGAAATTTCTTCGGCTCGGTATCTTTATACCGTAATAATGATAATTTATGTGCTACTAATGGATGTGATGATGGGAAGATAGTTGCCATGAATATCAGCTCCAGAAAAAGAATGATGGAATTATAGTACTTATTCTGTTTAGGTTATAATCACGTTCATGGACGATAAACCAACACGATTGTTAAATCCTGAGTCTCAACCAGATGATCGACTTGATTTTGCTTTACGACCGCGCACATTGAATGATCTGATCGGTCAGGAGCGGGTGAAGGAAAACCTGACAATTCTAATTGAAGCAGCCAAGCAGCGTGGCGATCCATTGGACCATGTGTTGTTCTACGGTCCACCAGGTTTGGGAAAAACAACCCTCGCCCATGTTTTAGCGAATGAGATGAATGTTAATATCAAGGTCACTTCAGGACCTGCAATTGAACGGGCAGGAGATTTAGCTGCGATCCTAACAAACTTGCGGGCAGGTGATATCCTTTTTGTTGATGAGGTACATCGACTTGGGCGAGCTGTGGAGGAAGTGTTGTACCCAGCCATGGAAGATTATGCACTGGATATCGTGATTGGGAAAGGCCCATCGGCGCGCTCGATCCGGCTTAAGCTGCCACGATTTACAGTGATTGGAGCCACGACTCGCCTAGCATTGCTTACCGCACCTCTACGCTCACGGTTTGGTGCACTGTACCATCTTGACTTTTACGAGGTAGAAGCGATGCGCAAGATCGTTTCAAGAGCGTGTAAAGCTTTGAACGTGATCGCTGATGATGAAGGTATCGATGAGATTGCGAAGAGAGGCCGAGGAACACCGCGTGTAGCATTGCGTTTATTGCGGCGGGTGCGTGATTTTGCACAAGTGCGTGCAGATGGAGCCATCACCAGGAAAATCGCACGGGATGCACTCGATCTACTAAACGTTGATTTGGTGGGTTTAGATGAATTGGATAGAAAGGTACTCTGCACTGTTATCGAAAAATACCGTGGAGGACCTGTTGGTTTAAGTACCATTGCAGCATCGATCAGCGAGGAGCCGGATACGATTATGGATGTAGTGGAACCATATCTATTGCAACTGGGGTATCTGGAACGCACTTCGCATGGACGTTTGGCGACAGCACTGGCTTATGAACATTTAGGCATCCCTTTACCAGCTGATGGGCAGGTGAAGTTGTTCTAAATCCTTATTCCATTTCCAGGATAAGTAACAGGAACACGATGCTCCCCAATCTCACCAGGATATTTTTTATCATCGGGATCATCTTCTTCGTTCTTGGGGGAATTGCTTATATCGGTTCACGAATTAATATACCCCTGGGAAAATTACCTGGGGGTTTTATCATTCAGGGGAAAAATATCACCTGTATCATCCCGCTAGCCACATCCATACTGCTTTCAATTATCCTAAGCGTTATTCTTACGTTGATATCACGGTTTATGGGGCACAAGTAAAGGTCTCCATTGCGCACATCTGACTTTGATTACGAGCTTCCGGTAAATTTCATTGCCCAGTCCCCATTGGGGCAAAGGGATCGCTCACGTTTATTGCTCCTGAATCGTCACTCTGGGGAAATTTGCCATGCGATATTTTTGGATATCGGAAATTTTCTCAAACAAGGAGATATCCTGGTTTTAAATGAGACCCGGGTCATCCCAGCCCGCTTATATGCTCGAAAGTTAGCCAGTGGGGGTAAAGTGGAGATACTTTTGCTGCGAAAACAGGATGACCTAACATGGGAAGCGCTTGTTGGAGGGAAAGGTTTGGTTGAAGGAAAGGAATTGCAGGTGCTATCAAGTGATTCTAGTGAGAAAGCGACCGTTGGCGTAATCGTTAAAGAATTGAAAGGAGCTGAGCGAATCATTCGATTTGACCAGCCATTGGAACCATTTTTCAACAAGATTGGACATGTGCCCTTGCCACCATACATACATACCCATTTATGTAACCCAGAGAGGTACCAAACTGTTTATTCAAAAATACCAGGCTCAGCTGCAGCTCCTACAGCTGGATTACACTTTACAAATGAATTAATCACCAAATTAAACAATGATGGTATCCAATTTACCACTGTAACCTTACATATTGGATTAGATACTTTTGCTCCAGTAAATGAGGGGAATCCACAGGAGCATAAAATGCACACTGAGTGGTGCCAGGTGACAGCTAAAGCTGCTGATAGTATAAACCAGGCAAAAAATAAGGGAGGCAGGGTCATCGCAGTTGGAACAACGAGTGTTCGTACGCTGGAGAGCGCAGCAGTGGATGGTAAATTGCAGGCATTTGAAGGTTCAACGGGTTTATTCATCTTACCTGGTTATAAATTTCAGGTAATCGATGGGATGATCACTAATTTTCATCTTCCACGATCGACCCTGATCATGCTAGTTAGTGCACTAGCGGGTCGCGAGAATGTGATGAAAGCATATGAAATTGCAAAGCAAACCAATTATCGCTTCTACTCGTTTGGAGATGCCATGTTGATCATATGATTAATTTAGAGTCTCATCCTTCCAAAAACAAAACCATATGATGGATATTGAACATCTGAATAATACAATAACCATCTGCCGAAAATGTTCACGCCTGGTTGAATATCGCGAAAGTGTTGCCAGAACAAAGAAACGAGCTTTTCAGGATTGGGAATATTGGGGAAAGCCTGTGCCTGCATTTGGAGACTTCCAAGGGCGGCTGCTCGTTATTGGCCTGGCACCTGGACCGCATGGTTCCAACCGCACTGGGAGAATGTTCACTGGAGATTCTTCAGGTGTGTTTCTCTTTTCAGCATTATATAAAGCCGGATTTGCCAGCCAACCTGAATCCTACAAGCAGGATGACGGGATGAAATTATATAATATGCTTATATCTGCGGTTTGCAGATGCGTACCACCGGACAATAAACCAAGTAGGTCAGAAATTAAAAATTGTTTACCCTATCTTGTTCATGAGATTGAATTAATGCCAAACTTACAAGGTTTTATTGCATTAGGCAGGATCGCGTTTGAGAATATCTTGTCCATTTATCGAACCAATGGTGTTGAGATACCGCAATTAAAATTTAAGCACGGTGCGTTATTCGAGTTGGGTGAAGGATTGCCCTGGCTATTAGCATCTTACCATCCAAGCCGGCAAAACACGCAGACAGGCAGGTTGACGGTGAGTATGTTTGACCTAATCTGGGAATGTGCAGCCAGGTCATTAAAGTGATCTCGTATGGATGTAATATCGTGTAGAAACGGTGGCATTATTTAGCCTGGGTTATAATCGAGTGAGCAATCAGGAGGAAAATATCCATGCGCATGGTAGATATAATCATCAAGAAACGAGATAAAGGTGAGCTTTCACGGGTGGAGC
>Ga0209253_10002635_pt1 | contig 15894 bp, 15 predicted proteins | sample FrelakmetBRP12BR_FD_187145 | JGI IMG/M metagenome (GOLD analysis project Ga0209253, IMG submission 187145) | Freshwater lake sediment microbial communities from the University of Notre Dame, USA, for methane emissions studies - BRP12 BR (SPAdes)... | ecosystem: Environmental > Aquatic >...
CCCGACGGTGCGTACACGATCCCCTTCGGCGAGGCGAACCTGTTGCGCGAAGGCGAGCATGTCACGGTGGTCGCGATCGGCCGCATGGTCGTCTTCGCCGAGAAGGTGGTCGACTCGCTGGCGAAGGAAGGCATTACCTGCGACCTGATCGATCCGCGCACGACGTCGCCGCTCGACGAGGAGACGATCCTGGAAAGCGTCGAGAACACGGGCCGCCTCGTGGTGGTGGACGAATCGAATCCTCGCTGCAGCGTCGCGGCAGACATCTGCGCCATCGTCGCGGAGAAGGGCTTCCATTCGCTGAAGGCCGCGCCGCGCGCGGTCACGGCGCCGCACTCGCCCGTCCCTTTCGCCCGTGAACTCGAGCGTGCCTACGTGCCGGGCCCAACGAAGATCGAAGCCGCCATCCGCGAGGTGATGAAGGGATGAGCACCGACCGCATCCGTCCCGTCACGATGCCCAAGTGGGGCATCGAGATGCAGGAGGGCACCGTCACCGCGTGGCAGTTCGAACTCGGCCGCCACGTGAACAAGGGCGATGCCTTGCTCGACGTCGAGACCGAGAAAATCGTGAATTCGGTCGAGAGCCCTGCCAGCGGCACGCTGCGCCGCATACTTGCACCGACGCACGACACTTTGCCGGTGGGCGCGCTGATTGCCGTGCTGTCGGATCCGGACGTTGCCGAGGCCGAAATCGATGCGTTCGTGCGCGACTTCAAGCCGTTCGATGCATCGTTCGCCGAAGGCTCGACTGCGGCGACGGCCGCACCCGCTGCGCCGACGGAACCGACTGCTGAATCTGCGCCCGATGGCGCCACCGAGGGCGAAGCGCGCGTCAGCCCGATCGCAAAGCGCCTGGCCGAGAAACTCGGCATCGACCTCTCGCGGGTCACGGGCACGGGCCGCAACGGCCGCATTTCCAAGGAAGACGTCGAGGCCTACGCAGCAAGCCTGCAGCAGGCCGGCAGTTCCGCCGTCGCTCCCGCTGCGGCTGCTGGCACCGCGCAGCCGGCCCGCCGCGAGAAGCTGACCTCGATGCGCGCGACCATCGCCCGCCGGCTCTCCGAGTCGAAGCGCGACATCCCGCATTACCGGCTCGTAGCCGACCTCGACATGGACGCGCTCGCTGGCCGGCGCGCCAACCTCGTCGCAAGCGGCCTGCGCATCTCCATCAACGATCTGCTGTTGCACGCGATCGCGACGGCCCTGCAGCAGCACCCGCGCCTGAACGCGCAGTTTGCAGGCGAAGAACTGCTCCAGTACGACCAGGTGGATCTCGCCGTGGCGGTTGCAACACCCGGCGGCCTCGTGACGCCGATCGTGCGCGATGCGGCGAACCAGTCCCTGCAGCAGATCGCAGCAGCCGTGCGCGATCTCGCCGAACGTGCCCGCGCAGGCAAGCTCGCTCGTGAGGAGATCACAGGCGGCACGTTCACGGTCTCGAGCCTCGGCATGTTCGGCGTGCGGCAGTTCGACGCGATCATCAATCCGCCGCAGGTCGCGATCCTGGCCATCGGGGCGATGCAGGAGCGCCCCGTAGTGCGCAATGGCGCGCTCGCCGTCGGTCACCAGGTCACCGTCTCGCTGTCGAGCGATCACCGTGTCGTCGACGGCGCGGACGCAGCAGGTTTCCTCGCCACGCTCAGTGAATTCGTCGCCAACGTCGCCGGAGAATGAACACGATGCTCAAGCGCACGCTGCCTGTCATTGCACTGTTCGCGCTGACTCTGGGTGCTGCCTCGCAAGCGGCCACCACCGGCACCGCAACGACCCCTGCGGAGGCGCCAAAGGCTGGGGCCGGCGACAACGCGCCGCGTTTCGACAATAGAGCCACCGCAGCAGAGCATCCCGGCGAGCCCCTGTTCAGGCAGTACTGCGCCGCGTGCCACCTGGGCCAGGTCGCCAAGGCGCCGCACCTGATGTTCCTGCAGATGATGGCGCCCGATGCGATCTACGCTGCGCTCGACGTCGGCATCATGCGCAGCCACGCGGAGAAGATGAGCGCCGAGCAGAAGCAGCAGGTCGCGACCTATTTGGGCGGCGATCACCCGCTGTCGACGCTGCGCGCGCCGCAGTGCACGGGTGACGCTGCGAAGTTCGATGCATCACGCAAGCCGACGGCGTCAGGCTGGGGGCTCACGCCCGAGAACACCCGGCACATCCGCGCCGACGACGCGCAGATCACGGCTGCCGACCTGCCGCGACTCGAGCTGAAATGGGCGTTCGCGTTCCCGAACGCGCAACGCGCCCGTTCGCAACCCGCCGTCGCGTACGGTGCGGTCTATGTAGGCAGCCAGGATGGCACCGTGTACGCGCTCGACGAAGAGACCGGCTGCGTCCGCTGGACATTCCGCGCCCCGGCGGAAGTGCGCACGGCCGTCATCGTCGAGTCGCCCGCCGCTGCTGGCAAACACGCGGGCTCACCGCTCGTGTTCTTCGGCGACCTGCTGGCCCGCGTGTATGCCGTGGATGCGTTCACCGGCCAGCTGCGCTGGTCGTACAAAGCCGACGATCACCCGAACGCGACGATCACGGGCGCGCCCTCGCTGCACGACGGCACGCTGTACGTGCCGGTGTCTTCGCTCGAAGTCACGTCCGCCGCAGACCCGGCCTACGAGTGCTGCACCTTCCGCGGTGCCGTGCTGGCGCTCGACGCCTACAGCGGCACGAGTCGCTGGAAGGCATTCACGATCCCGACCGCGCCGCGGGAAGTCGGCCGCACGCGTGTCGGCACCCGCATCCTCGCGCCGTCGGGCGCGCCGGTCTGGAACTCGCCGGCGATCGACGCGCAGCGCGGCGTGCTGTACGTCGGCACTGGCGAGAACTATTCGTCGCCGGCCAACGACACCAGCGACGCCTTGATTGCGTTCCGCCTCAAGGACGGCGCAATGGTCTGGCACGCGCAGAAGACGGCCAACGATGCCTGGAACGTCGCCTGCATGTTGCCGGACAACCCCAACTGCCCCAGGGAGGACGGTCCCGACGTCGACTTCGGCGCCAGCACCATCGTGCTGCGCGACGCGAAGCGCGGTGACCTGCTGCTGGCGGGCCAGAAGTCCGGGTGGGTTTACGGAGTGAACCCGGACGCGCGAGGCAAGATCGTCTGGAGCAGCAAGGTCGGGCGCGGTGGCATCCAGGGCGGCGTGCACTTCGGCATGGCCACCGACGGCGAGCGGCTGTTCGTGCCGATCTCGGACATGCAGGACGAGCACGACGGCCGCAAGCACGATGCACCCTCGCGCGCCGGCGTCTACGCGCTCGACCCACGCACCGGCAAGGAACTGTGGGCCGCTCCGGCCGACGACACCTGCGCCGGACGCCAGTTCTGCGACCCGGGCATTTCCGCGACCGTCACGTCGATCCCCGGCGCCGTGCTCGCCGGCCACATGGACGGACGCCTGCGGGCGTATGACGCCGCGACGGGCAAGGTCGTCTGGCAAGTCGACACGACGCAGGAATGGAAGACCGTGTCGGGTGAGGTCGCACGCGGCGGTTCGTTCGGCGGCGGTGCGGGCCCGGTGGTCGCGCACGGCAAGCTGTTCGCGGCGTCGGGCTACGGGCTGTACTTCCACATGCCCGGCAACGTCCTCCTGGTCTTCGCTCCGCGCGCCCAGTGAACCGGGGCGCGCGACGCGCTCACTCGCTCAGGCGACGTAGTCGAAGAACTTGAGGTCCATGTCGCCGGAGACGGTCGCCAGGATCGGCGGCACCAGGCGATCGTGGAACGCCGTGGTCTGGTGCAGCTGGAACGCTGCGTCGTCGGTGAAGCGCCCGTAGACCACGTACGTGTCCGGGTTGTCGCGCGAACGGATGATGTCGTAGACCTTGGTGTCCGGTTCGCTGGCGTGCGTGAGCTGCGACAGCTCGGCCTGCAGCCGCTCGAACTCGGCCTCGTGGCCCGGTTTGATCTTGAGCGTGGCGATGAAGACGGTCATGGGTGCTCGAACCTCGTCAAAGCGGACAGTTGGACGGCGTCAGGCCTGGAACGGATCCAGGTACTCGCGCTCCCACGTCCCGTCGAGGCAATCGACGATGCGGGGACCGATGGCCGCGAGCGCGGCGGAGTTCATGTGCGCGTGCTCGGCCTCTTCCGACGGGAAGGATTCAAGCACCGCGTAGCGGCGCGGTTCACGCAGCTTGAAGAACTCGTAATAGATGACGTCGGGCTCGTGAGCCTGCACCTGGGCGGTGAGTTCGTTGCAGGCGTCGACGAAATCCTGTTCCCGCCCGGGCTTGATCGTCATGCGGGAAATGAACGTAATCCGCGACATCGGCTCCCCCCTGTGTGGCGTCTCTGCAGGATGGTAGCACCGGACTCGGCCGGAAAGAAACAGTCAAGCCTGTTTCTTTTTTGACGCGATCCGGTACATTGCCCGTTCAATTGCGAGGAGTCGCGCGCAGCCGCGCGCAAGGTATCGATTTGACCGACAAGCCCTACGTCCCCGCCCTTCCGCTGGCCGAGCTTGCTCCCGGCGCCATGCGCTGCGTGATGCTCGGCGACGAGCCCGTGCTGGTCGTGCACACGAAGGAAGGCATGGTCCACGCCGTGCACAACATCTGCAGCCACGCTTACGCGAAGATGGACGAGGGCCGGCTGCGCGGGAACCGCGTCATCTGCCCGCTGCACGGCGCCAGCTTCGACGTCCGCACCGGCGCCGTGCTCGGCGCGCCCGCCAGTGCGCCGCTGCGGAGTTTCCCGGTGCGCGTCGTCGACGGCCACATCGAAGTCCAGGCCTGACCGTTCAGAAATCGAGGAGTCCGCCCGAGTGAATTTCCAGCTGACCGACGAACAGCGCTCGCTGCAGGAAGCCGCGCGCAGCTTCGCCCGCGCGAAATTGCCGGACATCGCCAGGGAGTGCGAGGAGACCAATCACGCACCCGACAAGACGGTCGTCAAGGAATTCGCCGAAATGGGGTTCCTCGGCATCAACGTGCCAGAACGCTACGGCGGTCTCGGCCTCGGCAACGTCGAGGCGCTGCTCGTGCTCGAGGAGTTCGGCAAGATTTCGTCCGCCGTCGGTTTCCCGGTGTTCGAGTCCTGCGTCGGCCCCGTGCGCGCCATCGAGCGCTTCGCTTCCGAATCGCTGAAGCAGCGCGTCGTTCCGGCGGTTTGCCGCGGCGAAATCCAGGTCGCCGTGTCGATGTCCGAGCCGCAGGCCGGCTCCGCTCTCACCGACCTGACGACGCGAGCGGAGTTGCGCGGCGACAAGGTGGTGCTGAACGGCACCAAGCGCTGGTGCTCGGGCGGCGGCCACGCCGATGGCTACGTCGTGTACTGCCGCATGTCCGAGGACGAAGGCGCGCGGGGCATCGGCGCCGTCTACGTGGAGAAGGACACCAAGGGCGTCACGTTCGGCAAGCCCGAGAGCCTGATGGGTTTTCGCGGCGTGCCCTCCTCCGACATCTACTTCGACAATGCCACCGTGCCTGCCGACAACGTCGTGGTGCCGGCCGGCGGCTTCAAGAAGCTGATGGAAGCGTTCGACCTCGAGCGCTGCGGTAACGCAACCATGGGCCTGGCCCAGGCTTCGGGCGCGCTCGAGGACGTGATCGAGTACGTGCAGGAGCGCGAGCAGTTCGGCAAGCACCTGATCGAGTTCCAGGGCGTGCAGATCAAGCTCGCCGAAATGAAGATGCGGGTCGAGGCCGCGCGACTGCTGATCCACCGTGCCGCGTCGAACGCGCAGAACGGCCTGCCGAGCATCCTCGACTCGTCGCTCGCCAAGTGCTTCGCGAACGAGATCGCGCGCGAGGTGTGCGGCCATGCCGTGCAGCTCATGGGCGGCTACGGCTACTCGCGCGAGTACCCGATGGAACGACGCCTGCGCGACGCGTGGGGCTGGGGCATCGCGGGCGGCGCGATCGACATCCAGAAGGTCAACATCGCGGGCGCGCTCGTCGGCCGCCGCTTCGACCAGAGGCGCTGACTCGTGGCGGTGCTGGCCGGAGTGCGCGTGCTCGACTTCGGCCGCTACGTCGCGGGCCCCTATTGCGCCACTCTGCTCGGCTACCTCGGCGCCGAAGTGATCCGGATCGAGAAGCGCGATGGCGGCGAGGATCGCTACATTGCACCCATCGCCGCATCCGGCGAGGGCGGCGTCTTCTTCCAGACCGCGTGCAACAAGAAATCGCTCACGCTCGATCCGGCCAGCGCGCAGGGCCGTGAAATCGTGCGGCGCCTGGTGCGGACTGCCGACGTCGTCGTCGCCAACCTGCCGCCGTCAAGCCTGCAATCGCTTGGCCTCGATTACGCCAGCCTCAAGGCGATCCGCCCCGACATCATCCTCGTGACACAGTCGTCTTTCGGCGACGCAGGGCCGCTCGCCGAACGCGGCGGCTTCGATGGCGTCGGGCAAGCGATGTCCGGCGCGATGCACATGACCGGCACGCCCGGCCATCCGGTCAAGTCGGCGGCGCCGTACGTCGACTATTCGACGGCGGTGCTGTCCGCCTTCGGCACGCTGGCGGCACTGATGCAGCGCGCGCAGACCGGCGAGGGCCAGGAAGTGAAGACCAGCCTGCTCGGCACCGCAATGGCCGTGTTCGGCTCGCACCTCGTCGAGCAGAGCGCCCTCGGCATCGACCGCGTGCCGACCGGAAACCGGGTGCAGACGTCCGCACCGTCGGATGTATTCGCGACTCGCGACGGCCACATCCTCACGCACACGGTCGGCAATGGCCTGTTCCGCCGCTGGGCGCGACTGATGGGCGACGCAGACCGCTGGATCAACGACCCGCGCTTCCAGTCCGACCAGTCACGCGGTGACCACAGCGACGAAATCCTCGCCCGCATGCGGCAATGGTGCGCCGGACGCACGACGGACGAAGCGCTGCGCGAACTGCAGGCCGCCGGTTTGCCGTCGGGTCCCGTGCAGACGCTGCGGCAGGCGCTCGATCATCCGCAGGTGGCGGCGATGCAGGCCCTGCGCGCCATCACGGACTTTCCCGGCTTGCAGCGGCCCGCCAGCGTTCCGGACCTGCCGGTGAAGCTCAGCGTCTCCGGTGGCGGCATCACGCACCGCCCGCCCCTGCTCGGCGAGCACACGGACGAAGTGCTGCACGGCCTCGGCTATTCGAGCGCGGAAGTCACTGCGCTGCGGAACGCGCGCGTGATCTGATTCGATCGTCGCAGCCGCTCATCCGAGTGGCGTGACCCGGTATCCCAGCCGCGGAAAGTGCACGACGACTTCGCCGCACTGTGCATGCGACCGGCTGACCCCGACCTCGTTCCAGTCCAGCGCGACGAGCTTGCCCCGCACCGCGCCCCGTCGCGTGTCATCGGGCGCGACCTCGACCTGCATGCCGAACTGCAGGTCCTGCGCAGAGTCTTCCATGCAGGCGCACGGAGCAGGCTGCGACGAGCGGGCGACTGCAAAGGCCTGCGCGACGGTGCATTCGACGCGCTTGCCTTCGCCGAGGGCGGCAACACGCTCCTCCCATGCCTGCATGCGCGTCAATGGCGCAAGCAACTCATTCACGCCCGGCACGGACGCACGCGTGAACCATGGCACCGTCCAGGCATGGATATCGATCAGGCCTGGCGCGCTGCCTGACAGGAACGCGCGACCATCCGACAACTGCTGCTCGATGAAGCCAGCGTGGGCGAGCATCTGCGAGCGCGCGTGCGCCAGGTCGACGCCGTCGAAGTCGATGTCGGGAAACAGGCCCTGCCGGTCCTGCCGGAACTCCGCCGGCCACATCGAACTGGTCGCGCCGATGGCCGTGTGCAGCCCGGCGCGGAAAAACGCGTCGGCCCACTTCACGGCGGCGTAGGTGACACCGGCATTGCCGTCCGGAAACAGCGATGGCTGCGGGTAGCGCGTCTCGAGTTCGCGTGCGATGCGCTGCGAATCGATGTAGACATCGGCGCCGACCTGCAGCACCGGTGTGCCGCGATAGCCCCCGGTCAGGGCCAGCAGGTCGTCTTTCGGCGGCATCATGGGTGTCGTCACCGAACGCCACTCCAGGCCCTTGATGCCGAGCATGCGCAGCACGCGCTGCGTGAAGGGCGATGCGTCGTAGTGATGCAGGATCAGGTCGGTCATCGCTCGTGCTCCCGGCGTCGCTGTTCGACGGATGCGGACGTCTGCCCGTACAGGAACTGGTAGGCCTCGGCGTCCGCGCTGCGTTCGTGGCCCTTTTCGTACGCTCGCCTCGTCGCGGGACGGTCGCGCACGGTCTCGAACCAGCGCTTCACGTCTGGAAAGTCGTCGAGTGACTGTCCCTGGCGCTCGTGCGAGACCACCCAGGGCCAGCACGCAATATCCGCGATCGAGTAGTTGCCGGCGATGTAGTCGCGGCCCGCAAGACGCCGCTGCAACACGCCGTACAGCCGGTTCACCTCGTCCGTATAGCGCTTGATGCCGTAAGGCACGACCTCAGGGGCAAAGGCCCGGAAGTGATGGGCCTGCCCAGCCATCGGCCCGAGGCCCGCGACCTGCCAGTACAGCCACTGCAGGACTTCGTACCGGCCGCGCACGTCCCGTGGCAGCAGCTGGCCCGACTTTTCCGCGAGGTACTGCAGGATCGCACCGGACTCGAACACCGACAGCGGCCCGCCCGGCGCGTCGTGATCGACGATCGCCGGAATGCGATTGTTCGGGCTGATGCGCAGGAAGTCCGGTTCGAACTGCGCGCCACGCAGGATGTTCACCTCGACGATGCGGTACGGCAGCCCGCACTCCTCCAGCATCATCGGAATCTTGAGTCCGTTCGGCGACGGATAGAAATGAACGTCGATCATGCGGCCTCGACGACGTAACCGAGGCGCGGGAAGTGCACGACGACTGCGCCCGTCCGGGCGTCAACGCGGCGCACGGCGATCTCGTGCAGGTCCAGCGTCACCAGTTCACCCGCAACCGGGACCTTGCCGTAGTCATCCGGCGTCACCGTGACGCGTTGACCGGTCACGAGGCCCGCAGGGTCGGTGGGACTGACACCGGCAGCGGGTATGGCGGATGCGGCACGTGCGATGTCCAGTGCGGCGGAGGCTTCGAGCTCGCTGCGCTCGCCATGCCCGATCGCCCGCATGCGCCCTTCCCACGCGGCAACGCGAGCGAAAGGCTCCAGCAGCCCATTCATGGCCGCGATGAAGCCGCGGCACATCCAGAGCACGTAATACGCCGAGGCATCCGCGAGTCCGGGACGATCCGCGGTAAGGAACGCGCGCCCGTCGGCCAGGTGTTCCTCGAGCAGCGTCACGTTGGCGAGCACCTGCCCGAACATGTGCGGTGCCCGCACCTTCAGCCGATCGAAGTCCATGTGGGTGAAGAATTCGCGCCGGTCCTGCACGAGATCGGCCGGCAGCTGGTCGTTGAGACCCATCGAGAGGCCGGCGCCGGACGCGAAGAATGCATCCGCCCAGGGCGCGAGCGCGTACGACAGGCCGCACGTACCGCCCGGAAAGAACGTGGGCTCGGGGTAACGAAGCTCGAGTTCGCGCGCAATGCGGCTGGTGTCGCAATAGATGTCGGCGCCAATCTGCAACACGGGTGTCTTGCGGTAGCCACCGGTCAGCGCTGTGAGGTCCGGCTTCGGCATGACCATCGGGATCTGGACGCTCCGCCATGCCAGGCCCTTGATGCCGAGCAGCACCCGGACTTTTTCGCCATAAGGGGACCAGTCGAAATGATGCAGAATCAGGTCGCTCACGCTGGCTTCCCTCCGGGCACAGGCCGAACCCGACTATAGGGGGAAGCCATAGAAAAAAACAGTCACGCCTGTTTCTTTTAAATCGGCCCACTCCTATACTGCGACTGGACTGTTCACAAGGGTCCGACCATGGACGCTGCCGCGACCGAACGATTCGTCCGCCGCTTTCTCGACGGAATGCAGTACGAGGCGAGCCGCGAAGGTCCGCCTGACGGCTTTCCGCGCTTCCCCCCGATTCCGGGCGGCCGCTACAACGATCCGGCCTTTTTCGAGGCCGAGCGCCAGGGCCTGTGGCAGCGAACCTGGCTCTACGCCTGTCACACGGACGAACTGCCCGACGCCGGCAGCTTCATGCTCTGGACCAGGACGGGCACGCCGATCCTCATCGTCCGCGGCAAGGACCGCAAGATCCGCGCGTTCTACAACACCTGCCGGCACCGCGGCGCGCCGCTGGTCAAGACCGACGCCGGCCGTTGCGATGGCCTCGTCTGCTCCTACCACGGCTGGACGTACGCGCTCGACGGGCAACTGGTGAACCTGCGTGACAAGCGCGACTTCGTCGGTCTCGACATGAGCGCACATTCGCTCGTGTCCGTGCGCTGCGAGCAGCTCGCCAACTGGGTCTTCATCAACGAAGACCCGAACGCCCGCCCGCTGCTCGAAGACCTCGGCCCGATCCCCGGTCAGCTCGAGCAGTTCCAGCCTGAATCGCTGCGCTTCATCGAGAAGCACGGCTACGACCTCAAGTGCAACGTGAAGGTGTTGCTGGACGCGTTCCTCGAGACGTACCACCTGAAGTCGATCCACCAGAACACGGTGGACCGCTTCCTCGATCACCGCGGCACCTGCATCGCCCTCTTCCGCCACGGCCACTCACTGATGGTCACGCCGAACCGGCGGCCCGACTGGGTGGATCCGGGCACCGTGGGCATGCGTCGCGTCGAGACGGCGACGGTCATCTCGACCAGCAACAACCCGTCGTGGAACGTGTTCCCGAACCTCGTCACGCCGATCGACCCGTCCGGCTGCCCGTTCCTGCTGTTCTGGCCGACGGGACCGGATTCGATGCGCATCGAATGCCACTGGTTCGCGCCGGACTGGGGCGATGCCGAGCTGAGCCCGCTGTGGGCCACGCGCATCGCGAACTTCGACCGCATCCTGGACGAGGACCTGCAGTTCGCCGAGAAGATCCAGAAGTCGGTCGAGTCGCCGGGCTTCCGTGGCATGACGCTGAACTACCAGGAGCGCCGCATCTACCACTGGCACGAAGAGCTCGACCGTCGCATCGAAGCCGCGGGCATCGAAATTCCAGCGCACCTGCGCGTGCAGCCGCTGCTGGAACCGTACTACGAGACCTGACCCGGGATGCACGGCACAGGCATTCAGAGTTTCGGCGCGTACCTGCCGCGCCTGCGCCTGGAGCGCGCGGCAATCGTCGAGGCGATGGGCTGGGCCGCAGGCCTGCGTGCCGGCAAGCAGCAGGGTGCGCGCAGCTACTGTGCCTGGGACGAGGACGCGTTGACCATGGCCGTCGAAGCGGCGCGCGATTGCCTCACCGGCCACGACCGCAGCGGCGTTGCCTCGCTCGTGTTCGCGTCTACGACGCATCCCTTCGCGGACCGCTGCAATGCAGGTGTCGTTGCCGAAGCCCTCGACCTTGCGCAGCGGCTCCGCACGAGCGACGGCGCGGGACACCAGCGCGCGGGCGTCTCGGCACTGCTCGATGCGCTGCGCAATGCACGCATCGACGGGCAACCGACCCTGGTCGTCGCGGCGGAGCGACGCGTTGCCAGGGCCGGCAGCGAACAGGAGGCACGCTTCGGCCACGGCGCGACGGCAGTGCTGGTCGGCGGCGGACCCGAGCTCGCGGCCGAGTACGTCGCCGAAGCTTCGCTGCGCGCGGACTTCGTCGACCACTTCCGCAGCGCCGACGCCGAATACGATTACGCCTACGAAGAACGCTGGATCCGCGACGAGGGCTACCTCGCGCTGATGCCGCGTGCGATCCAGGCCGCGCTCGGCTCGATCGATGCCCGCGACGTCAAGTACCTGCTGGTGCAGGGGCCGCAGCGTTTCGCGTCCGCGGTCGCCAAGGCCGTCGGCATTCGCGCCGAGTCGGTTCCCCCCGATCTGCACGCGGAGTGCGGCGACCTGGGTGTCGCCCACCCGCTGCTGCTGCTCGGCGCCGCGCTCGAGAAGGCGCAGGGTGGCGATCTCATCGTGCTGGCCGGCTTCGGCCAGGGTTGCGACGTCGTGGTGCTGCGGGCCACGGGTCGTGCGCCGTCGGCGGGCCACGGCGCCAGCGGTTCACTCGCCGCCGGTGTGCCGAATCGCGAGTACGCCCGCTTCCTCGCCAACTGCGGCCTCGTCGACGTCGACTGGGGCATTCGCGCAGAACGCGACAACCGCACGGCGCAGCCGGCTGCGTGGCGACATCACCGCGACGTCACGGCCTTCTTCGGCGGGCAGTGCCGTGCGTGCGGCACCGTGCAGTTCCCGCTCGCGCGCGCATGCGTCAATCCGGGATGCCGCGCCTTCGACACGCAGGATCCCGTGCAGCTGGCGGAAAAGCTGGGGCGCGTGAAGACCTACACGGAAGACTGGCTCGCGGTGACGCGCAGCCCGCCGCATGTGTATGGCAACGTGGAGCTCGAAGGTGGCGGCAACGTGTTCATCGAATTCACGGACGTGCGCCCGGGGGAGGTCAGTGTCGGCCAACCTGTGCGGTTCGTCTTTCGCGTCAAGGATTTCGACGGCGTGCGCGGTTTCCGGCGCTACTTCTGGAAAGCCACCCCGGTGAGGAACTGAACGTGGCGAGCGGCATCCGCGACAAGGTTGCGATCGTCGGCATGGGCTGCTCGCGGTTCGGCGAGCGCTGGGATTGCAGTGCCGACGACTTGATGGTCGAGGCCTTCACCGAGGCCGTGGCCGACGCCGGCATCGAACGCGACCGGATCGAGGCTGCCTGGCTCGGCGTGTTTTACCAGGACCAGAGCGTTTCCCGCTCGGGTCTGCCGCTGTCCTTCGCGCTGCGACTGCCAAACGTGCCCGTGACGCGCGTAGAAAACCTCTGTGCGACGGGTACCGAGGCCCTGCGTGGCGCCGTGTACGCGGTGGCGGCAGGCGCGGTGGACATCGCGCTCGCGTTCGGTGTCGAGAAACTCAAGGACACCGGCTTCGCCGGCCTGCCTGAGCGCACCAAGGGCACGTTCGAGGACCTCTGGCAGCCGGGCTTCACGCCGCCCGGCGCATTTGCGCAACTTGGTGCAGCCTACGCCGCGCGGCATGGACATCCGATGGCCGACGTGAAGCGTGCAATGGCGCACGTCTCGTGGAAGAGCCACGAAAACGCCGTGTCCAGCCCGAAGGCGCACCTGCGCAACCGCATCACCATCGAGCAGGCGCTTGCCGCACCGATGGTTGCCTACCCGCTCGGTCTCTTCGATTGCTGTGGAGTGAGCGACGGCGCAGCTTGCGCCATCGTGACGACGCCCGCTATTGCGGCGTCACTCGGCAAGCGCGACATGGTGACCGTCAAGGCACTGGCGCTGGCGCCGTCGAACGGCGTCGAAATGGGTCACTCGAGCTGGGATGGCAGCCACACGCTGACATCACGGCTTGCCGCCGAGCGCGCGTTCCGCGAGGCAGGCATCACCAAGCCGACCGAGCAGGTGAACCTCATGGAGGTGCACGACTGCTTCTCGATCACCGAATTGGTCCTGATGGAAGACCTCGGTTTCTCGCAGCCAGGTCGCGCCGTGCACGACGTTCTCGATGGCCGGTATGACCGGACTGGCGCGGTCCCCTGCCAGACCGACGGCGGCCTGAAGTGCTTCGGGCATCCCGTCGGCGCCTCGGGCCTGCGCATGGCATACGAGATCTATACGCAGTTGCTCGGACGTGCCGGGGAGCGCCAGCTCGCCTCGCCGTCCATCGGACTCACACACAACCTGGGCGGCATACCGAATCGCAACGTCGCGAGCGTGTCCGTGCTGGGACTGCACAGAGGTTAACGTGGACCACAGCGTCAAGCGCCTGCAGCCAGCCGCCGAACCCAAGCACTGGGGCCTCACCGACGAGGAACTCGCGACGCGCCCCACGGTGTTTCGTCCCGACTTGCTGGCCGGCAAGGTCTTCGTCGTCTCCGGCGGTGGCTCGGGCATCGGCCGCGGCATCACCTACCTGCTCGCACGGCTCGGCGCTGACTTGATGATCTGCGGCCGGCGGGCCGAGAAGCTCGAGCAGACGGCGAGCGGCATTCGCAGGCTGCTCGGCCGCGAGATCGGCACGCACGCAATGACGATCCGCGATCCGGAGCAGGTGGAAGCAACGATCGCAGCGACGTTCGAACGCTTCGGACGCCTCGACGCGCTCGTCAACAACAGCGGCGGCCAGTTTCCGCAGGCCGCGATCGATTTCAGCGTCAAGGGCTGGAACGCCGTCATCGACACCAACCTCAATGGCACCTGGTACATGATGCAGGCGGTGGCGCGCCAATGGCGCGACCGCGGCCAGGGCGGCAACATCGTCAACATCGTCGCAACGATTGCGCGCGGCATGCCGCAGGTGGCGCACACGTGCGCCGCTCGCGCAGGCGTGATCTACCTCAGCAAGACCGTCGCGACCGAATGGGCGCCGCTCGGCATTCGCGTGAACTGCGTTGCGCCGGGATCGATCGCCACCGAGGGACTCAACGTCTACCCGGACGGCGTGCCCGAGCGTTTCGCGCTGACCAACCCGATGAAGCGTTTCGGCGACGTGCTCGACGTGGCAGAAGCGGTCGTTTACGTCGGCGCGGACTCCGGCAAGTTCGTCACGGGCGAAGTCGTCGTCGTCGACGGCGGTCACAGTGCCTGGGGCGACACCGAATGGCCCGGCGGACGACCCGACTATTTCGACGTCGGCTGACGCCGGCACCACTCGCAGGAGACGCCCCATGGCCGACACACCCTTCACCCGGACAGCGCGCGCGCAGCTGCCCGAACAGTTTCACCTCGCGTGGGACACGCTCAATGGCCTGACGGGCGAGCCCGCCTTCGTCGAGGTCTTTGCCTCGAACCCCGCCATGCTCGACTTCGTGATGAACCGTTTCTACATGGGCATCTTCTTCGGCGGCAAGGTCGAACAGCGCTACAAGCAGCTGGCTCGACTCAAGCTGTCGCTGCTGCACGGCTGCCGCACCTGCAACAAGCAGAACGTGCCGGGCGCCCTGCAGGCAGGCATCACGCAGGCGCAGGTCGACGCGATGGAAGACTTCGAGTCCGGCCCGTTCACCGAGGCCGAGAAAGCCGTAATCGCCTATGCGGGTGAAGTCGCGCTCACCAACGCCGCGGGACGCATGTCGCCGGAGCTGTACGCGCGTCTGCGCCGCCATTTTTCCGACGCCGACCTGCTCGAGCTCGGCACCGTAATGGCGATCATCTCGGGGATGGCCAAGCTCTCGTTCGTGCTCGGCCTCGTCGAGCGCGAGGACTACTGCCCGTTCGCCGCGCCAGCAGTCGCCTGAGCGCTGCGCCGTTCCCGCACCGCGCCTGACGGCGCGGTCCGCGGCCGGGTCGAACAGCCAACGCGCGGAACACTGACGTACACCTGCGGGAGCGCTGGCACCGATTCGGGTAGTCTCGCGCGTCAGCTGTGGCGGCATGAAGCGCTCTGGTTCAGCCGCCTTTTTACCAACAAGCAGCCAATGCCGCATCAGCTCCGGCTGGCAGCCAGTCCGACCAGGCGGGCGATGACTATGGCCGGAAACAGGATGCCCAAAGTGGATAAGAACGTGGCCAGCATCTTGGCGGAAGTGCTCACAGCATAAATGTCGCCGAAGCCCACGGTAGTCAGCGAAGCCAGACTGAAATAGATGAAGTGAACGTAGTCATGGTCCGTCCCGCTCAGCAAGACGTTACCGCCCAGGGAAGCGCCAGTAGCGGCGTGAATGACTTCCAGAGCCAGCGCTCCCATGAGTGCCAACAAGAGGTAGACATTAACCGCTCCGACAATCCGGTAAGTGTTCACAATCTGGTCGCGAAACACCAGCCGGAGGTTGATAAAAATGAACACCAGTGTATTGGCGATGCCAATGACATTCTCCAGAACGAAGAATGAATACGGGTTTTCTCCGAAGCGAATGAGTCGCAGCGCCAGGTGAATGCTGAACAGAATTGCGGAGGCGGACATGAGCCCCACGCTGCGTGTCGAGAATATCCCTGAAAAGAACACGCTGAGCAAAAGTATGTTGAACAGCAGTACC
>Ga0209253_10002636_pt1 | contig 15890 bp, 9 predicted proteins | sample FrelakmetBRP12BR_FD_187145 | JGI IMG/M metagenome (GOLD analysis project Ga0209253, IMG submission 187145) | Freshwater lake sediment microbial communities from the University of Notre Dame, USA, for methane emissions studies - BRP12 BR (SPAdes)... | ecosystem: Environmental > Aquatic >...
CCGCCTGTAGGGAAAATGCCCGCCGACTCTAAAGCCGGGGTGGGCAGGCGTGAGGCATTGAGAGACCTGATCTCCATTCCGGCTCTCGGAGCCTTTGCTTATGCTTTGTACCGGAAAAGAAAATGGGACAGTTTTGAGGAGAAACTGCTTTCCATCGAAGGGATGGACGCAAATTCAGGAGCCACCCTTTTAAAATTTAATTATTCAACTCTTAAGGATCTTAAGGGTGAAGTACCTAAGGGTATTATTAAATACATGGACAAGAATGGAAATCCTGCAGATTTTGAACTGAGCCGTCTTATTATGGGTGGAAATCTTATAGGAGGCTGGGCGCATGCCCGCGATCTTATATATGTGTCAAAGCTTGTAAAGACATATCATACTGATGAAAAGGTTCTTCAGACGCTTGCACTTGGGGAAAAATGCGGCATGAATGCCATCATTTCAAATCCTCAGATGGGAAGGATATTTCAGAAATACAGGCACGAATTCCGCGGGAATGTTAAGTTCATTTCCGATTGCGGCATAATGCTCGACTTCCAGAAAGGAATTGAGATGTCTCTTGCTGCGGACTGGGATGCCCTTTACTGCCAGGGAGAGATTACTGACCGCTGGACAAATCCCGAATGGGATGATCCGAAGAAAAGAACTGTTGCGGAGCGCATGGAACTTATCAGAGCAGGCCTTGAACAGATACGTTCCAACGGAAAACCCGCCGGTATTGGCGCTCACAGGATTGAAGCCATAAAAGCATGCGTTGATTATGATCTGAAACCCGATTTCTGGGTTAAGACCTGCCACAGCTATAATTACTGGTCTGCACAGACCAGCCTGGAATGGAATGATAATAAGTTTGACTTTGATCCTGAAGAAACCGTAAGGTTTATGGGTACTCTGCATGAACCATGGATTGCTTTTAAAGTACTGGCAGCCGGAGCAATAAAACCCGAAGAAGGTTTAAAATATGCTTTCATCAATGGTGCAGACTTTGTCTGTCTGGGAATGTATGATTTTCAGATAGTTGAGGATGTCAATATTGCTCTTGAAGCGCTCTCCGGAGCATTGGAGCGTCAACGCCCATGGATGGCCTAGATAATTCATTGAATAAATCTTATGAAAAAAGCAATAGCATCGGTATTGATTATTACCGGATTTGTATCTATTGCATGCGGCCAGGCTGACTGGCTGCATGTTTCAAGTAAAACCGGTGCGATTGAAGTACCGAACAAGGGTAAGCAGCAAACTTCTGCTGCAGTTGCCGACTTTGACAAAGATGGTATTAACGATTTCTGCATTTCTGAACGGACTTCCGCGCCCGGACTTGTATGGTATAAAAGGACATCGGACGGCTGGAAGAAATATGTTGTGGAGGATGCAATATGTTTTATTGAAGCAGGGACCATCGCCTTCGATGTTGATAATGACGGGGATATGGATATAATTGCCGGAGGAGAAAGTAAGACAAACCAGGTATGGTGGTGGGAAAATCCGTATCCTGATTTCAGCAAACCTGCCTGGCCAAGGTATCTGATAAGGAATACCGGAGGAAATAAGGTCCATGACCAGATTGCGGGTGACTTCGATGGTGATCTCAAACCTGACCTTGTCTTCTGGGCTCAGGGAGATCAGACCCTTTATTTTACCAGGATACCGAAAGATCCGTATACTTTAAATGAGTGGAAGTTGATACCTGTATATAAGTATTATACCGACAGCCAGATGGAGCAGCATGGCTCGTATCCTTCCTGGAAGGGGACCAATGAACATGAAGGACTGGCAAAGGCTGATATTGACGGTGATGGGATTATAGATATAATCGGAGGCGGACTCTGGTTCAGGTACCTTGGTAATGACAGGTTCTCATACAACGTAGTTGATGCTGCATACTCATTCAGCCGGTCCGCTGCAGGACAACTTGTTGCTGGTGGAAGACCGGAAATTGTACTGGTTGTCGGTGATGGATGGGCTCCGCTATATATGTATGAATTTCAAAAGAATACCTGGGTCAGGAAAGAGATCCTTCCAAAGGTAAGCAATGGACACTCGCTTGCAATTGTCGATTTCGACGGAGACGGCAACTTGGATATCTGGTACGCAGAGATGACCCTGGGAGGTTATACAAAAGCTGTAAACAGGATTCTTTTCGGTGATGGAAAAGGTAATTTTCCCCGTGATATGATCATTTCGGAAGGTATTGATCTTCACGATTCAGAGATAGTTGACCTTGATGGCGACGGAGACCTGGATATTCTTGGAAAACCTTATGATGGTGACGCACCGCGGCTGGATATCTGGCTGCAGAATGGGACGGCAGGTAATGGATCAGTTCTAAAATAAATTTTATGAAACCTGATATTATGTTTTTTACAAGAGGATTTATTGCGGCAGGTTTATCAGGATGTGCGATGCTGCCGGCACAACAGCTCAACAAGCCTAATGTAGTTCTGATAATCACTGACGACCAGGGTTATGGCGATCTGGGATTTACCGGCAATCCTCATGTAAAAACGCCTGTACTTGATAAATTCGCAAGGGAGAGTATAAAATTCAATAATTTCTATGTCAGTCCTGTTTCCGCACCAACAAGGTCAAGCATTATGACCGGCAGGTATTCATTGAGGACCGGAGTAAGGGATACATATAACGGTGGTGCAATAATGGCATCGTCAGAAGTGACAATCGCTGAGGTTCTTAAAGAAGCAGGGTACACTACCGGACAATATGGGAAATGGCACCTGGGCGATAACTATCCCTGCCGGCCCATTGACCAGGGATTTGACGAATCGCTTATGCACCTTGGAGGCGGGATGGGACAACCGGGAGACATCACAACATATTTCAGGGGCGACAGCAGCTATTTCGATCCTGTCCTGTGGCATAACGGAAAGCCGGAAAAATATTCCGGATACTGCTCCGATATTTTTGCTGCCGGAGCTATTGAATTTATAGCCAAAAACAAAAACGGCCCCTTCTTCTGCTACCTTGCATTCAATGCACCCCATACACCGCTGCAGGTTCCCGTCAAATACTATCAAATATATAAGGATATTGATCCATCTGAAGGATTCGAAGGTGCCGGTAAGCCTGCGATGTCGGATAAGGATAAAGAGGATGCACGAAAAGTATATGCTATGGTCTCCAATATTGATTATAATATTGGCAGGGTTCTTAAGAAACTGGATGATCTGAACATCTCAGATAACACAATTGTCATTTTTATGACTGATAACGGACCGCAGCAAACCAGATATATTGCCGGTATGCGGGGATTAAAAGGAAGCGTTTACAGAGGTGGTGTTCGTGTTCCGTTCTTTATCAGATACCCGGCTCAACAGCTGATTAACAAAAACATCGAAGCGGCTGCTGCTCACATTGATATTTTGCCCACACTTTCACAGATTTGTAATGTTGATTTACCCGGAAACAGAAAAATAGATGGTAAAAGCCTCCTTTCACTAATGAAAGGGGATGACACTGTTTCTGAAGAGAGAGCTTTGTTCTTCTACTGGACAAGACATACACCTGAATTGTACAATAATATTGCATTACATAAGGGCAGATATAAATTAGTCGGACATACTGACTATGATGCTGATATTGATGATTTTGAGCTGTTTGACATTCAAAAAGACCAGTATGAACGGAAAAATATTGTTAAAGAATATCCTGAAATTGCCAGTGAACTTAAATCTGAACTTGACCAATTATTGAAAGAACTTTTGAGTTCAGAAAATCTTCTTAATCCTCCCTGCATTGAAGTTGGGAGCAAATACGAAAATCCCGTTTACCTGAACAGGAATGACGCTGACGGACAGTGGGGTATATGGGAACAGGAAGAGATTTTTGGTTTGTGGAGGATTAAGATCATTAAAGGGAAGTATAACCTGAGGTTTAAGTTTATCAAACCTGTTCCTCCGGGAGGGAAAATGATGGTCGAAACAGGTGCATTCATAAGTCAGGCAAGGGTTGAAGATCAAGAAACCGATTTAATTGAAATGAAAGATGTCAGTCTCCCATCGATCAGATGCGATTTTGTCCCTTTCTATCTTTCCGGTTCCATGAGGATATTTCCTCTGTGGGTTGAGATGGAAAGAAAGGATACTGATGAATAAGCAGATAATAAGAATCAACTTACAAGGTACAGGTTACAGGGTGCACGATAAATAAAAGTAACGGTAGTATTTAATAACGATGAAAATATTTAAAAGAGCAATAATTATTTCTTTAGCCTTAGTGATTTATTCCTGCGGTCGTAAAAGTGAAGGTCCTTTTTTCGGAAACGGGTTCCATAACGGTTGGGCCGACCAGACCTCTGTTGTGATATGGACAAGACTTACAAACACCCCGGAATTGAACCGCGATGGTCCTCAGTTCCTTGCGCCATCTGCAGAGGAACACCGCCACCTTGACAGGCAGGCAGATCCGGACTCCATTAATAAAGCCCAGATTCCGGAAGGATATACCCTTGAACATATGGAAGGAGCTTGTCCTGGCATGGCTGGTGAGGTTAAAATGGCTTATTACCCGCTGAGGTATGAAGATAAGAAAGTAGAAACTAATTGGATTACGGTTGACGAAAATAAGAATTTTACCCTCCAGTGGAGGATTGATGATCTTATACCTGATACAAAGTACATTGTCGATATTAAGGCCAGAAAGAATAACAAGTCAAAGGTTTCGGCCACAATATCGGGGTCATTCCGCACTCCGCCAGAGCCGGATTCCGTGAGGGTGATCAATTTTTATATTGTGACCTGTCATGATTATCCGAGAAGGGATGATTCAATTAACGGCCATATGATATATAAGGCGATGTTAAATCCTTTTCCGGATTTTCTTGTGCATACAGGTGATGTTGAATACTATGATAAACCTGGGCCCTTCGCTCTTACAGAGGAACTCATGCGGTTCAAATGGGACAGGATATTTGCCCTTCCATGGCAACGCGACTTTTACAGGCAGGTGACAACATACTTCATGAAAGATGATCACGATGTGCTCAGAGATGATGCATTTCCTGGCATGAAATATGGCACTGTACTATGGGAGCGGGGACTGGAAATATTTGACAGAGAGCAGTTCCCTTCGAATGATCTGCCCTATAAGACTATACGCTGGGGCAGGGACCTGCAGATATGGCTGATGGAGGGACGGAACTACAGGAGCAAAAACAGCGATCCAGACGGCCCCGGGAAAACAATATGGGGAAAGGAGCAGAAAGAGTGGCTCTTCACTACCCTTAAAGAGTCGGATGCCACATTTATACTGTTAATAACACCCGGCCCCATATTAGGACCCGACCGTAATAATAAAAGCGATAATTATGCAAATAAGGTTTTTAAGCATGAGGGTGATGAGATCCGTGAATTCCTGAAACAGTTTGATAATGTGTTCATATGTAACGGCGACCGCCACTGGCAGTATGTCACTAATATTCCCGGCACAACGCTCTGGGAGTTCAGTTGCGGTGCCGGCTCGGATGCTCATGCGGAAGGCTGGCCACAGAGCGATGTGAGGCCGGAACACCGGTTCCTGAGAGTGAAGGGAGGTTACTTGTGGGGAAGTGTATACCGGTCTGAGGATAAGGTATATATTAAATTTCAGCATTGCGATGTTGACGGGAATGTTGTTCATGAAGAGATATTCTCCAGAAATATTTAAACCAGAATTAAATGACTAACAGTCAACTGATTACAGGGTGCTTATGCGGAATTTCTTTACTGGCATCAACTGTTTCCTGCAAGCGTGAAGAGCTTAAGCCGAATATCCTGTTGCTCCTCGCCGATGACCAGAGGGCGGATGCAATGGGGTGTGCTGGTAATAAATATATTAAAACTCCCAATATTGATAAGCTGGCAGACAGCGGACTACGGTTTACCAACTGCTATGTAATGGGCGGTCATCACGGAGCAATATCGGCACCCAGCAGGGCAATGCTCCTGAGTGGTAAATACCTGTTCCACGTCTATGATAAACTGGCAGGTGTTGAAACAATGCCGATGCACTTTGAAGAGAATGGTTATACTACTTTCGGGACCGGTAAATGGCATAATGAGAAAAGTGCTTTCGAGGCAAGCTTTCAGAAAGGGGAACACGTGTTTCTAGGCGGGATGGCTGACCATTTCAACATTCCCGTATGCAATCTGGGTACTGATGGGAAATTATCTGAACCCGTGAAAAAAGGTTATTCCACTGATCTTTTTGCCGGCGCTGCAGTGAACTTTATTGAAAGCTATGCAGGCAGCGACAGAGAAAATCCGTTTTTTTGTTATGTTGCATTTACCGTTCCGCACGATCCGTATTCTCCACGTTCCGATTATATTGACAGATATTCGCCTGATTCCTTACGATTGCCCGGCAATTTTTTACCCCTTCATCCATTTGCTTTTGATGATCTGTTGGTTCGGGATGAAAACCTTACCGGCTGGCCCCGTGATCCTGATACAATCAAGTCAATACTGGCCGATTATTACGGACTAATATCTCATCTTGATGAAAAAATTGGCGAGATTATTCAGACTCTTAAAGAGAATAATTTGTTTGACAATACCATCATTATTTATGCAGCTGATAATGGATTAGCTATTGGTAGTCACGGATTACTCGGAAAGCAAAACCTGTATGAACACAGCACCAGAGTTCCGCTGATCATTTCAGGTCCAGGGATCCCAAAGAGAAAAGTTACTGATGCTCTGGTCTATCTGTTCGATATTTATCCGACCCTGGCTGAATTGTCCTCCCTGTCAGCCCCGGTCAACATTGACGGGGAAAGTCTGGTACCTGTAATAACCGGCATTTCAAAGGAAGTCCGCTCATCGTTATTTACTGCCTACCGTAATACAGTGAGAGCTGTCAGAACAACTGAATGGAAGCTTATCCGGTATCCTGAGAGGGATTTTACCCAGCTTTATAACCTTAGAAATGATCCCCTGGAACTGAATAATCTGGCCGAGGATGAAGGCTTTCAATCGAAGGCTGATGAAATGTCAGAACTCATGAAGGATTGGCAGAAGAAGGTAAATGATACCGTTTCTTTTACAGCAAAAAAAATTCTACCCATGGAATATGACCACACATCACTTGCGCGAAAGCCTGATAAATGGCAGCCTGAATACACACTTAAAAAATACTTTGCTAAAGATTAGCATAAAACAACATAATGATGCAATCATATGAAAAAGATGATCTGCGGTTTAATAGTTCTCGCAGCTATACCTGCAAAAGCACAAGTTAAACCTAATATAGTATTTATTCTTGCAGATGACCTGGGATGGAAAGACCTTGCCTGCTATGGCAACATGAATACTGAGACCCCAAATCTGAATCTGCTGGCAAGAAATGGTGTCCGCTTTACCCAGGCTTACGCAGCCTGTCCTGTCAGCTCGCCAACACGTGCATCAATTATGACGGGCAAATATCCTGCACGCCTGCATCTGACAAATTTTATTGCCGGGAACAGAAACGATCCGCAATCACCCGTTCTTCCGGCACCCTGGAAACCATACCTTGAAGCCAAAGAGGTGACGCTTGCTGAACTTTTAAAGGAGGCAGGCTATTCCACTGGAATGGTCGGCAAATGGCACCTCGGCAGTCACGACTCAATAGCTCCGTGGAACCAGGGGTTCGATTATTCCCGGATGATCGGCAGGAATGGACTTGATTATTATAACTACTCAATATTTATGGATTCTTATAATAACGAGTACATGGACAAGGGATCAGATTACCTTACCGATAAGCTGACAACCTATGGTGAGGAATTTATAATCAGGAACAAAAACAAACCATTCTTCCTGTATCTTGCCTATTCAGCACCTCATGTAGTGATTGTTCCACGCCCTGACAAACTGATGAAATACTTCAGGAAGTACGCCGAAACTGATGATAAATTCAATCCCTATTATTCTGCAATGGTCGAGAGTATAGATGACGGAGTGGGGTGCATTATTGAGATTCTGAAACAAAACGGACTCCTCGAAAATACTTTGGTAATATTCACGTCGGATAATGGCGGACTGGGACTCGATGAGCTTGGTCCGACACCTACATCAATGCTCCCTCTAAGGAAATGGAAAGGGCATGTTTATGAAGGAGGTACAAGAGTACCTGCTATTGTAAGCTGGCCAGGACAAATCAATCCCGGAACAGTATCAGATGAATACTTTATTTCAATCGATTACCTGCCGACTTTATGTGAGATAACTGGGATAAAGTCATTACCCGCAAATGTTGACGGGATCAGCATTCTGCCATTGCTTACCGGTAAAAGCAGCTCTGTTTCTGACCGCCCTGTATTTTGGCATTATCCTCATTTCTCCAATCAGCTTGGCCGGCCGGCTGGAGCAGTCAGACTTGGCGATTATAAGCTTATAGAAAGCTATGAAACAGGAGAACTTGAATTATATGACCTTAAAAATGATATTTCAGAATCATCCGATCTCTCATCTGAGATGAAGCATAAGACTCAGGAATTATTTAAATTGCTGTTGTATTGGCAGAATGAGGTAAAAGCCAATATGCCAGTTCCAAATCCTGAATATAAGAGATTAAAAAACAAGTACTGATAAGAAATTTTTATGAAAACCAGCTCTTTGAGGTTAGTTCCGGTTTGTTTGACTGGAATTGCTGCCACAATTACAGCCTGCAGCGTATTAACTAATCCTCAAAAACCAAACATCATTATCATTCTTGCCGATGATATGGGCTGGGGTGATGTAAATGCAAATGGAAACAGCCATGTTTCATCCCCGGTACTTAATCGCCTGAAAGCTGAGAGTCTCAGCTTTGACAGGTTCTATGTCTGCCCTTTAAGCGCACCAACACGTGCCGAAATGCTTACCGGCAGATATTTCCTGCGTACAGGCGTCTCTTCAGTAACACGAGGTTATGAAAACATGAGGACCGATGAAGTGACTCTTGCCGAAATACTCAAAGAAAACGGATACGCTACCGGTTGTTTCGGAAAATGGCACAATGGCCGTTACTACCTTCAGCACCCTAACAGGCAGGGTTTTGATGAATATGTTGGATTTCCCATTGGACACCTTGGATATTATTATGATGCTTTTTACCTGCATAATGACGATGAAATTCAATCGACCGGCTATTCCACTGATTATTTCACCGACCAGGCTTTAAGTTTTATTGAAAAGAACAGGGATAATCCATTCCTTTGTTATGTTCCTTACAATGTACCTCATTCCCCGTTCCTGGTTCCCGAAAAATATTTCAGCAGGTATAATTCAGCCGGGCTCGATTCAACACTATCTTCCGTTTATGGTATGGTTGAAAATATGGATGGGAATATAGGGAGGATACTTCAAAAGATTGAAGAACTGGATCTTGCAGAAAAAACTATTGTTATTTTCTTTTCCGATAATGGCCCAAACACCGACCGATACAATGGAGATATGAAAGGACGGAAAGGATCGGTCGATGAAGGTGGTGTAAGGGTACCTTTTTACCTAAGATGGCCCGGCATGATCAAATCCGGAACGACTGAACAACTTTCTCAGGACATAGATATCATGCCCACACTGCTGGGTCTTTGCGGCATAGAATACGAGCCGTTAAACCTTCTTGACGGGATTGATCTTTCATTCATCATCAAGGGTAAAAGAAAACCTTTTGACAGGCTTATTTTTTCAAGACAGGGAAACCAGGTGCTGGCAAATTGCAACAGCTCGGTACGTAATAACAGGTATCGCCTTGTCCTGACCCGGAATGATACTCTTATGTTTGATATGCAAAACGATCCATCACAAAGTACAGATATATTTGATATTGAAATCAATATTGGATTATCGCTCCTTTCAGAACTTGTTAATCTGGATCAAGAGCTTGTTTCGGTCTATCATGCGGAAACAACTATCGAGGCTGGTTTTAAAGAGGAAGAAAGTTTTACTTTGCCTGTCCAGGATGCCGTTCTTTCAGGAAGAATAACATACTCCAGTATTCACCCGAACCAGTCGTATACTGAAAACTGGGTGGAGGAAGGAGATTCAATTTATTGGACTCTCAATATTAACATTGCCGGAACTTACAGGGTTGATCTTCAGTATGGATGTCCGGAAAGCGAAACAGGAAGCAGGTTCAGGTTAGGCTCAAATAACGGTGGTGTCATTTTCACTATTGACAAGCCATTTGGGTCAAAGGTGCTGCCCGATCGTGATTATGTCAGACGAAGCGAATCGGTTGAAAGAACCTGGTCATGGATGAGAGTCGGAGATATTACATTGACTGAAGGGCCGGAGTATATCACCCTGAAGCTTCTGGAAAAGCAAAAAGAAGAAGCCGGGCTTATTAAATCAATTACGCTCATCAGACAATAGTCAGTAAAATAATATGGCATAACCAGTACCTCAGCACCATCCATTAATCTTACTTAACTGAAATTGTTAATAAAATCTGACTGAAACAAATCTGATTTTTGGAATCAGCTAAGTTTGTCGAGCGCAATTGTGGCAAGACCAAGTGCCAGGAAGAATCCGATCATATCTGTGATTGTTGTCAGAATGGGGCCTGAAGCAAGAGCGGGATCGATATTCATTTTCTTGAGTATTAGAGGGACTGTTCCTCCGATAGAGACTGCAACAAGCGTGTTAACAGCCAGGGCACTCCCGACAACCAAACCAAAGTAGATATTTCTTTTCCAGAGAAATGCCGCTGCTCCAACCAGAATTCCCAGAACAAGCCCATTAATCAATCCTACCGTAATTTCCTGGAGCCAGACCCTGAAAGCCTCTCCTGGCCTGACAATACCAAGTGAAAGCTCGCGCATGCTGACTGCAACAGCCTGATTCCCGGTGCATCCGCTCATGTCAGATATTATCGGCAGAAAAACGGCCAGAGCAATCACTGCGCTCAGCGTTTCCTGGTAAAAGGCGATTACACTGGCAGCAATCAGATTCAGTATAATATTTACTGACAGCCATGAGAGACGTCTTCTCGACCTTAGCAAAACAGGCATGGTTCTTAGTTCGTCTCCTCCGACAATACCTTGTGTTTCAAGATGCTCATAAGCTGTACGATCATTTTTTGCTTCAAGGATATTCTTCCTTCTTACCACACCTATAAGTTGATCCTGATCATCAACAACCGGGAATCCGTAAAAGCTATAGGTCTCAAAAAGATCTATCAGCTTGTCGAGCCGTGTACTCACATTTACTGCTGTCACCTCTGTAATCGCAATCTCAGAAAGCTTCTGGTCAGACCGGGCAAGCAATAACTCCTGCATCTGCAGTACACCAACGAACTGATTATGTTCAGAGACCACATAGATATATCTTACATGATAATCCTTGTATTTTTCAGCATTTTGCCGGAGGTCGTTGATAACTTCCTTTACGGTTGAGGATGCAGTATACGAAATATACTCAGTTATCATCAATCCTCCTGCAGTATCGGGATGGTATTCAATCATTTTCCTGATACTGGCAGCCTCAGCAGGACGCATCTCGGTAAATATAGCTTCAGCCTCCTTTTCATCAAGTTCAATCATCAGGTCAGCCCTATCATCACTGTTCAGCTTATTAATGATCGCTGCGGCATTCCCCGCATCCATTTCTTCAAGAATATCAGCAGCCTGACTTTCGGGAAGTTCTTTAATAACATCTGCAGCTTCTTCAGGATTGATGATGGTAAGTAATTTATGCTGATCCTTCTTACCCAGTTTGCTCATGAGATAGACCACCTCATTTGATGTCAGGGATTCAAGAAAATCAGCAAGTTCAATCCGTTTATCATGTTGGAGCAACGTACGGACAAACCCAACGGGCTTTTTGATTTTAATCTGGTCCATATATAATATGTTTTTCAGCTTTATTAACGAAGATTTATACCAGAGTATTTTAAAAATGAGAATTTTTACCCCAAGGTAAGAACTCCATTATAAAATTAAATGAAAAACAATCCCTTGGGCACTCTTGCTTTGTGCGTTGGTAATTATCGTATCATTACCATTTTGTTGTAGAATTTTCATGGTTTTTGGTCTGTCCCGCCTGGGCCAGACATTGGCAGTATGCGGTGTTGTTTGCAGGTATTATATTACTTGTCATGAGAATATTCCTCAATCAGATTTTGGAAGTCCCGGATGCTGAAATCTGTTTTTATAGTAGAAAATGCGTCGCCAACCATTATCCTTTTTTTGCCAGGTTTTCTGCAAAGGTTTTTCCTGCATTCCTTCATCTTTCAATTCCCGCAAATGCCAGGATGGTAGGTGCAACAACAAAATTAAGAACTATTTCCTCTGTTCTTTGGCATTAGTTCAATTTGATTAGCAAGCAAATTAAGTTTAGATGTCATTATTTTCTATGAAAATACCTGGCCAAAAAGATTATTATTTTTAACTTTCAAATCAGGAAAAAATCATTTAAATGATTATTAAGAGCAGCATTATTCAGGTGACCTCTGAAAATCTTTCGGAACACCCGGGCGCAATATGTTTTATAAATCCAAAAAATGAACACTTTGGGCATAAAGTTGCCTGGCTGAAAGATCAGTTTGAAAACGGATTAAGGATCAAGCTTCTTTATATTGATGGAGAAAAGAGCCCGAAAGGTTTTATTGAATATGTCCCAGGTGAATTTGCCTGGCGACCTGTGAAGGCAGAAGGATATATGTTCATTCATTGTATTTGGACTCATGATAAGAAGTACCAGAGCCAGGGATTGGGGAAACAGCTTATCTCAGAAGTAGAAGCAGATGCTTCAGGAATGAAGGGTGTTGCAGTACTTGTAAGCATTGGCTCATTTATGGCTGACAGCAGGATCTTCCTGAAAAACGGGTACAGAATTGCAGAAACCACCGAAAGAGACCAGCTTCTTGTTAAACAATTCGTTGAAGGACCATTGCCGGTATTAAATAAATCTGGTATCGATTTAACCAGATACAAAGGACTTACTTTCATTTATTCACGTCAATGCCCATGGGTTGCACGTTTTATCGAAGAAGTAAAGCCGGTACTTGAAAAGAAAAACCTGGTTCCTGAAATTATTGAAATCAGGACACCTGCCGAGGCACAAAAAGCACCTTCGGTTTACGGGACCTTCAATCTCATATATAATGGTAAGATTTTTGCCGACAGGTATATATCTGTAACACGTTTTTTAAACATCATAGACAAAACGAAAATATAATTAATTGCACAACATAATTGAAACATGAAGAGACTTTTATTTGAGCTGCTCCTTATTTTAACCGGTCAGCTTTTAACCGCCCAGAATTATCCATTCCAGGATATCAGTCTGCCAGAAGATACCAGGATTAAGAATCTTATTTCGCTTATGACCCTGGATGAAAAAATCAGCTGTCTTTCGACACGGATAGCTGTTCCGCGTCTTGGAGTCAAAGGAACAAGAACAATTGAAGGATTGCACGGACTGGCGTACAGCGGTCCGGCAAACTGGGCCGTGAAGGGACCAAAAGCTTCACCAACAACCACTTTCCCTCAGGCAATCGGACTTGCACAGACGTGGGATGCTGAATTACTTCAGAGGGTTGCAGACTGGCAGGCAACAGAAGCAAGGTTCCTTGCTCAAAATCCAGGGTTCGGGACTGCCGGATTAATAGTTTTTGCTCCGAATGCCGATATGGGGCGTGATATAAGGTGGGGCAGAACAGAAGAGTGCTATGGCGAAGATCCTTTTCTTAATGCCACGCTTGTCACTGCATATGTCAGGGGACTTCAGGGAACTGATCCCGTCTACTGGAAAACAGCATCATTAATGAAGCATTTCCTCGCGAACAGCAACGAAAATAACCGCACATACAACAGCTCGGATTTTGATGACAGGTTATTCCGTGAATACTATTCATATCCCTTTTTCAAGGGCGTAGTTGACGGAGGTTCACAATGCTTTATGGCGGCTTATAACAAATATAATGGTATCCCGTGCACTGTCCATCCTGTGTTGAGAAATGTAACCATGAAAGACTGGGGACTAAGAGGGATCATTTGCACCGACGGGGGTGCATACAGGCAATTGCTGACAACGCATGCCTATTTTCCTTCACTTGATATTGCTGCTGCGGAATGTATTAAAGCCGGAATAACTATCTTTCTTGATAATTTCATGGCCCCTCTCAAAGAAGCTCTTTCAAAAGGCTTGGTCGCCGAAAAGGAAATTGAGGAGGCTATATATGGAAACCTTAGAGTGATCCTTAAACTGGGGATGCTGGATAGTTCGGCTCAGAATCCTTATTCTGAGATTGGAGTAAAAGATACTATTGCCCCCTGGACAAAGCAGGAAGCACGTGACCTTGCCAGACTTGCAACTCAGAAATCAATTGTCCTTCTGAAAAATCAAAATTCACTGCTTCCGCTTCAGAAAGAAAGAATAAAGTCCGTTGCGGTTATTGGTCCGTCAGCCAACAAAGTGATCTCCGACTGGTATTCAGGCACGCCGCTTTACAGGGTAAACATACTGGATGGTATTATAAATGCCCTTGGGAATGATGTAATTGTAAGATTTGCAATGAGTAACAAGGCTGATTCAGCAATTGTCGCTGCAAAACAGTGTGATGTTGCAATAGTCTGCGTGGGTAACCATCCTCTCAGCTATGGACTGGGCTGGGGGCAGAACCAGGTCTCCAGCGATGGACGTGAAGATGTGGACCGTCAGGCAATTACACTTGAGCAGGAGGACCTCGTAAAACTTGTGATGAAAGCCAACCCGAATACTGTTCTTATTGTGGTATCGAGCTTTCCTTATGCAATTAACTGGTCGAAGAATAATGTTCCTGCCATCCTTCATGTAAGCCAGTCGAGTCAGGAACTGGGGACTGCAGTTGCCAATGTCCTGTTCGGGAAAATCAGCCCTGCAGGAAGGCTTGTGCAGACATGGATAACTTCGATTGACCAGCTGCCGCCTATACTTGATTATAACATCAGGAATGGCAGAACATATATGTATGATAAGAATCCGCCCCTGTTCCCGTTCGGGTACGGACTTACCTACACAAGCTTTAAATATTCAGGACTGAAAACTGATAAGAAAGCCTTATCAGACAACGGGATTGTTAATGTAAGCTTCAATATTCAGAATACCGGCAATTACGATAGTGATGAAGTGGCTCAGCTGTATGTCAGCTTCCCGGATTCAAAAGTGGAACGGCCTGCAAAGGCTCTCAAGGGATTTGACAGGATCTTTGTCAGAAAGGGTGAAACCAGAACAGTATCCATAGCCCTGAAGGCGGAGAACCTGGCATACTGGGATTCCGTCAGCAGTAAGTGGACTCTTGAACCTGGCAGGATTGATTTCTTCGTGGGCCCATCCTCGGCCGATGCTAAATTGAAAGGATCCTTGACAGTAAAATGATATCAAAATGATATCAAAATGATATCAAAATGATATCAAAATGATATCAAAATGATATCAGGGTAATCCCTACATCCGTCTTATCAGGCAAACCCAGTCTTTTCCATCCTTCACCGGAGGATTGCCTGTAGAAACGAACCCATTTACTGTTATTTTATTAACAGTGGTTTGTATTAAATCACCTCCATCGCGCGGATTATACCAATTGATTGAATATTCTCCGGCCGGAACTCTTATGTCAGTTGCATTTCCTTCCGGAAGGTATATGGCATAAATCTCACCTTCCTTTGCCAGGCAATAATCATTCTGATCTTTTGTCAGTTCATCCGAATTCTTCATCTCTGAAAAAGGCAGATGTTTATGGAAAAAGTCGAGAGCCACTTTAGTCTGTTCCCAGAGCTTTTCCCTGCTTCGCCAGTCTTCACAGCTTAGATCGGAGTGAGGATATCTGTAACCGAAATACCACTCCACACCAGCTCCTCCTGCCATCAAGTTGCCCCAAAGCGCCTTATATCTTATTGTGTCATGAGCCTGATCAAAGGAATCAGGCATGGCGCCTTTGTTGGCCGGGCC
>Ga0209253_10002637_pt1 | contig 15887 bp, 15 predicted proteins | sample FrelakmetBRP12BR_FD_187145 | JGI IMG/M metagenome (GOLD analysis project Ga0209253, IMG submission 187145) | Freshwater lake sediment microbial communities from the University of Notre Dame, USA, for methane emissions studies - BRP12 BR (SPAdes)... | ecosystem: Environmental > Aquatic >...
GAAGTATTGCCGGCAGGTCTCCGATGCGGTGAAAGCGGCGATTGGATAGGCATGGGGTTCATCCTCGGGCTTTCGATCTTGTTTCCATGAAGAAAGGAAGATAGTCACTCACCAAGGATTCATCCGATCGAGAGGAATCGCATATGGCGTTAAAGATCTACGTGACAAAAAACTGGGATCAAATGAGTAAGGTGGCTGCTGATCTGATTGAAGCCGACATCAAGCAGAAGCAGGCAGTGAAAGATGAATATGTGCTCGGCCTCGCCACGGGAAATTCTCCGACCGGTGTATACAAACACCTTGCCAAGGCTCTCAATGCAGGACGCATTGACTCCCGCAGGATTCGAACCTTCAACCTGGACGAATATATAGGGCTTCCTGGGGAGAACGCGCAGCAGCGGGCCTTGCACTGTGAGTCCTACAGTTATTTCATGATCGCCGAATTTTTCGGTCTCCTTCGGGAGAAGTTCAGTGAGACCAATGTGCCGTGGGGAACCCTGATCGAGCAGGACAAACTCATCAAGGCTCTCGATGAGCACCGGGATTTCTGTGAATTCCAGGGTACCGATAAGGGCAAGGCCGTTGTTATCAAGGATCACGCTCAAGGATATCTGAAAACGATTCGGGAGGAAATCCTCGATGCCTACTGGAAAAAAATCGAAGCCTGCGGAGGAATCGACCTGCAGGTCATAGGAGTGGGTGGACGGGGCCATGTGGCGTTCCATGAAAGCGGCATCCCTTTTGACGACAACAAGGTTATGCTGGTAGAATTAGACGAGAACACCGTCTCCAATGCGGTGAAAGACGGGCACTTCGATAGTAAGGAAGAAAGTCCTTGGTATGCGATTTCCATGGGTGCCGAACAGGTGTACAAGGCGGGAACGGTGGTACTCGTAGCGAATGGAGCCCGAAAAACCGGCCCTGTGACCGAGGCGATCCTTGGAAGTGTCACTTCGGATGTTCCTATCAGCTACGGGCAGAAGTATGCGGCTGAAGGCGGTAATATGGTCTACGTGATCGATGAGATTGCCGCCGCTGAATTGCTCAAAGCAGAACCCGAGGTCAAGGCAAAGGGATATGAGATTGTCGATATGCGCGGCACCCCCTATGAGCCTGTTCAGGCTTTGACCTTTGTGCGTAATCCCGAAACAGGGCGACTCGGATAATACATGAAACATTCCACTTGATACGGGCGGCTTCGAGCCGCTCGTTCTTTTGGGATCGGGTCCCGCACCGAAATGAGGGACTCTCTCCGGTATTTCATTGGATGAGGATATGGAAGGAAAACTTGTCAAAATTATTGAAGAAAAGGGCCCCCTCACAGGATCGGAAATACTCGAGCTGCTGCGCGGGATGCCTCTTGCACTCTGGAGGACTTGTTGCCTGTCTCCGAACCTGCAGGTCCGAATACTGGGCTCCCGGTATCTAAGACTGGATAGGAGGGTCGAGGGTTTTGCAAGGCTCTCGCCTTCAATCCTCAGGGAATTCATGACATATACCGTCGTCGGACTTCCAGGGAGTGCCAAGGCCCTCGATCGCAGGGCGGATGCAATCACCCGGCACATCCAAGCGGTGAGCCGCGCAAAGCTTGCCATGGCGCAGAGGATTGTCGGCGACCTGCAAAACAAGTTTACAGAACGTTGGCCGCGTGAGGGCCGAATATGTTTCATCATCGCGGGAGACATCGTTTACGATATGGCTCACGATGTCCCACGCCCGGAACAGAGCGTTGGTGAAATGGTCAATGGCTCCGACATCGATCTTGTCGTGGTATCGGATGACGGCGTATCGAAGGAGTTTCTCAAGGAGCTCGACGATGCGATTTACAGGGAAAAATATTACACTCTTATGGCGCCGAGCGTCAGGGAAGAGATCGACTACGTGGTGAAGAACATGGAACGGGTCAGGGAACAGTTGCTCTTTGACACGTTCAAGAGAATGGTTGCATGCAAGATACTCCAGGAGGGCATGCTGCTTTCAGGCAGTCAGCCCCTTTTTGATGAGATAAAAGGCATGCTGGTTTCCCGGGGAGTCACGGAAAAGCTGGAGGAAATGGAAGCCAAAGCAGGGATGTGCAGACGGAACTCGGAAAAATATCTTTTAAATACCGATCCATCCCGCATTTCAAGGGATGACTTGAATCTCTTTTACACCACCGAGGAGTCAGAGGAATTCGAATGAACTTTAGCAGGCCCTTAACTCCCTCTCCAAGACCACACTCGGGACCAGCTGACAGAAGAGCAGCAAGAGAAGATGCCGTTGGAGGAAGGATGATTCTTAAACACATGAGCCGTGCAAGCAGTCATGTAGGAGCGGCTTTCAGCCGCCAAATAGGTTAACAAGCGGGGTACCGGACACTATCCCCGCCAAACAGGTTCCTCCAGCCCGGCGCACTCAACGCAGCAGTTTCACCTAGCAGATTGAGAGAACACCCTCCGCGGCCAATTTGACCTCGGTTGCTAAGTGCTAAGGGAATTGGGTTTATGGCTGAGATTTTCCCAGTCTATCAGCCGCGCAGTCCTCATAATTCAGCGTACTACCAGTGCATAGAAGACGACTTTGAGTCCTTTGAGCAAGTTTATGAAGATCGGTTTGAGCGGCAGTATAGCTTTTTCCGCCCATATGTGAGACAGGTCATCTATCGGTATCTCGACTGTGGCGATCTGCACAACCCTACTGGGCCTTGACCCATTGCGGCCCGCAGCCCGACTTTCACCGGCGAGAAAGTTTCATCATCGCTTTATGAGGCAGCCTCTTTCTGTCTCTCACCCCCTCCAACTCCATCTTCTTGACATGGGAGACTGTTTGGGATATAGTTAGTCAAACTAATTATTAGAAGGTGAAAGCATGTTATCTAGGCCATCCGAGTGTGCCCGCGCAGTCCTGGACGTGGCGCCACTCATTATGCGCACCCTGGTTGGTGAAATCCGACGGCGCCGTGACATGGAGCTTTCGGTGCCCCAGCTCCGCAGCTTGGCTTTCCTCCGTGATCACGAGGGAGCATGCCTGTCCGACGTAGCGGAGCACCTCGGGCTCACGCTGCCGTCCATGTCCAAGATGATAGACGGGCTTGTGGCGCGCGCCTTCGTCTTGCGCCACACCCACCCCACTGATCGGCGCCGCGTGACCCTCGCGCTCACCGAAGGGGGAAGGGGAGCGCTGCACGTAGCCCATGAGGCCGCGCAGGCATTTCTGGCTACGCGGCTGGCTGCGCTCAGGGAGCCGGAGTTGACCGCCATCGAGGAGGCGATGGGAATCCTGAAGCCGCTGTTTGATGGCGGGCGCGAAACGCATGAGCAAGCATCGAGGTAGAGAGATGCCCATCTTGAAGAGACATTTACTGCCCCGTCGCTTTGGCGACACGGGCTGCCATGGACGCCGTTTGGTTGACTAGAGCAAAATGGGTGGTGGGCTATGAACCGCTTCACGAAGCAAACCGTTCTCAGCTGGGTTAGGAGCCGTTTCACGAGAAAGACAATTTTTGGAGTAGTGGTTTTGGCAGTTGTCGCTTCCGCTGCCTTCTTCTACCAGTTCCGAGGCAATCGGCCTGCTACCTCCTTTCGCACTGCTCAGGCGAAGCGGGGTGATCTGGTGGCGACCATCAGTGCCACGGGTACGGTGGAGCCAGAGGAGGTGGTGGATGTAGGGGCCCAGGTGGCCGGACAGATCATGGCATTTGGCAAGGATAAGAACGGTAAGACCATCGACTATGGTTCGGTTGTCGAGGATGGCACGGTGCTCGCCCAGATTGATGACACGTTGTATGCCGCGGATGTAGCCCTGGTAAGGGCCCAGCTGCAACAGGCTAAGGCAGGAGTGCAGAGAGCCGAGGCGGATCTGGGTCAGCTTCGGGCCAAACTCGTTCAGGCGGAGCAGGACTGGAATCGGGCCCGCGAGCTGGGTCCTTCTGACGCCCTGTCGCAAAGCGAATACGATGCCTCCCGGGCAACGTATGAGGTTGCCAAGGCGAACCTGGAGGTCGGCAAGGTCGCCATCGTTCAGGCGAAGGAAGCGGTCTCCCAAGCTGAAGCCGCGTTGAGGCGGGCGGAGCGAAACCTCGCCTACTCTACCATCAAGTCACCGGTCAAGGGCGTCATCATCGACCGCCGGGTGAATATCGGTCAGACGGTTGTTGCCAGTCTCAACGCCCCGAGCCTCTTTCTGATAGCCAAGGACCTCAAGCGCTTACAAGTTTGGGTCTCGGTGAATGAGGCGGACATCGGCAACATCCGGCCAGGCCAGGCGGTCACCTTCACCGTCGACGCCTATCCGGGCCAGGTATTCAAGGGGGAAGTGGGGAAAGTCCGCCTGAACGCCACAATGACCCAAAACGTGGTCACCTACACGGTAGAGATCATCACCGATAACAGCGACGGCCGGCTGCTGCCGTACCTTACAGCCAATGTGAAGTTCCTGGTGAGCGAACGCCGCAACGTCCTGCTCGTTCCGAATGCAGCGTTGCGCTGGATCCCGCAGCCTGACCAGGTGGCCCCAGACAAGCGCGGAAGCTCGACCGCCAGTGCCGAGCCGAAGCCCCGTGTAGGGTCCGCTCCAGACGCAGGGGCAGAGGGGCAAACTGGCGGGGTTGTCTGGGTCCCGACAGGGGCACTCGTAAGGGAAGTTCCGGTGCGTATTGGTCTGAGTGACGGCGCCCTCACCGAGGTTCAGAGCAATGAAGTCCAGGACGGCGTCTCGGTAGTCGTGGGCGAACAGCAAAAAGAGGCAAAAAGCCCTGCCTCGACCAACCCCTTTACGCCGCAATTCTTCCGGGGAAGTGGCCAGGGACAGCGACAGTAACCGCCGGAGCTCAGCGAGCGAGCCGAGCCCGGTCGGGATAAGGAGAGAGGCCGTGGAACTCATTGAACTTCGGGATATTCATAGGACCTATCATGTGGGTGAGATCGACGTGCCGGTGCTGAAGGGTGTCTCCTTGACCGTGCGTCAGGGAGAATTCGTGGCCCTCATGGGCGCCTCGGGCTCCGGCAAGACTACCCTCATGAATATCCTGGGATGCCTGGACCGACCCACCTCTGGGGAGTACTGGCTGGAGGGGCAGAATGTGGTGCAGTTGCCCCCGGACGACTGGGCCCTGCTCCGAAATCGGAAGATCGGCTTCGTGTTCCAGACGTTCAACTTGCTCCCTCGCACGAGCGCCCTGGAAAACGTGATGATGCCCCTCTTGTACACAACGGACTCCGTATCGGACGGGTATCCGCGCCAGCGGGCCGGAGAACTCCTCGGACGCGTCGGGCTGGGAGACCGACTGGACCACGAGCCCTCACAACTCTCGGGCGGCCAGCAGCAGCGGGTTGCCATCGCCCGGAGTCTCATCAACCGTCCCTCTCTGCTCTTGGCCGACGAACCCACCGGCAATCTCGACTCCCGGACCAGTGAGGAAGTGCTCCGCGTATTTCAGCGGCTGAACGAGGAAGGTGTGACCGTCGTCATCGTAACCCATGACGAAGAGGTTGCCCGCCGCGCCAAACGAATCGTCAGGATCCGTGACGGTGTGATCGAAGGGGAAGAATCTCTTTTGTCTGACGCCTCCGGGGTGAGGGATGGGGTGCTGCTTCCAGAGGGCCAAGGGAAGAAGAAGGGGAACCCGGCGAGAGGAGTGGTGCGCCTGGAGAAGATGCTCCGCACTGCCTTGAACGGCCTGCGGCGTAATGTCTTGCGGGCCGCCCTCACTGCCCTCGGGATTATCATCGGCGTCGCCGCAGTGATCGCGATGATGGAGATCGGTCGCGGCTCCTCGAGCGCCATCCAACGGACCATCGCGAGCATGGGTGCGAACAACCTGCTCGTCTTGCCCGGTACCGCCTCGAGTGCCGGGGTAAGCTTCGGATCCGGAAGCGTCATGACCCTCACGCCCCAGGACGCCGAGGCGATCGCGAGCGAGTGCCCAGCGGTGCGAGCGACCGCGCCGATTGTGCGGGCCCGCACGCAGGTCATTTACGGGAACCGCAACTGGGTCCCCATGTATATCTATGGCACCACCCCCGCCTACCTCGGTGTTCGGGAGTGGGGCCTCGCGGAAGGGGAACCTTTTTCGGAACGAGACGTCCGCAATGCCAACAAGGTGTGCCTCCTGGGCCAAAGATTGGTTCGGGAGCTCTTCGAGGGGAAATCCCCGTTGGGGAAAGAGGTTCGGGTCCAGAACGTCTCCTTCAAGGTGATCGGGGTCTTGAGCAGCAAGGGGGCCAACATGGTGGGTATGGATCAGGACGATATCCTGCTGGCCCCGTGGACCACGATCAAATACCGCGTAGTCGGCTCGTCGTTGGCGAACGTCAACCAGAGCGCCGTCGCTGCCTCCTCCTCCGGGACCTCGCAGCAGGTGAACACGCTTAGCCAGACCTATCCCACCACGCAGAACAACCTTTATCCCTTGCCGTCGGCAAGTCAGGCAGCCGACACGCCCCTCCCGGTGCGATTCACCAACGTGGACCAAATCCTGACGGCGGCGGGGTCGGCGGGGCAGGTCTCGGCCGCCATCAAGCAGATCACCCAGCTGCTGCGGGAACGGCACCGGATTGCCTCGGGGGAGCCGGATGATTTCAACGTTCGAGACATGACCGAAATGACCAAGGCCCTATCCTCTACCACTACGATGATGTCAAAGCTCCTGTTGGCTGTGGCTTTGATCTCTCTGGTGGTCGGCGGCGTGGGGATCATGAACATCATGCTGGTATCGGTGACGGAGCGGACGCGGGAAATCGGACTCCGTTTGGCGGTCGGGGCGCGAGGCCGAAATATCCTCCAGCAGTTTCTCCTCGAGTCTGTGCTCCTATGCTTTTGCGGCGGGATTGCCGGGATCTTGGTTGGCCGGGGCGTTTCCTATCTGATCCGGATAGTCTTGCGCTGGCCCACGGAGTTGTCCCTGGACGCCATTCTGGCTGCCTTTGCCGTTTCCGTGATGGTGGGGATCATCTTTGGCTACTATCCGGCGTGGAAGGCTTCGCGTCTGGATCCCATCATCGCGCTGCGCTACGAATGAGAGCCTTGGAACGAGGCGCATCGTACGCCAAGGCTGCAGGAGGATGCTCCATGTCACCTCGAGATCGAAACACCTGTCGCAAAGCAATAATGCGGCGGATCGCTCGCATGGGTGCGGTCTGCCTTGTGGTAGCAGGCTGCGCCGTGGGGCCGGACTACCAGCGCCCGCAGACCGAGGTTCCGTCAGCCTGGGAAGGCGTGACTCCGCCCATCCCTTCCGAGACCAGTGTTGCCAACGCGAATCCCGTTGTGCTCGTCGAGTGGTGGAAGGCCTTCGATGACCCCACCCTATCGTCGCTCGTGGAACGGGCCGTTGCCGCCAATCTGGATATCCGTCTGGCCGAGGCTCGCATCCGTCAGGCCAGGGCGGCGCGCGGGGTGGCGGCTGCGGGACTGTGGCCGACGGTAAATGCCTCGGCCACGTACCAGCGGAGTCTCAGCGGCGGCGCCCGCGGGTCCGGCATAACGACGGCGACGGGCACGAGGACCCGCGACCTTGATGCCATCGACCTCTTTCAGGATGGCCTGGACTCCGCCTGGGAGCTGGATATATTCGGCGGGGTGCGCCGGAACATCGAGGGCTCCCAGGCCGACCTCCAGGCTGCCGTCGAGGATCGCCGGGACGTGCTGGTAAGCCTCATCGGTGAGCTGGGTGCCAACTACATCAACCTCCGGGGTTTTCAGCAACAGATCGCCATCGCCCGCAAGAACCTTGAAGCCCAGGAGCACACCGCCGAGATCACCCGCAGACGGCACGACGTCGGCTTCGCCAGCGGCCTGGATGTGGCGAACGCCATGGCTCAGGTAGCCAGCACTCGTTCTCAAATCCCGGTGCTGGAGTCCTCGGCCCGAGCAGCCATCTACAGCCTGAGCATCCTGGTGGGAGGCGAGCCGGCCGCCCTGGTCAAGGAACTCGACACCGAAGGCCCCATTCCTCCCACGCCGCCCGAGGTGCCGGTGGGCCTCCCGTCTGACCTCCTGCGCCGTCGCCCTGACATCCGTCGCGCGGAGGCCCAGGTGCACGCTGCCACTGCGCGGATCGGCGTAGCTACCGCCGATCTGTTCCCCAAGTTTTCCCTTACCGGATCTTTCGGTTACTCCGGCAACACTGCGAGCAGCCTAACCCACTGGGAGAATCGCTTCTGGGCCTTCGGCCCGACCGTGACCTGGTCGATCTTCGATGCTGGCGCGATCCGGTGGAATATCGAGGTTCAGAATGCCCTGCAAGAGCAGACCCTGCTGACCTATCAAAAGACGGTGCTCACCGCCCTGGGGGACGTGGAAACCGCCCTCGTCGCGTACGCCAAGGAACAGGAGCACAGAATGATACTCTCCGAGGCGGTTACCAACAATCGCAAGGCGGTGGACCTGTCACTCAAGCTCTACACCGCCGGACGCACGGATTTCCTCAACGTTCTTAATGCGCAGCGATCTCTCTACCTCTCTGAAGATGCACTGGTCCAGAGCGTCCGCAACGTGAGCGGGAATCTTATTGCCCTCTACAAGGCCCTCGGCGGCGGCTGGGAAGAGACGCCATAAAGCATGGGGGGTTAGCGGGATGAACTTTTTCGAGTTTTCATCGGTCTTTCGTATACGAGAACAATCGACCAACTCCCTGGAGGGAACATGAAGATCGGCATCGTGGGGACGGGCGGAGTAGGCGGATACTATGGCCGATTGCTAGTGCAGGCGGGGCACGATGTGAGATTCATTGCACGTGGCGCGCACCTTCAGGCCATCCGGGAAAGGGGCTTGCAGGTGAAAAGCGTTCATGGCGATTTCCTCGTGTCGCCGGTACGAGCGACTGACAAACCCGCCGGGCTCGGGCCGGTCGATCTGGTGATGGTTGCGACCAAGACCTACCACACCGACGAGGCGGCCCAGTCGAGCCGGCCGATGGTCGGGCCGGATACGGCGGTGATCTCGTTCCAGAACGGCGTGGACGCTGCCGAGCGCATCGGGGCGGCCATGGAGATGACGTGATGGAGCTGCTGTTATCCCTGAGAATAGCCCTGCGTGCCCTCAGAGTGAACAAGTTGCGCTCCTCCCTCACCATGCTTGGCATAATCGTCGGAATCGCCGCCGTCATCGTCATGGTAGCCATCGGTTCCGCTGCCAATCAGCTTCTCGCCGAACAGATCGCCAGCCTGGGCAGCAACATCATCCGGGTGAATCCCGGCAGCACCGTGAGCGGCGGGCTTCGCGCCGGTGCGGGAACCATCCCGTCTCTCACCTTCGACGACGTCAACGCCATCAGAGCCGAATGTCCGTCCGTTGCCCTTGTTGCCCCCATGGTCCGACGTTCGGCCCAGGTGGTTGGTGGCAACATGAACTGGTCCACCATGATCGAAGGGATCACCCCGGAGCTTCTCATGATTCGGGATTGGACCGTCGTCAGCGGCCGCGGTCTCAGCCAGTCCGACGTCGATGGCACCAAGAAGCTCTGCCTGATGGGTCAGACGGTGGCTGAAATGCTCTTCGGCGACGAAGACCCTGTCGGTCACGTGATTCGGGTCAACAGGGTCCCGGTGACGGTGGTGGGGCTCATGGAGAGGAAAGGGCAATCGCCTGGGGGAGCCGATCAAGATGACGTCATCTTCATACCAATCACTACGGTGATACGAAAGATAATCGGTAGCAGTTTCCCCAACTCTGTGGGCGCCATCGTGGTTCAGGCCAAGAGCCAGGAGGTGCTCGCCCAGGCCGAGGAGGAGGTCACCGCTCTCCTTGATCAACGTCACCGCGTCGGTCCCACCAAGGACCGAGACTTCTTCATCCGCAACGTCTCAGAGGCTCTCGCCGTGTCCAAACAGTCCGCGGAAACCATGGCGACACTGCTGGGCACGGTGGCCATCATTTCCCTCATTGTGGGCGGTATCGGGATCATGAACATTATGCTGGTCTCGGTGAGCGAAAGAACGCGAGAGATCGGTATACGCATGGCCATCGGCGCGAAACAGCGAGACATCCTGAGCCAGTTCCTGACTGAAGCGGTGCTGTTGACCCTGCTCGGCGGACTTGTCGGCATACTCCTCGGGATCGTTCTGGCCGCCGGGGTCTCGAGGTTCCTCCAATGGCCCACCCTCATCTCCTCGCAGGCGATCGCCTTGGCCTTCCTCTTTTCCGCTGGTGTCGGCGTTTTCTTCGGTTTCTACCCGGCCACAAAAGCGGCGAGATTGGATCCCATCGAGGCGCTGCGGTATGAGTGAGCAGCGGAGCGCTTGCGGGTCGATTTGTCAATCCGCGGCCTTCCCGATTGGGGATACTTCTTTATCAGAGCACTGGCGACAGTTCCCCCAAATTACCGATCCTTCGAGTGTGACGGCATGGCCTATAAGGGCGTAGGACCGGGGACGACAGCACACTTCCGCCCCCGCCCAAGTCGCTACTAGAGGTACTTGGCCACTTCCGAGTAGCGGATGCGCATCACCTCCTTGAGCAACTCCTTCGGGTCGAACCCAAGAATTTCGCTCAGGAGGGGGATCTTCTCAAATGGGATCTCCGCCTTCCCGGACTCTATGGCCCCAACGAAATTGCCGTAACGAGATTTGAGCATCTTCCCCAGCTCCGCCTGCGTCCACCCGCGTGCCTCCCTCGCCTGCCTGAGCTTCATTCCAAGTCTTGCCCGTGCGTCATTGTTCATGGCGAACACCTTTCTGTTCTCTTGACCCCGAAAAAGAAAACCGGCCAAGTCTTCTCGGCCGGTTTCCGGTTCCACCGAGACCCCCCTGAGGACGATCCTCATGGGGGTCCGACTATCGCGATTGGGGTAACTTTGGTGAACGTATTGAACGAAAACGGCGATTCTGAATTTATTGAACGTCTACAATAATGCTTTGTTCTCGGGGAGGTGCAGGCGTATCGCCCCTTTACAGCTTTTTGAAAAGGCGGGTTCGACTCCCGCCCCAGGCACCAGTAAAATCAACGATCCCCGCCTGGTCCTTGCGTCTGCCACTTTCGCCACTCTGCCAAATCGTGCGCGTGAGACCTTCCAGGTAGGCTTGCTGCCTCGTTGCGGCCTGCTTCAAGTCATACGGCTCACCACGTTGTAGCGATCAAAGACGTTCCGGGTCTTGTAGCCGGAAACCATGACCGCCACCCGCTCGAGGACACCGGCTCGGACCATAATCCTGAAGGCCGTGCGCCGCAGGTCATCGAAGAGCTTCCCAGCTATCCAGGCCTCTCTGCAAGCCTTCTCCCACGACACTCGAAAATCGCCGATAGGCTTCCCCTCGCAGTGGAATACATGGGGACATCCAAGGTGACGTTTTCCCATCTTAAACATGAGAAAATACTTTAGCTCTGAGCCTAAATACATAGCTATTTCGTAATATTTCTTGTCCATCCTTCCTCCAATCTGACAGTCCCCTCTGGACCCTGCCCGGCGTCAATGGCCTAATGAGTCGCCTTCTTCCCCTCGGTCCCAGCAGGATGCTGAGAAACTCTTCTCATGGTCATGGATGACACCGGACAGCTATCGTGGAGGTGGGGGAAATGAGTCTACGGGGAAAGCAAGAAGGGCGAGGCCGAGACACCGTTTCGGCAGATTCGAAAAACGCCTCTACTCAGAGAAGAGGGCGACAGTTTCCTCGGGTCAAGGTGTCCGTACCCGTGACCGTAGTCGCCCGCATGGACGAGATTAAAGGGTCTATCGTTGACCTCAGTCTAAGTGGGGCGTTCATCCTCCTCCCGGAGCTACCGGACACGAGCCGCCCACTGAGATTGATCATCGATCTACCGGGAAGTCATATATTGGTTCTGACCGCCGAGGGTGTGCGGTTTGAGATTTGCCCTGGTGACGACGGTGGCCGTCACCTTTACGGCTTGGCCGTTCGCTTTCTCAGCCTTTCCAGTGAGGATCGCCTGGTCTTCTTTAAGATATTACGGATTTGAACGGTCATCAACTCTTGCTAGACTTCCTGTCCTTTCACATCGTGAACTGCCGGAGAGGGATGGGATTCCGAGCGGCAATACCTCGACCCTTTCAAGTATCCTTCATTCTTGTCGATGTAATATCCAGGAGCGTCAAGCCAGCGAAGTCCACAGTTCGGAATTCCTCTATCTCTCGCAGGCTCTGCAGGTAGGTGGCCAATACGCCGAGCTGGTCCTTGATGATGTGTAGCTTCTTCTGCATCTCCGCCTGCCGGGTCTCCGCCGCGAGGAGGTCGACATAGCCCATGATGACCGTGAGGGGTTGACTGAACAGGTGTGAGATGGTTGCAGCCGTCCTCAGGGCTCCCTGAAAGCGCTGATCCACTGCCACCGGCCACTGATCTCGTCGCTCCCCGCCACTCCGCCTGTCAAGGCCGCATCTCCGGTCCTGCCACGCTCTTCGATCGAGATCGCTCCTCCTTTCCTCGCCGTCTCTTCGATCTTTGCCACTGCGCCGATCCCCCCGCCTTCTCCGGTCACCATGAGGTTTCTTTTCGTTCGCCATGTCGACTCCTGCAAAGGTTTGCGGAAAGCCAGCTCTCGCGTTCGGAGGCCACCGCACTCCTTGTTCCGACTAACGAGAGCCTTCTCCTCTAGGCTCGGGCGAGCCGTCGTCATGAGAAATCCGTGCCACATGACAGGGAAATACATTTTCGTAAGCCTGACAAATGGTTAACGATTCGCACCAGTCGGGGGCTGCAGAGAGGGAAGGGTAATTCTTTCGCACATGTGGGTAGAACGTTATCCCTCCGGGGGCAACTCGTAGGGTCGGGAGCTGGAAGGACCGACGGGATACTCACGGGTAAATCCCCGGTTCTGTCGGAGGTTTACCCATAAGCAGTATCCGCCTCGGAAAACCGGTGATCCTTTCCCTTGATCTCCTTCAGGAAACCCCCTATAGTTGTCGGCGCACGATTCCCCCCCGGGAGACCGTACATGAGCCGGCAGTCGTTCGCACTGGGTCGGTGCAGTTTCAGCCACCCATGCTGCCAGCTCTGACAGGACGAAGACGCGAGCCTGCTTCTCTTTCGGTTTCGGAACTGGTTCAAGGGATTATTCATCAGGCAAGTGAAGGAACGACGCGATGCTTCAATTCTCCTCCGGACGGCTGAGACTAGGTAGAATCGGCTTCCTCAATGTCTTGCCCATCTATTATCCCTTGGAGTCAGGCATTATCAGCCATCCCTTTGTCATTGTCTCCGGCAGCCCCGCGTGTCTGAACGAACTGATGGCCGCCGGCCGCCTGGACCTCAGCGTGGTCTCATCCATTGAGTACGCCCGCCACCCGGAGCGCTACTACATTCTGCCGGATCTCTCCATCAGCTGTTGCGGCGCCGTGAAGAGCGTTCTGCTCCTCAGTCGGGTGCCTGTGGACAGGTTGAACGGAAAGACCATTCTCGTGACCAGGGAGTCCCATACTTCAGTCGCTCTGCTCAAGATACTTTTCTCCGAGCATCTCGGGGTCGAGGCAGACCTCGCGGCGGGATGTCTTGGAGAGGCCGCGGCGGACGGCGACATCCCCGTGGCCTTTCTGGCCATAGGAGACGAGGCGTTGCGGCTCGGCGCTGGTGATCTCTATCCCTACCGGTTGGATCTAGGAGAGGTTTGGCACTCCTGGACCGGGCTTCCCTTCGTCTTTGCCCTGTGGGTCATTCAGAGAGAGTCCGCAGAAAGATTGAACGGATCCCTGCGGACCGCGGTGGAGGTTCTTGCTGCTGCCAAGCATTGGGGAAGGACCCACATGGATCATGTCTGCGCCGTTGCCGACCAAAGAGGAATTATCGGCAGCGATGAGCTGCAGGTCTACTATAGATGCCTTGGATATGACCTCCGCCAGAGAGAGCAGGAGGGGCTGAACCTGTTCTATCGCCTCCTTCGGGATGCGGGGGAAATCGCAAAGGTCCCGAGGTTGGAGGTTCCCGCCCCCCTTGCTCGTGTGGCATGATTCCGCGAGTCCCGCCCCTCGGAGAGGACTTGAGGGGCAGTTCCAGCTGCTGAGCCCCTCGCTCTCTCACCCGCCCGGCTAGACCAATCGGATTCCTTTCCTGCAGGTGACTTCTCGTGCAAATGACGCCTCTTCCTTGCCTGTGGAATTTTCTTTCCCTAATCTGTGGACCTAATTACCTCACTCCTGGAGCCACGCCCCGTCCGTTGCCGGCTAACAAGTTGAAATCTTATGATTTTTTCATACAGCTTACCCTGGCACATTTCTTGTTTGGGAGCTTAGCGCAACGGCCATGGGTGTAAACAACGGGAGAGTGACGAAAGGGAGCGAGTTCAAGCAATGCAACATACTTGTGCGCAATGCAGTAGATCACTGACTGACGATGATGTGGTGCCCCCCATCAAGGATGGACAACTCTATTTTTTCTGCAGCTTCTACTGCCGCAATCAATGGGCAATTCGCCGCTTCTGGTCCCGCAGGGAGCAGCGCAATCACTCCATTGCTCGCACGGGCTGATTCGAGAAAATGAAGAGACGGATGCAGCACTTCTTTCACCCGCTCCATCTCTGGTGCCTCTGTGGCGGCCACGGTGCCCTGTATTTCAGGCTCTACGAAAGATGGATCTGGCAGCCCTTCGTGAGACGTCTCCTCACGGAGAAACCAAGAGGCCCGAGAAGCGGGATGGCGACAATGTCGCAAGTCTCTACTCTCTTGAAAAGCTGGAGTGCCCCTCCCGATGCAAAGACATTCCCCTGAACTCGCGCTCCGAGCCCAAGGCTGCTGACAAGGCTCGAGGCTTTGTTCCCCACCGGTTACGAAGAGACCGAACTAATCGCGGCCGGGTTTCGTGAAAGGGGGAGTCACCTTGGCGGGGCGCACATATTGTGTCCCGCCCCGGTTGTGCGGCACCGGGGCGGGATTTTCATGTTGCGGCTTGTCCGCCTCCCTCGCCGAACCTTGCGGACGGCCGAGCGGGACGCCCCGTGTATCATTCCTGCGACGGCGTGAGACCGGGTGATCTACCCGGCAGGTCTGCATAGTCGCACCCGGATGGACGGAATCTACCTCGGCTCTCGCCAGCATCCCAGAAGTGTCGTCGCTGTGAGGACAAGTACTGCCCCCAGCGCTGCCAACTGAATTACCTTTACCCACATCGCCCTCCCCTCCTGTTCACAATGAGAACAACCTTGGGCCCTCCTTGCGGCTCACCGGGCAACCTCTCCACCAAGCAGCCCTTTCGCGCCATCAGGCGCTCTCTTGCCTTCTCTCGCCCGGTGGTCCCTACATCAACAACCCTTCCATGTCCCGGAGGATGTGAACCCCGATCTTCCTCGTGCGGTATGCTCCCCCAACAAGCAGCCGGTGTGCCACGGGGGTTCCTTCGGTAGAGAGAGGTAGGCGGATCAAGTGGTTGCGGATATACCTCGATCTCGGCGCGGGGCAGCGAAAGAGCCAAATCTGATCAAAGGGCCAAGGCGATCCGGCGAAAATCCCGATCATTCCATTCGGTCCTTCCCTCTTCCCATCTCCGAGAGAAAGAGCTACCCTGAAGGGGGAGATTTGATCATGACGAATCAAGAAGAAAGACGGAGTCATCCCAGGGTGCTTGTAGACTGGCCTGTTGTCATCATGACCAAACGGGGGGCCACTGTGGGGAACGCAATGAATATCAGCGCCAGGGGCGCCCTCATCCGAAGCGAACAGCCCCTTCGTCCTAAAGACAGATCGAGGCTTTTCCTGGTTCCGCCCGATCGTCTTGCCTTCAGGGTTTCCTTCGAGGTCGCGTGGCTGGCGACAGGAGGACCCGCTGAAAAGGCTTCCGATTACTCCATGGGAGTTCGTTTCATCAGGATGCCGAGGGGGGACGGCGAATTTGTCCTCAACCTCGTTCGGCACCAGCTGAGGCTCCACCGAATGCGCCATCGCTAGCAGCGACGGAGCTGATCCAGGGGCTCGACCGGGACCAGTGTCTAAGCCGCTCACTGGAGCAACTCCAGTCTGATGGCATGGCCCC
>Ga0209253_10002638_pt1 | contig 15883 bp, 17 predicted proteins | sample FrelakmetBRP12BR_FD_187145 | JGI IMG/M metagenome (GOLD analysis project Ga0209253, IMG submission 187145) | Freshwater lake sediment microbial communities from the University of Notre Dame, USA, for methane emissions studies - BRP12 BR (SPAdes)... | ecosystem: Environmental > Aquatic >...
CTTGTCAACGATATCAATTGTTAATGCAGTTGGCGAGGTCAACGTTTCCACTTCAAAAACAACGTATTTTGCCGGTGAGCCAGTCATGATATATTTTCAAGCTGGTTATGGAACTGGTGTGTACGGTACAGCAGAGATTATTATTAGCGGTCCAGCTGGAACATATTCTGCTGGGACCGTAAGTATCGAAACTGGCATGATGTACACCTACACTCTTTCGGGTTCAGCAGTCTCAATTCCAGGATACTACACTGTGAAGGTTGTGGTTGGACTTGCTTACGATGTCTGGGAAGGTTATGCTTCATTTAGTGTTGTGCCCGGCGTTCCAGATCTAGTTGTTATGGACATAAGATTCGACAAGAGCCAGCCGTTCCAAGAAGGCACATTGATACAGCTTGGAGCCAGTGTAGGCAATCAAGGTGGGAGTGCAAATAATTTTGCGGTTGAAGTCTACTTGGACGGGACGTTGTACGAGTCAGGAACTATTTCACTTGGAGCAGGTGAAGCAACAGTAATGTCAACCGAGACTGCTTGGCAGGCAATTGAAGGGACTCATACAGTCGAATGGGTACTAGATGCAAGCAACGTTATTTCTGAATCCAATGAAGGCAATAACAGAATGAGCAGGAGTTTCAATGTGGGTCCACGTTTGATAACCATGACTGCCACCCTCACAACAACCTCGACACGCACGAAAACCGAAAGATATACCGCGACTACCAGCGTTACAGCTTACAAGGGAACAATACAACCTGAAACAGTTACAATTACCACAACTTTCACGTCTCAAGCTGTCACCATAAAGACCACGCTCGTTGGATTGTATTATGCAACCTCGTATTCCCCAACGGTCACAGTCACCGTCACAAAGCAGCAGGGTACGGGTGAGATTACTTCTCTTACGGCACTAGCATATCTTACGATCTTGAGTGGAATCGTGATCGTTCCACTTGAGTGGAGAACTCGAAAACCTAGGAGATAATCGATGAAACTGACAGGCGGGAGTTATCATACATGAAAAAAATGTTCGGGAAAGTCAGAAATCGAAGGTCACTGGTCACATGTCTAATTTTGGTGGTTTGTGTCATCTCGAGTATCCTAAGCGCAGGTCAAATGATCGCTCAGGCATCAACGGTTACGAGCACAAAGACTCGTGTCACCACTGAATACTTTACGGTCACAACCAGCTATACGCAATGGATAACGAGAACCTCCACAACCACTGTAACATCTCCAACAACTATGATGACAACACAGACCACGCAGGTTCCACCATCGAATCCTACTGTCACAGAGGTGCTGGATCAAAGATCAACCTCTACACTTGTGCTTCCAACAACAGTCACCGTGGAGAAAGAGGCAGAATTGATTTCTGGGTTGAAGCCCGAGATCATTGCAGTCATAGCGTTGATTGCCGTGGTGGCGATCGGTGCATTAGTTATTCTTCGTAGAAGAGGCAGACCCTCTGCGTCTGAGAGAGTAGAATATCCGGAAGAAAGAAGACCTCCGTCAACATTACCTGAAGAAGTATAGGAAGGCTGTTGTGAATGGTTGAGGAACTTTGCCGGTGTGGCAAGAAACTCAAATGGACGAAAGAATACAATCGATTCTACTGCTATGAATGCCAGAAATATCCAGTAGCATGCCCAGTATGTCGACGCGACCTCTTCTGGGTTCCAGAATACAACCGCTACTATTGTAACCAATGCGCAAGCTACAAAGAGCCAACTCCACAAACCCAATCCAGTTCCACTAGGATGGAGAAACACAGTATAGGAGAAATCGAATCTGCATTCAGAGAGCTCAAGACGAGCTACAAGAATGGCTCAATGGAGAAAACAAGATACAGAGATATTCTTGAGAAAATGAGGTTCAGAGATAACGTAGGCCGATACTGGACGATCGGAGCCTCGACAAGCAAATGGTATCATTCAACCGATGGATCTCAGTGGGTTGAAGGAGTGCCCACCCAAGATCTCGAAGGACAAATATACGAAACTGGGACTACAAAGAAAACTAGGTATTGTGCAAAATGTGGAACCGCCCTCCAAGAAGATGATATGTACTGTGTGTCATGTGGAGCAATGAGTAGGAAGAGCTAGAACAATATCATCTTGTCAAGCATGTTGAAACGCTCAAGGATGTCTCACGATATGTGAGAAGTCCGACACGCCGATGCAAAAGTGGAAGACATCTAACACATTTCGAATTCTTTTTTAGCCGGAATCACATTCCAACCTATCGTGTGGCATAGATGCCTGTCGAAATAAACGAGGAGGACCTACCTTTCTTCGCAGAAGTAACTGCGGGTGGAAGAATTACAATACCGGAAGAAATTCGTAAGATATTCGATATCAAAGATGGAGATTCGGTCCTCTGCAAGATTAGACTCGTCAAGAAGAAGACGACTTGACACACAAGCCGTTCGATTTTGGTTACGAAATACAAATGGAAATGTCGAATGGAGGCTGTTTTTGCCTTATAATGTTTGTTTATACCGATTTCTTAAGTTTGCGCGCCTGAATTCAAATGAAAAGCCTCATAATTCTTGATTTTGACTATTTTCTTGTCTATTATGTAAATACAATCTGGTATTCGCGTTTTCGATCAGATGATGATTTTGCATTGTTCATGACAGCTCACGGCTGGCCTGATCTTGACTCTGTCTTGCCCCAACCCTGCTAATGACCATGTGAATCCCCTAGTGACACATTCCTTGAGAAATGCTAAATATCTACAATTTCGGTGAAACTAGACTTTATATGTCGTTTTGTGCCGTCCTTTCCCATTGCTAGATGGTGAAAGCATCGTGGAGGTCAGTGAATTGGCAATTTCGGAAAGGGAACAGCAGCCACTGAAGCTTCAGCCGAAGACGGCTGCGATACCAGAGGTCAAGATTACCGGGATGCCGAGATCTTATGCTACGTCGATTTCGCTTTACGAGGAAGCAAAGAAAATCCTTCCTGCAGGAGCTTCCTCCAACGTTCGTGTTCACATGCATGACCCGTTCCCGATCCTTTTCGAGGAAGGTGAAGGTTCGAAGGTTTGGGATGTTGATGGAAATGAGTACGTAGACTACTTGATGGCCTATGGCACGTTGATCCTTGGACATTGTCACTACAGAATCGTAGACGCAATCAAGAAACAGCTTGGGAAGGGGACGATGTTTGGAACGACGACTCAACTGGAGATTGAGGCCGCAAGAAAGGTCCAAGAGATGGTTCCAAACGCGGAGATGGTGAGTTTCTCCAACACTGGAACGGAGGCTACGATGGAAGCGATCAGGATCGCTAGGGCGGCGACAGGAAGAGACAAAATTGTGAAGTTTGAGGGCCACTACCACGGACACCATGACACCGTTCTCTTCAGCGTTGAGTCGCCTTCGGCAGTCGCTGGCCTTGAGAATGCTCCACAGAAACTGGCCTTCTATCCGGGAATACCAGAGGAAGTTATGCGGACGGTCTTAGTGGCGCCTTGGAACAGCATCGCGGCGCTGGAAAGGCTTCTCAAGAAGCATGCTAACGACGTGGCTGCGGTCATAACCGAACCTGTAATTGCCAGCGCGGGGGTAATTCCTCCCGAAGGCGAGTATCTCAAGCATCTGAGAGAACTCACTCAAAAGTACGACGTCCTTCTGATATTCGACGAGGTACTTACAGGATTTCGAATCGCCAAGGGTGGAGCACAAGAATATTTCAATGTGAAACCAGACCTAGCGTGCTTTGCAAAGGCTCTAGGTGGCGGCGTGCCCATAGCGGCCGTCACCGGAAGAAAAGATGTTATGGAAATGATTGGTCCTGGAAAGATTGGATATGGGGGAACCTACAACGCTAATCCTGTTGCCCTTGCGGCTTGTATGGCCACCCTTGAGGAACTATCTGCGAATGACGGAGCAGCATTCAAACACATGGCACTTCTCGGAAACAAGTTGAGGGACGGCCTTCAACAAACCCTTGACAAGACTGGACATGACGGAGTAGTACAGGGAGTGGGGCCTTTGCTGCAACTATACTTCACAAGACTGAAACGCGTGACGACCTATAGACAGAGCGCTCAGAGTAATTTCGAGAAATTCAAGGACTTCAGGGATGGAATGGTTCAGAGAGGTATTTACTTCCATCCTGATGGCACAGAAAGACTAGCGCTCTCGACAACACACACGGATGAAGACGTAGAGAAGACTCTAGCGACGGCTGAGGCGGTACTTAGAATACTACCTAAACGGGTACCCCGCTCTTTCAGCTTCTTCTAACAGTTGATACCTGCTGGTTCAGTTCGAGAATGTAAGTGCCGTTGGAGCGGAGCGCGGCCGACACCGAAGATGCGCAGCAACTTGGATGAAACACGTGCAACCCGCACAAAGAATGAGGGTTTACTGTGACGTTTTTTTACCGGAAACTCTCCATCATCTCTGCAGTTCTGCTCGCGAAGAATGAGATAGAACAAAAAGGACTCCGGCGCGATTGTTGGAGAGACATTCAAGATCGCGTGTTCCGCGTTTTGGCTGAGCAACGCACTCAATAAAGCTTTTTTTAGCATCTTGTTACGATTACGTAGCTGGAAGTGTTAGTGTGTCAAACAGACGGGAATTCATCAAAGTCGGAGTATCGGCCGCAGTAGGAGCAGCTGTAGGTGCAGCTGCAGGAAACTCCTATGCATCGTCCACATTTGCATCTGAACGCCAGACGCTCCAATCCCAGATAGACGAACTGAACAGAAAGCTTGGGCAAACACAATTGAGTGGTACAGTCAAGGTGTACAACTGGAGCGAGTACATAGCAGAGGGACTGCTTACCACCTTTGAGGACGAGTATGGCGTAAAGGTTGTCTACGACACATTCGAAACCATGGACGAAGCCCGGGCGAAGATCTCAACAGGCAGGAGCGGATACGATGTGGTCATCCTGTCAGATTACGTTGTACCAGACGCAATTGATGGAGGTATGCTCGAGCCGCTGGATCATGACAAGATCCCGAACTCCAGACATGTTGATGACAAGTTCAAAACTCTCGACTATGACCCTGGCAACAAGTACAGTTTGCCCTACGTGTGGGGAACTACGGGCCTTGGTGTCAATTCTAGAGAAGTGAGCGAAACGGTGGATGGTTGGGCTCAGGTCTTCGACGTTGACTTCTTGAAGAAATACTCGAAGAGAGTCACCATGTTGTCTGAGGCACGAGACCTGATCGGCGCCGCAATGAAGTATCTTGGCTATTCCCTGAATTCGGTGAATGACAATGAGTTACAAGAAGCGAAAGATCTGTTGCTCATGCAGAAAGGATACTTGGCCAAGTACGCAGATGCAACAGACTACATAGGAGGATTGGCAAGCTCACAATTCCTGGTTTCACATGCCTACAGCGGAGATGTCTACGTTGCCGCAGATGAAAACGCAGACATCACTTACGTGATTCCAAATGAAGGAAGCACACTGTGGATTGACAATATGACAATTGCCAAAGGTGCTCCAAACAAGGCGGCTGGAGAAGCTTTCATAAACTATATTCTGACTCCCGAAGTGACTGCACTGATCACGAATTTTAGGAACTACGCGAATGGAAACAAGGATGCCATAGAGCTCGTCTTGCCGGCAATAAGAGATGATCCGGGCATCTATCCGTCTCCCGAGGTTATGGAAAAACTAGAGGCCATGCGAGCTTTCACCGCAGACGAGAAAGCCAAGTGGGACGAGGTCTACACCGAGGTTATCTCTGGCTAGCCACGTGACATCATAATGCCAGCAGATGTTGAAGTAAATGATCTATGCGTCAGCTATGGAGAAACAGCTGCCGCAGATCATGTGTCATTTGCTGTGGATCAAGGAGAGTTTTTTTCACTTCTTGGCCCCAGCGGATGCGGAAAGTCAACAGTGCTACGCTCGATAGCTGGGTTTGTTGAACCAACAAGTGGAACGATAAAGCTGCGGGGTCAAGTAGTCAATGACCTGCCCCCTTTCAAACGCAACGTGGGCATGGTATTTCAGCATCTTGCTCTCTTTCCACACATGAACGTGCAAGACAACCTCGCCTTCGGACTCAAGATGAAGAAGACTCCAAAAGAAGAGGTGGGGCCCAAGATCGATAACGTTCTCTCCATCATTGGACTGTCAGGCTTTCAGAAACGCAAGGTAAGTCAACTAAGTGGTGGCCAAATGCAGAGAGTCGCCCTAGCAAGAGCGCTGGTTACGGACCCAGCAGTCCTTCTTCTTGATGAGCCTCTGGGCGCTCTTGACCTAAAGTTAAGGCTGCAGCTTCAAGTCGAACTGAAGAAGATTCAGAAACGTGTAGGAACCACGTTCATCTTCGTCACGCATGATCAGGGAGAAGCACTTACGATGTCCGACAGAATCGCTGTCATGCACGCCGGAAGGATTGTCCAGATTGGAGGAGCTGCGGAAATCTACATGAAACCCCACAACAAGTTTGTGGCCGACTTCATTGGAGAAACCAATCTTGTGGAAGGCTTGTGTACCTCGCCTGGCCTCGTCGATTGCAAGACAATGCAGATTCGTGCAGAATGCGAGAAAGATTTTGTGGGCAGATATGTTCTGGTTTCTGTGAGGCCTGAGAGAATTCTTGTTGGCAAGGACCTGAAAGGTTTGGCTGAGAACGTTTTTGACGGAGAGATTCATGAAGCTTTGTTCAAAGGTTCCTCGATGGCATATCGCGTAGAGATTACCGGCGGTCCACTCATTAACGTCCAAGTCCAGAACCTAGACGATCTCCGGTTCAATGCTGGAGATCGAGTCCAGGTGGGTTGGCGAACGGAGAATAGCATTGTCGTAGCTGCCTAGTCAGCGGCGTCACTTGGACGCAAAGTGTTGCCACATGAACGCGAAAACCAGCGATATTAGTAGAGCAACTGTAGCAAGCGCGTTCAGCTCAGGAGTGACTCCACCTCTCCTAGCAAGATTGTAGATGGTAGTCGGCAACATCTCGACTCCTGGTCCCCTGGTGAAAGCTGTTTTCACAAAATCATCATATGAAAGAGTGAAGGCTAGCAGACTCCCCGCAATTACTCCAGGAGCTATCAGCGGTAACGTCACCCGAAAGAAAGTATGAAGTTCACTGGCCCCCAAGCTCTGCGCAGCTTCCTCGTACGATCGATCGAATCCGGCGAGTCTTGACCTTATCACGATTGCTGCAAAGGGTATTGTAAATGTCAAATGACCTAGAACCACTGTGAGGAGACCAAGCGGTATGCCGACCCAATTGTAGAGCAAGAGAATAGACAACGCCTCGGTTATCTCTGGTATTATTATTGGAACATACAGGTAACCGTCGAATGCCGATTTCCCTCTGAACTTGTAGCGACTCATTGCTATTGCCGTAGCTGTTCCCAGCAGAGCAGAAAGAACTGTGACCACAACTGCTACAAAGACGCTGTTGTAGAATGCGGTCCAAATACCTGACGCCCCAAACAACTCGGAATACCACTTCATCGTGAATCCATGCCACTCCGCTGTGAGCTTTGAGTCATTGAAAGAAAAGAGGACCATGACAATTATTGGAATGAAAAGAAACGCAAAGATCAGGAAAGAATAGATCAAGAAGAATTTGTCGGCAATTCTCTTCATATTGTCATCCCCTCGCCCCCAGCGCGCTTCACATAGAGCATAACAAGTGCAAGTACGAGTGCAACAACAATTACTGATACACTGGAGCCGAATGCCCAACTTCCAACCGACGATTGAAACTGATTCCAGATAAGTTGCCCAACTAGGAACACGCCGGTTCCTCCAAGAAGTTGCGGAACTACGAACTCACCGACAGCTGGAACGAATACTAGTATAGATCCTGCAATTATCCCCGGCATGGTAAGTGGTAGCGTTACTCTAAGGAAGCTGCTCAGCCTGTTCGCTCCGAGGCTTTGAGCTGCCTCGACGAGTGATAGATCCATTTTTTCTGTTGAAGCATAAAGAGGCAGTATCATGTACGGAAGATAGTTGTAAACCATCCCCAGCATTACCGAGAATTCGTTGTACAGAAGGTCCAGGGGAGTGGAAATCAGACCTAAATTGATGAGTACTGTATTTATAACTCCTCCCCTTGTGAGAAGGCTCATCATTGCGTAGGTCCTTATCAGAAAACTGCTCCAAAAAGGAACTATTAGGAGTAACACCGCCAAGCTCTTCCATTTTCCAGCCTTAACCCCGATCCAGTAGGCAACGGGGTATCCCATAACAAGACACAAAACGGTCGTTACAGTTGCGATCCAAAGCGATTTCGCAATGATGGTAAGTGGAGTAGTACTCAATGCCTTGGCATAGTAATTGAGATTGAATGTAACTGCGATCAAGCGATTGAAGTTGTCTACTTCGCCCAGACTATAGGCAACCGTTATCACAAAGGGGAAAACGAAGAAAGCCATCAAGAACAAGAAGATGGGAGAAAGGAGAAGCACTACCTTAAGACGGGTATTCTGTCTGATCTTACCCAAAGAGCTTCTCATTAGCTGAAAGCGACTCCTGACGACAAGGCTGAAACTGTCAATAAAGGCGCTTCGCTCGTGGTTACACCTCATCTAGAATAGGGGCTTATGTTCCTGATATTTCTCGTAGACTCGGATACCGCGGTCTCGAAGATTCAACTCTCGAAAGTATGGCAACGGATCTAGGCAAAGTTCGGGTGGAAGTACCCCCCTCTTCTTTATCTTTCCACTGGCTATCCATTGTGCCACTATCGACGGCGGAACGCCAGTGTCAACTGTTCCGCCTCCAACATTCCATCGCTTGTGGGGAAAAGTGACAGCATCGTATCGTAGGACCACATCTGCGTTGTCTTTCTTTCCTTCAACCTCAACTCGCTGTATGTCAACTTCCAGCACAGTCTCTTTCGGAAGAGATTCAATCAGTGTTGAAACTACTGCGAATGGAGAAATCTGAATCCCTCCCGAGACAATTTCTTTCTTCTCAGCTAGACCCAGCTTCACAATCGTAGATACGGCAGAAGTGAAGTCAGGTTCGTATGCGACGACAAAATCCATGTCTTTAACACCCTTGCCAAGATTCTTCGGCAATGTGGCAAGCTCGGAATGAATCGTAATGAACCCCTCGACTTCGCCAACCGGTTCGGGGAGAGTGAACTTTTCCTTGAGGGATAGAGCGGGCACCACTGTGATTTTGCCATCTTTCAAAATGGGAGCTGGCTTTGTGAACTCATCAAGAACCGTGCGAAGCGAGTAGGGCATCTGCAGTCTTTCTGTTTTCTTACTAAGAACAGCGTATCCACTTCTCAGTCTAACCCTATCAATATGCTCAAGATTCTCAGCTGCATAGGCTGCCATGACGTTCATCGTGCCTGGAGTGCTCCCCGCTCCCAGAACACATGTCAACCCTGCTGTTTGCGCCTCATGATCAAGTTCTAGCTGCCTAAGAGTCATGTGATAAAGCCCACCGAGATCGACGTATGATACCCCAGTCTCAATAGCAGCTTTCATCACATCTAGGTTGTATTCGTACCAAGAGGCATTGATCACAACATCGAAACCCTGAATTGCTTTTTTCAACGTATCTTTCTTAGTTACGTCAACTTCAACTGGCATAGCCTTCGGGTCTTTCAGTTCATCAGAAAACATCTTTGCTTTCTTCAAGCTTCTTCCGCAGATCGCAACGTGTTCTACTCCAGAGCTTTCAATGAGGTCTCGAACGATGACTTGAGCCATCGCTCCATATCCCCCCAGCACAGCTATCTTCAAAACTGATCACTTTGGAATTGATTGAATGAAAAAGAAGGCTTCTTATGATTTTCTATGTGACTGGATTCGTGTCTTTGCAGCATTTGGAGAATCGTATCACAACTTTGTTCGGTCTTGGTCAGCAGACGAAACGACCAGAAACGTTACATGTGACGGAGAAGACGAGGAATATCGTCGAGGAATGGGGATTCGTTTGGTTGACGTTATATGGTTGGGGCATGCTTGCTTTCTGCTCAGAAGCGACACGAAGAGTCTGATATTTGATCCATTCAAAGGCACAGGTCTTCCTGAACCGAAACTCAAAGCTGACATAGTGCTTTGCTCGCACAGTCATTCGGACCATAACAACGTGGCTGCAGTGAAACATGAGAAGAGTGCAGTCCTTGAAAAGTTCACGGGAACGAAACAGATCGATGGCGTATCCGTGAAGGGTATAGCTACATTCCACGACGATGCTGAAGGCGGCAAGAGAGGACGAAACTCTGTATATGTCGTAGAACTTGAGGGAGTCAGGTTCTGTCATCTAGGCGACTTGGGCCATGAATTGACTCCATCAGAACAAAACGAAATTGGAAGTGTGGATGTTCTTTTCATTCCGATTGGAGGCTTCTTCACGATCGGACCACAACAAGCTCGAAACGTCATGAAATCTCTTAAACCAAAGATAACTGTCCCAATGCACTACAACGCTCCCGGAATGTCTATCACGTTCAAAGTTCTAAAGAAAGTTGAAGACTTTCTAAGCAAGGATGATATGGTTAAGAAACTCGACGGTTCAAGTTTCACAATCAACAAGACGGATCTCCCGGAAAAGGAAATAGTCATTGTGCCAAAGTTGATTCATTAGAAGTTGATGTTGGTACAGGTATTTCCTCAATGGTTGCACCAGTTGTCACGTCATAGATGCGGAGCGCCACTACTCGCATATTCATGGAAATTGTAGTTATGCCACCGTAAGAAGAAGTTTCTCCGGGTTGAAGTGGCCCGTAGCCAAGTCCCCAATCCGATTCCGAGCCATTATCGAGCACAAGCTTCAGACCGTAAATGGTTCCCAGAGACGAGTTTACTAGTTTGCTGCCTTTGTTCAGTTCAGTGTACGCAATGTATAGGAATCTCTCTCCTCTTGCTCTAGCTTCAGGATCGTATCCTTTGTGGCCGTAATTCTTGTAACTCATGTTAAAGGTGTACTCAAGGCTGTCTAGTTCTAATTTGTAGTTGACCAAGACGTCTTCTTCGGGTAGCATCGGAGGTTTAGATGGTATCGATGGAACGGAAGTATATTCAACTAGATTCTCGGAACCTAATGGTTTGTTGAAGGTGGCTATTCTGGGTTCGGAGTAGCGGTTGTACAGGATTTTTGTTCCATCATAGCTTATTCGTGGAGCCGATCCATTTGCGATTATTCTGCGAACTATTCTGCCATCTGTAGTGAAAGCACAAACGTCACTTCCATCAGAAGTCACGATTACTGTACTGTCTGAACTCCAACTAAGTCCACTCTCTCTTGCGGCACTTGAGTTCAGAGGGATAGTCGTCTCCATGCCTGAGTCTAGGCTCAACACGTGGAGGGTGACATTCCCGTAGTCTCGTAACTGATTGGTGAAAGCAATCTTTCTTCCATCTGGGCTCCAGACTGGAACCCATTCCAAGCCAGGCATATCTGTAAGTTGCCTTAGCCCTGTTCCATCAGCATTTACGATGCAGAGATTTGATTCCTCGGGTCCGAATTGGAAATTACTCTCAGTCACGTTGACGAATACAATTTTGTTACCATCTGGACTCCAAGATGGCGACCAGCTCTCATTACCACTTAGTTTCACCAGATTCTTTCCATCAATATTGACTTCGTAAAGGTAGAAGTATCTCATCATGTAACGGTATATTCCCGCTGTGAAAGCGAGTCTCTTGCCATCAGGAGAACATCGAACATCATATATCTCCGGTATTTCTTCGGATGAGAGATTCAAAATATGGGCTTTGTTGTTTCCATCTGGATTCATCATCCAGAGCTCGCCCCGATATGACATGTAGAGTATCATGTCATTAGGGATCCAGTTCCAGTAGTAGTATTTTGGTATGGAACCGTATAGGACCGGGACCGTTAGAGACTCGTTGAATGGAATCTTCACGTCACTGGTCATGCTCAGAGCGTTGACAATCAGGGTTGACGAGGTGGAAGATGTTGAACTCTGAAAAATAGATGGAACATTCAATAGAACTGCCAGTGAGATGATGACTGCTGTTGAGATTGCAGCGAATGTAACCAGTGATCTATGTCGCATATTCGAATCTCCTTGCAAGAATCAACATGAGCGCATCCGGCTTTTCGGGGTTCGGTATGATCCAAGCACCTCAAGAAAACGCTACGGAGGAAAGATCTAAGACATTGACGGATCATTCTTTGGAATGCTTGTAGCACGTTCTCTTATGATGCGCAGAACAGGATCAAACACATCAAAGGTGCAGTGTAGACGTAATTCAGTTTCATTCTTGTCGCACAAGGAAATGATTCCGTTGTTCTTGTTGACATCCACTTTCCGGATGTCTTTCCAACGCATGAATTGTCTGTCTTTAGATCTTCCACTTAGATAATGTTGACTGAGCGCTGCTGGTCCATAGCTTATTCTTCCCGTAAGCAATCCTGCGAGTACAGCGATGCTTCCTAATCCTTTTCCCACTTTCTTTGTTGCGCTCCAGTTTTTCCCCGTAGTCCGCGATACTCCACTTCTACTGACTTCGAAGTGCACTGAGGAATCCAAGCCATCTCTCGATTCCCAAGTCATTGGAACCCTATGTTCAGATGGCATGTCCTACCCCCACATTCCAGTGGCACGGAGCATGTTGAGAGCTGCCTCCGCTACCTTGATCGCTGAAGCATTCATAGAGGTCTGCTCCTGTCGAGTTTCCCGCGCCTGCGTATACTAGGCTACTTGTATTTTCCACAGGTGTTGCAATAGTAACGGTTGTGTTCTCGAACCCAGAACATGTCATGTTGACAGTGAGGACAGGTTGGTGGGTACTGCCGACACTTGTGGCAGAAGTATCTGTTGTACTCGGGCGTCCAAGTCAGTTTTTCGCCGCAGTGACAATTCTCCTTCACAGCGACTGAGAAATCCGGAACCTTGACCTGTGCATCTAAACCATAAAGCCTCTTCAAACGTCCATACTCGTCGGCGTTGAGTGTACCCTGACTGTGAAGCCGCTCCAGCTCGCTCGCAATCTTGTTTTTCAAATCGTCCTGCATATTCTCTCCTACTTCTGGTAGAATTGTTCCTGCCATTGCTTCGATCCTTCATACCCTCGCGGAAAATCTGAACGTGGTCTCGTTTGCATGTCTATATCAGTGTTTGACGTGAATTTCATGTGTGCCAAGTAGTCCTTGGCAGCTTCGTAGCTGCTCCACAAGCCATCATATGCGGCCCTCAGCGTAGGCACACCAGTACGAGTCGCTCTCTGCAAGCCAGCGGCAATTAACCGGATACCTGCACCGATGACCGGTGCTGTCCACAATTTGGTGCCAACGATAAGAGCGAATTCACTGATACCGTACTCTAGACAAATATAGGCCCCAACAGCCCCAGCCAAATAAGCTCCTACCGCTATGCCCACAATACTGACCCCGGTAAGATAGGGATGTTCAGCGAACCATGATTTCTCTTGAGTTTGTTGTTCTTCTGATGACGTAGTGGCGGTTTCTTGAGTCCAAGTTTCTGTGTACTCGCCGTGGCCATTGCCATGAGCAACAGGATACAACGCCATTGAAGCGGCTACAATTGAAATCACGAGAACTGAGATGAACAAAACTTGAGAAAACTTCAATTCGTTCGAGGTTTATTCAAACCAGCGCTCATATAAATCTGCAGGATTGTGCTAGACGCTGTGCGTCTAACCAACATATTGCACTTCTTTTATCCCACGATAATCTGTGCAGATGAGCATATATGTACTGGCAAATTGGTGCGGGGTTCCCTCCACATTCAAGGATGACTGAATCTGATTTGTTGAATGGGATGTTATCCGAAGATATCATCTGGGTTAAACTGCTTTTCCTAGTTTTTTGACAGGTTTCATAGTTTTGCGTGTCTATTTGTGGTTGTTTGTTGCTCGATTTCTCCACAATCTAAACACAAAGACCCGTGAGCACTGCATAAGATTCGACATGTGTTCTTGAGAATAAAGAGTTTTTCACCATCAAGAATAGTAAGTCACGACTTCTCAATCTTAAACTGGCGACCTATTACTCAGGATACATTCCGCGACGAATACAACGTCCATACAATCTACCTATATGCAGTTCCCACCGCTTTCCCCACGCACGAACCCAACAACATGACTTACCCCTCACAATGACAAAGGATTGGGAGTTCGACATTATCAAAGTCCAATGAAAGCGCAACTAATAAGGGAGGGTAATAGGGACACTCGATCTTCTACACGGTAGATGTAATGCTTGGAGAAATCTTCGCAATAGTCAGTGCCCTTCTGTCTGCTTTTTCAGTTATTATCTCAGCCAAAGCTCTCGTTAATGTGGAACCATTTAAGGCGAATTTGATAAGGGTATTATTCGCAGCCGTTTCAATCTTTCCTATCGCTTTCGCAACTGGAGAACTGCAGAACATATTCAAGGCGGATTCTTATGGTCTTGGCATTGTGATCGTTTCAGCGATAGTGGGATTTGGAATAGCAGACACTCTCCTCTACAAAAGCATAAATGAGATTGGTGTTTCGAGATCATACACAATCTCGTATACCTATCCATTCTTTACGATGGCTCTGGCCGTAGTATTTCTGTCGGAACATTTTCTTCTTAGATATTTGATCGGGGCCGCTGCAATAGTCCTAGCGATTGCAGGCATTTCATCTAGTATCGATGATAGATTCAAGAGAGCGAGATTTGGAGGAATTGTAATGGCGCTTGGTGCTGCCATTCTATATGCTGTGGGAACTGTGGTAGTCTCGATTGGTCTAAGATTCATTGGTGTTATTCTGGCAAATACGGTTCGGTTCCCAATCGTGTTCTTGTTTATGCTTTCGTTGTCGTCAATGTGGAAATCAGAAACAGAAGTGAGTCGAAAAGATTTCTGCTTGTTGGCGTTGTCCGGGGTCTTCGGGATGACGCTCTCATCAATTGCGTTTCTGTATGGTATCCAGTTAATAGGTGCAGGAAGAGCGTCATCGTTGAATGCGTCCTCTCCTGTTTGGGCAGCTCTCATTTCGGCTTTGTTCTTGAAGGAGAAAATGACTTGGAAGATTGCCGTGTCCTGCATTATGGTTGTCGTAGGTATCTATTTTCTCACTTAGCTTTCATCATTCGATTACGACAACCATCAAGACCCAGCGTGATAAGGCCTGCTCGGAACGAGATGTTGGCCCGCGATACCGTCGGGTTGGACTCTTTTGAGTACGTTAAGCTTGTCGTAACGTAAAGTGTATTATACTTTATGTTATGTATATCTTACATAGAGAATGACACTCAATGGACGTCAAAAGTTACAGACGATATCTGGCGCTAGCGACAACAATTCTCGCAGCCATAGTTGCATGGTCAGTGATGGCACAGAACATGATGGTTGCAGTAGCTGGAGTTTCAGCATCCATGATATCACTATACCTGCTCAGGAAGAGAGTAAAAGAAGTAATGATCGATGAAAGAGTTCACAGAATAAGCCAAATGGCTTCAAGAACTACGCTACAAATTTTTGGGTGGGTAAGTGCTGCATCAGCCTTCATCTTGATTGCTTTTGGAAGAACTATTTCCACAGGTTTCGAACAAGCAGGATATACGTTGGCTTATGCAACCTGCGCATTGTTGCTGATGCACTCTGTTTTCTGCAAGTACTATGGAAGCAAGTTCGGCGATTGATGTGAAAAACAAGCTCAAGGTTTACAGGGCAATGCACGACCTGACCCAGGAAGCACTTGCAGACAAGATAGGGGTAACGAGACAGACGATCATATCGATGGAGAAGGGAAAATATGATCCATCACTTGGATTAGCCTTTAGATTAGCTGGATTCTTCCAAGTTAGAATCGAGGACATCTTTGTTCCCGAATAGAAAGCCTATGGAATATTAACCCTCAATAATCCTCACAATACAGTCGCATCTGAGATCTCAGAGTTCCACAACTCTTCCAGGGAACATTCCAACTATCCTACTGTCGCGAAACTTTACGTCAAATCTGACA
>Ga0209253_10002639_pt1 | contig 15878 bp, 17 predicted proteins | sample FrelakmetBRP12BR_FD_187145 | JGI IMG/M metagenome (GOLD analysis project Ga0209253, IMG submission 187145) | Freshwater lake sediment microbial communities from the University of Notre Dame, USA, for methane emissions studies - BRP12 BR (SPAdes)... | ecosystem: Environmental > Aquatic >...
AGCCTTCCGTTGCTTGTCATTCATGATGTCGTACACCATGCTGTGCACTTCCTTGTGCGTCAGCGGCGGCATGTTGATCCGCTTCATGTCGCCGTCGACACGGATCATCGGCGGCACGCCGGACGACAGGTGCAGGTCGGAGGCCTGGTTCTTGACGGCAAACGCCAGCAACTGGGCAATATCGACGGCCATCTGGACTCCCTCGGCCCGGCGCCCCGGATCAATGTCCGGAGTATTCGCGCTGGCAGCCGCAGTATAGATCAGGGCCTCGGACCCCAATATGTTAACCGCTCCGCAGTTCTCGCCCGACCGGCTGGCTTCGGTCACGGCCCGGATCGCCGCGGCGGCCCGCCGGGCGGGTCGGGACCCGGCCGGCGTGCGCCTGCTGGCGGTGAGCAAGCAGCAGCCGGCGGCGATCGTGCGCGCCGCCGCGGAGGCCGGACAGAGCGAGTTCGGTGAAAACTACGTCGGGGAGGCGCTCGCCAAGATGGAGGCCCTGCGGGACCTGCCGCTCACGTGGCACTTCATCGGCCGCCTGCAGGGCAACAAGACCCGCGACGTGGCCGGCGCCTGCCAGTGGGTGCACACGCTCGACCGGCCAAGGATCGCCGAGAGGCTGAGTGCACAGCGGCCGCACCACGCCGGGCCCCTGGACGTGCTCCTGCAGGTCAAGCTCGCGGACGAGCCCGGCAAGGGTGGCATCCTGCCCCGGGAGGCCCCCGCCCTCGCCGACGTGGTCGCCGGGCTGCCGCGGCTCCGACTGCGCGGGCTCATGTGCATTCCCAGGCCGGCCAAGGGGGAGGACGCGCAGCGTGCGCCGTTCCGGCAGCTGCACGAGCTGCTGCAGGCGCTCCGCGAGGGGGGACACGCGCTCGACACGCTGTCCATGGGGATGAGCGACGATCTCGAGGCGGCGATCGCGGAAGGTGCGACCATCGTCCGCGTCGGCACGGCGGTCTTCGGACCGCGCAACTGAGTCGGAGGAAAGAGGATGCGAATCGCCTTCATTGGCGGCGGCCACATGACGACGGCCCTGGTGGGTGGACTGCTGCGGCACGGAGCGCACGTCGACTCGGTGAGGGTCGCCGACCCGGTGCCGTCGCAGCTCGAGCGACTGGCCTATGAATTCGGCGTGCGGGGCAGCACGGACAACCGCGAGGTCGTGGCGGATGCCGACCTCGTGGTGCTGGCGGTCAAGCCCCAGGACATGGCGCCGGCCGCTCGCGGCATCGCGCGTGACCTCGCTGCACGCCGCCGGGTGGTCGTCTCGGTGGCGGCGGGCGTCCGCCTGGCCGACCTGGACCGGTGGCTCGGCGACGGAATCCCGATCGTGCGCGCGATGCCCAACCGCCCAGCGCTGATCGGCGCGGGCATCACCGCGCTCTACGCGGGCGCGGGCATCACGACCGACGACCGGGCCGCCGTCGAGAAGCTCATGTCGGCGGCCGGCGGAACGGTGTGGGTCGAGGAAGAATCGCAGATGGACGCCGCCACCGCGATTTCCGGCAGCGGCCCGGCGTACTTTTTCCTGCTGATCGAGGCGCTGGAGGCGGCGGGCATCGAGATCGGGCTGCCGCACGAGACCGCGCGGCGCCTGGCCGCCGAGACGGCACGAGGCGCGGGCCGCATGGCAGCGGAGAGCGGCCTGGAGCCCGCGACCCTGCGCGAACAGGTCACCTCCAGGGGCGGCACGACGGCGGCGGCGCTGGAGGTGCTCGAGGCCAGCGGGATGCGTGGCATCGTCCGGCGCGCCGTTGACGCCGCACTCCGGCGCTCGGCCGAGCTCGCCACCCAGTCCGGCGGCGCGTGACGCCATGGCAGCGATCCTGTTCGTAATGGATGCCCTGCTGACGCTGGTCGTCGTCGCATTCCTGCTGCGCGCGGTGATGCCGCTGGTGCGGGCCGACTTCCGTAACCCGCTCGGCCAGGCGGTGCTGCGATTCACCGACCCGCTCGTGCGTCCGCTGCGTCGTGTGATCGGGCCGATCGGCCGCGTGGACGTGGCCTCCATCGTGGCGCTGCTGCTCGTGCAGCTGGCCGGCGCCGCGCTGCTCCGGCTCGTGGCGGGCGGCGGGTTCGATCTGCCCGCGACGCTGGTCGCGGGGCTGGTGGCGCTCGTGCGGACCTTGCTCAGGTTCTACAGCGTCGCCGTGCTGGCCTACGCGGTCCTGAGCTGGATCGCTCCGGGGACCTACAGCCCGGCGACCAGGCTGCTCGCGGCGCTCTGCGAACCACTGCTGCAGCCGGTCCGGCGGATCCTGCCGCCCATCGCGGGCCTCGACCTCGCCCCGCTCTTCGTGCTGATCGGCCTGCAGGCGCTGCAGATCCTGCTCCACTGAGGCCCGGGAGATGGGCGCGGCGCGGCGGGACGGCGGCGACCTCGTGCTCGAGGTCCGCGTCCAGCCGCGTGCGACGCGCAGCGAATTCGCCGGCCTGCTCGGGGAACGGCTGCGCGTCCGCCTGCAGGCGCCGCCGGTCGACGGGCGCGCCAACGCCGCACTCATCGAGTTCCTCGCCGCTGCGTTCGGCGTGCCGCGCGCCCGCATCGGCATCGAGCACGGCCTGGCCGGCCGGGACAAGCGCGTGCGCATCCGGGATGCAGGCGCGGTGCCGCCGAGCCTGCGTCCGCTGCTCGGCTGCGACTGACGCGTGATCCGGCAGCGCGGCAGTCATTCTTGGACTATAGTTCGATCGTGCCGAGTGTCGGCATGACAGGGGGATACGACGATGGCCGGTCGCATCGCGGGCCTTTTCCCGCTGCTCCTCGCGAGCGCCCTCGCCGGGCTCACCGGCTGCAACCAGGGCGGTCCGGCCGAGGGTATCGCCCAGTCGGCCGCCCCGAGCGACCCGACGTCCCACGATTTCGGCGACCTCCAGGTGCACTACAACGCGGTACGCAGCGACGTGCTCGCGCCGGAGGTCGCACGCGCGTACAGCATCGAACGCAGCGCCAACCGTGTGCTCCTGAACGTCTCGCTGCTGCGGGAGAACGCCGACGGCACCACGACGCCGGTCGACGGCACGGTGACCGCGACGGCCTACAACCTCAACGGGCAGCTGAAGGAGCTCGCCATGCGGCGCGTTACCGAGGGCGCGTCGGTCTACTTCATCGGCGAAGTCGGCATCAGCGGCAACGAGATCCTCGTCTTCGACATCAACGCCGTTCCGGCCGGCCAGAAGACGAAGCTCACGGTGCAGTTCAAGCGCGAGTTTTTCGCGGGCTGACGGCGGAGGCCCTGAAAAAAAAGGTGCCGCAGCGCTTAAACCCGCTGGAATCTTGTGTTATTTTTCAGCGCGCCGAATATTTACGGGGCCAGCGGCCCGCGATCCATCCACAGGAGACTTAAATGGCAAAGAAGAGTTCTGCACCGACCAAGTCCGACATCCTTGCGGCGATCTCCAAGGACACCGGGCTGTCCAAGAAGCAGGTTGGTGCCGTGTTCGACTCGCTCGGAACGGTGATCAAGAAGAGCCTGAAGGGCCACGGCCTGTTCACGCTGCCGGGCCTCGCGAAGATGAAGGTGGTGAAGAAGCCCGCGACGAAGGCGCGCGAGGGCGTGAATCCCTTCACGGGCGAGAAGATGACCTTCAAGGCCAAGCCGGCCAGCAAGAAGGTCCGCGTCATGCCGCTCAAGAACCTGAAGAGCATGGTGAACTGAGTAGACTCGGTTTCAGGCCGGGGCGGCCTTGCGCCGCCCCGGTCGCGCCTGCCCCGCCGCTCCCGTCCCGCGGAGTGGCCTCAGCCGGAAAAGGCTGTTTTTCCCGATAAGAAATCGATGACCACGGCGCGCAGCTCGCCGAGCCTGCCGTGGAAGAAGTGTTCCGCACCGCGCATGGCCGCGAAGTCCGGCGGCGGCACGTAAGCCGCGACCCACGCCTGCACGGTCGCGAAGTCCACGAGATCGTCGCGATCGCCCTGCACGACGAGCCACGGGCAGTCCGCACGCGCGACCGGATCGACGAGCAGCCTGCCGACGGGTGGCGCGACCGTGACGAGCGCGGCAGGCGCAGCACTCGCGCATGCCTGCAGCGCCACCGCGGAACCGAAAGAAAATCCGGCGAGCCACAGCGTGTCGCAGTTCCAGCGTGCCCGCGCCCACGCGATCGCCGCGAGCGCGTCGTCGATCTCGCCCGGCCCGCCGTCGTACGCGCCCTCGCTCGCACCGACGCCCCGGAAGTTGAATCGCACGGTCGGCACGCCGAGTTCCTGCATGGCGCGCGCCAGGGCGTGGACGACCTTGTTCTGCATCGTGCCGCCGTGCAGCGGGTGCGGATGGCAGACGACGCCGACCGCACGCGGCGGCGTGCCCGGCGCCGGGTCCTCGATCCGCGCCTCGAGGACCCCGACCGGGCCGGGAATGCTTGCCGGCAGCGGCACCGGCGGCCGGAAATCGCGCTGCAAGCGCACCCCCCCATGATCGACGACTGCGCAGTGTGCCAGAATCCCTATGCAGGCCCGGTGCAGCCTCGAGGGCCCCGGAGCCGCAGGAGAACACCATGCATCTCACGTCCTCGAATTTCGCCCACGGGCAGCCCATACCGGAAGAATTTGCGTTCGGCGCGCAGGATCCGGCGCAGCACCTGCGGCTCAGCGACAACCGCAACCCGCACCTGCGCTGGGCCCGCATTCCGGCCGGAACGAAGTCGCTGGTGCTCACCTGCGTGGACACGGACGTGCCGACGCGGGCCGACGACGTCAACAAGGAAGGCCGCGTCGTACCGGCGTCGCTGCCCCGCGCGGAATTCCACCACTGGACCATGGTCGACATTCCGCCCACGGTGACCGAAATTGCGGCCGGGGCGTGCTCGGACGGAATCGTGCCCCGGGGCAAGCAGGCACCGCCGGGTCCCGCCGGCGCACGGCAGGGACTCAACGACTATACCCTGTGGTTCGCGGGCGACGCCGGCATGAGTGGGCAGTACTTCGGTTACGACGGGCCTTGCCCGCCGTGGAACGACGCGCTCCTGCACCATTACCACTTCGTGCTCTACGCCACGGATCTCGAGCGCTGCCCCGTCGAGGGTGCGTTTACCGGGCAGCAACTGTCGAAGGCGCTCGCGGGCCACGTGCTGGCCGAGGCGCGGCTGACCGGCACCTACAGCCTGAATCCCGCCGTGCGCTGAATCGCTTCGGCCGCTGCCGCAGCAGCGGATTTCAGCTCGACTGGTCCTCAGGACTCGCGCCGGGCCGGAAGTCCAGCGAAGCCGAGTTGACGCAGTAGCGCAGCCCCGACGGGCGCGGGCCGTCTTCGAAGACGTGGCCAAGGTGCGCGCCGCAGCGGGCACAGGTGATCTCGCGCCGGATCATGCCGTGGCTCGTGTCGCTGCGCACGGCGACGCGGTCGCCGGCGAGCGGGAGCCAGAACGACGGCCACCCCGACCCCGAGTCGTACTTGGCATCCGAAGCGAAGAGTTCCTGGCCGCAGCAGACGCAGGCATACGCGCCCCGCTCGTCGTTGTGCAGGTAGCGTCCGGTGTATGGCCGCTCGGTGGCCTTCTCCTGGGTCACACGCCATTGCTCGTCGGTGAGGCTCCGGCGCAGGGCGTCCGGGTCCGGCGGATCGGGTTCGGCCACGGGCACTTCCTCCAGGATGAGTCCGTCTGGACGGGTCAGCCGGGCGCTGGAAGCGCACCGGTGGACTGGAAGCACATGGTAGCCGGGCCGCGAGGCCGGCGGTTACTTGCCCTTGTCGAACGCGTCCCGCGCCTTGTCGGCCCAGTTCTTGTAGCTGGCTACGCTGTAGAGCGACTTGGCCACGACGGCCTGACGGGACACCCTGCCCTGCTGCACGCGGACCCTCTCCAGCCAGTCGTTGTACGCGTCCCAGCCTTCGGTCGCCGCGCCGAATTTCGGTCGCCGCGCAAGCGCCTCGGCGGGGCTCTCCGCCCCGGCGGCGCCCTGCGCTGCGGTCTTTTTCTTTTGGTCGGTCATGGCTGGGAATATTCGGCTTGAACGCAGGCTACGGCGGCCGGCCGCCCACGTCCGGTACTGGTTCACAGTTGCGAGGTCAGCCGACGACGCGGTAGCAGGGCCGATAGTCGCCGCCGATGCGCATTCGGCGCTGGCGCACGAAGGACTCCAGCAGTGCGTCCAGCGGCGCAAGCAGCTCCCGGTCGCCGTGGATCTCGAAGGGCCCGTGCTCCTCGATCAGCCGGATACCCTGCTCCTTGACGTTGCCGGAGACGATGCCCGAGAAGGCGCGGCGCAGTTCCGCCGCGAGCAGGTGTGGCGGACGGTCGCGGTCGATCTCGAGCGTGGCCATCGCCGCGTGCGTGGGCTCGAAGGGCCGCTGCAGGCCGTGGTCTACGGCGAGCGTCCAGTTGTAGTTGTAGGCGTCGCTGCTGCGGCGCCGGTGCTCTCGCACCGCGTCCATGCCGCGCAGCATCTCGCGCGCGGCCTGTGCGGCGTCGCCGACCACGATGCGATAGCACTGCCGCGCGCGCGGACCCAGCGTCGCGGCCAGGAACGAGTCGATCTGCGCGAAGTATTCCCTGCTCTCCTCAGGACCGGTGAACACCACCGGGAACGGCTGCTGCTCGTTGACCGGGTCGAGCAGGATCCCCATCAGGTAGAGGATCTCCTCGGCCGTGCCCGCCCCGCCGGGAAACACCACGATGCCGTGGCCGGTGCGCACGAAGGCCTCGAGACGCTTCTCGATGTCCGGCATGATCACCAGCTGGTTCACGATGGCGTTGGGCGGTTCCGCCGCGACGATGCCGGGCTCCGTGATGCCGATGTAGCGCCCGTCCTGGATGCGCTGCTTCGCGTGCCCGATGGTCGCGCCCTTCATCGGCCCCTTCATGGCGCCGGGGCCGCAGCCGGTGCAGACGTTCAGGCCACGGAGCCCGAGTTCGTACCCGACCCGCTTCGTGTAGTCGTATTCCTCGCGACCGATCGAATGCCCGCCCCAGCACACGACGATGTCCGGCCGCACGCGCGGGCGGAGCACACCGGCGTTGCGCAGGATGCGGTAGACGGCGTTGGTGATGCCCTGCGGCTCGCGCAACTCGACACTGCCGTGCTCGTAGACCTCGCCGTGCACGTAGAGGACGTCGCGCAGCACCGCGAACAGGTGCTCCTGGATCCCGCGGATCATGCGGCCGTCGACGAAGGCGCTGGCCGGCGCGTTGCTCAACTCGAGCTTGACACCCCAGGCCTGGCGCACGATGCGGATCTCGAAGTCCTCGTACCGCTGGAAGATCGCACGCGCGTCGTCGGTCTCGCCGCCCGCGTTCAGCACCGCGAGCGAACAGCGACGGTAGAGCGCGTACAGGCCTCCGCGCGACGAATCGAGCAGCCGGTCCACCTCGTGCTGGGAAAGGTTCTCGAGGCTGCCGGTCGGCGTCACGCGGGCGTCGACGGAATCCGTGTCCTCGGTGGCCGTGATCGCCACCTCGACCTGCTTCATCACGGGCGGATCTCGATCGGGACACCGACCGTGGTGCGCAGCCAGATGTCCACCATGTCCGAGTTGCTGACCGCGATGCAGCCGTCGGTCCAGTCGTTGCCTGCGTAGTAGTCCCGCGGCTTGCGCGGCGTGTTCGGCTGGCCGTGGATCATGATCAGGCCGCCGGGCCGGAGGCCGAGTTCGCGCGCGCGCAGGAGATCGTCCTCGTTCGGATAGGACACCCTGAGTGACAGGAAATAGTCGCTGTGCTGGTTGCGCGCCACGAGTGCGTACCGGCCCTCGGGCGTGCGGAAATCGCCCTCGTACAGCTTCGGGCCCCTGGGGCTGAGCCCGAGCTTGATGGGGTATTCGGCGATGACGCGGTCGGAGCGCAGCAGGTAGAGCCGGCGTTCCGATTTCTTGACGAGCACGTGATCGGCGGCCTCGAGCTTCCCCGGGCTCGCGGCGACGGCATCGGCATACGAGCCGCCGAAGGGCGCCGTGGTAGCGGGGCCCGCGGTCACGGCTTCGACGCCGCCCGCTGCCGAGGCGGACGTAGCCGGGCTCGCTTGCGCGGCCGCCTCGGGCGCGGACGTCGACTCGGGCGCCACGGCAGATACCTCGGGCGCGGGCGGTGACTCGGGCGCCACGGCGGGCACCTCGGGCACAGGTGGTGACTCGGCCGGCTGCGCCGTCGCCACAGTGTCCGGCAGCCGCTTGCCACTCGACACGGAACCGAATCCCTGGGCCGGGGCTCCACCCGAGGATGCGGCGAGCAGGATCGCGAGCGCGACGGACGACAGTGACGGTAACTTCATTGGGAGCGGATTATAGCCACGCTGGATCCAGCGAATTGCGGAACCGGTCGCATCGCCATTTTGTGACGTGTAATGTGACGCACCTCGAATTGAGCAGCGGGACGACGCCGCAAGGAGATGAGAATGAAAGGATCCTTCCTGCGGCGCGCCGGACTGGCCGCCACCCTCGCTGCCGCGGTCCTGGCCTCGCCTGTCACAATGGCGTCAGATACACCGTCGCCGGCTGCGCCGGTCGCGCCCGCGGCAACGACCTCGGATCCGCCCGACTCCGGCTTCCTGCCGGATTACTCACTGTTGAAGCCGGTCAAGAACGCGTCCGGCAGTGGGATCGAGCGCTGGGTCAGCCCGAAGCTCTCGCGTGAGAACTATCACGCCATAATCGTGGACGCGGTGGGTTTCCATCCCAAGCCGCAGCCGAGCAGCCAGGTGTCGCAGGAGACGCTCGACAAGATCAGCGCCTACTTGACGACCACCCTGAGTGACGTGGTGCTGGCCGCCGTGCCCCATGCGACGGAACCCGGCCCCGGCGTACTGCGGGTCCGCACCGCGATCACCGCGGTCTCCACCGGCGCCACATCGCTCAAGGCATACGAGTTGGTGCCCGCGGCGTTCGTCTTCTCGGGTGCGATGAGGCTCGCCGGAAAGCGCACCCAGGACCTGACGCTCTCGGTCGAGGGACTGGTCGTCGACAGCGTGAGTGGCGAGCCGCTGCTGATGGTCGTGCGGCAGGGCAAGGGCGAGCAGATCAAGAACACCACCACGCCGGTGACGGTGGATGCGCTGAAGGCCCGCATCGACGAGTGGGCCGAATCGGCCGGCAAGCTGGTCGCGGAGCGCCTCGCGCAGCCGTCACGCTGAAGTCCGGCGGCGGGGGCAAAAACGAGGCGGCCTTGCGGCCGCCTCGGAGGTACGCGCTGCACCCGGTCAGAGGCGCCCTGAGTCGTCAGGTGGCCGGCGGGATCCAGCCCAAGCGCGTGGGGAACCTTCCGGCTGCGCGTGGCGCCTCAGCCGCACTTCGAGTCGCCGCAGTTCAGGCACGTCATGCAGCCGTCCATCATCACGACCGCCGCAGTGCTGCACTTGGTGCAGAGCTGCGCGCCCTGCGGGTAGTGGCTCTTGGCGAACGCGTCCTGCTGCTTCTGGCGCTGCTCGTACTCCTCGCGCTTCTGGTCGATGAGCTTCCTGCGGTGCTCGTCCATCTCCGGGCTGCGCAGCAGCCCGATGGACTGCAGGTGCTTCTCGATGACGTGGCCGAGCTCGGCGATGATCGACGGCATGAACTTGCCGCCCGCCTGCCAGTAGCCACCGCGAGGATCGAACACCGCCTTGAGCTCCTCCACCAGGAAGGTGACGTCGCCGCCCTTGCGGAACACCGCCGAGATGATGCGCGTCAGCGCGACGATCCACTGGAAATGGTCGAGGTTCTTGGAGTTGATGAAGATCTCGAAGGGCCGGCGCTGCTCGTGCTCCGTGCCCTCGTTCAGCACGATGTCGTTGATGGTCACGTACATGGCGTGATCCGACACCGGCGTCTTTATCTTGTAGGTCGAGCCGATCAGCATCTCCGGACGCTCGAGCTTCTCGTGCATCCAGATGACTTTCGCGTCGCGCAACTCCCCCGGCACGCCCTCGCGCTGCGGTTCCAGCTTCGCCGCGGCCTTCTCGCCGGCCCTCTCGACCCGGTACTTGACGATCTTCTTTTCGATCTTGCGCGCGCTCATCAGAATTTCCCGTAGTAGCCTTCCTTGATCGCGTCGAACAGGTTCGCGGCGGTGTGTGTCTCGCCGTCGTACTCGACCTGCTCGTCGCCCTTCATCTGCACCTCGGTCCCGTCCTCGAGCGTGAAGACGTAGGTGGTGTTCTTGAGGTCTTCCTCCTTCACCAGCACGCCCTGGAACGCCTCGGGATTGAAGCGGAACGTGGTGCAGCCCTTCAGCCCCTGCTCGTGGGCGTACAGGTAGATGTCCTTGAAGTCGTCGTAGCGGTAGTCCGTCGGGACGTTGGCCGTCTTCGAAATCGAGGAGTCGATCCACTTCTGCGCCGCCGCCTGGATGTCCACGTGCTGGCGCGGCGTGACATCGTCGGAAGTGGTGAAGTAGTCCGGCAGCTTGTCCGCGGCCGTCGTCCCGCCCGGCAAGGCATTCGCATTGACGAGCTCGCGGTAGGCCAGCAGCTCGAAGGAGAACACGTCGATGCGCTCCTTGGTCTTGCGCCCCTCGCGGATCACGTTGCGGAAGTAGTGGTGCGCGAACGACGGCTCGATGCCGTTCGAGGCATTGTTCGCGAGCGAGAGCGAGATCGTCCCGGTGGGCGCGATCGAGCTGTGGTGCGTGAAGCGTGCACCGACCTCGGCGAGGCGACCGACGAGCTCCGGCGCTACCTCGGCAACGCGCTGCATGTAGCGGCTGTAGCGCGCGTGCAGGACGCGCCCGGGCAGCTTCTGGCCGGCCTTGACGCCGTCACGCTTCATCTCCGGACGCTTGCGCAGCATCTCGGGCGTGACCTCGAACTCCTCGAGCATGATCGGCGCCGGGCCCTTCTCCCCGGCAAGCTCGAGCGCCGCTTCCCAGCCGGCGACCGCGAGCTCCTTCGACACGCGCTCGGTGAAGGCGACCGCGTCGCGCGAGCCGTACTTCCAGCCGAGCATGGTGATCGTCGAGCCGAGCCCCAGGAAGCCCATGCCGTGACGGCGCTTGCGGCGGATCTCGTCGCGCTGCTGCGCGAGCGGCAGGCCGTTCACCTCGACCACGTTGTCGAGCATGCGCGTGAAGACGCGCACCACCTGGCGGTACTCGTCCCAGTCGAAGCGGGTCTGGTCGGTGAACGGGTCACGCACGAAGCTGGTGAGGTTCACGGAACCGAGCAGGCACGAGCCGTAGGGCGGCAGCGGCTGCTCGCCGCAGGGATTGGTGGCGCGGATGTTCTCGCACCACCAGTTGTTGTTCATCTCGTTGACGCGGTCGATCAGCACGAAGCCGGGTTCGGCAAAGTCGTACGTCGACGACATGATCACGTCCCACAGTCGCTTCGCGGGCAGTGTCTTGTAGACCTTGCAGAGCACCAGGCCTTCGTCGTTCTTCACGTAATTGCTCGTGTCCGGCCACTCGCGCCAGATGAACTTCGAGCGGTCGGCCACGTCCTCGCCCGCAATCTCCGCCTCGCGCACCGGGAAGGCGAGCTGCCAGTCGCGGTCCTCGCGCACGGCGCTCATGAACTCGTCGCTCACGAGCAGCGAGAGGTTGAACTGCCGCAGCCGCCCGGCCTCGCGCTTCGCGCGGATGAACTCCATGGCGTCCGGGTGCCCGACGTCGAAGGTCCCCATCTGCGCGCCGCGGCGACCGCCGGCGGACGAGACGGTGAAACACATCTTGTCGTAGATGTCCATGAAGGACAGAGGACCCGAGGTGTACGCGCCCGCGCCCGAGACGTACGCGCCGCGCGGGCGCAGCGTCGAGAATTCGTAGCCGATTCCGCAGCCGGCCTTGAGCGTGAGCCCGGCCTCGTGGACCTTGCCGAGGATGTCGTCCATCGAGTCGCGGATCGTGCCGGACACGGTGCAGTTGATCGTGGACGTTGCCGGCTTGTGCTCCTGGGCGCCCGCGTTCGAGATGACGCGGCCCGCCGGGATCGCGCCGCGGCGGAGCGCCCAGAGGAACTGCTCGTTCCAGTGCTCGCGGGCGTCCTCTTTCTCCACGTCGGCGAGCGCACGCGCCACGCGCTTGTAGGTATCGTCCATCGACTGGTCGATGGGCGTTCCATCCTTGGCAGACAACCGGTATTTCTTGTCCCAGATGTCGAGGGACGCTTCCTGGAACGGGATGCTCCGCGCATCCCGCGTCTCGAGTTTCACGGCAGTACTCATTGCAGCAGCTAAGGCTCCGAAGTTCTTATGGCGTTGTGGCCTGGCGTCCCCCGCGAGCCCTTCTTGCAGCCTCTGGCGAGGCTCGACGGGCCCGGCTAACCCCTTCCCTTTGGTCCGGCTCGGATCGTCGCGACGAGTGCCGCGGCCGTATCGTGCCAGACACAACATGTAGGATCAGGCGAGCGATGCTATGCACCACCCCGCCCCCCGTCAACCGCTTTTTCTGCTGCGTAGCAGCATGTTTTTATACTTTATAAACAAAGAGTTATGTTGCCATCGAGAAACTTTACCGACATGCCTGAAACGGCCTTCCAGTCAAGCCCCGGATCGCCGCCGAAACACAACATCTTGTGTCCACCTGCTCATCACCGGAAATCCACAGCTTGCGCACCGCCAGTGCACAGCACCCGGTGCCCGGCGCCAGCGGGCGTCCGGCGCGAGAGATCGTCCACACGGAACTTGGCACTGCAAGGACCAGTCACAGTCCGAAGCCCCGAAGCGCCGCGCACGGGGTGCGTGGAGCAGCCTGCTAGACTCGCTGCCCCTTCGAGTTGCCACGAACAATCCGCAGGAATCCGCATGAAGCTGCACCTGACTCTCGCCGCCCTCGCGCTCGGCGCCTGGTCCACGATCGCCCCCGCCCAGATCCCCGCCCAGGCCGGCGAGACGCCGGTGCCCTCCCTCGCGCCGATGCTGAAGCGCGTCACGCCTGCGGTCGTGAACGTGGCGACGCGCGGCACGGTGCACGAGCAGAACCCGCTCCTGAACGACCCGTTCTTCCGGCGCTTCTTCGACGTGCCGAACGCCCCGCGCGAGCGCGAATTCCAGGCCGCCGGCTCGGGCGTGATCGTCGACGCGAAGAACGGCTACATCGTCACCAACGCGCACGTGATCGAGAACGCCACGGAGATCACGGTGCAGCTCCTCGACAACCGCTCGCTCACGGCGAAGGTGGTCGGCAAGGACGAGGGCTCGGACCTCGCGGTGCTGAAGGTGCAGGCGGCCAACCTCGCGGAGATCCCGATCGCCGACTCCGAGCTCGAGGAAGTCGGCGACTACGTGGTGGCCATCGGCAATCCGTTCGGACTCGGGCACACGGTCACGTCGGGCATCATCAGCGCGCTCGGCCGCTCCGGCATCAATCCCGAGGGCTACGAGGACTTCATCCAGACCGACGCGTCGATCAACCCGGGCAACTCGGGCGGGGCGCTGGTCAACCTGAACGGCAGGCTGGTCGGCATCAACTCCGCGATCCTCTCGCGCACCGGCGGAAACATCGGCATCGGCTTCGCGATCCCGTCGAACATGATGAAAACCGTGATGCAGCAGCTCATCAAGTACGGTGAGGTACGCCGCGGCGTGCTCGGCGTGAACATCCAGACGCTGTCGCCGGACATCGCCGAGAGCATGGACCTCGGCAACACGCAGGGCGCGCTGGTGTCGCAGGTGATCGACGGGTCCGCGGCCGAGAAGGCCGGCATCAAGGCCGGCGACGTGGTCACGGCGGTGAACGGCAAGCCGGTCAAGGACGCCGCGTCCCTGCGCAACACCATCGGCCTCCTGCGCATCGGCGACAAGGTGGACATTGCACTCATCCGCGACGGCAAGCCGCGCCGCGTGACCGCCGTGATCGGCGAGCGCGACGCGAACGCCGAGGCGCAGGCCGCCGGCCTGCACGACGGCCTCGAGGGCGCGGACCTCGTGGACGCGCAGGGCGGCGGCGTCCTGATCCGCTCGGTGGCGGACGGCAGCCCGGCCGCGCAGCGGGGCCTGCGCCCCAACGACGTGATCCTCGCGGTCGGACGCACCCGGGTCGCCAGCCTCGCCGAATTCAAGAAGGCCGCGCAGGGGCTGCAGGCGTTCGTCGTGCAGATCCGCCGCGGCAGCGCGATGCTGGTGATCCCGATCCGCTGAGGCAATACCGAGCCTCGCAATCTGCGTCCCCGGGGGCACCGGCTTCATCGGCCGTGCCCTCGTGGCGCGCCGCACACCGCCGCGTGGCGCGCCTCCGGCGTCATTCGCGACAGCGCCGAAGCCCGGGCGTAGAACGCGGGCAGGGACCCCGCCAGAGCCAGCTCCCGCTCGAGCCCCGGTACGCAGTCACGGTAGGTCGCCACCGACGCCAGGTTCGCATTGTCGAGCGGCCGCCCGAACCAGCCGTCGTATCCGCGGTAGCCGCCCCACTCCTGCCTGAGCCCCTCGTAGGTGAACTTGAGGCGCCCGAACACGCGATTCTTCTCGACGCGCTTGTCCGCGGCCGGCAACGTGCCGCTGTAGAGGCGCTCGAGGCTCGTCGCGGTGTCGCGCAGGAGCGCAAGGAACTCCGCGTGCCTGCGACGCGAGCTTTCGTAGGCCGCGATCTCCCGCGCCGTGCCGCGCGACTCGAGCCAGCGCCGCACGCCCGCGTCCTCGACCACGCCCGCGAACGCCTCGTTGAAGCCACTGTCGCCCGCGACGTACAGGCGCTGGTGCGCGAGCTCGTGGAAGATGGTTCCGACCAGCCGGGTCTCGCGCCAGCCGATCATGGTGCTCATCAGCGGATCGGCCAGGTGGCCGAGCGTCGAGTACGCCCCGACGCCCTCGACCACCGCGTCGTCCCCGCTCGCAACGAGCTTCCACGCGTAGGCGTTCGCATCGGCCTCGTGGAAATACCCGCGGTAACTCACGCAGCCTGCGAACGGGAAGCACCACCGCAACGGGCGCAGCGAGAATTCCGGCGTTGCTACCACGTTCCACACCACGTATTCACGTCCGATGTCCACGTACTTCCTGTAGCTGCCGCCATCGGGAAGGCCGAGTTCGCGCACGGCAAACTCGCGCGCGCGGACCGCGAGCTCGAGTTGCCGGCGGGTCGCCTCTGGCGTCGCCGGGTCCGCGACGACGCTCGCGATCGGGCGGCTGCCCGCCATCACGCCAAGCTGCCCGGTCGCTGCCTGCATCACGTAGCAACCCGACAGCGCGAGCGCGAAGCCGGTGGGCACGAGCCCGCGCGCAAGCCCCCGGACCCGGCCGCTCCAGGCTCGCCCGCGCGCGTCGCATTCCGCTACGATGCCCTGCATGAAGATCTTCCTGGTCGGCGGCGCGGTCCGCGACCGCCTGCTCGGCCGTCCTCACCATGAGCGCGACTACGTCGTCGTGGGCGGGACGCCCGACGAGCTCACCGCGCTCGGCTACCGGTCCGTCGGCAAGGACTTCCCGGTCTTCCTGCACCCGACGACCGGCGAACAGTACGCGCTCGCGCGCACCGAGCGGAAGACCGGGCCCGGCTACTACGGCTTTGCCACCCGCTTCTCACCCGACGTGACGCTCGAGGAGGACCTCGCCCGGCGGGACCTCACGATCAACGCGATGGCGCAGGACGACGGCGGGACGCTCGTGGACCCGCACGGCGGCCGACGCGACCTCGAGGCGCGGCTCCTGCGCCACGTCTCGCCGGCCTTCGTCGAGGACCCGCTGCGCGTGCTGCGCGTGGCGCGCTTCGCCGCGCGCTTCGCCCCGCTCGGATTCAGGATCGCGCCAGAGACGCTGGAACTCATGCGCCGCATCGTCGCGGGCGGTGAAATCGCGGCGCTCGTGCCGGAACGCGTCTGGGTCGAAACGGAACGCGCCCTCGGCGAGGACTGTCCGGCGGTCTACTTCGAGGTGCTGCGCGCCTGCGGCGCACTTGCGGCCGTGTTTCCCGAGATTGCCGCCCTCGATGGCGTACCGCAGCCCGAGAAGTGGCATCCTGAGATCGACACGGGACTGCACACCATGCAGGTGCTCGAGGTCGCGGCAGGCCTTTCGCCCGACACGACGGTACGGTTCGCC
>Ga0209253_10002640_pt1 | contig 15876 bp, 14 predicted proteins | sample FrelakmetBRP12BR_FD_187145 | JGI IMG/M metagenome (GOLD analysis project Ga0209253, IMG submission 187145) | Freshwater lake sediment microbial communities from the University of Notre Dame, USA, for methane emissions studies - BRP12 BR (SPAdes)... | ecosystem: Environmental > Aquatic >...
CACGACGGGCTCGACGCTCTCGCCGCAGCTCGCTCAGGACCTCAGGAAGGCCGGCCTCTTTTCTGTTTCCGTGAGTCTTGACCACTGGAGGGAAGAGGACCATGACCGAGCTCGGGGGACAAAAGGGGCCTTCCGGGAAGCCTTGAGAGCGATCGATATATTCAAGAATTTGGGGAGCCTCCATGTGGGGGTATCGGCCGTTCTTTCCAGGGAAATGATCCGCCACGGTGAGGTTGATGAATTTCTCCAGTTTTTAACCGGACTGGAAATCCATGAGGCCTGGCTCAGCGAAGCTAAGCCGTCAGTCGAGGCTTTTTGGGACAAGAGCCTTGTCGTCACCGAAGAGGAGCGAAAGACGCTTGTTGACTTGCAGGACCGCTACAACAGCCAGGGCAGGATTACGGTCAATTATCTCGGCCATTTCGAGGGGCGCGAACATTTCGGGTGCAATGCCGGCCATAAAATGGTTTATATAGACGCCTTCGGCGAAGTCAGTCCTTGCGTTTTCATCCCGATGACCTTCGGCAACGTCAGGGATACATCCATCCAGGAGATTTATGCGGATATGCGCCGGTATTTTCCTTCAGCAGGGAGCTGCTTTATCAATGGAAATTATGAACTTTTGCAGAGACGTCGCCGCTCTTTGCCCCTTGGAAGAACAGAGTCGGAGAACTTGATGTCGGAGATTCGTTTCGAGCCGCCTTCCCGGTTCTTTAAGATCTATTATGGTTAGGAAACGTCAATGAAGCTCTATAGGATCGTCAGCCTGTTCCTGAGTTTGACGTTCATCGTCGTGGGCGCAATTTTTCTTCTTTTTCCTGGCGGAGTCCTGTCCCTGTTCAACAGCTTCTCCCGAAGTTTGGGAATGGAAGAAGCGCCGGCCTCCGGGTTTCATTTTTACCTCGTCCTCACCGGCGGGTACATGTATCTAGTTGCCTTGCTGGCCTGGCTGATGTTCCGGTATCCCGGCAATAATGATTTTCCGTTCCTCCTGGCGAACGGAAAAATTGCAACGTCACTGCTATCACTCGGTTTTTTCCTCCTCCATGGGCCTTTCTTGATCTATCTGGCCAATTTTATTGTTGACGGTCTAATCGGAGCTCTCGTATTGGGCCTCTACCATACCCGGAAAGAAAGGCGTTGATGAGGCTACTTCTGCCGCTTCTTGAGCTTTACCTCCCTGGGCCCCTGAAAAAAAAGGTCCTGGCCGATCTCTTCAGCCTAACCGCCCAGGCCTTCGGTGTTATCCCTCCGCCGATCAGGGGAATGTCTTATCTTGCGGCTTTGGAAGCCTATGCCCTGTTCACTCAAAGAGAGGCAGAGAGAGTGCTCCAAGAGGAAAACGACAGCGAGGTCATCAAACGCTGCCTTTACGATAATGCCCGCCTCCTCGGGAAACGGCTCCGGGAAAAGTTGCGCCTCCGTAGCGCCGAAGATGTTTTGCGGACGAGCAAACTCCTTTATAAAATCCTGGGGATCTCTTTTGAGGGCCGGACCGACGGCCGGGTGACCATCGCTCGATGTTATTTCAGCCGATTCTATACGAACCGCATTTGCGGGCTCATTTCTGCCCTTGACGCGGGCGTGGCCGCAGGCCTCTCTAGAGGAGGGAAGCTGGATTTTTATCAGAAGCTGACAGAGGGCCGAGACTCCTGCAAGGCGCGCATTGTTTGGGACGGGGACTGAGATGAAAAAAGTCCTGGTTGTCGGAAGTGGGGCAGGCGGAGCGACCGTGGCCAAAGAGCTCCAGGGTGCTTTCGATGTGACCGTCCTGGAAGCCGGGAAAGAGTTCAGGCCTTTCACTGGGAGCCTCACGGCACTGGAAAGGTGGAAGAAATCCGGGTTGTTTTTCGATGAGAGAGAGATCCAGCTGCTTTTTCCCGCCATGAAGATCCGTAAAACAGGGGACTTGGTCCTGGTGAATGGCAGGGGGCTGGGAGGAACGACCACGATTTCCACGGGAAATGCCCTCCGTGTCGATGAGGACCTCAAGAAGCTGGGGATCAGTCTTGACGGAGAGTTTGAAGAGATCCGGCGAGAGATTCCTATTTCTGCAGAGCACGAAAAGAAATGGACGGGGACCACGCGACGCCTTTTCGGGGTCTGCAAGGAAATGGGACTCTTACCCTGGCCGACACCTAAGATGGGAGAATATTCCAGATGCCTCAACTGCGGCCGGTGTGTTTTGGGCTGCCCCCAGGGTGTTAAATGGGACAGCCGGCGGTTTCTCAACCTCGCCATCGCGAAAGGGGCTCATGTCATCCCGGGCTGCAGAGTGGCAAAAGTGATCATCGAAAAAGGGTTGGCCAGAGGCGTTGAGGCGAGGCACGGAGGGCGGAAACAATATTTTGAGGGCGACTTGATTATTCTTTCGGCCGGAGGGCTGGAGACCCCAGTCATCCTCGAGAACTCGGGGATCCCCTGTGAGCCCAGGCTCTTCGTCGATCCCGTTCTGTGTGTGGCAGCCGCTTGGGAAGGAGCTGGATTGAACGGCGACGTCGCCATGCCTTTTGTCGTTGAGCGGGAGGGCTATATCATATCGCCCTATTTTGATTACCTGAGCTTTTTCTTCAATAGACGCTGGAAGTCCCCCGCCAAGAATATCCTGAGCCTGATGATTAAGCTGGCCGATGAGGCTCAAGGAAGCAGTTCCTCCAAGGGGGTTAGAAAGGCCTTGACGCCAAGAGACAAGGCGAAGCTTGAAGAAGGTGTCTCCGTGTGTTCCGAAATCCTTCGCCGGCTCGGCGTCGAAAAAAATCAGGTCTTTTTAGGGACCATCAATGCCGGACATCCCGGCGGGATGTTCCCCTTGACGGAGCGCGAGGCGGCTTCTTTTCATAATCCTGCCCTGCCGAAAAATCTCTATGTGGCCGATGCCTCCCTTTTCCCTCAATCTCTGGGTCGTCCACCTATTTTGACGATCATCGCCATGGCCAAGCGGATTAGTCGGCTTTGCCTAGCCTAGGAGGGAAAAATGGACTTCATCAGCATCTTCGACGATATCCTTGGTCCGGTTATGCGCGGGCCTTCTAGCTCCCATACGGCCGGCTCCTACAGAATTGGCCAGATCGCGCGTTCTTTGCTCGGGGAGGAAGCGACCCGAGCGCGCTTCACCTTCGACCCGCAGGGCTCATACGCCAAGACTTACAGGGAGCAGGGCGCAGACCTCGGATTTGCCTCCGGCCTCCTGGGCTGGGATATGACCGACGACCGTTTTGCTCAGGCCCTCGAGCTCGCTGCTCAAGCAGGGCTGAAGATCGATTTTACTGTCGTGTCTTTGGAAAAGGCCGATCATCCCAACACCGTCGAAATCCAGTTGAGGGGAAAGAGCGGAAAAAGGCTTCGCATCTTGGCTCAATCCGTGGGTGGCGGGTTGGTGAATATCTGGCAAATCAATGATTGGGAAGTTAGCTTAACCGGGAAATCGTATAATGTGTTTGTGGAAATCGATAAGCGTGCAAGCCGCAGAGTTGTCGCTTGGATGGCGGGCTTACAAGACATTATGGGCGTTCCCGTTGAGAAAAGTCGTCAGGATGAGGCCTTGTTTCATTTCCGGGGCAAGTCATCCTGGAAAGAAGAGTTCTTGGCGCACCTACGCTCCCTGCCCGGGATTAAGAGTGTTTGGGTGGTTCCTCCTGTCTTTTATGTCAAGCGCGGTGAGCCTCTTTTTCAGAGCTCTTGTGAGATGGTCGCGAGAGCCCAGAGCCAGGTGCTTACCCTGGGCCAAGTGGCTCTGGAATACGAATCCGTGCTTCTGGGATTGAATAAGGATGAGGCCTTGGAAGAGATGCTCAGGCGATGGGAGATCATGCGGTCGGCCGTCGAGCAGGGGCTTTACAGCGGGAAATTAAAGATGCAGTTGCTTTCGCCTTCAGCTGGCCTCATTTTTCGAGCGGAAGCAGAAGGAAGAGTGGCTGTGGGCGGCCTTCATACAAAGGCGGCCGCAAGGGCTATGGCTTCGCTCCATGTGAGCAACACTGGAGGCGTGGTCTGTGCGGCACCGACCGGTGCTTCCTCAGGAGTCATCCCCGGAGTTTTAGTCACTCTTGCCGAGGCCAAGAAACTGAGCCCAGAGAACGTTGCGATGGCTCTTTTTGCCGCGGGGGCTGTGGGGCTTATTGTGGCCAGGCGGGCTACTTTTGCCGCCGAAGTTGCAGGCTGTCAGGTTGAGATAGGCGCAGCTGGGGCCATGGCTGCTGCGGCTGTTATTGAGGTGGCCGGCGGCTCAGCTCAACAAGCCGCGGACGCGGCTGCCATTTCTCTGCAAAACAGCATGGGGTCGGTATGCGACCTCGTCCAAGGAATCTGCGAGATCCCTTGCCACACCCGCAATGCCGTAGCGGCGTCGAGCGCTTTTGTCTGCGCGGATTTAATTCTGGGGGGCTATGCGAACCCAATCCCGCTCGACGAGACTATCGATGCGGTTTATTCTGCGGGCAAGATGCTGCCCCGGGAGCTGAGGTGCACCTCTCTCGGCGGGATAGCCATGACTCCCTCGGCCCTGGCCCTGCCGCGTCTGAAGTAAAGAACCCGAATTTATTCCTTTTCTTTCCGCAGTTTTTCCCGGGCTTCGGCGAACATTGGCTCGGCATATTCCGAGGGCCAGGTGCGGTCCTCGAAACTCCTCTTTTCGACCAGGCTTAAGAACCCCTTGAACTCGTCAAAATAGCTCCCGTAGATGTGGAAGCTGTCCACGAGGTCGGCATACCGGCCCACGCGCACACGGCGGCCGATTTTGGAGCCGATTTTTTCGGCGATGGAACGCTGAAGGTCTGTGATGGCGAAAACGTTCATGTAAGCGGCTTTGTAGGCGTCCCTGGAGCGCCAGTGCGTGTTCATGTTGAGGATGAGCTCTCCTTGATCATCGGGGAGAAGTCGGCACCAAAGGCGCTGGAGGCAGGGCGGGTCATAAGTGGGAGGGTCGAGTTTGGGATTCCAGGTGATGGCTTGAGCTCGGCGGGAGTGCCCCGCCCGGCTGAGCTTTTCCACGATATAGTTGATCTGGTCGATGGTCTGGCCTTCGATCTCATAAGCGAAAAGGCGCTTGTGATAGGTATAGGTCCACTTGCCCTCCTCGGGAGAAATCCAATGGTCGTGGACTCCCGCGACGACTTCCTGGCGATAAACCTCAAGGTCCTCCAGCCCGCCCGGGAAGGCGCGATGGATCCGCGGTTCGGCAAAGGGATCCTCCACCACCCACATCATCGTGCAGTCCTTGCTGGGGGGGTCGCCTGGTTTGTCATACTCGGTCTTGATGGCGAGGCCCTTCTCCCAGCAGGCCAAAACAGCCTTTTCCCAGGCCTCTGGCAAAGTCTTTCCGGAGACGTACAAGGTTGGAATCTGGCCCTGCATTTTTACCTCACGCCGTTAGGATTCGTTTATTTCCCGCTTTTATCATAGGAGTCAAACAAGGTCAACTTGCTCGTGGATCGGGACAGGATCTTCGGTTCCGTGATCATTCTAGGTTGGAAGAGGGTCCTGCCACGGCTTACCCCCCGACATCCTCGCGGACCGCCTTGTTTGTGTCTCCAAAAACAAGTCTGAGGGCTCAACGCTCCGGGCGTCGGGGGGCCCCCCAGCCGTGTCACCCTCGCTTGATTATCGCCCCGATCACGGAAACGAAGATAGTTCCGCGGACCGGGCGGGACCGGGTGCGGCGATAGGGAACTAACGTGATCCGAGGGCAGCGGGGGGACCCTGGTTGAGCGCCTGAGCCAGCTTGAGGTCTCGCTCGTAAATATCAGGACGGAACTGCATCGTCCCGGACTCGTCCAGCCAGGCTGTGCAATAAAGAAAATAGACGTTGAGAGGATCAACGAGCCTGACTGTCTGTTCACAAAAACTATCGATGGCCGCCAATATCTTCTCCAAATCCCATCCAGGCTTGCCGCGCAGGACATAAGCGGCCAGCTCGACCGGTTTTTCGGCTCGGATGCAGCCATGGCTATAAGCGCGCGTTGTCTTGGCAAAGTCCTCCTGGTAGGGTGTGTCATGGAGAAAAATCTGATAAACGTTGGGGAAGACGAATTTCAGCCGGCCTAGGACATTAAGAGGCCCGGGGTCCTGGCGGATGCGGAAGTTGAGGCTCTTTTCAGTTAGCTTGGCCCAGTTGATGGTCGCCGCGTCGAGTTCGGTCTCTTCATTCCCCCGGCCGCGCAGGATGACCATTTTATTATAGCGGAGATAATTGGGGTCCTGAGTAATATAGCTTCTGATTTCCTTGAGCAGGACAGGAGCCGGGATGGTCCAGTAGGGGTTGATGACCAAATGGGTCATTTGGCTGGAGAAATCCGGCGTCTGCCAGGCCTCATTGCCCGCCACAACTTTCATCGTCATTATTCTTCGGGAATCTTCGAAGACCTCCAGCCCGAAATTGGCAATGTTCACATAGATATATCTCCGGCCCAGGTTGTGCGGCATCCAGCGCCAGCGTTCTAGGTTGAGCATAATCTGCCCTGCCCGCTCCGCAGGCGGGACATTCAAAGCTGCCACGGTAGATTGGTCAAGCGCTCCGGAAACATCCAAGCCATGCCTCTTTTGAAAATTCCGGAGTGCCGCTTCCAGACCATCATCAAAAAGGCTCTTGCTTTTCGGCCTTTCCAGCTGGAGCTCGCCCAAGTCCGCAAGGCGCCGGCAAAGACGCCTGACCTGCTTTCCATGATCACCCTTCTTGAGGGGAGGGCCGCTGGGAAGAGGATCCCGGTCAACTTCTTTCGCGAGGCTGCGGTAGGACGCCAGCGCTTTCTTGAGGGAGACATAGAAATCGTGCGACGGCGCAGAATTCCTGAGTGTCTCCTCGACCTGATTTTTTGCCAAGGCTTTCTCTAAAGCCGGGACAATTTTCTCATCAACACATACACCCGGCCAGGAAGGCTCCAGTGTCTCAGGGTTTACTTTCCCGTGGGCCAGGTGAACGGCATAGGTCAGGAACGCATCGGTGCACAAGAGATCCAGGTCAGATAACTGTTCGGCCAGACGGCCGCTCGGTCTTTTTCCGCGCTTTTTCAGAATACCGGAAAGCGTTTTTATTTTGGAGAGGTGATAATCTGAAGGTCTCAGGCCCTCCTGGTCAGCTTTCTCGATAGATTTGACGAGAGATTCGATTTGCGGGGAGGTCACGGCCTCGTCTGTCCAGGCCGGCCGGCAATCCCTCTGTCGATAGAAAAGGGGCAGAAGGATGTCGGCGAGAACTGATTCCCCGTTCACCGATATCCTTGATGGAAAGACCTCTCCCCCGATATATCCCCGGATTAATTCTTGAGCCCTGGCGGCCTCGTTCGAGGAAGAATATTCCTTTGCTGGCCTGCATGCCTCCGCCCAAAAAACCAGTCCAAAACAGACCTGCAACACCACCAGGCAAACGGCTATTCTTTTCTTTGGAGTCATGTAGCGAGACACTAATATAGGCGAATCGCTCTCAAAATTAAAGCCCGCTGAGGCCTTTCTCTTGCCAAATCATATTGTTCCTTGTATGATGAAAATTATCCAGGAGAACAGCATGAAAAAGGGTAAGAATACTCTGAGAGCGAAGCCCATGAATCTCGAGGATTTCTTGAATGTGGGCATTCAGCTCGAGGAGGCCATTTGCGCCTGTTATGAAGGCCTCAGCCGGATTTCTTCCGACGAGGATCTCGCCTGGAGATTGAGCAAGATGGCCCGGGAAGAAAAGAATCATGCCGGGATTTTGGCATCGGGGAAAGAATATCTCAAGATGATTCCAGACGCTTTCGGTGGCAAACTCATGACAGCCTCTGAAATCTATACAGGCATTGCGCTGGCAGAGAATCTTCTCCTGAAAATTCGTCAGGCCTCCGGCCCTGGCAAGGGATTGAGAGAGCTCCTGGAACTGGAAAGACGGTTTGAGAAGGTCCATCTGGATACGTCCATCGAGATCAGGGACCCTTCCTTGAAAAAACTGTTCCAGGATTTATCCCAGGAAGACAAGACCCATGCCCAAAGCCTGGAAGAAATCATTCTGCATCAAAAGGAAAAACGCTAAGCGGTGCGTTCACGCTCCTCACGACACCCAGCCCCAAGAACATAGAGTCTGACGTTTAAGGATTGACGCCGCCTGCGGTTACTTTCTCTTGAGGAGCGGCGAGAGAAGCAGGACGACGCCGATAGCGATGAGAATGAGGGGCCACCACTCGAAGAATCCGATGAGATGAGCGCCGCCGATGATAACGAGCACAAGCCCGGCAATGAGCCTTCCTGTCTGCGTCGTCCGATAAGCTGCGGAGAAGCAGCTGACCAGGAACTCCAGAATAAAGATCCCGCCGAGGCCGACCAAGAAATAGGCCCACCAGTCTGCCCAGGAAATCCGGTCCATCTGGGTTAAAAGAAAAAGGACTCCCAGGAGGATGAGAATCAGTCCCCCGGTCAGCCTGGGAAAGGGATTCTCCTTTGATTTGGGTTGCTCGAGAGGATTGCCTTTTTCTCCGGTCTTGACGTCTTCGTCCATGTTTTTCTCCTTGATTCTTCAATACCACAGCTCTCAAGCAAGGTCAATGAGGCACGAGAAAAACGATTTGCTCTTGCCGTTGATTTTAGCTAGAATGACGGAAAATAGGAATGAAACTTAAAGCCATCCTCCGATCGATGCGGCCGGCCCAGTGGACCAAGAACCTCTCTGTGTTCGCCGCCTTGGTTTTTGCTCAAAAGTTCTTCTCCGTTCCTCTGTTCCTGAAGTCTTTGGCCGCTTTTCTTGTGTTTTGTCTGATTTCCGGGGGCCTTTACATCTTCAATGACCTCCGGGACCGGGAGGAGGACCGGGCTCATCCCAAGAAATCTCAAAGGCCGATTGCCAGAGGGGAGGTCAGCTCATCCGAGGCCCTGGCCGCGTTCCTGGTTTTGGAAGGGGGGAGTCTTGCTGCCGCCTTTTTTTTGAACCGCAATTTTTTCATCGCCGTGCTTATCTACTTCGTTCTCCAATTGGCCTATTCTCTGAAATTGAAGCAGGTCGTTATCCTTGATATCTTTGTCATCGCCGCCGGGTTCGTCATCCGGGTTGTTGCGGGCGGCCTTGTCATCGCTGTCCCTATTTCTTCCTGGCTGCTCATCTGCACGACCCTCCTGGCCCTTTTTCTGGCCATGAGCAAAAGGCGGCACGAGCTTGTTCTCCTTGAAGAAAAGGCGATCGACCACAGGCCTATTCTCAAGGAGTACAGCGCCTATCTTCTCGACCAGATGATCGCCGTCGTGACCGCGTCGACTCTTATCGCTTATTGCCTTTATACGATATCGGCGGAGACCGTCGCAAAATTCGGGACCGAGCACCTGGTCTGGACGTCTGCTTTTGTCCTCTACGGCATTTTCCGGTATCTCTACTTGGTCCATCGACAAGGCAAAGGAGGAAGCCCCGAAGAGCTTGTCCTGCAAGACAAGCCTCTCCTTTTGAACGTCCTGCTCTGGATCGCAGCGGTCATTCTAATCATTTATCTAAGGTAAAGCCATTGGCCTCCGCAAAAGTTGCTGTTTTGAAGACATCCCCGGAGACCGTTCTGTCTGACTATAAGAAGCTGATGCACCTGGCGGAATACCAGAAATATTTGCCCAGGGATAAAGACACTGCCCTTAAAATCAACATCACCTGGCATTATTTTTATCCCGCCTGTTCGACTCCTCCGTGGCAGCTCGAAGGAGTTATCAAGACTTTGCTCGAGGACGGCTACAAGAAAGAGCTCATTCACGCCTGCCACAACCGGACGGTCGTCGTCTCCGCCAAAAAGGGAGAGAGAAACAATAAACACCTTCCGGTTGTCCAGAAATATGGGCTGCGGAACATCCATCTTTACGAGGGGGAAAAGTGGACGAGATACGAACCCAAGGGAAAGATGAGGGTGTTGGACCAGATCTTTCCGCGAGGCATAGAGATTCCCAAGCGGCTCATCGGCGAGAATATCGTTCATCTTCCGACCATGAAAACCCACGTCTTTACCACGATGACAGGCGCAATGAAGAACGCCTTCGGCGGACTGCTTCACGAGCGAAGACATTGGACTCATTCGGTTATCCATGAGACCCTGGTCGACCTTTTGACCATCCAGAAGGAGATCCATCCGGGGATTTTTGCCGTTATGGACGGGACCATCGCCGGCGACGGGCCCGGTCCGCGGTGCATGGTGCCGTTCATCAAGAATTACATCCTGGCCAGCGCCGACCAAGTGGCCATCGACGCCGTCTCAGCCAAGATGATGGGGTTTGATCCCCTCGCTCTTCCGTTCATCCGGATCGCTCATGAGTCCGGTCTGGGCTGCGGCGATCCGAACGAGATCGAGGTCGTGGGCGAAGATATCCGGGACGTCAATTTCCACTTCCAGGCTTCCAAGAACACCTTCGCTAGCTACGGCCAGAAGCTCATCTACTGGGGACCGCTCAAACCCCTGGAAAAATTCCTGCTCAGGACTGTCCTTGCTCCGTGGTCCTATGCGGCTTCGGTCATTTTTCATGATTGGATCTGGCATCCCGCGATCGGAAAACATCGGACCGGAAGGATGCTTCAAACGTCCTGGGGCAGGCTCTTCCAGAGATACTAAGATTGATTCTTCAAGAAGTGCAGGCTTTTTGGTTCTTTCTCTAGATGGAAAACGATCAAGCTCTGCAGGGTTTTCTTGATGAGATCGAGCTCGCTGGCTTGAAAAGGCAAGGCGCCTTTTTTTGGGGGGGCGTTTTTCTTGGCCCAGGCCAGGAACGGGACAATCTCGGGAGAGGTCGTCACCTTTTTGTAGGGAGAGCAGCCGGCGCAGTGAATCCCGTCCATTTTTGGGGAGAGCCAGCCGCCCTCGGGAAGTTTCTTCTGGCACTTCTTGCATCTCCGGAAATCAGGGAGAAGGCCGTTGATCTGGAGAATCCAGGCTTCAAAGTAGCAGCTCAAGAGGTTGAGGGCTCCTCCGCTCTTGATAGCCTGCAGGGTGGAAAGAAAAAGCCTGAAGAGGACATCCTCCTTGGCCCGGGCCGGGAAGAATTCCTCGACGAGCTCGGCAAAATAAGACAGAGTGCATGATGTCCTGAAGTCCTTGGGAACGTCGAAGAAAGACTCGATGAGGTCGCACTGACTGATTGTGACCAAATCTTTCCTTTCTTTCTCGTAAAAAAAAATCCTGACCAGGGACATTTGTTCTAGGCTGCTTCCGAAACGGTTCCCGAATTTCCGCGCGCCTTTGGCCACGCCCCGGAGGAGGCCCTTGTCGCGGGAAAAAAAGACGACGATCTTGTCCTGTTCGCCGACGTTGAAGCTGCGCAGGACTATGGCATCGGATTGGTCGATGGGCATGGGTTGTTTAAAGACTACGCCGCCAGTGTGATGTTCAGCGCTTTTATTCTCTCCCTTAAGGTGGCTTCGTCGATTCTCAGGTCGGAAGCGGCCCTGGGGATTTCCCAGTTGTTTCGTATCAGAGCCCGGCGGATGTAATGCCTCTCAAACTGCTCTGTGGCTTTTTCCAGAGAATGGCCCTCGAAGAAGTCGGAGATATACTCGAGTTCCCTGGTCTCAACGAGAAGGGACAGATGAGAGCTTTTGATTTCGTCTTCTTGGATCATGATGACGAAACGCTCGATAACGTTCATCAACTCGCTGACATTTCCGGGCCAGACATATTTCAGGAATGCGCCCAGGGCCTCACGGCTCATGGTTTTGGGCTTCTTCCCGTATTCCTCCGAGAAATGCTGGAGGAAGTGGTCGATCAAAAGGGGGATATCCTCAGTCCGTTCTCGAAGCGGGGGAAGGGCGAGCGCAATGATGTTGAGTTTGAAGTAGAGGTCTTCGCGGAATCTTCCCTGGGCCACGGCCTCCCTCAGATTCTTGCTCGTTGCGGCCATGACGCGGGTGTTGAAAGGGATCAGGTCGGTGGCTCCCAGGGGCTCGAATCGCTGTTCCTCCAGGGCCCGGACGAGCTTCGCCTGAATCTCTAGGCTCAAATTGCCGACCTCATCCAGGAAAAGCGTCCCCCCGTCAGCCAGGAGGAGCTTTCCTTTTTTGTCCTTGTGGGCCTGGGGAAGGGCCCCTTTGACATAGCCGAAGAGTTCGCTTTCCATCAGGTCATCGGGAATGGCCGAGCAGTTGACCTCGAGGAACTTTTTTTCTTTGCGCGGACTTTCCTGATGGATCAGACGGGCGACGAGTTCTTTTCCCGTGCCGTTCTCTCCGAAGATCAGGACCCGGCCGTTCGAAGCGGCGGCCTGGTCGATCGCCTCCCTCAGCTCCCGGATGGAGCGGCTTTCCCCAACGAGGTAATATTTAGACCTCTGTTTTTCGCGAAGCTGGATGTTTTCTTCCTCCAACTTTTTCTGCCGCAGCGCATTCCGGACCGTCAGGACGACTTTTTCCAGCGAAAGAGGCTTCTCCAGAAAATCATGGGCCCCCAGCTTGGTTGCCGTGACGGCAGTTTCAATCGTGCCATGGCCGGATATCATCACCACCTGCGGGTTGTCCTCCGTCGTCTTTATTTTTTTGAGAACGTCGATTCCGCTCATCCCGGGAAGCCAGATATCCAGCAAGACAAGGTCGATATTCTGATTCTTCAGCAATTCCAGGCCTGCTTCTCCGGTCTCTGCGGTTTTGACCAGGAATCCTTCATCCTCGAGGATTCCTTTGAGTGAGGAGCCGATGCTGGGTTCGTCGTCGATGATCAGGATGTTTTCTTTTGTCATGCGGGAAGCTGGATGATAAATTTTGCGCCGGTCGGAGAGTTATTTTCCACGCGGATCGTTCCGCTGTGTTCTCTGACAATCTGGCTGGCGATGGAGAGTCCCAGGCCCGTGCCCTTCTTTTTGGTCGAGAAGTAGGGCAGGAAGAGTCTGGTTTTGTCCTCGACCGAAATTCCCGGCCCGGTGTCCGAGATCTCGACATTCACTTGCTGATGCTTCTTTTCGAAAACAGCCCGGACCCTGATTTTCCCTTTCTTGTTCATCGCCTCGATGGCATTGTCGAAGATATTGATTAGGACTCTTTTGATCTGGTCGGGGTCAAGCTGGAGAGAAGAGGGGAGGTCCGGAGCGAGGTCGATTTCAAAGTCGACCTGGGCAAAGATGCCCCGGAAAAGGGAGATGGTCTGATCGACGAGCGTACGGAGGTCGGTGGGCTTGAGCTCAACCTTGGGCATCCGGGCGAAGTTGGAAAATTCGTCGACAAGAGATTTGATGGCTCTGGTTTCCTGGATGATCGTCCTGGCTCCCTCCTCGATGATGTCCGGGGAACCCCTGTCGCTCTTCCTCAGGGTCTTGATAATCCTCTCCGCCGAGAGCTGAATCGGGGTCAACGGATTCTTGATCTCATGAGCCACCCTCTGGGCGACCTCCTTCCAGGTGGCGATTTTTTGGGCCTTGATGAGCTGGGTGAGGTCGTCGAAGACGACAATCATACCGGAAAAACCGCCGTCGGCCTCTTCCAGGGGGGAAAGAGCCAGGGCCACGGTCGTGGTCTGGCCATTTTCGGCAATATGGATTTCTTTTTCCGTCAGTCGATACTTGTTCTTCATACCCCAGGCGATATTCTTGGTGACCTCGCCATACTTGCCTTCCCCGAAGACCTCAGTGAAGCTCTTTCCGACAGGGTTCCCCTCCCCGAGAGCCAGCATTTCTCGGGCTGAGGGATTGATGGTGGTGATATTTCCCTGGGCATCCAGGGTGACCACCCCCGTGGTGACATTGTTGAGGACAGTCTCGATGTATTGCTTTCTGTTCTCGAGCTCGGATGTTTTTTGGGCAATTTTACTCTCGCTTTCTTTGAGGTCGGAGATCATCTGGTTAAACGAGTCGATGAGTGTCCCTAGCTCGTCGGAGGCCGGGTCTTCGACGCGCACATCCAGGTTTCCCCTGGAGACTTCCTTGGTGGCTTGGGCCAGCTTTTCGATCGGAACTGTAATTCCCTTAGCCAAATGGATGCCGATCCAGCTGGCGGCGAAGATGATCAGCAGAGTGATAAATATCAAGCTGATGATATAGAAGGTTTTGACCGTTATTTTACGCGGAATGAGGAGCCGGTATCTTTGGACGTAGGAGTTGATATTATTGATTTTCTGGGCATAACTTTGAGGAAAGAATTTTCCGGTGGTCACCAGGACATCCCCTTCGCTGGGAAGAGAAAAAGAGACTCCGCGGCGGATCATCTCGCCATTCCCCATAGGCTCGACGCTGCGAAAAGCCTCGCCGGGCTGGGCCTTCTCCACCGCGCTGGTTTGAATGGGCTTGTAGTCTTGGAGGGGCAGGTTGGGATTGAGGTAGGTGAACAGTTCCTCGTCTCCCAGATATATGCCGATTTCGTCCAGGCTGTATTCGTTCAGCTTTCTCCGGATAAAATCTCTGAGCAGCAGCCTGTTCTCCAGCCGGACCAGCTGTTGGCTGCTGATACTATCGCTGAGCTCGGCAGCGTAATGAGAGGCCGCCTCTTCGGCGTTGGCATAGGCGCTGTCGGCCAGGCTTTTGGTGTCCTCTAGAATCTTGTCAAACGGAGTTTTGAACCAGAGTTCGATGTTTCGGCTGATCAGGTCGCTGGCAAAAAAGAAGAGGAGAAGGGTGGGGATAAAGGAGAGGGCGATGAAAAACAGCACCAATTTCGTCTTGAAATGAGAGCCGACGATTTTTTGCTTTCTCTCGAGGTAGAGCTTGACCAGGTTCCGTCCCAAGACGAAGAGGAGGACGAGGAAAAGCAACAGGACGATGACCTGCATGGAAGAGAGAAGAACGTCCATGACCGATGTGGGAGAGATCTCCTGTGACTCGCGGATGTAGATTTCAATAGCGAGAAAAACGATGACAAGCAGGATGATGAACGCCGCGATGAAGCGCGGGCCTTTTTTCTTTTCTTTCTCCATCGCGCTCAGCCCGTGCTCCCCTTTTCCGGCATAAGATATTCACGGAAGCTATCAAGCGTTATTTTGATGTCCTTGCGCACGGCGCCTTTTGGGCCGAAAGGCTTGCCTTCTTTCCCGTTAATTGTCCAGGCCATTCCTCCGGCATTTCCCAGGTTAAGAGCCAATTGATTCTCAGCCCGGGCCTGAAGGACCTCTCCCTGTTTCTTGACGCCATCCCATATCATGTTTCCGTCGGCATAGACCTGGAGCCAGGTATCTTCAAGAAAAGACATCTCCAGGTTGAGCCCCTTGACCTCTTCAACCAGAGGCTGCTCCGCAGGAGCCTGGACGGGCTGGGGCGGCAGAGACGGTGCCGGGGTCTGCGCGGCTGGCTTGGGCGGGGAAGCGGCCCGTTTGTCGGGAGAAGAGATGAAGATGAAGTAGCAAAGCGCGGAAATTACCACAACAATCAAAGCAACGAGAAGGCCGATCAATCTTTTCTTGGTTAAGACCACGGGTGGACTCAGCCTTTTTTTGGGCTGTTTGTCCATCTGATATTCGTTGAAAAGAAGCATTTCCCGGTATCTGTTAAGCCATTGATTCTCGTCTAAACCGACGCTCTTGGCATAGGAGCGAAGAATGGCCCGAACAAAAAACGGTCCGGGGATGACCTCCAGATGATCTTCTTCGAGGGCCTGGAGAAACTTCAGACTGATCCGGGTGGTATCTGCGATCTCTTTGAGGGATATCCCTCTGAGCTCTCTTTCTCTTTTTATTTCCTGTCCAAGGGATGCCATTGACAAAAATTGTAGGCCAATCTCCTCATCCTGTCAATAAACTGAGCAATCCAGGAAGCGGAAAATCTCTAGGGGGGTGCTGCGCAGTTATGCACATCAACTTGGTAATCGAGGTTGCCTCCTCTGGGCGGGATGAAGCCGCCCCCTGCCCCCGCACCCCGGGGAACCAGTCCCGTCGGTTCCCCCCGTCAAGGCTCGGGTTTGGGTTCGTCAGCCCGCTCGTTTCCCCAGCGAGGAAACTCGCTTCGACTCATCCTTCGCTCTTCTCTCCCTTCGGTCGAGAAACCGTG
>Ga0209253_10002641_pt1 | contig 15870 bp, 14 predicted proteins | sample FrelakmetBRP12BR_FD_187145 | JGI IMG/M metagenome (GOLD analysis project Ga0209253, IMG submission 187145) | Freshwater lake sediment microbial communities from the University of Notre Dame, USA, for methane emissions studies - BRP12 BR (SPAdes)... | ecosystem: Environmental > Aquatic >...
GCTTCCCTCCTGCACCGCCATCCTGAACTGCTGTCCGGCCTGATCCATCAGCAAACGCTGACTGACGGTGATGTTGTTCGATTCGCGGCCGTTCTCGCGGTGGTTGGCGTTGTAATGTTTTGCGGTGGCGAGACAGCCGGTGGATTGAATGCCTCGGATCATCGCCGACGTGATGCGGCCGTTGCCGGGGAACGACGGGGCTTCGGCAGCGCCAAGCGCCAGACGCAGCACGAACAGCGCCGCCACGGCCGCGCCGCCCGTGAGAAAGCCCACCGCCCCCTGGAACAGCGTGAAGAGCGACCACAACGTCAGGCTGAAGAAGTACGTGGTCTTGGAGCCGAACCGATCGAGGAGCCAGCCGCCGGGCAACTGCGCCAGCACGTAGGACCAGGCGAACGCGGAGAAGATGTATCCCATCTGTACCGGCGACAAATCGAACGCCTTGCGGATGTCGGCGCCCGCAATGGACAGTGTCGCCCGGTCGGCGAAGTTGATCGTGGTGACCGTGAACAGCATCGCCAGCACGAGCCAGCGGACTCTGGTGGGCGGGAGGGCTGCGAGGGTGTGGTAAGGCGTGGGCGACGCGGCGGAAGGCGCCAGGGACATTCCGCCGACCAATCTAGCGGCTTCACGTGGGGAACACAAGACGGGTGAGGCCGCCGCCAAGCCTCCTCCGACGACTGACGCCTTGCGGACCCGCTCTTGATCCTCACACTGCCGTCGCGCGCCGTTCGCCGCAGGCGGGGCAACTCGGCTCGCGGGCGATCTCGATCTCATCGCACGTCATGTCGAGGACGTCCAGCCAGAGCATCCTGTTGACGAGCGGACGGCCGCAGCCGGCGATCAGCTTGAGGACCTCGCTGGCCTGGATGGCTCCGATGACGCCGGGAACGGGGCCAAACACCCCGAGCGGGCCGGCGGGTACGTTCGAGGCGACCTTCGGCGCCTCGGGAGACAGACAGCGGTAGCAGGCCGAGGACCCACCCAGGATCGTCATCACGGATCCGGTGAAGTGGGAGATCGCGCCCTCCACGAGCGCCTTGCCTGCCCGCACGCAGGCATCGTTGAGAGCATAGCGGGCCTCGAGGTTGTCGACCGCCGCCACGACGATGTCGTAGGCGGCGACAAGCGCATCCGCCGTCGTCGGGTCGAGCAGGATGTGGTGCCTGATCACTTCCACCTCGGGATTCAGCGCAGTCAGCTTCTCGGCCGCGCTGTCGGTCTTCGCACGGCCGATGTCGCTCGTGAAATGGACCACCTGCCGCTGGAGATTCGAGAGTTCCACGTGCCCACAGTCGACCACGCCGAGGCGGCCCACGCCGGCCGCCGCCAGGTAGTAGAGGCAGGGGGAGCCCAGGCCCCCCGCACCCACCACCGCGACCCCAGCCGAGCGGATCTTCTCCTGCGCCGACTCCCCCAGCTCGGGGATGACAAGGTGCCGCAAGTAGCGAGCATCGCTGGGTGACGCAGGATCACGGCCCACTGCCTGCCGACTCCCATCAGGGGACGGAGGCGCCGACCCTCTCTCAGGCTGCTCGTTCACTTCCGCCTCCTACACCCACTGGGGCACCTAGCCACGCTCGCACCCGCGGGCGGGTGCAAGCGACCGCCGGAGCTTCACCTGGCGGCGGTCAGGAGATTCTCGCTCAGGACGACCCGCTTGCAGGCATCACACAGGGTGTAGTACTCCTCCGGCAGATCGCCCCGGGCCGCGGTCGCGTCGCGGTGAGCCTTGGTCATGAACGGGGTACCGCAGCGCCGGCAAGCGAAGAGGTCGAACGTGCGGCCCCATATGGTGCGCGCGGCGGAGGTGTCCTCCATCGCGATGCACTGCGTCGGGCACACCGACTGGCAGGAGCCGCAGCCCACGCAGTCCGTGGCACCGGCATGGCCGAACGGCGGGCCCACGCTCTTGTGGTCGCCACGGCCGAGCGCCGACAACGCGTTGTAGCCGACGGTCGAGCACACGCGCACACACAACTCGCAGAGGATGCAGCCCGGCAGCGGTGCGTCGGCGACGGGAGCGAACAGCCCGCGCGTCACTCCAAGTTGGACGGCGAGCTCTTGCAGCGCCGGCGCTTGCGGGGCGTAGGGCAGCAGAAGCTGCAGGTTCATGATGCGATGTCGGCGGATACGCGGCGACTCCGTCACGACGTCCAGATCCGCCACTACCGGGTAGTTGCAGGACGTGGTGAGTAGCGGCTCGCCGCGCCCGGGTTGACGGACCTCCACTAGGCAGAGGCGGCAGGCCGCGATGTCAGGCACGCCCTCGTGGTGACACAGCCCCGGGATGCGGTAGCCGGCGCGTCGTGCCACATCGAGAAGACCCGCCCCGGTCGGCGCGGTCACCTCGCCACCGTCGATCCTCAGGGTTACGTCCATGCGTGACCTCCTACCGGACGAGGACGGCATCGCGCCTGCACACGTCCTTGCAGACGCCGCACTTGATGCACAGCTCCTGCTCTATCGTGTGGGGCAGCTTCTTCTCGCCGGCGATGGCCTCCTGTGGGCAACGCAGGGCGCACAGCGTGCAGCCGTTGCAGAGCTCGGGATCGATGATGAAGCTGATGAGCGCCTTGCACACTCCGGCTGGACAGCGATCACCGTCCACGTGGGCGAGGTACTCGTGGCGGAAGTAGCGCAGCGTGGAGAGCACCGGATTGACCGCAGTCGTTCCGAGGGCGCACATAGAGGCGGCACGAACGGTGTCGGCGATCTCTTCGACGCGGGCGATGGTATCGCGGGTGCCGCGGCCCTCCGTGATGTCCCCGAGAAGCTCATGGAGGCGAAGCAGCCCCTCCCGGCACGACGTGCAGTTGCCGCACGACTCTGAGGCCAGGAAGCGCAGGAAGTACTTCGCCATGTCCACCATGCAGGTGTCTTCGTCCATGACGATCATGCCGCCGGACCCCATCATGGCGCCCTCGGCCAGCAGCGTGTCGAAGTCCACGGGTGCATCGAGCTTCTCCGCCGGCAGGCAGCCTCCGGACGGGCCGCCCGTCTGGACGGCCTTGAAGGCCTTGCCGCCCGGGATGCCGCCGCCGATGCCGAAAACGATCTCGCGCAGGCTGATGCCCATCGGCACCTCGACGAGGCCGGTGTTGTTCACCTTGCCGACGAGCGAGAAGATCTTGGTCCCCTTGGAGCCCTCGGTGCCGATGGAACGGAACCAGTCTGCGCCTCGGAGCACGATGTGGGGGACGGTCGCCCACGTCTCGACGTTGTTCACGTTGGTGGGCCGACCCCACAGGCCGTGCTCGGCCGGGTAAGGAGGCCGCCGTCGCGGCACGCCACGGCATCCCTCGAGCGACGCCATCATCGCGCTCTCCTCGCCGCAGACGAACGCCCCACCCCCGCGACTGACTTGTACGTCGAACGACAGGTCACTGCCGAGGATCGCCTCGCCCAATAGGCCGAACTCGCCCGACTGTTCGAGGGCATGAGTGAGATGCTGGACGGCGAGCGGGTACTCCTGACGCACGTACACGTGACCCTTGCGGGCGCCGATGGCCAGAGCCCCTATGGTCATGCCCTCGAGCACACTGTGCGGGTTTCCCTCGAGCACAGAACGGTCCATGAAGGCCCCCGGGTCGCCCTCGTCAGCATTGCACACCACGTAGTGCAGGTCTCCCGGAGCGTTGCGGCAGACCTCCCACTTCACGCCTGCCGGAAAGCCGCCGCCGCCGCGCCCGCGCAGGCCCGCCCGCTTCACCTCTTCGAGGACGGCCACCGGTCCCATCTCCAGGGCCCGTGCCAATGCCGAATAGCCCCCGAGCGCGATGTAGTCGTCGATGGACGTTGGATCGAGGTGGCCGTTGTCGCGCAGCACCAGGCGCTGCTGGCGGCGATAGAAGGGGATCTTCTCCTCCTTGCGGTGCTGCAGGTCGGTCGATGGGTCCACGTAGAACAGCCGCTCGACCGCCTCGCCACCGACGACGGTCTTCTCGACGATCTCGGGGACGTCCTCCACCTGCACATGCTGGTAGAGAACGCCCTCCGGGAGCAGCAGCAGCAACGGTCCCCGCTCGCAGAACCCGTGACAGCCGGTGGCGCGCAGGTTGACCCGGCGGTCGACGCCGCGCGCCTCCACCTCGGTCTGCAGAGCTTCGAACACCTTCATGGCTCCCTGCGCTCGGCAGCCGGTGCCGCCGCACACGGCGATGGCGTCCCGACTGGGCTCCCCGGCCGCTACCAGGGCCTCGCGATGGCGCGCGAGCGCGCCTGGGTCGGTGAGCCTCGTGGTCATTCGTCCTTCCCGTCCTCGAGGAACTCGGTGACCAACCGGCCGAGTCTGTCTGCCGTCATGTGCCCGTGATACTCGCCGTCGATCAGGACCAGCGGGCCGAGGGCGCAGGCGCCCACGCAGTTGACCTCTTCGATGGTCAGCGACAGATCGGACGTGGTACCGCCGACGCTGACGCCCGTGTCCCTCTCGAGCTGCTCGAGAAGCCGGCGGGCACCACGCACGTGGCACGCGGTTCCCATGCACACGGTGCACGTGTGCTCGCCTCGTGGCGAGGTGTGGAATCCCTCGTAGAACGTCGTCACCCCGAACACCTGGGCAGGTGTCAGACCGAGGTGTGCCGCGGCTTGGCGCAGCGCCTGCTCGGGCAGGTAGCGCAACTCGGCCTGCAGGTCGTGCAAGACGTTGACGAGACTGCCCGCGTCCCCCTGAGGGTAGCCGGCGAGTATCACCTCAACTCGGGCCGGGTCGACGGCCGGTGCCTCACTCATGTCTCGCCTCCCCGACCCGTGGCCTCTCGACGTGGCCCCTCGCGCAACGCGGGGCCGGAACGGCGGGTCAGCCACCGGCTCGGGCACGAATCGCGTTCATCACGCTTCCGGCGTCCTCGCCGTCGCCCCGAGTGACCTGCTTCTGACCCACCGTTCCGGCGATACCTAGCCTGGCCTGTCGGATACAGGCTCACAAGCAGTCGGTTGCCGCGGATGAGCAGTCGCTGCAGCAGCGCTCATGCTCAGTCCCGCATCTACGCCTGGTCGCTTGCCTCCGTAGCGGCAGCCTTCTTGGCCTTGATCTTGGGCAAGGTCAGACCCAGCTCGGCGGCCTTCTCCGGCGTCAGGTTGCCCTCGGCATCCCAGCCGCGCAACTCGTAGTAGGGCGGCAGCATCTCGGCGAGGCGCACCACCATACCCTTGCCCGGTCCACCCGGCATGGGCTCCTCGAGCATGCGCTTCGGCAGGGTGTCATCGGCGCTGGTCATGCCGGCGCGGCGGTTGAACAGCGTCTGGATGTTGAAGATACGCTCGCCGGTGCGCTTGAAGCCCTCATAGCCGCCCATGTCGATGCCGGTGCCGGCCTCGAGCAGCTCACGCGTCTGATCCTCGTCGACATGCAGGAAGAAGATGAAGTTGCACAGCCCGCAGGAGTCGATCATGCAGAACCAGTCCTGCACCTCCTTGGCGAGCAGCGGCTTGTCGTCCCAGCGCAGCGGGTCGACCTTGTCGATGCCGCGGTCCTTGGTGATCCTCCACACGACGACGCCGTAGAGGTCGAGGTCCTGTGCCTCACCGCGGATGTGGCAGGCGCCGCGTGGCTGGGTGGCGTAGCCCAGACCCATACCCTGCAGGCTGCGCCCGTCGTAGGCGGGGAACTCCTGCTTCTTGACGCCCATGAAGTACTCGGTAGTCCCGTAGTGCTCGGCCATGCGGTAGGACCCCTCGGCGAGCAGGTCACCGAAGCCCTCGCGCTTGGCCATCATCTCGGTCAGTCTGACCATGGCACTGCCGTCGCCGAACGTCAGCGGAAAGCCGATGTCCTCCTGCGGGATCAGGCCGCGCTCGAACATCTCCATCGCACAGGCGATCGAGTTGCCCGCCGAGATGGTGTCCATGCCCATCTCGTTGCAGATGAAGTTGGCCTTGCAGACGGCCTCGAAATCGGAGACGCCGCAGTTGGACCCGAACATGCCGATGGTCTCGTACTCGGGTCCCTCGCCGACGCCGGCGAACTCGGGAGTCGTCACCTTTGAGACGCGCCCGCAGGCGATCGGGCAGGCGGGGCAGCCCAGACCCATGTGGTCACGCACGGAGTACTTGCTCGCCAGCACGTCGCCGCTCAGCTTCTCGTAGTCCTCGAAGACGCCGGTCGAGAAGTTGCGCGTCGGCAGGGCGCCGAAGGATTGGACAAGGTCCAGCACACCCGGCGTGCCGACGCCGTGGAACCACGCCACCACGGGCGTGTTGAGCGTCTCGTAGGCGGCCTCGACGGCCTTGTAGAAGCGATCCGGGTCGGCGACCTTGACGCCGCCGGTGCCGCGCACGGCGATCGCCTTGAGGTTCTTGGAACCCATCACCGCACCGACGCCGGAGCGCCCGGCGGCGCGTCCCTTGTCGTTCATCACGCAGGCGAACCGGACCATCTTCTCGCCGGCGGGCCCGATGCAGGCCACATGGGCGTCCGGGGCCGTGAGGTCGGCAACCGCCTCCTCGGTCTCGAGGCTGTTCTTGCCCCACAGGGGAGCGGCGTCGCCGAAGGTGACACGGTCGTCGTCGATGAAGAGGTAGACCGGCTTGGCGGCCTTGCCCTCGAGGATGATCATGTCCCAGCCGGCGTACTTGAGCTGCATGGCCCATTCGCCGGAGGCGCCGGAGTTGGCGATGCCGCCGGTCAGCGGCGACTTGGTGACCACCATATAGCGGCCGCTCGAAGGCGCCCCGGTGCCCGTGAGGGGGCCGGTGGCGAAGAGGAGCTTGTTCTTGGGCGAGTAGGGATCGACGGTAGGGTCGATCTCGTCGTAGAGGTACTTCACGCCAAGACCGAGACCGCCGATGTAGTCGGTCGCGGCCTTGTAGTCGAGGGCCTCGACCGAAGATCGCTGGTTGGTCAGGTCGACTCTGAGTACTTTACCAGTCCAGCCGTACATGGTCAGGCTCCCTCCCGATAGGCGGTTATCAGCGTGGACGCCAGCTTCGACTTGCGGTCGCGAACGTTGGCGTCGGTGTCTTCGAAGCGCAGGGCCGAGAAGGCGCAGAACTTGACGCACTGGGGATCGCCCTCACAGAGGTTGCACTTCTCGGCCACACCCTTGCTGCCGACCTGGATGTTGCCGTACGGGCAGGCGAGCATGCACATCCTGCAGCCGACGCAGACGTCCTCGCTGACGGTGACCACGTAGGCGCCCGTCAACGCATCGACGTTCTTCTGCAGGGCCCCCGACGGACAGACATTGACGCACCAGGCGTCCTCGCACTGCTGGCAGAGGATCGGGACGGAGATCTGTTCATCATGGAACACGGTCTTGGTGATGCGCGCCTTGCGTGGGTTGAACTCGCCGTGGTGGCGGAACGAGCACATCAACTCACAGGCGCCGCACCCGGTGCATTTGTCGATGTTGACGGTGATCATCTTCGTCACAGCTGGCCTCCTGATTCCGTGAGACGCGGCATGCCGATCCCACCGCTATGCCACATTCCTGCGATCGACTGGCCCACCTACTCTAGCTCGCTCACCTCCCGCGGACTGTCTGCTTGCCGTCGCTGCTCAGCCGCCCTTGACCGGCGGGAAAACCGCCACGACATCGCCGCTGCGCAGCGGCGTGGCGAGATCTTCCAGGAAGACGATGTTACGGCCGTTGACGAGGACCAGTACCTCTGGCTGGAGTGCGCCCGAGTCTGTGAACACCCCGCGTCGACGCTCACGCGTCGTGCATACGTGGTCCAGAGCCTCGTGGACGGTGGACGCCTGGTCCGTTCTGACCCCAGCCTCCTTCTGCTTGAAGATGTCCTTGAAGCTGGCGAAGAAGCGGATCGTGATCTCCTCAGCTCCCGTCCCCATGGCATTCCCCCGTCGCCCAGACCACTTTGGCGTCGACTAGTGCACTCTAGCAGAAGCGCACAACCTCATCGAGGTGTTGCAGTCCGCAGCCCATCGTCGCCGAGACGCCGTGGTGACGGAGTCGCCCTGCCCCGGGTCGGACGAACACCGCTGCGCCGGGCGGCGTCAGCGCGCCGCCAGCCGGTCGCCGTAGATACGGTCGTAGATCGCCCGCAGGCGCTCGACCTCCGCGACGAAGTCGCGCGTCTCGCCGTACGGGATGACGCGTGCGTCGAACGGTCGGCCCGCCTGCCGCGCCGCGTCCGCCCAGCGGTCGACGTTCGTCTGCCCGGCGTTGTAGGCGGCGATCGCCTCCAGTTCCGAACCCCCATACCGGTCGAGCAGCCGCCGCAGGTAGTAGCTGCCGTAGAGCACGTTGACGCCCGGCCGCTGCAGGTCGCGCAGCACGTACTCCTTGCCGCCGCTCTGGCGTGCGATCTCCTCCGCGGTCGAAGGGAGTACCTGCATCAGACCGACGGCTCCCTGCGGTGACGTGGTCGCGGCGTCGAACCCGCTCTCCTTGTAGACCACGGCGGCCACGAGAGCCGGATTGAGGCCGTTGCGCCGCGCGGCCGCGCCGATCTCGGACGAGTACTCGAGGGGATAGACGAGGCGCACGTACCAGGCCGGCAGCACGGACATGAGGCGCGCGCGCTCTGCGAGCGTGCGCGCCTCTTCCACGCGCATGAGCGGCACGAAGAGGACGACGGCCGCGACCACGGCCACGGCGCCGATGATGGCGGCGCGCCGCACTGCCACTAGCGCCCGTGTCTGGCGGCGCGCCCCGACCGGCTCTCGTTGGCCGCAGCGATGATGACGGCGTACACCTCGGCGAGCGCCGTCTTGAGCCGCGCCCGCGAGCCGGAGTTGTCGACGACGAAGTCGCTGCGGGCGGCCTTGATCCGCTCGTCGAGCTGGCGTCGCGAACGGCGGCCGAACTCCGCGCCGGTCAGCTTGTCGGCAAGGCGACGGCGGCGCACCGCTTCCGGCGCGGTAACGAGCAGCACGTAGTCGAACTCGCGGTCGAACCCGCTCTCGAAGAGGAGCGGGACCTCGGCAACGATCAACGGCGGCGGCGACGGCAGGCGCTCCTGCTCCTTCGCCCACTCGTCGACGAGCCTCTTCACGTGCGGGTGGAGCAGGGATTCGAGCCAGTCGAGCGCCTCGGGGTCACGGAAGACGATGCGCGCCATCGCGGCGCGGTCGACGTCGCCGCCGGCGATGACCTTGTCGCCGAAGTGCCGGCGCAGCTCCTCGACGATCTCGGGACGTGACAGGAGCACGTGCACGAGATCGTCCGTCGAGATGCAGGCGGCGCCCAGGTTCTCGAGGAACGCCGTCGCCGTCGACTTGCCCGACCCTATGCCGCCTGTGAGCCCCAGGCGCGGGGTGTCTCTCTTCGCCATCGATGATGACCGCCCGCCGCCGCGTCACCGGCGGCGACTCAGCCGCTAGGCGTCGGCCTCCGCCGACTCGCCGGCCTCGGCTTCGGCTTCGGCTTCGACAGGTGCGGCAACCTTCGCCTCGTCCGCGACCGGTCCTGCTTCGGCCTCGGCCGCCTCGGCTTCGGCCGCCGCGACGGGCTCGACCTCGATCTCCACGGCAGGCGCAGCCTCGGCTTCAGCATCCGCGGCAGGTTCGACAGCCGGCGCTTCCGGCTCGGTATCGGCCGCTTCGGCCACCTCGACCACTTCCGACTCCGACTCGACCGCGGCCTCGGCCTCCGCCGCTTCAGCCTCGGCCTCCGCCGCCATCTCGGCGCCAGCCGGGAAGACCTCGTCGCTCAGACCGAGACTCGGAGTCTCCTCGATCACTGCCGGCTCGGGTTCCTCGGCCGACGGCTCCTCGACCTCAGCCTCTTCTGCGACTGCCGTCCCCTCGGGGGCCTCCTCGGCCTCGGCCTCAGCCTCGACCTCGACCTCCGCCGCCTGCTCGGCCTCCTCGGCCTCCTCCACCGGCTCAGCCGGCGTCATGACCGCGGCCTGCATGGGCATCTCGCCCTCGGCGACGCGCTTGATGCTCAGGCTCAGCCGGCGACGGTCGGAGTCGATCTCGATGACCTTGACCGGCACCACCTGACCGACGGAGACGACCTCGTCGGGCCGCTCGACGTGACGGTTGGCGAGCTCGGAGATGTGCACCAGACCTTCTATGCCGGCGTAGATCTCGACGAAGGCGCCGAAGGCGACGATCTTCGTCACCCTGCCCTCGACGACGTCGCCCACGTTATGCTCGGAGACGATCTGCTCCCACGGATCGGCCTGGGTCTGCTTGAGACCCAGCGAGATACGCTGGCGGTCGCGGTCGATGTCGAGGACCTTGACCTTGACCTTCTGGTTGACCTGAAGCACCTCGGAGGGGTGGTTGATGTGCGTCCAGGAGAGCTCCGAGATGTGGATCAGGCCGTCGATGCCGTCGAGGTCGACGAAGGCGCCGAAATCGACGATGTTGGAGATGGTGCCCTCGACGACGTCGCCCACGTTGAGCTCGTCGATAATCTGCTGGCGGACTTCCTTGCGCTCCTCCTCGAGCACCGCGCGGCGCGAGAGCACGACGTTGTTGCGGTTGCGGTTCATCTCGATGACGCGACAGGAGAGCACCTGACCGACGTACTCGCCCAGGTCCTGCACGCGGCGGATGTCGACCAGCGAGGCGGGCAGGAAGCCGCGTACGCCCAGGTCGAGGATCAGGCCGCCCTTGACGACCTCGATGACCGTGCCCTGCACGGGCTCGCCGCTCTCGTGAGCCGCTTCGATGCGCTTCCACGCCTTCTCGAACTTGGCCCGCTTCTTCGAGAGGATGAGGCGGCCGTCGGAGTCTTCCTTCTGCATCACCAGGGCGTCGATCTCCTCGCCCATGGCGACCTCGTCGGCGGTGTTCACCGACTTGCGGATCGACAGCTCGCTGACCGGGATGACGCCTTCGGACTTGTAGCCGATGTCGACCAGGACCTCGTCCTTGTCGATGCGCACCACCAGGCCCGTGACGATGTCGCCTTCGTTGAAGATATTGATGGTGGCGTCGTAGTTGGGGACTATCTCGCCGTCGACCTCTTTGAGGTAGCCATCACTCCCTTCGACGATCTTGATGTTCTCCTCTGTCTCTGCCATGGACGTCTGGATTCCTCCTATCAAAGAAAAACGCGGCCGGTCGCTTCCAGGGAGTCCGTCTCCGCCAGGGCCGCAAGCGGAGCCAAACTGGGAGAGTATACCACCGCGGGAGTCCGCGGCGCGGTGCCTGAGCGAATGGCTACTTGGCTTCGAGCCAGTTCTCGCCCACGCCGATGGAGACATCGAGCGGCGGGTCCATCTCGTAGGCGTCGCACATGGCCGCGCGCACGAGCGGCAGCACGGCTTTCACCTCGTCCCGCGGCGCCTCGAAGATGAGCTCGTCGTGGATCTGCAGCACGAGGCGGGTCTGCAGCCGCTGCGCGGCGAGCTCCTTCTCGGCGCGGATCATGGCCACCTTGATGATGTCGGCGGCGCTCCCCTGCAGCACGGTGTTCACCGCCAGGCGCTCGCCCAGGTTGCGCTCGCGCACGGTGTGCCCGCGCAGCTCCGGTATCGCCCGGCGGCGGCCGAAGACGGTCGTGACGAAGCCCTCTTCGGCCGCCCGGCGGATGATCTCCTGGCGGTACTCCCTGACCCGCGGGTAGCGCTCGTAGTAGGCGTCGATGAACGCCTGGGCCTCATCGCGCGCCATGCCGGTCTGCTCGGCGAGGCCGAACGCCGAGAGGCCGTAGATGATGCCGAAGTTGGTCGCCTTGGCGCGCCCGCGCTGCTCGCTTGTGACGCTCTCGAGGGGGATGCCGGCCACGGCGGCCGCCGTGGCGCGGTGGATGTCCTCTCCGCGCCGGAACGAGTCGAGCAGCGGCGGTTCCTCTGCGAGGAACGCCAGCAGGCGCAGCTCGATCTGCGAGTAGTCGGCGACGACGAGCTGCCAGCCCGGTTCGGCCACGAAGCAGCTGCGGATCTCCGCCCCGAGCTCCCCCCTGATGGGGATGTTCTGCAGGTTCGGGTTGCTGCTCGAGAGACGCCCCGTGCTGGCGACGGTCTGGTTGAAGGTCGTGTGCAGCCGGCCCATCTGCGGGTCGAGGCGCTGCGGCAGCGGGTCGAGGTAGGTGTTGCGCAGCTTGGTCAGCTCGCGCCACTCCTCGACGGCGGCCACGATGGGATGCTGGTCGCGCAACGTCTTGAGCACCGAGGCGTCGGTCGAGAAGCCGGTCTTGCCCTTGCGCGCCGGCGGCAGGCCGAGACGCGAGAAGAGCACCTCTGCGAGCTGCTGCGGCGAGCCGATCGTGAACGGTCCGCCGGCGAGCTGGTGGATACGGTCGGTCAGCTCGTCGACGCGGTCGCGCACGCGGGCCGTGATCTCGCCCAGGCGGTAGGGGTCCATCTTCACGCCCACGGCTTCCATGCGCGCTAGGATGCGCGCCAGAGGGAGCTCGATCTCGCGGAAGAGCCGCTCGAGATCGAGCTCGACGAGCTTGCGCCGCTGCTGCTCGGCGAGACGCCAGGTGAGGACCGCCCGGGTCGCCGCCTTCGCCTCGGCCTGGGGTCCCTCGATGAGCGTCTCCTCGCCTACCTTCATGAGGCGGAAGAGGTCGCGGTCGACGCGCTCGGGCGCGATCAGGTAGGCGGCGATGGCCGTGTCGAAGGCGGGGTCGGTCGGCGCGCTGGCGAACGCGGGCAGCGACTTGGCGTCGTGCGCCACCACGTGCGCCGCGCAGCGCCACAGCGCCGGCCACTGGTCGTCGGCGACGGCGGCCGCGACGGCGGCATCGCCGCCGGCGTACGCCGCCGTCGCCAGCGCCGCCTGCCCCTCGAGACCGAAGGTCCCGTCGTCGAGCGGCACCGCCGCGATGGCCGTCTCGCCCTTCTCGAGCAGCACGGCGAGCGGCCCGGCGCCCTGTTCGAGCGCGAGCCTGGGGAGCGCGAAGGCGGGCGCCTGCGGCGCGGCCTCCGCGCCGACGAGCTCACGCACGCGCCGCGCCAGGCTGGCCATCTCGTAGCGGTTGAAGAACTCCTCGATGCTCGCCAGCGGCGGCGCGTAGCCGCTGCCGCTGATGAGCGCCTCGACGTCGGCCTCGAGCGGCACGTCGGTCACCTGCTGCGCGAGCTGCTTCGAGAGACGCGCCGCCTGCTCGTGCTCGGCGAGGAGAGCCTGACGCTTGGGAGAGCCGGCCTCGGAGAGGTGCTCGTAGAGGTTCTCCACCGAGCCGAACTGCTGCACGAGCTGCGCGGCGGTCTTCTCCCCCACGCCCGGGATCCCCGGGATGTTGTCGGAGCTGTCGCCCTTGAGGCCGATGAAGTCGGGCACCCTGTCGGGCGTCACGCCGTAGCGCTCGACGACCTTCTGCGGCGTGTACACGACGACCTCGCTCACGCCCTTGGTGTTGGCCATGACCGAGATGTCGTCGTCGACGAGCTGCAGCATGTCGCGGTCGCCGGTGACGATCACCGACCTGACCCCCTGGCGCTTGGCCTCCTCGGCCAGCGTGGCGAGAATATCGTCGGCCTCGAAGCCCTCCTTCTTCAGGCTGGGAAGACCGAAGGCGGCGACGAGGTCCTCGAAGTAGGGCCACTGCTGCTGCAGCAGGTCGGGCATCGGCCGACGGCCCGCCTTGTACTCCTCGTAGTCCTCGTGGCGGAAGGTCTTCTCGCGCGCGTCCCAGGCCACGACGACGTTCGCCGGCCCGAACTCCGCCAGCACCTTGAGGAGCATCGCGGCGAAGCCGTACAGGGCGTTGGTAGGGAAGCCCTCGCTGGTGGCGATCGTCTCGGGCAGCGCGAAGTAGGCGCGGTAGGCGAGGCTGTTGCCGTCTACGAGGAAGAGGCGGCCGTTCAGGGCGTCATCGGTCACGACCTGATTCTAGCGCAGCCCGCAGCTCGACCGTTCCGGCGAACGCCCGACCGTTCCGGTCACACTCCCCAGCGTGATCGTCGTCGGCCACCAGGGCTACTCCACGACGCAGGCGCCGCGCGACATCGCGCGCACCACGCTGTCCTCCATCGGGGAGTCGTCACCGCCCCCCTGACGAACCAGGTGCGGGCGCGGCCGGGGGAGGAACGTGCCCCCCGCGCGGCGTAGAGATAGACCGTACGGGAGCGGGCGGCGGCGTCGCGGAATACGGTGCCGTCGGTGCGCACCCTCATCGTGAAGGACCGACCAGGCGAGCGAAGAGACCGGAGGAACCATGGGCAGCGTGCAGTTGGGCGACGGCAAACGGATCATGGCGCGCCTGACGCACGGCGCCGACCTCATCGACGAGATCATCGCGGTGGCCAAGGAGCACCACATCGAGCTCGCCCAGTGCTGGGCCATCGGCGCCGTGAAGCGGGCGCGCCTCGCCTACTACGACCAGGACGGCCAGGCGTACTGGGAGTTCGCCCTCGACCGCCACCTCGAGATCGTCTCACTCATCGGCAACGTCTCGCTGCGCGACGGCCAGCCCGCCGTGCACGCGCACGCCTCATTCGCCGACGAGGAGGGCCGCATGTACGGCGGTCACATCGCCGCCGGCTGCGAGATCTTCGCCTGCGAGTTGCTGCTCGTCGAGTACAGCGGTGAGATCCTCGAACGTGAGCACGACGGGGTTACCGGCCTGCCTCTCTGGCAGAAGCTCGGGTAGCGCGCGTCACCCACCCGCCGTGGCCACGACTCCTGCCGACGCCTAGGACGCCTGCGCGTCCCGCGTGTGGCGACGGCGGCGCCTCACCAGCAGCACCAGGCCGGCGATCGCCGCCGCGACGGCCGCGAGCTGCGCCACACCGTACCAGCTCAGCGGTCCGCCGCCGTAGAGGCCGAGCTTGATGCGCACGATTGCCCACGACGACCGCGCCCAGTCGGCCGCTGTAAAGCTCTCGACGGTGCCCAGGCCGAGGGTGTAGGGACCGGCGTCGACGGCCGCGCTCGGGGGCGCGAACACCACGACGAAGTACGACCTACCGGGTCTCACCGGCACTTCGGCCTTGCCGCCTCGGTAGTAGCGCTCGAGACTGAACGGCTCGAAGAAGGTGGGCCGCTTTGCCGCCCCGGGATCAGAGACGACCAGGACGTCGAAGCGTCCCCGAGCGGTACCGGATAGCCGACGCTCAAGATCGGGCGGCAGTGTGCCCGCCTGCGGCAGCCCTTGCTGCCCGATCTCCGCGTCGGTGATGACGGCGAACGAGGGCCTGAACGCCGACGACCCGCCGACGGTCGGCACGAGGATCTCGACTGGAATGGTCGCGTCTTGCGAGACCGTGAACGTGTAGGCGTCGAAGCGTTCGCCGGCTCGCAGGTAGCCGTAGACGGCGAGCGACTGGCGCGTCGGGTCGCCCAGCGGCACGGCCGCCGGGAAAGGCTCCGAGCCGAAAGAGACGACGTCCGACGGCCGCGACGGCTCCAGGATGGGCACGTGGGCGAGCGCGGCCGGCGCCAGCCAGAGGCTCAGCGCCGCGCTCGCCCACGCGGCGGTCAGGAGACGGAGCGGGGTCTGGCGGCCGCGGGCGCTTCGGCGCCCGCGGCCCATCTCTCTACGGAGTCGCGACCGACTCACATACCTTCGAGGAGGCTCGAGAACGTGTCGTGGTGCTCTTCCTCGTCGGCCAAGATGCTCTTGAAGAGCTGCTTCGTGACGACGTCGCCCTCGTCACCGGCCTTCTTGACGATCTCGCGATAGAGGACGAGAGCGCCTTCTTCGTCGGCCTTGTCGCGCTCGAGCATCTCCTTGAGGGTCTCGCCGACGAAGATCGGCTCCGGCTTGGTCGTCGGGATGCCGCCGAGATAGGCAAGCCGCTCGGCGATCGCCTCGGCGTGCTTCATCTCCACGATGCCAATCGCCTTGAGCTCGTCCTTCACGGCGTGTCCCTGCACGCCGCTCCAGAGGACGTGCTGCCACATGTATTGCACCGACACCTGCAGCTCGCGCGCGATGGCGCTGTTGAGCAGGTCCAGGAGCTCACTCGATACGTTCGGCCGTCCCATGGGTCTCCTCCTCGTCCTTTGTCCGCGACCGCTCAAGGGCGCGGTAGGTTGCGACCATCAGCATATCC
>Ga0209253_10002642_pt1 | contig 15864 bp, 14 predicted proteins | sample FrelakmetBRP12BR_FD_187145 | JGI IMG/M metagenome (GOLD analysis project Ga0209253, IMG submission 187145) | Freshwater lake sediment microbial communities from the University of Notre Dame, USA, for methane emissions studies - BRP12 BR (SPAdes)... | ecosystem: Environmental > Aquatic >...
ACGAGCGGACCATCGAATATCTACTGGCCAATGGATGTCCTGAGCAGAAGTTGAAGGAACTCGAGGACCCCCTGAAGGTGGTGGAGTTCTTCAACCAGGTCTATGTCAACGATTACTGGAAGCGATTCGGCTTCCTCGCAGATTGGAGGCGCTTCACCTCCACGGCCAATCCCGATTACGGCAAGTTCATCCAATGGCAGTTCCGCAAGCTAATGGAGAAGGGGTTGCTGATCCAGAAGCCATATTACGCGCCAGCTTGCGTCAACTGTGGACCGGTGGCCATCGATGCCTCCGAGACGGACCTTCAAAGGGGAGGCAATGCTGAAACCAACGAATACACGCTTCTCAAGTTCCGTTGCGGGGACATGTTCCTGGTGGCCGCCACCCTGCGTCCGGAGACGGTCTATGGCCAGACCAACTTCTGGGCCAACCCGGACGTGGAATACGCCAAGGTCCGCTATGGGGATGAGACCTGGGTCATCTCCTTCGAGTCCTACGAGAAGATGCGTTACCAGAAGGATGGCATGGAGGTCGTGGGTAAGATCAGGGGAAGGGATCTGATGGGCGTCAGATGCACAGCCCCTGTCATACACCGAGAGATAATGGTATTGCCAGCCAAGTTCTGCGACCCGAATGTGGGCACCGGGCTGGTGACAAGCGTGCCATCCGACGCCCCAGACGACTGGATAGCCCTCAAGAACCTGCAGGATGACGTGGGGATGATGACGGAGTATGACTTAAACATCGACGACGTCCGCGCCATAGCACCCATCGCCATCATCGAGACCAAGGGTTGGGGACCATTGCCCGCGGTGGAGATCGTGCAGCGCATGGGCATCACCAAGAGCGGGGATTCCAAGCTGCTCGAGGCAAAGAAGGAGATCTACAAGGCAGGCTTCCACACGGGGAAGATGAACACCAATTGCGGGGAATTCGCCGGCATGCCGGTGGACCTAGCCAAGGAGAGGATAAGGGCGATGATGATAGCCGCCAAGGAAGCGGACATCTTCTTCGATCTGTCCGAGGAGGTCATCTGTCGCTGCGGTGGGAAGGTGGTCATCAGAAAGGTGCCTGACCAATGGTTCATCGATTACGGCAACCAAGAGCTCACCGACAAGAGCAAGGGCCAAGCGGAATGCATGCAGATCCTGCCCTCCGAGTACTATACCAACATCCACGGAGTCCTCGATTGGTTCCGGGAAAGGGCTTGCGTGAGACAAGGCAACTGGCTCGGTACCAGGTTCCCGTTCGATGAGAAATGGATCATCGAGGCGATTTCCGACTCCACTCTTTACCCGCTTTACTATCTGGTCTCCATCTATGTGAACGAGGGCAAGATTAAGGCGGAGCAGATGGACGAGAGGCTGCTCGACTTCGTCCTCCTGGGAAAGGGGGAGGCGTCCGAGGTCTCGATTCACAGCGGGGTTCCGATGGCCACGCTAGAGCGGATGCGGGCCGATGTCGAGTACTGGTATCCGCTGGACGTCAACCTGGGAGGGAAGGAGCATATGACGGTCCACTTCCCCGCTTTCCTCATGAACCACGTGGCCATCATGCCAGAACGGCATTGGCCTCAGGGCATCTTCGTTAACTGGTACGTAGTAGGAAAGGGGGGCAAGATCTCCAAGTCAAAGGGAGGCGCACAGCCCATTCCAGGGGCGGCCGAGCGCTATGGCGTCGACTCACTCCGATTGTACTATGCGCACATCGCCTCTCCCTTCGCGGACGTGGAATGGGACGAGGAGTCTGTCGAGAACTATACCGCGAAGATGGAACGCATCCCCAAGACCGTCGAAGAGATGAAGGCGCACACCTGCAAAGGGGAGATGGACGACATCGACCGATGGTTGGTCTCCAGGGTGAACTCCCGCATCTCCGCGGTGAGGAAGGGCATGAAGGACCTGGACCTGCGCCTGCTGGCCAACGAGGTCTACTTCGAGATGTACAACGACCTGCGCTGGTACGCCCGGCGCGGTGGTTGCAACGGCGACGCCACCAAGCGCGCCATAGACGCCTGGATCAGAATGATGGCCCCCATCACTCCCCACGTCGCGGAAGAGCTGTGGGAGGGCATCGGAGGAAGGGGCTTCGTCTCGATCTCGCCGTTCCCCGAGAAGATCGATGAGGAGCTGGACGTCCAAGTGGAGCAGGCCGAGGAGTACCTGAAAGGCGTGATGGCGGACATCAATGAGATCTTGAAAGTGACGGGAATAAAGGCCACGACCATCTACCTTTACACCACCTCGGCTTGGAAGCTCACGGTCTACGGGATGGGCCTGAAGATGGCCCGGGGAAAGGAGATCAGCGTGCCCGGCTTGACCAAGGCGGCGATGGCGGACCAGGTCATCCGAGCTAAGGGCAAGGAGGCCTCGGACTTCGCTAGGAAGGTGGCGGAGGAACTGGTGAAACGCTCCCCGCAGGAGCTGGACCGCCTTAGCGTAGGCTTCGATGAGCTGCGTTACCTCAAGAACGCCGCTCCGTTCATGACCTCGGAGCTAGGCTGCGACGTCTTCATTTACTCGGCCGACGACCCAGAGATCAAGGACCCACAGCGGAAGGCCAAGGCCGCCAAGCCTAGGCGCCCTGCGATCTTTGTGGAATGAGGCTCTTGCCCGCCCCATTAGGGCCAAGCAGCCTAAAGACCTCCTTATCCCCGGCCTCGAGGTCCGGAGTCAAGTGCCACGAAACCGTTGAGTCGGCGGGTGTCCCTTGGTACGCACGATCGGCATCCGAACTCCGCCTCGATTCCCAAAAAAGGGTCATGAACATTGGCTAGCCAGTGATTACAGGTACACCAACGAAAGGCGTAGAACATGGGTTACTAGAACTCATTTACCCCAGCGCTTGAACAGGTCGTGCTCCTGTCCCAGCTGATCCAGGACCTTTCCCACCACGAAGTCGACCAGGTCCTCGACGCTCTGGGGGCTGGAATAGAATCCAGGGTTGGCCGGGAGAATGGTGACGCCCAGCCTGGCAAGCTTGAGCTCGTTCTCCAGCATGACCGCGCTCACCGGCGTCTCTCGGGGTACGAAAATCAGTTTACGCCCTTCTTTCAGGCAGACCGAGGCCGCACGGGTGATGAGCGTGTCAGCGATCCCATTTGCGACCTTTGCCAACGTGCTCGCCGAGCAGGGGATGATTATCATGGCGTCATAGGCATACGTCCCGGACGAGGGCGGGGCGAACAGGTCCGTATCCTCGAAGGCGCGGTCTGCGAAGACCATTACCTCCTCTGGTTTCAGGTGCAGCTCGTGCTCGATTATCCTCCAGCCCGTCTCTGAGACGATGAGCAGCTTCTCGCCCTTCAGGGCGCGAAGTAGCCTCACACCATAGACTGATCCCGAGGAACCGGTGATGGCCACTAGGTATCGCACGGCATCTCACATCCCGCTCGCGATATTTTTAAATTGCTCAGGCTCGAGGAGCTATGGCCATATGCCCCTGGGTCCCAAAACACTTTTATATGGGCAGACAATTAGGCGCACGTTGTCCGGTTGTTGAGAGAGTTACGCTCAACGCCAGAGGTAGATTCGAATGGTCACTGTCTATGACGTACCCGCCGAGCAGCTCATCGCCAAGGTGGCTGCCAAGCTGCGGGAGCTCGATACGATCAAGCCGCCAGAGTGGGCGGACTATGTGAAAACAGGGAGGCACACGGAGAAGGCCCCGGTCCAGAAGGACTGGTGGTACACCAGGTCCGCCTCCATACTGCGAAAGGTCGCCATTAAGGGCCCCATCGGGACCTCGAGGCTCGCCGAGGAGTACGGCGGGTACGCGGACCGTGGGTCTAGGCCCAACAAGGCGGTGAAGGGCTCCAGGAACATCGCCCGCAAGAGCATCATGCAGCTCGAGGCGTCGGGCCTGGTGGCCAAGAACAAGAACAAGGGGCGCATCGTCACTTCCAAGGGGCAGAAGCTCCTGGACGCTGCAGCCAAGGAGGTCGCGGACGCGGCCGGCAAGTGAGCGTGAGAACATGGAGGACGCTGAGCTGGAGGAACTGCGGCGCCGCAAGATGGCGGAGCTGCAGAGGCATCAAGAGGCCCAGGTGATGGCGCAGGAGCAACAGCACCAGGTCGATCAGCAGCGTCAGATGATCATGCGCCAGATCCTTACCCCACCGGCGAGGGACCGATTGGCCAACCTTAGGATGGCCTACCCGGACATCGCCCGCCTGGTAGAGGACCAGCTGATCGCGCTGGTCCAATCAGGAAGGATCCAGCAGCAGGTCGACGACAACACGCTCAAGGAGATCCTCAGGCGAGTAGCGCCGAAGAAGAGGGAGATCAAGATCGAGAGAGTGTGACATTCATGACGAGGAACAAGCCCCCCGCGATGAAGACTAGGCTCAACCGCAAGGTGAAGCAGAACCGCCGCGTGCCGGCATGGGTCATGCTTCGGACCAACCGCACCTTCGTCCGCCACCCCCATAGGAGATCGTGGCGGCAGAACAAGCTGAAGGAGTGATGTGGCCATGGCGGAAGAGGTGCAGATATACACCATACCTTTGCTGGTCACTAAGTCCGCTCCCCGCACGAAGAGGGCGGAGAAGGCCATCAGCGAGATCAAGGAGTACGTGGCCAAGCACATGAAGGCCAAGCCCGAGGACATTTGGATGGACCAGGCGGTCAACGAGGCCATCTGGAGCAGGAGCATACAGAAGCCCCCCTCCAAGGTCAGGGTCAAGGCGGTCAAGTTCGAGGACGGCCTGGTCGAAGTATCCCTGCCGGAAGAGTGAGCAAGGCGTCACATGATAAGACTGAGCCACTACAACGGAAACCCTTACATCGGAGTGTACGCGGCCGCGAACGAGTTCTTAGCGTTCGTGCCCCGCGACGCTCCTGATTCTCTGGTCCGGGACATTACGGAGGCGCTGCAGGTCCAGGTGCACCACGGGACTCTTTCCTGCACCAACCTCATCGGCGCCTTGGTGTCCATGAACTCCTACGGGGCGGTCGTCTCGAACATGGCAACAAGCGCGGAGGTCGAGTACCTGTCCGGCTTCATCCCGGTCTTCAAGATCGAGGACCGGGTCAACGCCTCGGGCAACAACCTCCTGGTGAACGACTACGGCTGCGTGGCCAACCCCGACCTGAGCCGGAGGACCATCAAGAGCGTGGAAGAGACCTTGCAGGTGGAGGTGGTCCAAGCCAGCGTTGCCGATCACAAGACCGTCGGTTCGACCTGCGCCGTCACCAACAAGGGCGTGCTTTGCCATCCCTCCACCACCAAGGAGGAGATGGTCCTCCTCAAGGACGCGCTCAAAGTCCCCGCCGCCATCGGAACCCTGAACTACGGTGCCCCGCTGGTCGGAGCCTGCATAGTCGTCAATACCAAAGGGGCCGTGGTGGGTAACAAGTCGACGCCTATCGAGCTGGGAAGGGTGGAGGACGCCCTGGACCTCATCTGAGGCTCAGGGAGAGAACACCCAGAACTCGGAGTCTTGCGGCAGCTCCTCCCTCATGAAGTCTATGGAGTTGCCCACGCGCCGCACCTTGCGCTCGGGGAGGCCCTCGAGGAACGCATCGACCGGTTGGATGGAAAGGGAAAGGCCACCATAGCGGTAGTGCATCGGCACCGCCACCTTGGGAGAGATGTCCGCCACGGCCTCGCGCGCCTGTCTTCCGTCCAAGGTGAAAACGCCCCCCACGGGGACGAAGAGTATGTCCACTTTTCCGATGGATCTTAGCTGTTCGGGCGTCAAGGCTTGCCCCAGATCCCCGCAGTGGAGGAAGGAAACTCCACCCAGCTCCAAACGGAACATCATCACCCGGCCTCGCTTGGCCCCGCCCACATCGTCATGCTCCGCCTCTATGCCCTTTATCTTTATTCCTTTGACCTCCCTGATGCCAGGCTCTTTGACCGTGGTGAACTGCCCCTTGAGTACCCGCACGCAGTTATGGTCGAAGTGATCATGGCTGATTAGCACCAGGTCCGGCCTGCAAGTGGGCGGGCGAAGCCCCAAGGACTTGCCATCATGAGGGTCGATCAGGACCGTGCCCTCGTTTCCTTGCACCTCGAAACAGGCATGGCCATGCCATGCGATTTTCATTCCCTTTACCCCTCCTGATATCGATTCAACGCGAGAACGCCGCCCCGCAGGACGGGCAGCGCACATCACCCTCACCGACCTCCTCATGGCAGCGGGGACAAATTACGACCTCGTCCCCCGCATGCCTCATATCCCCGATTATCGGTTCGCTCGGGTTCTTGTGCTCCACCCGACTATCGTAGATATGGCTTACGCCTAGGGTAATGAGCAAGGCACCAGCGATGGCCAGTCCCCACCCCAATGCCACGTTCAGATAGGACAAGGAATATAGGGTCAAGGTCACAAGGTAGACCGCGACCCCCCCGGCCAGGAGCATCTTCCAATATCTAGAGATGAAGCTCCCGTGCGGGACATATACCTCCACCACCTCCTCCCTTATTGGTTGAGGTTGGCTCAAGATGATGTCCGACGCCCTCAAGTTGACCTCGGCGGCAGCCTGTGCGCTCACCGGCTCCCCGATCATCGTCTCCACGAAGTTCTTGACCTCCCTCTCCTCCTCAGGAATGGGAGGTGGGACGGCGACCACGCGCCTTTCGGGCCATTTATCGATCGGAGGCTTGGGCTCGGCGTCGATGACGATGTCCTCATGGGGCATAGTTGCTGGCACGGTCTCAGATGTCTGAGCTGATGGCTGCGCTTCCCTGGGGCTGCGCACGATGGTGGACTCGATCCTGCGGGAAACCTCATCATCCAAGATGATGGATTCCGTTGCCTTGTTCAGCTTCTCGAGGACTTGGACGTGCGATATCCATTCGTCCGACACGTCCCGGAACTCCCAGCCACAGAAGTCGCACTGGGCTGCCGAGGGCTTGTTGCGAAGGCCGCACCTCGGGCACTCCTTGAACCCAGTCTTCTTCTCCATCAGTCTCACTTAACTCTCGTCCCAGTTTATAATATTTCTTCCGTGGGCCTCAAGGAATGTACTGAATCGGTCAAGTCATGGTTCAAGCGGACGCTATCCGATGAGGTGAGTAATCAACGCCTGGCAGTGGCATTCAATAAAGAACATTTAAATAGAATGTTTTGGGATAGTGAAAGGCGTGAAGGTCCTGGTTCTGAGCGTCGATCGCGATAACGATTTCGGCGCCAAGGCGGGCTTGAACAGCCCATTCATCGGCCGACAGGAGAACCTGGACGCGGCGTTAGGTCTAGGTCTCAAGGACCCCGAGGACGCGGACATCAACACCATACTGGCGGCCATATCCATCTACGAGGAGATGGTCAAGAAGGGCATGGACGCGGAGGTCGCCACCATCTGCGGTGATGTGAAGGTCGGCTACGATTCGGACGTAGCCCTGGCCACCCAGCTCGAGAACGTCCTAGAGATGGTGAAGCCTGACCGGGTGGTCCTGGTGAGCGATGGCGCCGAGGACGAGTACATCTTCCCCATGGTGGCCTCGAGGGTGAAGGTGGACTCTGTGAAACGCGTTTTCGTCAAGCAGGCACCGACCGTGGAAGGGACCTACTACATATTGGTCAAGATGTTGAAGGATGACAAGGTGCGCAAGCGCCTCCTATTCCCCATCGGGCTGGTCTTCGCCATCCTCGGCATCTTCTCGCTATTGCCCAAGATTTTCGAGTATATGGAGACGCCCTCCTTCGACATCATCGCGGGCATGGGTCTTGGGTTCTTAGGCGTCGCCTTGGGCTTCTACCTGATGTTCTATGCCTACCACGTCGGCGAGCGGACGATGACGGCCCTCTCCAGGACGGCAAAGGCCGTAAAATCCGGAAGCCAAATGATCCCATTCACGGTCTTGACGATGATCTTTCTGATAGCTGGGATTGCCGCTGGATTGAACGCGGCCGAATCGGCGACCACCGACGACCTCACCCTGCAGGCTCTGCTCTTCATGGGTGGCACCCTATGGCTTTGGATGTTCGCCGCATTCTGCTATGCAGCGGGCAAGTTCGTGAACCTGTTCCTGGCGGATGGCAAGGTGCACTGGACCTACATCGTGACCATCCTATCCGTTTTCGCCATCGGGTTCATCACCCAAGGCGCAATAGACGCCACCATGTACTTCCTCGGCTACCAGAGCTATGACGAGCTCTTCCTAGGCTTGGAGATCCTCGCTGGATTCCTACTCGCTGGGTTCAGTGGTCTCCTGAACTCCAGCCTTCGCACCCAGCTCTCTCGCTCCGAGCAGAAGGAGGAGGCAGTGACCGAAACCAAGGAGAGCATCAACTGAGGCGGGTCGATGAGGTTCGAGGAATGGGAGCCGATCTACGTCCGAATCCTCGACGATTTCGGTTTCTCGCGCACGGAGGATGAGAGGTCCGCGCGGATCCTAAACGGTCTTCTGTTTGGAAAGCATCTGTGCGATGAGCGATGCATCTCCCGACACATCGCTGAGGAGGTGACGATCTGCGGGGACGCGACCACACTTGAGCGCCAATTATCCTCCTTCGGATCGAGCGGGACGACGATCTCCGCCGACGGGGCTACCAAAGAGCTGATGGACGCAGGAATACGACCAGACATCATCGTCACTGATTTGGACGGGGACGTCGATGCGCAGCTCGAGGCCAATCGCCGTGGTTCTCTGGTGGTGGTGCACGCGCATGGAGACAACATTGCCGCGCTTGAGGAACACGTGCGGCGATTCGAAGGGTCAATCGCGGGAACGACGCAATCGAGACCCTTCGGGGCATTGCACAATTTTGGTGGGTTCACTGATGGCGACCGGGCAGTGATGCTTGCCCGTCATTTCGGAGCTAAGCGCATCCGGCTGCTCGGGTTCGACTTCAAGGAGCCAAGGCAGAAGGTAGGAAAGGAGAGGCCGATCAAGGTCAGAAAGCTGGAATGGGCCAGGGCTATGATCTTCGACCTTAACCCTCCGGGGACCTGTCTGTCGATTCCCTGATCCAATCCAAGTATGGCTGGAACCCATCGGAGATGTCGTATTTCACTATGCAAGGTAATTCATAGGGATGTAACCTGGATATCTCCTTAGTCACCAGTTCGAAGTCCGCCGACCAGATTTTCAAAATCATGATGAACTCCTCGCTCCTCTCGATTCTTCCCTTCCAATAATAGATCGAGCGGGTTGGGAAGTAGTTCGCGCAAGCGGCGAGCCTCTTCTCGATCAAGGCTGCCGCGATGGTATCTGCCGTCTTGAGATCGGGTACGGTAATGAGAACCGAGGCGAACATTCGTTCAATAAGCATCTCAGAAGCTTGAATATTTTGTCCAATCATTGGTCTTTGCCCTATTAATACGAAAAAAATATCAAATTTACGATTACCGCATCAATCCATCTGAAAATTGGCCATTGAATTTAATATTCGCACCTGGCGGATTTTATCATATGCTGGCTATGTATCTGGTCCCGGACAAGTTTTTTATAGCGACAAATGGTTATTCATTTCCAGTTTCCTCGCACTTGTAGCGAGGATGAGGAGGAAAGCTAATGGAAGGTGAAGGATCAAAGCCCCTTCCCCAAGAGAGCGCCTCAAAGGGTGGTTCGACCAAGCTTATCGTCGCGATCGTCGTGGTGATATTGGTTGTAGCAGCCATTGCAGGAGCACTTTTGCTAATGGGAGGAGGAGAAACGACAGAAAATAAAGCCCCCACCGCTTCCGTAACCGTCTCTGACAACGAAGTACCCTTCGGTCAGACTATTACTTTTGATGGTTCTGGAAGCAGCGACTCTGATGGAACAATCGTCAAGTACATATGGTCATTTGGTGACGGTAAGGTAATGGAGACCGTTACCAACACAGTATCTTATGTGTATGGAATGCCTGGCCAGTACATGACGGTACTAACGGTCGTCGATGACAAGGGATTGACCGGCAGCAGCTGGAGCGCCGTTCCAACTGTTCTTGTGGCCAACCCAGTGCCCTCGACCATCACTAACGACACGAAGCCAAATGTCTTCGTTGCCGCGAGCAGTACCTTGATCGGCACCAACACTGCCGTCAATTTCGATGGCAACTCTTCGTTCGGATATGCGGCGGATTCTACGACACCTGGAGCCGGTGACAACATCCAGACGATGATCTGGAACTTTGGTGACGGAAGCGCCGTCGTCGCTGGTGTATATGACGATGTCGGCTTCGTTACCCACACATACCTAGGAAATGGGACCATATTCACCGCCACGCTCACGGTGGTTAGCACCCACGGCGCGGCCGCCACCTATGCGGTCACGATCGCGGTCAAGCCCAAGGGCGGCACAACCCCCGGAGGCATAACGAATCCGGAAACGTTCACTTACGCCACCATCGGTGAGCCTCAAAGCCTCGATCCCGCTTGGGACTACGAGAGCGCAGGTGGCCAGATTCTACAAAACGTCTATGAGATGTTGGTCTATTACGACGGACCTTCTGCGTCCACTCTGGTGCCAGTTCTAGCCACCGAGGTGCCGAGCTTGGCGAACGGGCTCATTTCCTCGAATGGTTTGCACTACACCTTCAACCTACGGGCCAACGTGAAGTTCCACGATGGATCCGCAATGACGGTCGACGATGTGATATACTCCATCGAGCGCGCCCTCGTCATGAACGATGCTGAGGGACCGGCCTGGATGCTGGCTCAGATCATGCTCCCAGGATACAGCGGTCTTGGGTCAAAGGTCAACTGGGATGATGTCAACGCCTCTATGACGAAAGTTGACGCCGACACCGTAACCTTCAACCTGATCACGCCCTACCCCGCGTTCCTCTTCATCATGGCTTATACCGTCGGAGCTGTCGTCTCGAAGAACTATGTCGAGGCACACGGTGGAATAGTCCCCAATGAGAAGAACGATTGGATGAACCGCCACGAAATGGGAACTGGGCCGTTCTACTTGAAGGAGTGGGCCCCGAACCAGTACGTGAAGATGCAGAGGTTCGACAACTATTGGGATGTTCCTGCAAAGCTCAAGTTTGTCGTCATAAAGAAGGTCCAGGACCTTGGTACCCGCAAGATGCTCCTGTTCAACGGACAGGCCGACGGCATCTATGTCCCGGTAATGTTCAAGTCGGATGTGGAGAACAAGGAGGGAGTGTACACAGAGGACATGCTGCCAACGTTCTCCTTGACGTTCTTCGGGTTCAACCAGGATATCGTTGATGGAGGGACCTTGGAAGTAGGTGACGTTCCAACGACTTTCTTCGCGGACCTCAACGTCAGGCAGGCCTTCACGCATGCCTTCGACTACAATAAGTATCTAGAGGTAGCCACTAAGAACACCGCGGTACAGCCTACTGGGCCAGTTCCTAATGGTATGTTCGGTTACGACCCGACGGTACCATTAGTCCTCTTCGACCTTGCCTTATCTGGAGAGTTCCTGAACAAGGCATTGGACACCAGGGATGGAGCTGCCGTAGGCAGCACCTATGCTGACAACGGCTTCAGCATCTGGCTGTACTACAACGCTGGTAACCTTGGCAGGCAGACGGGCTGCGAGATACTCAAGGCGAACCTTGAGCGCCTCAGCGAGAATGCAACTGCGGGCGTCTCCGGTAAGATCACGGTGAACGTTCAAGCCCTAGACTGGCCGACATATCTTGATGCAAGGGCCGACAGATGGCTGCCAGTCTTCTTCTTGGGATGGAACGTTGACTATCCGGACCCTGATGACTTCGTCAACCCATTCTGTCACCAGAACGGAAGCTTCCCGGTATTCCTTGGTCTGAAGAACCAGAGCCTGACCACGATGGTGGAGAAGGCGGCAATAGAGTTGAACTCGGTTGTCAGGGCGCAGATGTACTCGGATATCGCCTGGGCCTGCTACGAAAACGCATACTATATCTATGCTAGCCAGCCCACCAACTTCGGTGTGCTGAGGACCTGGGTGCAGGGATACGCATACAACCCGACATGGTCAGACATACCGACTGTGTTCTACCCGTTGTATAAATCCAATACCCCGTAGTGGCCAAGTCACAAACCTTTTCCTTTTTCATATTTTTCTTTTTGCATATGTTTAATCATGAGTAAGCGAAGCGTAGGTCAATGAACAATGCTGCGAATAGAAAAATCTGGGGAGTTACGAGGATGCTGGCATTAAAAAACATTTTATAGCAACAATCCTCTCTCCCAAAGTGGGTGACACGGTCCAATGAAAATGAGAACGTTCATCATCAGGAGACTGCTCCTTCTCATCCCTGTTCTAATTGGAGTTTCCATTTTCGTTTTCATGCTAACGAGAATCGCTGGTAACCCTGCTGCCGCATATATTACCGAGAGGATGACGCCAGATCAGATAGCTGAGATAGAGGCTAGGTATCATCTTGACGAGCCTTTGGTGGTCCAATATATCTATTGGTTACAGGGCATCTTGCATGGGGATTGGGGCTATTCTAAGGTGGCCAAACTTCCTGTCACGGATGCGATAAAAGAATTCTTTCCAGCTACGTTCGAGCTCACTTTTACCAGTATCATCATCGCAGTTGTGATCGGAATTGCATTGGGTACGATTTCCGCCGTGAGAAGGGATACTCCCACCGATCATGGCACCCGAGTTCTGGCTTTGGCTGGTGTTTGTCTGCCAGTCTTCATTCTTGCCCTCATACTCCAATTTACCTTCGCATATCAGTTGGGGTGGTTCCCGGTGACTGGAAGATTTGATGACCAGTTATACAACGATGTCTCCTTCCAAGATTATCGCATCACCGGTTTCCTGCTAGTCGATACCATCCTTCGCTTGGATTGGATCAGGTTTTATGACGCTGTCTGGCATCTGGTCCTTCCTGCAATTTGTCTGGCATTTGGTTCAATCGCCATCATCACAAGGATCATGAGAGGGAGCATGCTGGAGGTCGTCAACCAGGATTACATCAAGACGGCCAGGTCCAAAGGTCTTCCGGAGAAGGTGGTGGTGAAGAAACATGCTAGACGGAATGCATTGATTCCCACGGTCACGGTGATCGGCCTTGCCTTCGGGGGGCTTTTGGGAGGGGCGGTCCTAACCGAGACAATCTTCGCTTGGCCAGGCATGGGTCAATGGGCGGCCGCTGCCACCGTATACAATGATTGGGCCTCAATCTTGGGATTCACTCTGATAACTGCTCTTGTCTATGTGTTCGTCAACCTGATTGTTGACGTTATGTATGCCTACCTCGACCCAAGGGTCCGATTGGAGTGATAAGATGGCGAAGGCCAAAAAGGCGCAGGCGGCGTCCTCGAACGGCGGAACGTTCGAACAGGTCAAGATGTCCCTGAAACCCAGGCTCAGGGAAATGCGCTTCTCGCTATATCTGATGTCCAAGAGCCTTCTAGCCATGATCGGGCTGGTCATCGTGCTGGTCCTTGTGTTCATAGCCATATTTGCTCCGGTATTAGCGCCTGGTCCACCTGGGTGGAGCGATAGGAACCCCATGCAGATTCCAAAGGATTTCGAGAGTCCTAAGCCCCTTGGATCACCATGGGGTGCATATATGCAGGGCGAGGGGACGTTCATCTTCGGCTCTGGTTCGATGGGACTCGACATCTATTATGGATGCGTCTGGGGAGCGCGAACCTCAATTTACACTGCAGTTTATGTGGTGCTAGTCGCCATCATCATCGGAATTGTGATCGGTGCGCTTGCTGGTTACTTCGGAGGCATCATAGACGAGGTAATGATGCGCATAACTGACGTCTTCCTATCCATACCCGGTCTGATATTGGCGATGGCGGTGGCGGCGGTTCTAGGGAGGAGCTTGGACAATATCATGCTGGCCCTCATCATCGTGTGGTGGCCACCTTATGCCAGGATAATGCGTGGTCAAGTGCTCACCATAAAGGAAAGCACTTATGTTGAGGCGGCTAGAGCGGTCGGTTCGAAGAAGATGCGCGTCCTCTTCCGACATATCGTTCCTAACACATTGTCCCCGATCATTGTCAACGCCACCATGGACCTGGGTGTGGTCGTCCTGGTGGCGGCTGGACTGGCGTTCATCGGCTTTGGTCCCCCCACTGGATACGCTGAATGGGGGAGAATGGTGGCAGACGGCCAGATGTATTTCCTAAGCGATGTGGAGTACCCTCCAGGCTCTGGAATCTACTACAATCCTTGGTGGATCTGGGCCTTCCCTGGGATGTTCATATTCCTGTTCGTGATGGGCTTCAACCTGCTAGGAGATGGGTTGAGAGACATACTGGACCCGAGATTGAGGAGGTAACGCCATGGCTGAACAGGAGAACCTGCTGGTGGTAGAGAACCTCTACACCAATTTCTATACCTATCAAGGAGTGGTCAAGGCGCTCGACGGGATCAATTTCAAGGTTGCCAAGCGCGAGACCTTCGGTCTGGTGGGAGAGACCGGTTGCGGAAAGAGCGTTACGGCCAACTGCGTGCTTCGATTGATACCCTCCCCCCCAGGAAGAATAGAGAAGGGCAGCATCTACTTCATGCCCCCAGAGGGAACGGAGAGGGAGATCTCCGACATCCGAGCGCGCATCGCCAGCCTTAGGAATGAGAAGGATTTCAAGGGGGGCGATCCACGCCTCAAGTCTCTGGAGCAGGAGCTGGCAGAGCAGGAGGAGGTCAGGCGCCTCAAGGCCGAGATATCCAATTTGAAAGAGGTGAAGACCGACCCCAAGGACCCCAGGCTGGTGGAGCTGAACTCCAAGCTCGCCCAGGTTTTGAGCAAGTACGACCTGCTCACCAAGAGCGCCTCCTACATGCGCAAGATACGGGGCAAGTACATCTCCATGATCTTCCAGGAGCCGATGAGCGCCCTCAATCCGGTCTTCCCGGCCGGGAATCAGATCTCCGAGGTCCTGCTACTGCATGAGCGCAAGGAGCTCGCGGTGGCCACCATGCGCTCCATCGATAACGAGGTCAAGGCCATCAATTCCTACAAATATGTAGGTCGGGTCACGACAGATAAGGGCGAGTTCAATTGCCAGTCCTGCGGAGCCCTGATGGCCACTGGAGATGAGAATGTGTGCCCGCAGTGCGGGGGCTCCTTCGCCGGGGACCCCATGCGGTCCTTGCGCAAGGTCAAGCTGCGCTATTACCGCCGATTCTACAAGAAGATGGCCGTGAAACCGGATGCGATGAGCCTCAGGATCGCCTCCAAGGTGCCGGTCATGCGCCGCTATGAGAAGCCGATCAAGAGGGAGGCGATGGACCGCGCGGAGCGCATGCTCAGGCTGGTGCGCATCCCCGACCCCAAGAACGTGGTGAACTCATACCCCCATGAGCTCTCCGGAGGCATGCAGCAGAGGGTCATGATCGCCATGGCCTTGGCCTGTAGGCCCCAGCTGCTCATAGCCGACGAGCCCACCACCGCCTTGGACGTCACCGTCCAAGCGCAGATACTCAAGCTCATGAAGGACCTGCAGGAGGAGACGGGCACCAGCATCTTGCTCATCACCCACAACCTCGGAGTGGTGGCTGAGACATGCGACCGGGTGGGAGTTATGTACGCTGGGGTTATGGCGGAGATCGGGCCGGTCAAGGGCATCTTCAAGGACCCCTTGCATCCATATACGCAAGGGCTGATCAACTCCATACCCAACCTTAGCCTGGACATCACCCGGCTGGACACCATCGAAGGCAACGTGCCCAACCTGGTCAAGCCCCCTCAGGGGTGTCGCTTCCATCCGCGCTGCTTCTATGCTATGGAGGTTTGCAAGGGCACCAAGCCCCCGATGGTCCAAGTAAAGCCCGACCACTTCGTATCGTGTCATCTTTACACCGGGGTGGGCCGATGAACGATGGACTAATAATCGAGGCCCGGCGCCTTCAGAAGTACTTCCCCATCCGAGGAGGAATAATGCGCCGGACCAAGGGCGCCGTAAAGGCCGTGGACGGCGTCAATCTCAGCATCCGGCAGGGCGAGACCCTTGGTCTGGTGGGGGAAAGCGGCTGCGGTAAGACCACTGCTGGTCG
>Ga0209253_10002643_pt1 | contig 15861 bp, 19 predicted proteins | sample FrelakmetBRP12BR_FD_187145 | JGI IMG/M metagenome (GOLD analysis project Ga0209253, IMG submission 187145) | Freshwater lake sediment microbial communities from the University of Notre Dame, USA, for methane emissions studies - BRP12 BR (SPAdes)... | ecosystem: Environmental > Aquatic >...
GGTTTCGGCGACGCCGAGGCGCTGGCGGCGGTCCTGCGCGAGCGCGGCGCGCTCGCCGATCCGGGCGCGCCGATCCTCCTCGACCGGTACGCCCGCCGGCGCGCGGAACCGGTCCTCGCGATGCAAACCGTCACGGACGGCCTCGCGCGCCTGTTCGGCATCCCGACACCGTGGATCCGATCGCTGCGCAACGCGGGCATGGCCGCCGTCGACCGCCTCCCGCCCGCCAAGCGGCTGCTTGCGCAGTCGGCACTGCGTTAGACTTCCGCACCTTACCGGAGACCCCGATGATCGCCCTTTTCCTGCCAACCGTCCGCCGGTACGCGTCGCTGCTCGCGCTCGCGGGCGCCGTTCTCGCCACGGCGGCCCTCGCGCAGACGCCTGCGAGCCCGAAACCGCTCACCGGCGAGGCCGCGTCGGTCAAGAAGCAGCTCGAGCAGAAATTCCCGGGCGCGGGCGTCACCAGCGTGACGAAGAGTCCGTATTTTGGGCTCTACGAGGTGATGTTCGACGATCAGCTGATCTACACGGATGCCAGGGTGTCGTACATCATGGTGGGCAACGTCTACGACGCGGCGACCAAGAAGAACCTGACCGAGGCGAAGAAGCGGGAGCTCTCTCGCGTCGCGTTCGACAGCCTGCCGCTGCACCTGGCCGTCAAGAAGGTGAAGGGCAACGGGCAGCGCAAGCTCGCGGTCTTCTCCGATCCCGACTGCCCGTACTGCGCGCGGCTCGAGAAGGAGCTGAAGAACATCGACGACGTGACCATCTACACGTTCCTCTATCCGATCGACAGCCTGCACCCGGACGCGGCGCGCAAGTCCCGGCTCATCTGGTGCGCGCCGGACAAGACGAAGGCGTGGGACGCGTTCTTCGAGTCGGGCGCACTCCCGAAGAACAACGGCGAATGCGACAACCCGATCGAGGCGACGAACGCGCTCGGGCAGAAGATGCGGGTGTCGGCCACGCCGACGCTGGTCTTCGCCGACGGCTCGATCGTGGCGGGCGCGATGCCGGCGCAGAGGATCGAAGCGGAGATCAAGCAGGGCGAAGCCGAGGCCGCCGGGCTCGGCGCCGCGAAGAAGTAGCGCGTCCCCGCGCTGCGCACGACAACCCCTGGGAGCACGCGATGGCCATCATCGATTTCCTGAAGAAGCAGTTCATCGACGTCATCGAGTGGACCGACGACTCGCGCGACACGCTGTCGTACCGGTTCCCGGACGAGGACAAGGAGATCAAGAACGGCGCGCAGCTCGTCGTCCGCGAGTCGCAGGTCGCGCAGTTCGTCTACCTCGGCGAGTTCGGCGACACGTTCGGTCCCGGCAAGCACACGCTCACGACCGACAACATCCCGATCCTCACCAATCTGAAGAGCTGGAAATACGCGCTCGAGAGCCCGTTCAAAGCCGACGTGTATTACGTGATCACGCGCGTGTTCACCGGCAACAAGTGGGGCACGGCGAATCCCGTGATGATGCGCGACGCGGACTTCGGCATCGTGCGGCTGCGGGCCTACGGCACCTACGACTTCCGCGTCGTGGAGCCGAAGAAATTCCTGAAGGAAGTGGCGGGCACCGACGACCACTTCCGGCTGGACGAGTTCGCCGACACCATGCGCTCGCGCATCGTCAGCATCTTCTCCGACGCCCTCGCGAGCTCGAATATCCCGGCGCTGGACGTTGCGTCGCGCTATGCCGAGCTCGGCGAGGCGCTGCTGCCGCTGATCAATCCGGCGATCGGCGCGAAGTACGGCCTCGAGATGACGACGTTCATCGTCGAGAACGTCTCGGTGCCGCCGGAGGTCGAGCAGGCGATCGACAAGCGCTCGAGCATGGCTGCGGTCGGCAATCTGAACGACTACGTGAAGTTCCAGATGGCGCAGGGGATGGAAAAGGGCGGCGGCGGCCCCGGGGGAATGGCGGCCGAGATGGCCGTGGGGATGGCGATGGCGCAGCAGATGATGGCGCAGACCGGCGGGCTGATGGCGCAGTCGACGCCGGGCGTGGCCGCCCCGCCCGCACCCATGGCCGCCGCCCCCGAGCTCTTCACGCCGGCGCAGGTCGCGCAGATGCTCGGCGTCGCCGAGTCGGACGTCCTCGCGAGCCTCGATGCGGGCGATCTCAAGGGCCGGAAGATCGGCACGCAGTGGCGCGTCACGCGCGCGGCCGTCGACGCGTTCCTGAAGGCATGACGGATCCTGTATCGATCCCGGCAAGCCGCGCGGCGCGATGCGCCTCCGACGTGGGTCCGCCTTCAGCCGGATGCAGCGTGATGCGTCGTCCCGGGCCGCCTGAAGGCGGCCCCGCATGCGGGTGGGACGCGTGAGTGAAGGCGTCGATCGCGCGCGGCGCGCGGCGCTCGCGACCGTTGCGTTCGCGCTGCTCGCGCCGATTGCCGCGTTTGCGCAGGATCCGCGCGCGGCGATTGTCCAGCGCGCGGCCCGCGCCTGGCTTGCACTCGCCGACCAGCTCGACGCCGACGCCTTGTGGAAGGCCGCGGGCGGAAGATTGCAGCAGTCGACGAGCCCCGCGCAGCTGGCCGAGATCCTGAAGCGGGACCGCGCTCCGCGCGGCGCGACCGTGCAGCGCGCGGTGGCGACGACCTCGTTCGCGTCCGCGCTCCCCGGGCTGCCCGAGGGCGGCAACTACGCGCTCGTGAAGTTCCGCTCGTCGTTCGCGAACCAGGAAGCTGCCGAGGAGCACGTGACGCTCGAGGTCGGGTCCGACTACGCCTGGCGCGTGGTCGGCTACGCAATTCTCTGACACCGCGAGGCGACGTGGCCGAGACCGTCGCGCTGTCGAAGTTCGCGTGCCCCGCGTGCGGGGGCGAAGCCACCTGGAACGCGGCGAAGCAGCGGCTCGTCTGCCCGTTCTGCGGCACCGAGTCGCCGGCGAAGCAGGATGCCGCCGGCGCGATCGTCGAGCACGACCTCGTCGGCGCGCTGCGCGGAATCGGCGACGGCGCGCGCGGCTGGCAGGCGGAAAAGCGTCAGGTGAAATGCCGGAGCTGCAACGCGATCTCGGTGCTCGACCCGGCGCGGCAGGCCCAGAACTGCGCGTTCTGCGGCTCGGCGCAGCTCGTCCCGTACGAGGAGACGAAGCCCGCCTTCCGTCCCGAGAGCACGCTGCCGTTCAAGGTGAGCGAACCCGAGGCCCGCGATCGCATCCGTGCGTGGTACGGGAAACTCTGGCTCGCGCCGTCGGCGCTCGCGCGGAAGGCGTTGACGGACACCGTGCGCGGAGTCTACCTGCCGTACTGGACGTTCGACGCGCGCGTGGACGCCGAGTGGACGGCCGAGGCCGGGCACTACTACTACACCACCGAGACCTACGAGCAGAACGGACGCACCCAGACGCGCCGCGTCCAGCACGTGCGCTGGGAGCCGGCCGCCGGACGGCTGCAGCACTTCTTCGACGACGACCTGGTCTGCGCATCGGTCGGCATCCATCCGGAGCTTCTGCGCGGCATCGAGCCGTTCCCGACGGGCGAGCTCAAGCCGTACGACGCGGGCTACGTCGCGGGCTGGATCGTCGAGCGCTACCAGATCGACCTCGTCGCCGCCGCGCAGCGCGCGCGCGACGCCATGGACGAGAAGCTGCAGGCGCTCTGCGCGCAGCAGGTTCCCGGCGACACGTTCCGCAACCTCGCCGTGCGCGCCGACTATTCGGGACAGACGTTCAAGCACGTCCTCGTGCCGGTCTGGTTCCTGTCGTACACCTACGGCGCGCGCGCGTTCCAGTGCGCCATGAACGGCGTCACGGGCACGATCCGCGGCGAGTATCCGAAGAGCCCGTGGAAGGTCGCGCTGCTCGTGCTCGCGATCTTCATCGTCGTGCTGTTCGTGCTGTCGCTCGGCCGGAGCTGAGCGGGCCGCCGATGGGCAGCGTTCGACCCGCGACGGCGCGATCGGGTGCCGACGCGAGTCCGCCCGCACCGGATGCGCTGCGCTGCGGGGTCGCTGCGCCCGTCGTTGCGCATCCCGCGTTCACGCCGTACGCACGCTGGCATTCGCCGCCGCCCGCATCCGCGCTCCCCGGTCTCGCTGCGCTGAACCGCTGGGCGCGCGCGGCCGCACTGGCGCTTCCCGATGGCCGGCCGCTGGCGTTCGTGGCGCCGCCGGCGGTGCCGCTGTCCGCACTCGAATACGAGCGCAGGATCGCGGCCGCGGGCGAAATCGCCACCCGCGCGGACAACCGGCACGATGCCTGCAACGCGCTCGCCTGGCTCGGCCTCCCGCGGACGAAGGCCGCGTTGAACGCGATCCACGTCGCCGCACCGCAGGCTGCATCCGGCAACCGGCGCGACCGGTCCCGGGACGCGGCGACGCTGCTCGACGAGTCGGGGATGCTCGCCGCGTGCGCGGACGCGAGCCTCGTCGGGCTGTGGAAGGCACATCGCTGGCGCGAAGCGTTCCTGGACCGCCGCGACGACGTCCGCGCGTCGCTGCGTGTCGTCGCGATCGGGCACGGCCTCCTCGCGAAGCTCTTCGCCCCGTTCCGCGCGATCACGGCGAAGGTGCTGGTGCTGCCGCTGCCGGCGGCGGCGCTGCCGGAAGACCCTGCAGCGCTCGCCGCCGTCCTCGACGCCGCTGCCGCCGCCGCGCTCGGCGCCCGCGGTGCCGCGTTCGCGCCCTCGGATCTCCTGCCGCTGCCGGTGGCGGCGCTGCCCGGCTGGGATGTCGAAGGGCGCGGCGCCGCGCTGTTCGAGGACACCGCGGTTTTCCGTCCGCGCGTGCTACGCTGATGGCGCGGCCCGGACCGCCGCGCGAGGTGGCGCGTGAGCCGGTCGCCCGGTCCCGCCAACGCACATCGAGGAGCAACGCATGCACGCAGCGATCGTCACCGGCGTCTCACGCGGCCTCGGGGAGGCGCTGGCCGCCGCGATGCTTGCGCGCGGTTTCGCCGTGCTCGGTGTGGGCCGGAGCGCGAGCGGGAAGGTCAAGGGCAGGCTCTATCAGCACGCGACGTGCGACCTCGCGCAGCCGGCGGTGATCGCCGCGTCGGTCACCCCGGCGCTGCGGACGCTCGCTGCCGGCAGGCCGGCGACGGTCACGCTGATCAACAACGCGGCGGTGGCCTCGCCGACGGGCATCGTCGGGCACCTCGACGCCGCCGAGGTCGAGTCGGCGCTGCTGATCAACACGGCGGCGCCGCTCGTGATGGCGGACCTCTTCTGCCGCAGCTTCACGGACGACACGATCGAGCGCCGGATCATCAACATCTCGTCGGGGGCCGCGCAGACGGCGATCGCGGGCAGCGCCGTCTACAGCATGTCGAAGGCGGCGCTGGAAATGCTCACGCGCGCGATCGCGTCCGAGCACACGGCGCCGACGTTTCGCTGCATCTCGCTGCGGCCGGGGATCTTCGAAACGGGCATGCAGGCCTACATGCGCAGCCGCGATCCGGCGGAGTTTCCGAGCGTCGGCCTGTTTCGCGGCTTCAAGGAGAGCGGCGTGCTGAAGGACCCCGCGGAAGTCGCCGCACGGATCGTGGACCGGCTGGTGCTGGGCCCGGTGGAGAACGGGCGCACCTACACCCACACCGACCTCTAGCGTCAGCGCGCGGCAGGTCGCAGGCGAACGCGGTAGTCGAGCAGTGCGCCGGCGGCGCCGGCTTCCCACATCAGGCAGTAGTCCTGCGCGAACGGCGGCGCGAACGACCCGGCGTCGCCGCGCGACTTCTCCCGGGCGATCGGCATCACGACGGCCTTGCCCTCGTGGAAGTGGATGTTGAAATCGACGGGCTCGGTGCTCTCGAACGCGTATTCGAGGCGATCGCCGGGCTGCAGCTTCGCGCACTCCTCGTGCAGCTCGAAGGGCTGGATCGCGTGGCCGCGGACATTCTTCGGCGCGTCGGCCGTGACCGGCGCCGCCGTGCACCCGCACAACGGAAGGACCCCGACGAGCATCGCAAGGATGGCGCGGGTCATCGGCCCTTCCTCCGCTGCGCGCGCCAGTCCTCGACCAGCAGCGCCAGGCGCACGTGATCGCGCCAGCGGCCGCCGATGCGGACGTAGCGCCGCGAAAACCCCTCGCGGACGAATCCCGCGCGTTGCACCAGCGCGAGCGAGCGCTCGTTCGTCGGCTGCACGTTCGCCTCGAGGCGGTGCAGCCTGAGCATCCGGAACGCGACCGCGAGCGCGAGGTCGAGACCCTCGGACATGTAGCCGGCGCCCGCGTACGGCGCGAACCCGTAGTAGCCGAGGTAGGCGCTCTGGAACAGGCCGCGCACGATGTCGCCGATGTTGAACACGCCGACGATCGCGTCGTCGTCGCAGCGGCACGCCAGCAGGCCGACGTGCGTGGCGGCGAGGGGGTCGCGCTTCGCGAACCGGCCGCAGCGGCGCACGAACGCCGCGTAGAGCTCGGGCGACGACGGTGGGCGCACCCACGCGCCGTGCAGCTTCCGGCTCGCCTTGACGGCGGCGACGAAAGCGCGGGCGTCCGCGGCTTGCGGTGCGCGGAGATAGACGCGCAAGCCGCGGCGCCGCAGATTGGCCGCGGGATCCGTCGGTCGGGAAGGCATAATCGCGATTTTACCCGCCCGGGATCGAAGGCATGAGCAAGTGGGTGCAGGGAAGCGTCGTCGGCCATCGGCACTGGACCGGACACCTGCACTCGCTGCGGGTGGCCGCACCCGAAGTGAGCTTTGTCGCGGGCCAGTTCGGCCGCCTCGCGCTGCCGGCGCCGCCGGGATCGAACGAGGAGATGCTCGGCCGGCCCTACTCGTTCGTGAACGCGCCCGGCACGCAGCCGCACGAGTTCTATTTCGTCACCGTCCCGGGCGGCCCGCTGTCGCCGCGGCTCGCCGCACTCGAGTCAGGAGATCCCGTCTGGCTCATGCGGACCGCGAACGGCTTCTTCTCGGTCGGCGAGGTGCCCGCCGCGGAAGCGCTGTGGTGCCTGTCGACCGGAACCGGGCTCGGCCCCTTTCTGTCGATCCTGCGGACGCCCGAACCGTGGACCAAATTCGGGCGCATCGTGCTCGTGCACGCGGTGCGCTACGGGGAAGAGCTGACCTATCGGGACGTGATCGCGGGTATCGCCGACGCCCATCCGGGGGCGTTCGCCTTTGTGCCGATCGTGAGCCGCGAGGCGCACGCCGGCGCGCTTTCGGGTCGCATCCCTGACGCCATCCGCGACGGCCGGCTCGAAGCGCGCGCCGGGCTCCCGCTGACGGCCGCGAACTCGCACGCGATGCTCTGCGGCAACCCGGCAATGGTCGACGACACGCAGAAGGCGCTGGAGGCGCGGGGAATGCGCCGGCACCGGCGAAAGGAGCCGGGGCACGTGACGGTCGAGACCTACTGGTGACGGGCGCCGGCCGCGGCGCGGGGTCAGCCCTTGATGTCGACGAGCTCGACGTCGAACAGGAGCGTGGCGTTGGGCGGAATGACGCCTCCCGCGCCCCGCTCGCCGTAAGCCTTGTTCGGCGGAATGATGAGTGTCCGCTTGCCGCCGACCTTCATGCCGGCGACCCCTTCGTCCCAGCCCTTGATCACCTTGCCGGCGCCGAGGATGAAGCCGAACGGGACGCCGCGGTCGCGTGAGCTGTCGAACTTCGCGCCGTGACCGTCGGCCGCGCCCGGATCGTAGAGCCATCCGGTGTAGTGGACGATCACCGCCTTTCCCGCGGCGGCTTCGGCCCCGGTTCCCTGCTTCTCATCGACTATCTGGAGATCTGTCACTTTGGCACCGAATTTGCTGACTGTAGTGATCGACTGGGGCGAGCCGATGGCGGGCGCGTTGGCCGGCGCCTGACCGATGGCGGCACCGGAAACCGCGGCGATTGCGGCAATGAACAGCGCACCGCGCACCCCGCGGAAAGCGACAAGCGGCGGCTGCGACAGCAATGGGGACGACATGGCGAATCCTGTGAAAACCGTTCTGACCCGGTCGGGCAGCGACCGGACGACTCGAGACGCGATCGTCGCGTTCCCGACCGGCACGGATTGTACCCTGCAACCGCGGGACTTTTGCGCCACCCTCGCAATTGGGCTATAAATGTACTCGCCAGCTTCGTTTCCGGCGCCCGGGTCGCGGGTGCGAGCGTCTGGCGATCACCGCCCGGATTCGCGCCGGGGTCGCATGAAGGGTCGTCGATTCCCCGGGCGCGGAAGGCGCGTGGCATAGAGCATGTTCGGATTCCTGAACCCGCAGACAAAGGACGAAACCGACCCGATGGTGACCCCGAGGGCGGTTTCGGCGTGGCTGCGTCACTTGCCGCCGTCCGACGTCATCGCCCGCCAGCACCACGTGATGCAGGCGTTCGACGCGATGCGCCAGACCCGTCGCCCGGTGGATCTCAACCGCGTGCTGGCGATCCAGTTCCTCGACACCGCGCTCGGCGCGGATCGCCGCCAGCTGATCAAGCAATACGTCGAGAACATCGACCGCTCGCCCCGCGTGGCCGACCGCGCCTGGCAGGCCGCACAGGAATTGAGCCAGGGCTTCGTCTATGCCTACCAGACCTCGCTGGAGCGGGCCGTGGCCGACGCGGCGAACCCGCGCTGGAAGCACGTGATCGCACACCTCTTCGTGCGCCTGCTCCACTATCACGGCACCGATGCCAAGCTGCGCGTGTTCAGGCACGAGCGCTGGATTCCCGCCCGGTGGGTGGGCCTGCACCAGCTCTACGCGCGCTCGGTCGAGCTCGGCGTCGAGCGGCAGGCCATCTCGCTGCAGAGCGCCGGGGCCGGCGCGATGAAATGGAGCACCGAGCAGGAGTACTCGTACGTCCTCCTGATGCACCAGCTCAACACGGGCAACCTGTCGCCGTCGGAGCTCGACTGGGCGAGCGCACAGCTGCGCGCCTGGGGGCGCAAGCTGGAGCTCGAAGCGATCCCGCGGTCGTCGGAAGGCTTCTTCGTCGATCTGGCGAGCAAGCGCGGCCTCATGCGCCGCACCGGTGGCGAATCCGGTCCGATGATCCGCTATCTCGACACCACGCCGCTCGCCGAGCAGCTCGAGCGCGCGACCCACGCGCTGCGCCAGGCCGAGATCGGCGAGCCGGGCACCGCGGCGGCGGTCAACCACTTGCGCGCGTTAATCCTGGACAAGGTGCGTCCGGTCGTGGCCCCCAATTTGCATGGCGAGCTGCGCCGCTCGCCGCGCACGCCGGTGACGGTCGCGGCGAAGGTGCGGGTCGGGCTCGCGCGCGTCTGCGCCGAGCTCAAGCCCAAGGACACCCCCGAGCCGGCCAACGACGCCCACGCCGGCGCGGAGGAGATCGAGGTGTTCTCGGTCGCCGACGGCTCACGCGCGCGCCGCCGCGTTCCCGACGAGCACGACTCGCTGACGGCGTCGATTGCCGCATTGAGCGATCCCGCGTGGGAGGTCAGGGATCGCAGTGTCGCCGGCTTGCGCATCTCGGCGTCGGGCGGGATCGGCCAGAGCCTCGTGCTGGGCGCGCTCGTCGCCGTGCGTCAATCCGACGTCGCCGACTGGGTGCTGGGCGCGGTGCGCCGGCTCAACAAGGTTTCGAACGACGAGGTCGAGGCGGGTGTGTCGATCCTCGCGGACCGGATCGTGCCGGTCACGCTGCATGCGCGACGCGTGGCGCGCGACGACACCGGCATCGTCGTCAGCGGCGTCGACGTCTCGGCCGTCGGGGCGCGCTTCGACGCCCTCTACCTGCCGCCGCCGTCGAGGCTGGAAATGCCGTTGACGGTGAAGACGATGATCGTGCCCACGTCGGAGTACGCCGAGGGGCGCAGCGTCGAGCTGACGACCGGGCGCACCGCCTACACCATCGTGCTGCGCCACCTGGTCGAGCAGCGCGCCGAGTGGAGCTGGGCGGCCTTCCAGATCGTCGGCAAGAATCCGGTCGCGCCCTGATTCCGCGGCAGGCGCCGTGAAGGCTAATCCTGCGGCCGGAATTTCAGTGTGAGCGTGCGCTGGAACAGGTCGGGGCGGTCGGGACGCGGCAGCGGCGACGACTTGACGATCGCGCGCTGGACCGCGTCGTCGTAGGCGCGCACGCCGCTCGACTTCCGCAGGATCGTGTCGATGATCTCGCCGGTGGGCAGCTGGACGACGTCGAAGATCGCCTCGGGATTGCCCGGCATGTCCGGCGGCAGGACGACGTTGCCCTTCACCTTGGTCTGGATGCGGCGGATGTAATCCGCTTCGGCGCGCGCCCGGGCGGCCGCCTCCGCCTCCACTCGCTGCTGCGCGGCGCGCGCCGCCTGCTCCCGCTCCGCCTGCGCCTTCAGCGCGTCGGACTCGCGCTTCTGCCGCTCGCGCGACTCGACGAGGCGTCGCTCGTCCTCCTGCTTCTTCGCCGCGGCCTCGCGCTTCTCGGCCTCCTTCTTCTCGCGCTCCTTTTTCTCCCGCTCCTCCTTCGCCTTCAGGGCCTGCTCGCGCTTCTTCCGTTCCTCCTCCGCCTTGGCTTTCTGAGCGATGTCGGCGGCGCGCGGGTCCGGCTTTTCGATCCTGGGCTCGGGTTTCGGCGGCGCTTTCGGGGAAGGCGGCTCCCGCCGCGGCTCGGGGACCGGCTCCGGCCTGGGTTCCGGTTTCGGCGGCGGCGCGGGTGGCGCTGGCGCCGGCTGCTCCGCGACCGGCGCTTTCGGCGGCGGCGCGTAGAGCTCGGCCATGACGGGGGTGGGCGCGCGGTTCTGCCAGCGCAGCGAGAAGACGAGCACGGCGATGAACACGGCGTGCACGGCGACGGCCAGCGCAAGCGCCAGCCACTGCCCCGAGATGCGCGCGGGCTTGCGCGGGCGGTCCCTGGCCATCGGGTGCCGCTACTTGCTCGGCGGTCGCGCGAGCAGCCCGACCTTCTTCGCGCCGCCCTGCTGCAGCTTGTCGAGCACGCCGAGCACGTCGTCGTAGCGGGCGTTGCGATCGGCGGCGATCACGACCGGCTGGTCCGGGAGCTGCGCCTGTTTCTGGCGGACGCGCAGGACGAGCTCGTCGGGCGAGACGCGGAGCGCCGACGTTGCCGCCTGCCGGTCGAGGAGCCACAGCGTGCCGTCGGTGCGCAGCGTCACCTCCATGGGCGCGACCGGCACCGTGAGCCTGCTGCCGACCGACGGGAGCTCGATCTCGCCCGGGCTCACGAGCGGCGCGGTGACCATGAAGATCACGAGCAGTACCAGCATCACGTCGATGTAGGGAACGACGTTGATCTGATTGATCGACTTGCGGGAGCGACGCATCTCAGTGCCTGCTTCGTGGGCGGCGACCGCAGTGAGCGTGGGTGCTCTTCATCTCAGGCCTGGCGCTGCAGGATGTTCGAGAACTCCTCGATGAAGGTCTCGAAGCGCACCGCGAGCCGGTCGACGTCGTGCGTGTAGCGGTTGTACGCGACGACGGCGGGGATGGCCGCGAAGAGGCCGATCGCGGTGGCGATGAGCGCCTCGGCGATGCCCGGCGCGACCTGCGCCAGCGTCGCCTGGCTCACGTTCGCAAGCCCGCGGAATGCGTTCATGATGCCCCAGACGGTGCCGAAGAGCCCGATGTACGGAGAGACCGAGCCGACGGTGGCGAGCCCCGAGAGGTGGGCATCGAGGGCGTCGACTTCGCGCTGGTAGGTGGCGCGCATCGCGCGGCGCGCGCTGTCCAGCGTGACCGCCGCCGTGCTGCCCTGCTTCCGGTGCTTCGAGTATTCGCGGAAGCCCGCGGTGAAGATGTGCTGGAGCCCGCTGCCCGTGCGCGACTGGCTGGCGCTCTGGTAGAGGTCGTTGAGATCGCCGCCTTTCCAGAACTCGTTCTCGAACGCGTCGGTGTCCGCCGCGGTGCGCTTCAGCTGGAACAGCTTGAGGAAGATCTGCCACCATGACCACAGCGACAACGCGACGAGCAGCAGCAGCACCGCCTGCACGACCACCGAGGCCTGCGCGACCAGCGTGACGAACGACAGATCGGTATGCACGTTCAAAGGAGCGTCTCCAGTGTCGCGCGGAGCGCGGCCGGAATCCGCACCGGCCGCCAGCTCGCGTGGTTCAGGCAGGCGATCGCGACGCGCGCGTGCGTCAGCGTCCGCCCCTCGCGCACGACGTCCTGCAGCACGACCATGCTCGCCCGGTGCAGGTCGACGAGCGTCAGCGTGGCGTCGAGCCGATCGCCGAGCCGCGCCGGAAGCCGGAAATCGATCTCGACGCGATGCACGACGAACACGACGCCCTCGCGGCGCTCGAGCAGGGCGAGGTCGTGGCCCAGCGCCGACAGCCACTCGGTGCGCGCGCGCTCCATGTACCGCAGATAGTTTGCGTAATAGACGACGCCGGCGGCATCGGTGTCCTCGTAGTAGACGCGGACGGGGATGCGGTAGGTCCCCCCTGGCGCGCGCGCGCAACTCAATCCGGGGCGCCTTCGGGGAAGAGGTCGACCGCGCCGCCCGGCACCGGCGGTGTCAGGCCGAAGTGCCGGAACGAGAGCGCCGTCGCCATCCGGCCGCGCGGAGTGCGCTGCAGGAAGCCCTGCTGGATCAGGAACGGCTCGAGCACGTCCTCGATCGTGTCGCGCTCCTCGCCGATCGCCGCGGCGAGGTTGTCCACCCCGACCGGGCCGCCGGCGAACTTCTCGAGCACCGTGCGCAGGAGCTTGCGGTCCATCACGTCGAGCCCCGCCGTGTCGACGTCGAGCATCCGCAGGGCGTCGTCGGCGACGGTGCGCGTGATCGAGCCGTTCGCGCGCACCTCGGCGAAGTCGCGCACGCGCCGCAGCAGCCGGTTGACGATCCGCGGCGTGCCGCGCGCGCGCCGCGCGAGCTCCTGCGCGCCTTCCGGATCGATCGCGATCTTCAGGAGCTCGGCCGAGCGCGTGACGATCCGCGTCAATTCGGCAGGGGTGTAGAACTCGAGGCGCGCGACGATGCCGAAGCGGTCGCGCAGGGGATTCGTGAGCATCCCCGCCCGCGTCGTCGCGCCGACCAGCGTGAACGGCGGCAGGTCCAGCTTGACACTGCGGGCGGCCGGCCCCTCGCCGATCATGATGTCGATCTGGAAGTCCTCGAGCGCCGGATAGAGGATTTCCTCGACGACCGGCGACAGCCGGTGGATCTCGTCGATGAACAGCACGTCGTGCGGCTCGAGATTGGTCAGGAGCGCGGCCAGGTCCCCGGCACGCTCGAGCACCGGCCCCGACGTCTGGCGCAGGTTCACGCCGAGCTCGTGCGCGATGATGTGCGAGAGCGTCGTCTTGCCGAGACCCGGAGGGCCGTACAGCAGGACGTGGTCGAGCGCCTCCTTCCGCTTGCGCGCGGCCTCGATGAAGATCGACAGCTGGTGGCGGATCTTCTCCTGCCCGACGTAATCGACGAGCATGCGCGGCCGCAGCGCGCGCTCGACGACTTCCTCCTGCACGCCCGCCACGCTGCCGGTCACGAGCCGGTTGAGTTCGTCGTTTTCGATCATGGGCGAGGGTGGTCGGGCGCAATGATGGCGGAGGCGGCCGTACGCGGCGCGTCAACCGTGCATGCTACCGCAAAGCGGCCGCGCCGCGCCGCTTCGCCGCGATTGCGCTCCCGCGCGCTCGTTCGATTATGATGCCCGGAGAACGCGCGGATCGCGGATTCGGAACACGATGCCACCACCTCCCAACGCCGCGGGCGGCGCTGCTGCGCTGCCGGTGCGGCAGGTGCCGGTCTCCCGGCCGCTGCGCTGGTTGCGGCTCGGCTGGCGCGATTTCACGCGCACGCCGTGGCCCGGCATGCTCCACGGCCTGGCCGTGGCCGCGGGCGGGCTCGCGATTCTCGCCGTCGCGCTGCGCAGTCCGTATCTTCTCGCCGGCGCGCTCTCGGGATTCGTCCTGGTGGGGCCGATCCTCGCCACCGGGCTCTACGAATCGAGCCGCCTGCTTTCGCGCGGGCGGCAGCCGAAACTCGCGGACGCGCTCACCGCGTGGCGGCGCGGCACCCGGCCACTGGTGCTGCTGGGCTTGCTGCTCGGCGCCGCGGCGACGTCGTGGGTGCTCGTGTCCGCGGGGCTGTTCGCGCTCTTCGTGAAGACGCCGATCACGGGGCCGGAAAGCTTCCTGCGCTATGCGACGCAGGGGCAGGGCGACCTCCTCTTCCTGCTCTGGCTCGTGCTCGGCGCACTCGGCGCGGCGATCGTCTTCGCCGCGACCGCCGTCTCGCCGCCGCTCCTGCTCGGACGGGTCGTCGACCTCAGGAGCGCGATCCTGACCAGCGTGCGCGCCGTCGGCGAGAACCCGATCGCGATGGCAATCTGGGCATTCGTGATCATGGCCGCCACGGCGCTGTCGATGGCCACGCTGATGGCCGGATTCGTCGTCGTCATCCCGGTGCTCGGGCACGCCACGTGGCACGCCTACCGCGACCTCGTGGACACCTCGTCGGTTCCGCTGCGGTATTGAGATGAACGGCCCCGAGCGCCCCGGACGAGGCGCCTCGTCATGTTCGGATTGACGGAGCAGCAGGTCGCGGAGTTCGGCCTCACTTTCGGCCTGGGCGGCTTCATGCTGTTCATGCTCTTCATCATCGGGAACCTGGCGAAGGAGTCCAGGGCCGGGCGGCTGGGGACGTTCGTGCTGTTCTTCGTGCTCGCCTTCGGGATGCTCGGCTTCGTCGCCAAGACGATACTCGTCTGGATTCTCGAATAGCCGGGAAGCCGCGCCCGGGCGCGCCGCGCCTACGCCTTCGCCAGCAGCTTCAGCGCCTGCCGGATGGCGTCGCCGACGGCGAGGTCCTGCGGCAGCTTCTTGACGGCGGCGACCGCCTCCCGGTCGCTGTAGCCGAGCGAGAGCAGCGCGTTGAGGACATCGGACATCACGGGCGCGGGGCGCTGCACGCCGACCGCCGCCGTGACGTCGGCGCCGAGCTTGTCCTTCAGCTCCAGGAGCAGCCGTTCGGCCGTCTTCTTCCCGATGCCGGGGATCTTCGTGAGCCGGCCGGTGTCCTGCATCGTCACCGCCTGCGCAAGCTCGGCGACGGAGAGGCCGGAGAGGACGGACAGCGCCGTCCGCGCGCCGATGCCGCTGATCTTGAGCAGCTGCCGGAAGGCCCGGCGCTCGTGCTCCGTGCCGAAGCCGAACAGCAGGTGCGCGTCCTCGCGGACGACGAGGTGCGTGAACAGCGCGACGCGCTCGCCGGTCGCGGGAAGGTTGTAGAACGTGCTCATCGGCACGTCGACCTCGTAGCCCACGCCCTGCACGTCGAGCAGGAGCTGCGGCGGATTCTTCTCGACGAGGATTCCGGTGAGGCGGCCGATCATGGGGTGCACGCGCTTCGGACGATTATCGCACGCCCCGCTGCCGCGAAGGCCCGGCGGCGGGCCCTCGCGCGCACGCGGTCGGGGCCCCGGCCGGCAGCGTCGTCGGCGACGTCACGCCGGCAGCTCCTGGAGGTGGCGGAGCACGGCGTGGAGCGTCGGCAGCACCAGCAGATCGAGCGCGAGCAGGTGCGCCGAGGGCGGGTGCAGGTCGGGCACCATGATCGCCGTCATCTGCGCTGCAAGCGCCGCGCGCACGCCGGGTTCCGAGTCCTCGAGCGCGAGGCACGCGGCGGTGTCCACGCCCAGTCGCCGCGCGGCTTCGGCGTAGATGTCGGGGGCGGGCTTGCCGCGGGCGACCTCGTCGCCGCCGACCAGCGCGACGAACCGCGGCAATATCCCGGTCAGCTCCAGCTTCGCCTGCGCGCGCGCCCGGCGCGTCGACGTGGCGACCGCCTTGGGAATGCGTTCGCCCTCGAGCCAGTCGAGGAGCTCCAGCAGCCCTGGCTTGAAGGCGATACCTTCGCGCCCGACGATCGCGTCGTAGGCGCCGTGCCAGGCGCCCATCAGGTCGTCGACCGGATAGCCGGCGCCGTGGTGCTCGCCGATGATCGTCCGGCAGTCCGGGAAGTTGCGGCCGATGAGGCGGTGGTTGATCGTGCTGTCGAAGGCGAGTCCGAGGTCGCGCGC
>Ga0209253_10002645_pt1 | contig 15858 bp, 18 predicted proteins | sample FrelakmetBRP12BR_FD_187145 | JGI IMG/M metagenome (GOLD analysis project Ga0209253, IMG submission 187145) | Freshwater lake sediment microbial communities from the University of Notre Dame, USA, for methane emissions studies - BRP12 BR (SPAdes)... | ecosystem: Environmental > Aquatic >...
ATTGAAGATTATTGCAGGGAAAACAACCTTGTTTACCGCGAGGATAAATCCAATGCTGAAATAAAATATACCCGAAATAAAATAAGGCACCTTGTAATTCCATTGCTGAAAGAAATAAATCCCCGGTATGGTAAGTTTGCAGTAACAGGCAATCACGAATTTTACGCAGGACTTGATCAGTCACTGAAGTTTATAAAAGATGCCGGGTTCACGATATTAAGAGGTGAATATCTTGATATTCCGGGGTTGATTACTATCGCAGGCATTGACGACCCACAGGGGAAGACATATATGCCATATAGAGAAACAGACGAGAAAGAACTGCTCTTAGGCCTCCCCCAGGAAAAATTTACGTTATTTCTGAAACACAGGCCGTTTGTTGAAAAACATTCCACAGGCCTTTTTGATTTGCAGCTTTCCGGCCATGTCCATAAAGGACAGATATTCCCTTTCAGTATTATCACAGGTTTGTATTATCAGACCCATGCAGGTTATACAAAACTTTCGAACGGTTCTCAACTATATGTCAGCAGGGGAGCAGGGACATGGGGCCCTCCAATCCGTTTTCTGTCACCGCCTGAAGTGACAGTGATTGAACTTGTTCATTCTGACACGCAGGCTAACCCCGAAAGCATTCGGGGCAGCGGCTACAAGGTTGATTATTGAGATAAACTATAATAAAAACAGATGAGAAAATTTCCCTTTTTGCATATTTCCCTGTTTGTCCTGACCGTTCTCTCTACTCTTTTAGTAGGGGCAGTGCAGACAGGTGCGGACCTTATTGAAGAACCATCAAAGATTTATAAGGGAATTCCCTTTTCATTGACCTTAATGATAATCCTTCTGAGCCATGAATTATCGCATTATTTTAGTTCAAGGAAGCATGGAGTGGATGCTACGCTTCCTTACTTTATTCCGGCGCCCACAATTTTTGGTACATTCGGAGCGTTTATTAAGATGAAATCTCCAATAGTTACAAGAAAAGCTCTTATTGATATCGGAGCATCAGGCCCTATAGCAGGATTTATCATCTCGGTTATCGCCACTATCATTGGTTTAAACATGTCTGAGATTGTATCGTCTGCTCAGGCGAAAGGGGCGCTGAACCTTGGTGATTCGCTCCTGTTTTCTCTCTTGTCAAGAATTGTCTTGGGGGTAACCCCATCTGATTCTGACATCCTTTTAAACCCGGTTGCCTTTGCCGGATGGATAGGGCTTTTTGTCACTTCCATAAATCTTATCCCTGTCGGTCAGCTCGACGGCGGCCATATTGCTTATGCACTCTTTGGTGAGAAGCATAACCGCCTTTCTTTTATACTTATATTTGTGATGGGTTTGTTTGGCTTGTTTTTATGGGAAGGGTGGTTTGTTTGGGCAGTTTTGTTATTGATTCTTGGGCTGAGGCACCCGCCGGTTATTTACTGGGAGGTTCCGCTGGATCCAAAAAGGAAATTTATTGGCTGGCTGGCTCTCGTAATCTTTATCCTGACCTTTATCCCAACGCCTTTTCAGCTTTTATAGTATTCAGAGATCGGGCCTCTGCTTTTTGCATAATATATGTATGTGGTATAATATTTTGAAAGTTTTTTCCTGAATATTTTTTTCTGTTACCGCGGAATAGAGGCTGTGTCGTAATGACCTTGAAATGTAAATTTGTCATTCTGAACCCTTCGCCATGTGTCATTCTGAGCGTAGCGAAGAATCTCATAAGATCAAAGTGTTGTAAAACCGAGATTCTTCGGCTTGGGCCTCAGAATGACATTGCGACACAGCCTCATAAGCGGGAATTTATTGGAACGGAATGCGCATATATACTTCCAGAGGAATAACGAAAACCCAAGCAATAAAAAAAATATAAAAAAAGGAGATTCTGAATGAAAATTATACTTAAGGAAGACGTAAAAAGCATAGGCAGCATGGGGCAGACTGTAGATGTGTCGGATGGATTTGCAAGGAACTATCTGGTGCCAAGGGGGCTTGCAGTTGAGGCGAATGTGAAAAATATAAAGTCTCTGGAGCACGAGAAAAAGGTTATTCAGGAAAAGGCGAAGAAGGTAAAAAATTCAGTTCAGGATCTGGCGGACAGACTGGCGAACATGACTGTTGTGATTAAGACCAAGGCCGGAGAAGAGGGGAAACTGTTCGGGTCAGTGACAACCATGGATATTGCCGAGCAACTTAAAAATCAGGGGATAGAAATAGATAAAAAGAAGATTTCCCTCGATGAACCGATCAAAAGGCTCGGAACATATGCTGTGAACTTAAGACTCCATTCGGAGATAACAACACAGGTTAATATACAGGTCATTGAGGAATGAAAAATACTGATATGCATCTGGACAGGCTTCCCCCTCAGAATTTAGAGGCGGAACAGTCTGTCATTGGTGCTATCCTCATTGATAATGATGCGTTACCAAAGGCGCTGGAAATACTTGATTCTGAAGATTTCTATAAGCTCTCACACAGGAAGATATTCAATGCGATGACAGACCTTTTTGACAGGAATGAACCCATAGACCTTATTACCCTGACAGATTTTCTCAAGAAGAAAGACGAAATAGAGGCTATCGGTGGCGTATCCTATCTCTCATCGCTTATACACATGCTCCCAACAGCAGCAAATATTAAATATCATGCTCACATAGTCAGAGAAAAGGCTCTTGTGAGAGGGCTTTTACGGTCAGCGAATGATATTGCCAGCAAGGTCTATGAGGATAATCTTGATGCAGAGGATCTTGTAGACTATGCTGAAAAGTCGATCTTCGACATCTCTGATAAAAGGATCAAGGCATCATTTTTCACTTTAAAAGAAGTTATTAAAGACAGCTTTGAGATGATCGAACATCTCTATGACAAAAAAGAGACAGTAACAGGCGTTCCATCCGGCTTCAGAGACCTTGATGACCTAACGACCGGTTTTCAGAAAGGTGATCTTGTTATAATCGGCGGAAGGCCATCAATGGGAAAGACTGCATTCACCCTGAACATTGCACAGCATGTAGGTGTTGAGCTACGCGAGCCTGTTGCCATATTCAGCCTTGAGATGGCAAAAGAGCAGCTTGCTTTAAGGATGTTATGTTCTGAGGCGATGGTGAATTCAAACAGTATCAGAAAAGGTCTTATAAAAAAGGAGGACTGGCATAAACTGACGAGCGCTGCAAGTAACCTTACAGGTGCGCCTATATTCATAGATGATTCATCTGCTATCAGTGTTTTAGAATTGCGCGCAAAGGCAAGGCGTTTGAAGATGGAACATGGCCTCAGTCTTGTCATAGTAGACTACCTTCAGTTGATGAGAGGTAAGGGGTCTTTTGAAAGACGTGAACAGGAGATATCAGACATTTCACGTTCGCTGAAGGCGCTTGCCAAGGATTTGAGTGTCCCGGTCATCGCTGTAAGTCAGCTCAACAGGAGCGTTGAATCGCGCAGACCTCCGAAACCCATGCTGGCGGATCTCAGAGAATCAGGCGCTATTGAACAGGATGCGGATGTGATACTCTTTCTTTACAGGGATGAAGTTTATAATAAAGATAATCCGGCTAACAAGGGAAAAGCAGAATTGGATATTGCCAAGCAAAGAAACGGGCCTTCAGGTGTTAACATTCATCTGACATATATTTCAAGCTGCACAAGGTTTATGAACATGACTGACAGGGAATTCCAGGATTTGGAGGGGGAGACATTTTGAAAAGGTCTCCGGCTGTTGCAGGACAGTTTTACTATGCTACGGCATCTAAATTGACACAGCAGGTCGAGCAATACATAGACAGGCATGCGAAGAAGGAAAAGATTATCGGTATGATTTCTCCTCATGCGGGTTTAATGTATTCCGGGTCAGTTGCAGGCGCTGTTTATTCTTCTATAGATTTTCCCGAGACCTTTGTCCTCATAGGACCGAATCATACTGGTCTTGGAGCACCGGTATCCTTAATGGAATCAGGTGAATGGGAGATACCAATGGGGACTTTCCAGATAGATGAGAAGATTTCCTATAAAATTGCCATGAATACCCCGATTGTTACAAAAGATACAAAGGCGCATATGTTTGAGCATTCTCTTGAGGTGCAGCTCCCCTTTATTTCATATTTCTCCAAAAAGGTCAGGATTGTACCTATCACCATGCTTTCAGCTTCAGTCGATGAATGCAGAATACTTGGCGAAGGCATAGCCAGTGCAGTAAAAAACGCCGGCTATCCTGTTGTTATAGTAGCAAGCTCTGATATGAGCCATTATGTGCCTGATAATGTTGCAAGGCTGAAGGATAAAAAGGCTATTGATGAAATCCTGTCCCTTAATCCTGAAGGTTTGTATGAAACAGTTCTGAAAGAGAGGATATCCATGTGCGGCTATCTGCCTGCGACAGCGATGTTATTCGCAGCAAAAGCCCTTGGTGCCCAGTCAGCAAGACTTGTGAAATATTCGACATCAGCAGAGGTAAGCGGAGATTATGACCATGTTGTCGGCTATGCAGGTATCGTGCTGAGATGATTTCGAACAAACCTTCCCCATGATATCAGGATAACAGGTAATGTCTGAAAATAACGATAATAGAAGATACATGAGATATGTTGTTGACGGTATACACGGGAATCTGCTCTATAGCTCTGACCTGGAAGTTTTAAATATCAGTATTGACGGAGCACTAATAGAGACGACGAAGAGGCTCGAACTCAACCGTGAATATACTTTTAAAATTAAATATAAAGATGTCAATTTGACCCTGAAAGGCCGTGTGATCTGGGCAATTCTGATATCAAAAGAAAAGAAAGACTCCAAAACTGCTACTGCTATCCCTGTCTACAGGGCAGGGGTCGCATTTACTGATACCTTAAGTGAAAAGGCAAATATGCTGCTTGATTTTATTGAGGAGAATAAAATCAAGACATTTGAGAACAGAATAGGAAGTGTACGCTTTAAGATCTCAAAGACTGAGAATATCAAAATTGACCTGCCGCACAGATATAAGGTGAAGAAGATAAGTCTCGCCGGGATGCTGGCAGAGACCGAATACCCTCTGGAAATTGATTCACATCACGATATCGAACTCTTCCTGAATGATAGTGTGGTAAATATCGTCGGCAGGATTGCAAACTGTGAAAAGTTACAGGCAGAAAAGACTGTAATGTACGATACCGGGATAGAGTTCATGCAAATGTCAGACAGAGACATTAAATTATTAGAGAATTACCTTGAGACTCTCGAAGACGCATAACTTGTTTTTTAACAAATAAATATGTTATTTTAATAATTCATTTGGAGGTAAAAAAAATGTATGCAATTGTTGAAAACGGGGGAAAGCAATACAAGGTCTTTCCCGGTCTGACAATCAGGGTAGAAAAGCTTTCTCTGGATAACGGTGCAGATTTTACACTTGAGAAAGTGCTTATGGTCAATAAAGAAGAAAAAAGCATTTACGGTGCGCCTTATGTCAACGGTGCCAGGGTTATAGCCTCAGTTGAGAATACCGGCAAGGCTCGCAAAGTAATTGTTCATAAACAGAGACCCAGAAAAGTTTACAGAAAAACAAATGGACACAGGCAGTCTTATACTGTTCTCAAGATCAGAGAAATAGTATTGGAGGGATAAAATGGCTCATAAAAAAGGTGTAGGCAGTTCACGGAACGGTAGAGATAGTGAATCACAACGTCTTGGGGTTAAGAGGTTCGGTGGGCAGTTTGTCCGCGCAGGGAATATCCTTGTGAGACAGAGGGGTACAAAGTTCCATCCGGGAAATAATGTTGGTAAGGGTTCTGATGACACACTTTTTGCAAAGATTGATGGTACTGTGAATTTTGAACGAAAAGACAGGGTGAGATTACAGATAAGCATCTATCCCGTAACTCAGTAACAGCAATTTCAATTTTGGATATAAAAGGCGGGACAAAACCCCGCCTTCTTTGTTATGTGTCCTAATGATATTGCTTTGATAATTCGTGATTTTTTAAACAGTACCTGAGAAAGAATATTTGCGCTCATTCTCGGTCGTTCCTCCCTGCGAGGCTTTTGCCTCTTTATGTTCAGAATATATTTGACTATCGGCAAAAGAATCCGCTCAAATATTCTCTCTCTTGTCCAAATTCTTTATTTTATAAATAATATGCGTTAGGATATAAAACCAGACATGCAATTTGTTGATTATGTAAAGATATTCGTTAAGGCTGGAGATGGCGGACGGGGGTGTGTCAGTTTCAGGAGGGAGAAGTATGTGCCGCGGGGCGGCCCTGATGGCGGAGATGGAGGAAAGGGCGGCCATATTATATTCAGTGCCACTGATGAGTTGAATACCCTGCTTGACCAACGATACCATAGTGAATACAGGGCAAAAAAGGGACAGCATGGTATGGGTAAGAAAATGCACGGGAAAGATGCTGAAGACCTGATTGTCCGTGTACCTATCGGTACTATTATAAAAGATGCCTATACAAACGATATGATTGATCTTGATCAAAACGGGATGAAAGCAGTGATTGCTAAGGGAGGAAGGGGAGGTCTCGGCAATTCGCATTTCGCTACACCAGTCAGGCAGGCGCCCCGCTATGCACAGCCCGGAGAAGAGGGCGAGGAAAAGTGGCTGATCCTTGAACTGAAACTCCTTGCTGACATCGGATTAATCGGTTTACCAAATGCCGGTAAATCAACTTTTTTGTCTGTAATATCTTCTGCGAAACCCAAGATTGCAGATTATCCGTTTACAACACTCAGGCCGATACTCGGGGTTGTAAAGCCCGAAGAGTATAAAAGTTTTGTTGTTGCTGATATGCCCGGGCTTATTGAAGGCGCTCATAAAGGAGTTGGTCTTGGATTTCAGTTCCTAAGACATGTTGAGCGAACATCGCTTCTCCTTCACCTTATTGATATATCAGAAACAGGTGGAGATGATCCTGTTGATAGTTTCGAGAAGATTAATAAAGAGCTTGGACTACATAGTTCAGAACTCCTGAAAAAATCGCAGGCAGTTGTGGGAACCAAACTTGATATAGCCGGCAACAGGGAAAAGCTTGACAGACTAGAAAACTATTGCAGGATGGAAAAAATAGACTTCTTCCCTGTGTCTGCGGTAACACATAATGGAATTGAGAAACTTCTCTCATATCTTTCGATTACAGTGGAGAAAATTAAGAAGCGCAAGCTTCATTAAACCCGAATAATGCAATTAACCACAGAGAACACGGAGAATCATATTGATGATAAAAGAGAACCTATCAGTTTTTATAATTTCCTCTGTGCACTCTGTGGTTTTATCTAAATGTATTTTTTGGGTTAAAACAAAAGATGCATTGTGAATAAATGTCCATGAGTTTTGGGGCAGGCAGATGAAGAGACAGAAACCGAAAAAGCCTTTTATTCCGATGGAAAGACGGGAGACAATACGACAGAAAATAATCTCCCTGCTTGCAGACAGGACAGTTTCGGCAAAAGAGTTATCAGCAGAGGTTTTAGTTTCAGAAAAAGAGATATATGAGCATCTTGAGCATATTCACAGGTCAGTTGGAAAAGGTCTTACTATAACGCCTGCAGAATGCAGGAAGTGCGGTTTTGTATTCAAAAAGAGGGATAAGATGAAAAAGCCGGGAAGGTGTCCTGTTTGTCACAGTGAATTAATACAGGAACCTTTTTTTTCTATCCGCAGATAATGAACAGACCCTTACGTTAAGATACACTGTCCCGAAAGCTTTCGGGACAGCAGGGTTCTTCATTAAAAAATGACTTTAAAAACCTCATCTATCTTCATGAGAATTGTTATTATACCTGCAGCTTCTGCCGATTTCAGGGTATCAACATGCACAGATGAGAGTATTGTATATAGTCCATCAAAAGCCCTCTTTACATTAAGGTCATTATCCATATTCTTACTAAATATATTTATCAGGCTTTGAACAACCTTGCTCTTTACATCAGGTTTGATGCCTGCTTTATATTTGATCTTTTCAATAATGGTCTTTACCGACCTTAATTTTTCAATTGCCATACCCATCTGCTTTTCCGAGTAGTTAATCCGCTCCCGATAATGTCCATAGATAAGAAAAAATCTTATTTCTGCCATAGTATAGCCAAGCCTTTGCAGAGAATCAGTATGGAGTAAGTTCCCCTTGCTTTTGGACATCTTTTGTCCATTCATATAAAGGTGCTGGCAGTGAAGCCAGTATTTTGCCATAGGATAAGGCCGTACAGACTCAAGGACGGCCTTTGTATAATCATGATGACGGAAAAGGTTGTCTATTCCACCACAGTAAACCGAGAGGGTTTCATTGAAGTGCTTGCTGATCATGCCAGGGTCCTGTATATTCCATGACGGTCTTCCTTTTCCGATCCTTGTATCACAATAATATGATTTACCCTTAATATAGCCGTGCCATAGTATGAAATCGCCCATATTCCACTGAATCCCCGGGTATGTATCTTTATGAAACCGCTTCCTTTTTGATGGCCACCCGGACATATCAAGACCGTACAGTTTTCCAAATTCAGGAAACTTTAATGGATCGAAATAAACATTTCCCTTGTGCCAGTAAGCAGTCCCGCGTTTCAGGAGAGACTCGATGATCTCAACAGCTTCCTGAATACTCTCAGAGGCTTTCGGGAGATAATCAGGTATTTTCATTCTCAGGGCTTTCATCTCCTGTATAAACTCCCTGATGTTTTTTCCTGTAAGATGTGTAACAGTTGTTTTCCTCTTTTCAGCCTCTATGATGGATTTGTCTTCTATGTCGGTAAAATTCATACCCCTTTTGGTTCTATAACCTGAATATTCAAGATACCGGACCAGTATATCCTCAAATAAAAAAGTCCTGAAATTTCCAATGTGGGCTCTCTGATAGACTGAGGGACCGCAGGTAAATATGTTGATTACTTTTTTATTAACAGGATGGAATGTCTCGATCCTTTTCCCAAGGGTATTAAATAGTTTCAGCATGGTTCTATAATTCTAACCCATATCATTTATAATTTTTCTGATCCGACCAGAGATAAAGTATCCTCGCTCATTCTCGGTCGTTCCTCCCTGCGAGGCTTTTGCCTCTTTATGTCCAGAATCTATTTGACTATCAGCAAAAGAATCCGCTCGAATACTCTATCTCTGGTTGAAATCGGACAAATATGCGGGAAAATATTTACAACTTGCACCAAATATCAATCACGGAAAATCACTGCATTTATTTTTTCTTTAGTACGGATTTTATCAAGCAGTTGGGAAGCTTCTTTTTTGTTTTTAAAATTGCCTATTAGAACCCTGTACATTATTCCCTTCTTTTCGATTGAACTTTCAAAGGAAAAGGCATCATACCCCAGTTCTTTGTATTTTTTTGCCAGAGACTCGGCATTCTGTCTGCTTTTAAATACCCCGATCTGAACATGGACAGCTTTATCTGCGGACTTTACATCGGTTGAAGGAGACTGTGCCGGTTTACTTTTTTCAATTGCCTGTTTGGGGACTTCCTGTTGAACAGGCTCAGGCTTAACAGCTGTTGCAGTTGTGCCAACAGGTTGCTGGGCAGGTTCGGGTTTTGCAACCGGTTGCTGCAAAGGCTGAGAGGGTTTAACCTGTACAGGCGCTCCGGATATCATATCTAATATCAAATCTTTGTAGTAGATGATTCCTGTTGCAAGTGTTCCTATGAATACGAGCACAAGAACAAAGAGAAACAGCTTTTTCCCCTTCTCAGGTGGAGTTTTGCTCTTTCTGAATTGAGAAATCTCTTCCTGTTCTGAAGACGTATCAGAGGATTCTGACAACATCTCCTCGGGTCCTTCACTGAATATCTTTTCTTTCTTTTCTTCAACAGTTTTTTGTATTGACCAATCTTCAAGTTTCATTTCTGCAGTGATATCTTCCGGAATATCTTTTTGCACATCCTGAATAGCATCTTCTTTTAGATCGAAAGCTGTTCCTTTAACTCTTTCGGCATGCCTTTCGATTGGCTCAATAACGAACTCTTCTTCAAAGGAAGTCTTCAGCGGCTGTTCTTTTACAGGTTCTGCCTGAACTGATTCTGCCTCAACTGACTGAATATCAATCTCTTCTTCAGCCGGACTGATAACAGGCCCGGCAGATGTTGCTTCAAGAGGTTCCGCGGTGAGGAAATTTATTTCAAGTACATCTATGGTTTTAGAGATAAGTTCTTCCGGACTGAAGGGTTTTTTTAGAAAATCAACGATGCCGTAAAGGAGAGTATACCGCGGCTCTATTGTCGCTCCGTGCGGAGTGATGATAATAATAGGTATGTTCTTCAAAGATTCAATTTCGTGAATGGCTTTAGATACTTCAAGGCCGCTTAGACCGCCTATAGCGATATTGACATATATGAGAGAGGGAGATACCTTCTTTGCAGTCGCTATGCTGGCTTCTTTGCTTGAGGCAATAAATACATTATAGCCTTCAGATTCGAGCGTTGATTCAATCTTCTGTATTGTTTCAATATCTGTATCGATTACAAGAACTGTTTTTTCTTCCATATCAAATCCTTTAATATATTTTTAAAGACCTATAGTGACTCCCAGTATTTTACCGGCATATCCTGAGCGAGTTTCAATGCACCGAAAGAGCCTGCATATAAAGGCTCATCAACAGATACTACGGTACATGAGCCTATTACCTTTAATGCCTCCTGTATATGTGCAGCTATTCCCCTGATGAGGCTTCCTCCACCGGCAAGAACAATATTGCTTTTTATCTTTACCTGAAACTCAGGGTCAAAACGCGCTATCATCTCGGTTGTTGTCTCTATTATTGCCGGGAGGATGCTTTCACATGCGCGTTTTATCTCATTTGTAATATCATGCATAACAGGTTTGCCGTCAACAGGAAGTTCAACACGAATTTCACCAGGGGACTTTCCTACAAAACTGTACTGTTCTTTAAACTGGCGCACCATATTTTTATTAAATTTTGAGTTCGGAAACTTTTCATTCAGATAACTGTAAAGCTGATCGTCAATATAATCACCTGCAGTCAATATTGTTTTCTGATCCTCTTCAGCCGGGATTGCGCCGTGCATGATACAGAAATCAGTTGTGCCGGCCCCTATGTCTATTACCAGGGAATTGTTCAGCAGGTTCATGCCATAGGCGACTGCAAAGGGTTCAGATACCACCATTAATGAATGCACAAATTCAGAGACAGCCCTTCTTATCGCAAGTTTATTAGTTTTGAGTGTGTCGGCAGGCACTCCAACAACAGCATATATCTTCTGTTCAGCAGCAGGCCTGCTTATTTCGATAAGATATTTGATGATTTCCCTGACTGCTTCTTCGCTCCTGTCAATGCCTTCTTTAATTATTCCGTGTTCGAGCGGTCTGCAGAGTTCAAGCGATAGCCTGTTTTGAAGAGCTTCACTGCCAAATAGGACAGGTCTGCCCACAACCTTTAAAGAGATAAAATCTTTCGGCCAGCCAACGTAACTCTCAATCCATTCTTTTGCGCTGTTGCTTGCACAGATAGAACTTCTTGATGTGCCGAGATCAATTCCTACAAATAAAATATTATCTTCTTTTTGCTTCATAGCTTGCCTCTCCTTTATTTAAATAGTCTAATATGCCTGTCTCAAGATAATGTGCAATATTTTCCCTGTGAGTTTCGTTGTTGAGTTCTATCTCTTCTTTGCTGTTGCTCATACACGAGACTTCTGTAAGGACAGCGGGTACGTCGACGCCGAGCAGGACAAGAAAAGGCGCTGTTTTTATGCCTTTATTCTGAACATTACCATCCTCTTTGCTGATATTTAAAAAAAGACTTTTTTGTATAGAGGCTGCAAGCTTCTTCGATTCCTGATATTTTAGTGTATCGCCTATTTTTTCAATTATTTTCCTGAAGTCACTTAACCTGTACTGTGAGTCTGCATTTTCACGTTCGGCAAGCTTTAATGTTGTATCATCAGAAGGCGACCCGAAAAAATAGGTCTCGATAATATTGGTCGGCCTGGAGAGAAGATAATTTATATGTATGGAAACAAACAGGTCTGCCTTATATGACTGTGCTAAAGCTACACGCTTGTTAAGAGGCAGGGTAACATCATTTTCACGTGTCATGATAACATTGTATTGCCCGTATTTATCCAAACGCATTTTCAATCTCTTTGCTATATCCAGTGTAATATCTTTTTCCTTGGTTCCCTTTTTCCCGATGGAGCCGGAGTGTGAACCACCATGTCCGGGGTCTATCATAACAGTCTTTACTGTAAGACCGAATGTACGGCTAAGAGGAACCCCGGGAATTTTCAGGAAAGCCTTTGCATCTGAAAGATTTGCAGAATTATCAAGCAGGGTTAATGGATTTTCAGGAGTTTGAAAATAATTTTTTGTGGCAGATGAGGCTAAAGTCTGCTTTTCCTGAAATAGCGTTAGGTTCAAGGAATTTCCGTGCCCTAAGATGAATAACAGGATTACAAGAAATGACAGGGAGATTTTTTTTGCGGACAGAGGCATTCTCTCTGAGATCCTGAAAGGCGGTTTCCCGAGAATCTTTAAGTTCTCCTCGAATACTCCCCTGAGGATGCTCTCCTTAAGTCTATGCTTTCTTTTTCTGAAAATCATCGAAATCATAAGTGCTGAAATCACTTTAACAATAAATGGCAAAGATGTCAAATTCTATAGTTAATTTAATACAGGGAACAGGAAAAAATGAATGACCGGCAGGTTTATCTATCTTATATAGCCTTCGATTAGAATATCGTCACCGATTCGCCTTATCTTCAAATCCTTTATCCTGTAAGCCTCTTCAAGTCTTTTGTATGTTTTACCGCCTACTGCAGGGAATGATTCTCTGCCGCCTATGATTATGGGTGCAATGAAAAACATTATTTTGTCTATAACTCCATCTTCGAGGGCATGGGAATTCAAAGAAGAACCTCCTTCAATAAGTACTGAGGAAATCTCCATTTTCCCAAGTTGTTCCATCAGCCATTTGAGATGAAGTTTTTCTTTATAATAAATCATATTGATGCCTGATTTTTCTAAATAAAATGACTTTGAATTCCTGGTATTAGTAACTATTATTGTATGCGGCGGCGTTTTTAGAATCTTTGCATTCAGGGGAATCTCGAGATTGGGATCAATAACAACCCTCAAAGGGTTTTTGCCCATTTTTACCCGTGCTGTGAGTTGCGGGTCATCAGACTTCACTGTTCCTATTGCGGTCACTATTGCATCAACCCTGCTCCTTAAGCGGAGAACTATTTTGCGTGCCTTTTCACCTGTGATCCATTTTGATTGACCTTCCGGAGTTGCGATCTTGCCATCGAGCGTCATAGCGGTTTTAAGGATCACGAAGGGCTTTCCTGTTGTTACATGTTTTATATAAAATTCATTCAGCTTTTTTGACTCATCCTCAAGAATGCCGGATATGACTTCTATCCCTGCATTCTGCAGCTGCGTGGCTCCCTTGCCCGCCACCTTCGGATTAGGATCAAGCATGCCTATGACCACTCTTTTAATGCCGCTGTTGATTATAGCTTTTGTACAGGGGGGTGTTCTTTTATCTGTATGACAGCATGGTTCAAGATTTACATAAAGCACAGCCCCCCGGACTTTTTTACCTGCCTTTTCTATGGCAAGGGGCTCAGCATGAGGAGTGCCTGGTTTTCTATGGAAATCCTCTGCTATTATTTCTCCGTTCTTTACGATAACAGCTCCGACCATGGGGTTGGGGCTTGTCAGACCTTCTGCTTTTGAGGCAAGTCTGAGTGTGCGTTTTATATAAAACTCGTCATTCATAAGTTGTTAAAATACCACTAAAATACAACAAATAAAGTTACTGAGTATTATAGGATATTATGAATTTTTATTTCTAACTCTTCTTTAATCTGGTATAATACATCTCATGAACCAGATTATGCTGGCAATAATAGTGCTTGCAGTAGTTGCAATGGCAGGATTTGTTATCTCACTGATCCTTGATCTGAAAAAAACAGCACGTTCCTTAAATGAACTTATAAAGACAGCAGACGAATCTCTTAAACCTACGCTTGAAGAATTACAGCAAACACTAAGAAGTTTAAGAAGTGTATCTGAAGATATCAATGATGTGACAACTGATGTTAAGACTTTGTCGAGTTCAGTCAGGGATGTTGGGCTGAATATAAGGAGCGTAAGTAATCTAATCGAGAATGTGGCATCAACAACAGCTATAACAGCTTCAGGACTGAGGGCGGGTATAAAGACTGGTCTTGAGTTTTTATTGAAAAATCTTTTTTCGAGGATAGGAGGCAAAAAATGAGAGACGAATGCGGCTGTGGTTCAGGGAGTATATTGCTTTCTTTTTTACTTGGAGGATTAGTGGGTGCAGGCTTTGCATTACTTATGGCCCCCCAGTCCGGCCGGGAGACAAGGCAAAAGATAAAAGATCTGACCGATGATGTTAAAGAGAAGGCCATGGGGTATGTCGGAGAGGCCAAGGATAAGGTAACTACCGGTATTGATAAAGGCAGGGATCTTTATGAGGAAAAGAAATCTATTATAACAACTGCTATTGAGGCAGGCAAGGAAGCTTACACAAAAGAAAAAGAGAGGCTATCTCAGGAACCGAATGCATGAAGTTTCAATCGCCCAGAGTCTTATTGAAATTGCAATAGATAATTGTATAAAACAAGGTTACAAAGGGATTGAAGTAATAAGGGTTAAAATTGGTAAGGCATCTGGTGTTGTGTCTGATTCTCTCCTTTTTGCCTTTGAAGCGATGAAGGCCGGTACTATCGCTGAGAAGGCTGTTTTAATAGTAGATGAAATTCCTGTCAGTGGATTTTGTAACAGCTGTAAAATGACTTTTACTGTTGAAGAAAAATATGTACTGTCATGCCCCAAATGTGGGGGCGTGTCGTTTCGCTTAGATACCGGACGGGAATTAAATATCGATGAGATGGAGGTTTTCTGATGAAGGTCAAACTGGCTACAAATATCCTTGAGGCGAACGACAGGATTGCTGCTGAAAACAGGAAAATATTCAAAGACGCCGGGGTTTTTGTAATCAATGTCATGAGTGGCCCTGGAGCCGGGAAGACATCACTCCTTGAGAGGACCATCCAGGAGCTCACTGGCAAAATCAGGATAGCGGTTATTGAGGGTGACATCGCCGGGTCAGATGACGCTCTGAGGATAGAGAAACTGAATACCCCGGTTGTCCAGATAAACACCGGAGGGGGATGCCATCTGGATGCAAATATGATCAGAGAAGTGATGGATGATTTTCCTCTGAAAGACCTTGATCTGCTTATCATAGAAAATGTAGGTAATCTTGTCTGTCCGGCTGAATTTAATCTTGGCGAGGATATGAAGGTAATGCTCCTCAGCATAGCAGAGGGACATGACAAGCCCCTTAAATATCCTTTGATGTTCCAGGAATCATCGGCTTTAGTCCTGAATAAGATTGACCTTCTGCCTTATACAGATGTTGATATAGAAAAGATGAGGAAAGATTCCTTATCTCTCAACCCGAAACTGAAAATATTTGAGGTATCATGCAAGACAGGCAAAGGGATCAGTGAATGGACAGATTGGTTAAAATCGTTAGTAAAATAAAAAAGTGATCAAGGGGTCAAGGATTCACGTATACAATAACAATCATAGAAAATAACCCTTGAAGCCCCGAATCCTTGAATCCTCTATATTTTTTAACCTATCCTCAAAAATGCGGATTTTCATAGTTAACGAATGAACCACAGAACAAAGATATTAGTCAAGGGCATTGTCCAGGGAGTCGGTTTCAGACCATTCGTTTATAATCTCGCCAAATCGTTGCATCTTAAGGGGTATGTCATTAATTCATCCAGAGGAGTAACTGTCGAGATCGAAGGGGAAAACAGCCCTGCCTTCATCGACAGGCTTCCCAAAGAAGCACCGCCGCTCTCGCAGATTATGAGTATTGATATA